>Ga0335081_10004002_pt1 | contig 23252 bp, 19 predicted proteins | sample Lox_Sample_35_FD_206713 | JGI IMG/M metagenome (GOLD analysis project Ga0335081, IMG submission 206713) | Soil microbial communities from Loxahatchee National Wildlife Refuge, Florida, United States - Lox_Sample_3.5 | ecosystem: Environmental > Terrestrial > Soil > Wetlands | place: USA...
TTCAATGCCGTCGCCAAGGTCATAATCCTGTCCATCGTCGTTATCTTAGAATTGATTATCAATATGTACTCCCCTCTTAATAGGCACAGACCCCCTACCACCTTGACTAAATCTTCATCTTGCTTTACGGGCTCACGGCGGATTTGTACGCCAAAGTTTTTTATTAATTCCTCAAGCTGTTCTATGATGGTATTCTCGTCCATGCTGGGAGTTTCCTCAAAGAATTGACTGCCAACGGACAGCCTTCTCTTCAGACTGAAGGTTACTGAATTCTTCAGAAGGTGTCAATGAGAATTGGGAAGGCGCTGATGAATGAAATTTGAATGATCCAAAATGACGGTATTACCCTTTCGTCTTAACGTCTCGCATAGCGTATTCTCAGATCTGTCTGATCGTCAATGATAGGCTTAGAAGATGGGGTTACATCTTCGATGCGGGAACTGATCCTGGTGACAGCCTGGTGACGGTATTTTTGAAGATTTCTTAACTATAAGCTATTGAAATCATTAATAAAACATGGTGGAGGCGGCGGGAATCGAACCCGCGTCCGAGAACCTTCCGACAGAGCGTCTACATACATAGCCTGTATTTTAAATTCGCCCTTCCAATCTCCCACAGGCAGGATTCCGGAAGAACTAGCTTATAAGAATTCGCCCCTCACCCTATAAGCGTCGGGGAGCGACTATCCTGTATTTCTGACATCCCTTTCCACCCCACAGGAAGGGATGGGAGGGACGCTAGCCGCCCTTAGGCAGCCAGGGCATAATCGTAGTTGTTTGCGATTATGTTTAACCCCATTTGTTTTACGAGCCAATGGGACCTCGGTATGCAGCCCTGACGTCAACGGTCCCCGTCGAACCCTTTTCGCCCCCTTTCCATCTCGCGTTCCATAGTTCTCTTCTTGATGGTCTCCCTCTTGTCAAAGAGCTTCTTTCCCTTTGCGAGAGCGAGATCCACTTTCACTCTCCCATCGACAAGGTAGAGCTTGAGCGGGATCAAGGTATATCCCCTCTGCTCCACTTTGCCGATGAGGCGTTTGATCTCCTTTTTGTGAAGCAGGAGTTTCCTCGTCCTCAATGGGTCGTGGTTCAATCGGTTCGCCTGGGGGTAAGGGCTGATATGAGCGTCGACAAGGAAGACCTCGCCCCTTTTGATATCCCCATAGCTGTCCCCCAGGTTAACCTTTCCTTCCCGCAGCGACTTGACCTCTGATCCGAGCAGTGAAATCCCCGCCTGGACCGTCTCCTCGACAAAGTAATTATGAAATGCCTTTCTGTTCTGGCAGATCAACTTTTCGCCCATAACCTAACGTGTCCGTGTCCCGTGTCCGACCACTCCATTATCTATTTTAGCGGAAATGAACGTTCAAATCAATTTGAAGGAATTTCATAGGCTAAAGCCAGCTGCCAATTTATGCCTATTTGCTATTCCGCATTCTGCAATCCGCATTCCGAATTGGGATTAAACACGGACGGGAAGTTCGATGAGGAAGGTCGTGCCTTTGGGTTTGTTGTCCCGCACCCGGATATAGCCGTTGTGGTCCGCAATGATGGCATTGACAATGGTCAGCCCCAATCCCGTCCCGATTTTCTTAGTGGAGAAGTAGGGCTCGAACAGCTTCCCCTTGTCCTGATCGGGGATTCCACAACCATCGTCACTTACCTCGAGGCGGACCGTCTGCAATTGGGGATTGTAGCTCGTCCGGATCCTGATCTTCCCTCCGTTTTCGATGGCGGCAAGACTGTTCTTGATCAAATTGATCATCACCCGCTTCATCTGATCCCGGTCGATGTTGAGGACGGGAAGCTCACTCGGATTAAATTCAAATTGGACTTGCTTTTGGAATCCCTGGAAGAGAACGAGCGCTTCCCGAATGATCTCATTCAGGTGATTCGGAGTGGGCTGCGAGGCCGGCATTCGTGCAAAGTTGGAGAATTCATTGACCATTCCCTTCAATTCTTCGACCTGTTTCACGATCGTCCGGGTGCACTCATCAAAGACCGTGCCATCGGGTTGAAGTTTTTCAAAGTACCGCTTCCTCAGTCGTTGTGCAGAAAGCTGAATGGGGGTAAGGGGATTCTTGATCTCGTGGGCAATACGACGGGCCACTTCCCTCCAGGCCGCCATCCTCTGGGCATTGATCAGCTGGGTGAGATCATCGAAGACAGCCACGATCCCCAAGGATTTCCCCTCCTCATCCTTCAGGGTCGTCAGATTAATCAATAGGGATAAGGATTTCCCCTCCAGGTTTACGGTGACCTGTCTCTCAATAGAATCTTTCCGCAAAGATTTGAGCTCCTCCAATAATCGCTCAATCTGCCCCACATATTCCTTCGGGAGTACCTCGGAGAATTTTTTCTCCAAGACGGCTTCCCCTTTGATCTCCAACATCTGCTCCGCAGAAGTGTTGATCGTGGTCACCTTTCCCCTTTCATCGATCGAGATCACCCCGGCAGCCACATTTTTCAGGACGATCTCCATGTATTTCCTCCGCTGCTCGAGCTCGGAACGGCTCACCTGGAGGTCCCCGGTCATCTGGTTGAAGGATTGGACAAGCATACCGATTTCGTCGGCCGCTTTCATCTGAATTCGGAAATTGAGGTCTCCAGAAGCGATCCGGGAGGTGGCCTCCGCCAGGTCTTTGATCGGAACGGTGATATCCTTGGCCAAATGGAAACCAAACCAGGTGGCCGAAAAGACGATGAGAAGGGTCACCATGAGCAGAGCCATCATGTAGCTAAACTTGATCGGCTTTTTCAAGATCTTCAACTGTTTGTATTCCACAAAGGCCTGTGAGATCTCCCGCATCTTGACCGTTAGGCTTTTCGGAATAAAATGCGCAGCCACCACAATCCCCGCCACCTCCCCTGTCTCTGAAGCGTCGAAAATTGGGGCGATGCCGGTAATCATTTCTCCTTCTCCCACTGACACGATCCTGGAAACCTCTTTTCCTGAAAACCCCGCCTCTAATAAATCCTTCGGAAGCTGGAACGAAAGGGGTTTGAGCGTGGGGTCCTCTGCTCCGATCACGCTCTGCTCTCCTTTCAACAATATCGCGAGGCTGCTGAGGTAGTACTCCTTCCGCCTGGCTTCAAGCTGTTCTCTCAGAAAACCTATTTCTCTCGATCCCTTGTGAATCTCCTGCTCGGAGAGCGACTTGCCTACCTGTTGAGCGGCGGAAACGGCATCGTTGGCAAAATCTCGATAGTAGGTCTGAGCGACTTCCAAAGACCCTTGAAGGGACTGCTCCACCTGGGCGCTAAACCAGTGCTCCACGCTGTTGGTGATGAAGCCCACCGCTACCAAAAAGAGGAGAATTGTCGGAATGAGCGATAGGCTGACAAACCCCACCACCAATTTGGTTCTGAGTTTGGCTCCCAACACTTTCCGCTTCCGCTCAAAGATCAGTTTTACCAGATTCCGGATCACCAAAAACATCAGGAGGAGAATCAGAATGATGTTGATATTGATTAGGCTGAAGATGATGATATTGTTGGCAATAGGGATTTTCCCCTCGATCTGGGGAAACTTCATCTCGATGGTCGTCAGGACGAGAATGAGGATGGAGATGATCCCAATGATGATCAGCTCATTGCGTCGTCTTCTTGCTTCTGCGGAAAGCGGTTTTTTCATCGATTAACTTTCATTTTCTCCCACGTCTCTTTCGACGACGTGTCGCAATCATAAAAACCCACTTCGAACAAGAGGGAAGAGACAGTCGGATGAAAAAGTCTTAGACCTGCCTGCCCTGTACCGTGCAAGGTTCAGCGCCTGCGCGCAGCCCCCCTGCCAAAACCCTGCGCGGCGCGCAGGCGCCCCGGCGAAGGCAGGGCGGCAACCCTTCATATGTCAATGCTAAGGCATGCGATAGAAAAAAAGAAGGCAGTCAAAGGGAACCATAAGCCGAGTTCTGTCGTCCCGATCCCGCTTTTCAGCGGGAGTCGGGAGGATGGCCATTTATCTAGGGCCTTGATTGCCCAAGGCCTCAAGCGACCTAACCCGTTCCGCTTTGTCCCGAGGCAATCACCTGGGAACGAATTTGAATGGGCTTTTCTCGCCCCGTCTATGACGGAGAGCGGAACCTATTTGGTCTTGCTCCAGGTGGGGTTTACCGAGCTACCCTGATCGCTCGGGGTACTGGTGAGCTCTTACCTCGCCCTTTCACCCTTATCCCGACTTGCGCCGGGACGGTATCTTTTCTGTGGCACTTTCCTTATCCTCGAACTCTGCTTTGCAGAATTCGAGGATAGTCCGTGTTACGGACCACCCTGCCCTGCGGAGCTCGGACTTTCCTCCCCTCCGGATCTCCTGCGTCGCAGGATCTCAGGAAGAGCGGCCATCAGTTTCCCTTCGACTCCCCTCCTTTCTTGAAATTTCTGGAAAACCCGAGTAATCTTTAATCAAGAGAGTTTACCTTAGCTCTCTCCCTTTCTCCCTCGCCAGCCTCCTCTCAATAGCCTGATTCGCCAGACGGTCCGCTTCCTTGTTCTCTTCCCTTGGGATGGATTGAATCTCAAAGGATGAAAATCTTTTTAAATTCTGAACCACTCTTTTGTGGAGGGCCTTTAAACCCAAATCTTTCACGCGATAGATACCCTTGATTTGCCTTTCCACTAATTCTGAATCCGTGAAGACTTGAATACGTTCGCCCTTTCGTCGTCCCGCTTCCCCCAGCGCCAGAAGGAGGGCCCAATATTCCGCTTCGTTATTGGTCTTGTGACCGAGATAACGGCTCAACTCGGAGATCTTCCTTCCTTCTCCGTCCGCAATCCAAACCCCCGCCCCTGCCCTCCCTGGATTTCCCCTGGAGGCCCCGTCAATATAGATCACCAGCCGACTCTGCGCCTCCCGGGATTTCATTTTCTATCTCGATCTCCGTCCCAAAACAGAATTCGGTTACAGTGGGGGCACCGAACGAGGGCGTTGTTTTTCTGAACCTCAATGAACAGTTGGGGAGGGACGTTCATAAAACAGCCTTGGCAGGTCTCGTTCTTTATGCTGACCACACCTACTCCCTGTCTCTTTTCCTTCAGAGTATTATACAGCTTGACCAGTTTGGACTCGATCTGTTTGGAAAGAACCTCCCTTCGCTCCGTCCGCTCGTTCCAAGCTTTTTCGCCTTGGGCCATTTTTTCCTGAAGTTTTTTCCGCTCGCCTTCAATCTTTTCCAGGGTACTCCCCATTTCCTTTTCTCTCTTAGAGAGATCCTTCTTAAGCTCGTCGATTTCGTCCATGGCCTGGAGGATCTCCTCTTCTATCCGGTTGTTGGCTTCCTTCATACCATCGATCTCGCTGAGAAGGGCCTGGTACTCTTTGTTGGTCTTGACTTCGAACATTCTTCCTTCTGTCCGCTTGATTTTTTCCTGCTCGACGTTGAGCTGTCCCTCTTTTTGCCTCCGTGTCTTTTCCAAGGATTCAATTTTCTCCCTTTCCTTCTGAATCCTCTCCTTCTCAACCTTTTGTTTTTCATCCAGTTTTTTGATCTCTTTGGGATACCGTTCCTTTTCTTCCTTGATAGCCCTGAGCTCCAGGTCAATTTTTTGGAGCTCCCAAAGCAGTTTGAGTTGGTCCTTCAACCGTTGCCTCCTATCTGCCAAATTTTCAGCAATCCAAGGGTACGGAACGGTTTGAAACCGTTCCCTGCACCGCTCCCTACACGTTCGCCACAAACAAAAAGAGTGCAACCCTTGGGTGCACTCTTTTTCCCCGGCCAAACCCATGGAGCATCCTTTCTCTTATCCCCAAGGAGTCCATAAAAAATTCTCCTCTTTCCTGGTGGGCCCACCTGGGTTCGAACCAGGGACCTACCGGTTATGAGCCGGTGGCTCTTCCAGCTGAGCTATGGGCCCATTCTTAATTTTATATGTTATCCCTCAAGGGTGTCAACCCTAACTCCAATGCGGATTGCGGATTGTAGATTGCAGAATATGAATTTCAAGCTTTCTTACTCCCCATTCCGCATTCCGCAATCCGAATTAGAATACTAGGTCTCAAGGAAGCCTTTCAGTTTCCTGGCTCGGCTGGGATGCCTCAACTTCCTTAACGCTTTCGCCTCGATCTGCCGGATTCTTTCCCGAGTGACGTTGAAATCCTGTCCCACTTCCTCCAGGGTATGGTCGTATTTCTCTCCAATCCCAAATCGCTTCCTTAAAACCTTCTCTTCTCTGGGGGTGAGGCTGGCTAGGACCTTTTGCGTTTGTTCCGACAGGTTGGCGCTGATCACGGCTTCTTGTGGGGAGATGACTGCCTTGTCCTCGATGAAATCCCCTAAGTGGCTATCCTCTTCCTCACCGATCGGCGTTTCGAGGGAAATAGGCTCTTTGGCAATCTTCAACACCTTCCTTACTTTATCTAAACCCAAGTCCATCTTCGCAGCGATTTCTTCTGGAGTGGGCTCTCTTCCTATCTCCTGGACGAGGTATCGGGAGGTTCGGATCAGTTTATTGATCGTCTCGATCATATGAACGGGGATCCGAATGGTCCTCGCCTGATCGGCGATGGCCCGAGTGATGGCCTGCCGAATCCACCAGGTCGCATACGTGCTAAACTTATAACCCCGTTGGTATTCAAATTTGTCTACCGCCTTCATCAACCCGATATTCCCTTCCTGGATGAGATCCAAGAATTGAAGCCCGCGATTGGTATATTTTTTGGCGATGGACACGACCAGTCTCAGGTTCGCCTTTACCAGTTCGCTCTTGGCCTCCTTGGCTTTCGTCTCCCCTTCCACGACGGCTTCCACCGCGGAGGCCAACTTACCAGCGGTCAACCCGCATTCCGTTTCCGTCTTGTGGATCTTTCTTTGAACTTGCATGGCTGTCAGGGATATTTCTTGCAGATTGGCCTTACTCAATTTTCGCGTTCTCAGAAGCTTCTTCTCGCTCACACTCTTTGCCTTCAACTTCTTCAGATAGGTCCGCGCCTCCACGACAGAAATCCCCCATCGATCTTCGATCTTCTCGATCTCGGCCTCCCCTTTCTCCACCCGGCTCAGCATCTGCTTCATCCTCTGAACGAGCTTGTCAATTTGACTGTCTCTCAGGTTCATCTGATTGAAAAGTCCCAGGATCTCTCCTTGCTTCTTTTTGATCTCTGTCTGTGGCTTCTTAACCCCTTTCCCTTTCTTCTCCGCTCTCTTCTGTTTTTTCCCAACCTTTCCCCGAAGTTTCCTCTTCGACACCCCTCCTCCCTTCAGGAGCCTCCGAATCTCTTCGCTTTTTCGCTTGACCTTTCCGACGAGGTCCAGAATTCTTTTCTTCTGGATCTGCTCTTCCTCAAAGCTCGCCTCCTCCTCATCGATTTCGTTGGTCACTTCCCGGATCTCCACCTTGCCCGCTTTGATCAGGCTGCCCAGATTGATGACCTCTTTTACCGCCATAGGACAGCTCAAGACGACGCTCAGCACTTCTCTCTTGCCGCTTTCAATCCTCTTGGCAATCTCCACTTCTCCTTCACGGGTGAGGAGAGAGACCGATCCCATCTCGCGGAGATACATCCGAACAGGGTCCGTGGCCTTGCCGAGGGCCTCCATCTCCTGTTCCTCGCCCTCCTCCTCTTCTTTCTCGACGGCCTTCTCTTCGTCCGCTTTCAACCCTTGAAGATCATCCACCACGTCAATGTCCATTTCATCGAACATCATCAGGACATCGTCGATCTGGTCAGAGGAGACGATATCGTTGAGAGGGAGTTCACTCGTCTCGTCGAAGCTCAAAAATCCCTTCTCCCCCTCCATATTAATCAACTGCTCAACCTCTTTGATCTTTCCTCCCTTCCCCATGGACGACTCTCCTACCCTTTCCGAATGTGGTCTTTTTGAAGACTCTTCTCCCTTTTGGCCAGTTCCTGATGTTCCTTCAAAAGGGGAACAAGCCTTCTTTCCTCTTGCTTGCTCTCTGCTTCCTTGATGCGCCTGAGCAACTCGCCCTTTTCCTTTTTTAACTTCTTACCACGAACCTTCTGAATGCAGTCCCGTAGGATCCTCTCCGGGTCTCCCTCCTCCAACCCACTCTCCTGGAGGGCAAATTCGGACAACCTTCCCTTGAGCGTCTCCTCAATGCCAGCCAAGGCCTCGGCCAAATCAAGCCTTCCTTTTCTCCGATAAAGATCTTCCAGGCCTCTGGCGATTTTTTGCAAGATAGGGCTCTCGAATTCCTCCAAAACACGCTCCTCCGAGATGGTTGGGATAACTTCGGGACGGTGAATCATGAGTCGGACCACCATTTCCTCTGACTTCAGGAAAGTCCTCTCCGGAAATGACTCTCTTGAGTCCCTTCCCTCCACGGACGGCCCCTTGGTAGAGGATGGGAGCATTTCATAAAGAAAAGATTCTTTTACATCCAGTCTTTCTGCCAAAGCCCTCGCATAGAAATCTCTTCGAATTCTGTCTGGAATCTTGCCGAGAAGGGCGACGCCCTCTTTCGCAACCCTCACCTTGCCGTCGACAGATTTCACGTCATAAGTCTTCAGCAGCCGCTCAAAAAAGAAATCGATAAGGGGGACCGCATGCTCGACCCTTTTCGTGAAGTCTTCCAAATTCCCTTTTCTTAAAAAACCGTCCGGGTCCTCTCCCTTCGGAAGGACAACCGTCTTTCCTGACACTTCTTCTTCCAAGAAGAGAGGGAGGGAGCGAAGCGCTGCCTGCACTCCTGCCTGGTCTGCATCAAAAAGGACGACCACATTCTTTGTATATCGCTTCAAGGTCCAAATGTGCTGTGGAGTCAGTGCTGTGCCTAATGTGGCGACGCTGTGCCTCCATCCGTATTGATGAAGGGTTAAGAGATCAAAGTAGCCTTCGACCACGATCACACAATCCTTCTCCGTTGCATAGGGTCTGGCTACCTGGAGCCCATACAGAACCTCTCCCTTGTGATAAATACTCGATTCTGGGGAATTGAGGTATTTAGGCTCTCCCTCCTTAGTCATCCTCCCCCCGAATCCGACAACCCGCTGATGGAGGTCAAAGATGGGAAAGAGAACCCGGCTGCGAAAGGCATCGTACCAGCCCTCTCTCTTCTTGGGAAAGATCAAGCCCAGCTCGCGCGCCAGGTCGAGAGAGACTTTCTTCTCGCGCAAATGCTCGACCAGCCCGTCCCATCGGTCGGCCGCATATCCCAACCCATGTTCCGCAACGATCTCTTCGCTGATTCCCCTTTGAGATAAATACCTTCTGCCCTCCTCCCCCTCTCGTCGACTGGTCAAGAGATCACGGAAATATTCTGAGGCGACCCGGTTGATCTCAAAGAGGATCTCCCTCTTAGCCATTTCCTTCTTTTGCGACGCGGAAAGTTCGCGGGTGGGAAGGCTCACCCCATAGCGCCTTGCCAGTTCCTCCACCGCCTGCGGAAAGGAAAAATGTCCCGCCTTCATCAAAAACGCGAAGACATCCCCTCCTTCCCCGCAGCCAAAGCAGTGAAAAATCTGCTTCTCCTCGTTGACCATAAAGGAGGGCGTCTTTTCCGAATGGAACGGACAGAGCCCCTTATGGTTCCTTCCGGTCTTCTTAAGGGTCACATAATCCGAGACCACTTCCAGAATACTCGATCGATCCCGAATTTCTGAAACCTTCTCCTCGGATAGGAATGCCGTTGCCAAACGATTTACCCCGTTAGAAAGCTCCTCCATTTACGGCGAGGATGACATGAATAAAAATTCGGTCCCTTGCCCCGGCAAGAAAATCGCGTATTTTCTAACGGGGCTTACCTCAACTCAACGATGGTGATTCCACGTCCCCCCTTCAGCGTCTCCCCGGAAGAAAAACTCTTGACCGCGCGGTGTCCGTCCAGGAATTGGCCGATGGCATTCCGCAACCTCCCGGAACCCACCCCGTGGATGATCCGAACTTTGTCCAATCCGTGGAGAAGGGCTTGATCGATGAATCTGTCAACCCTCGGGAGGGCATCCTCTACGGTCAGACCGATGACGTTTAACTCGGGAGAGGGCTCCTCCTCAGCTCCTTTAAAAAAGGGCCGATCTTCCTGAATCCTTGTCTCCTTCTTCTCATCGCCATCCGCCGCCTGGCCGATCTCAGACAGGGGAGCCTTTACTCTGGCTCTCTCCGTCAGCACCTCCGCCCGATTGAGTGGTTTGACGAGGCTCATCAAGATCCCATCGCTCCGAAGGCTCTCAATTCTAACACGTTCCCCGACCTTCAAGCCAGCCGTAGCACCTCCTTTTCTTTTAACGGATGGGAATGATTTTTCCCTGATCTCCTGGAGCTCTCTACGGTGAAGACGGAGATGGGGTTTCTCCTCTTTCCTCTGGCGGACCCATTCCTTTAGCTCCTCTTCAACCTTCTGAATCGCCTTCCTTGCCTTCTCCTCAGCTTTGGAATAAATCTCTAGTCGCTTTTCCTTGATCGTCCCCAGTATCTTCTTCAGCCTCTGACCTTCCAGCTCAGCCTCCTCCTTCATCTTGGAAGCCTGCAGCTTTTCTCTCTCTGCCTCCACCTTCATTCTCTCCAAGGCCTCCAGGGAACGGACGATTTCCTCAACGCCTCCATCCTGATGGGTACGGGCGGCTTCGAGCACCCTCTCGGAGATCCCAAGTTTTTCAGCGATCAAGAAGGCATTGCTCAATCCGGATGCCCCATAGACGAGTGTATACTTGGGCTCCAGAGTCTCTTCATCAAACTCCACCGCGACATTCTCTACATCCGGGTGAAGGTACCCATAGGCCTTGAGCCGATCGAAGTGCGTGGTCACCACTACGGAAGCCTCTTTCTGCCGAAATCGATCCAAAAAACCCATGGCCAGGGCGCATCCCTCCTGGGCATGGGTCCCCACTCCCAGCTCATCCAGAAGGACGAGGGAGCGGGGCCCCGCCTTTTCCAAGATTTGATTCACCCGGAGGAGATGGCTGGAAAAGGTGCTCAAATTCTCCGAAATATTCTGCTCGTCGCCGATCATGGCAAAAACGTCTTGGAAGATCGCTACCTGGCTTCCCTCTCCGACGGGGATGGGGAGGCCGGATTGAATCATCAAGGTGAGAAGGCCCAACGTCTTCAAGGCCACCGTTTTCCCGCCTGCGTTCGCCCCGCTCACGATGAGGACCCTCACGCCATCTCCCATCCGGAGATGGATAGGAACCACCCGATCTTCACGCTGAAGCCAGAGGAGAGGATTTCGAGCCTCTCTCATCTCAATCCTGCCCTCCTCATTCAAGCGAGGGAAGGTCGCCTTCAAGCGCGATGAGAGCCTGGCCATCGCAAAGAGGAGGTCCAGTTCTCCCAGAATCTCAAAGTCAGCCCGCAGGTTTTGCCTTTCCTCCCGGGCCTTGTCCGAAAGACCTGCCAGAATTCGATATTCCTCCTCCTTCTCCTCTCCCGCGAGGATGTTGATCTCATTGTTAAGACCGACGGCTTGAAGGGGTTCAAAGAAAAAAGTCATCCGGCTTTGGGATTGATCATGGATAATCCCTTCTAACCGATTCTTGAAATCGGATTTGATGAGAACAACATAACGGCCATTTCTTAACGTGATAAACTGTTCCTGAAAGATAGGTTGAAGCGCTTCTCGATGGAGGAGGGATTCGAGCACTCCCTTCGCTTTTTCTCTGACTTCTGCCAGCTGGAGGCGGAGATCCAGAAGGGCCGGGCTGGCCCGGTCGAGAATCTCACCTTTCGTATTGATCGCCTGAAGGATCTCTTTCTCCAGCGTCTTCTGGTAAGAAAGTTTGGAGATCTTCTCCCGAAGACGAGGGGCCCTGAGGGGCTCCAGTTTTTGGAAAAATCGCCGAAGCCCCTTGCACAATACCATTTGATAGTAAAAATCCAATAATTCCCGGAGGTCGAGGACGGACCCCTCGATCTCCAATTTATCGAAAACTCCTTCAATATCCTTCAGGCCACGCAGGGGAATCTCCCCCTCAATTTCCAGGATTTCCTTTAGCTCCATCACCTCTGTCAGTCTGGACTGGATCAAAGAAAAGTCTTTGGAAGGTCTTAACGCTTCACACCGTTTTCGACCAAGGGGGGAAGTGGAATACTCTTTCAGGATATCCAGCAGATGATAAAACTCTAAAAACTTGAGGGAACGATCATCCATAAAGCATGAAAAGGAGAGTACGCCTACCTATCCAGAGGAGGAATTTACGGGGAAAGCTTTTCTTTCACTAATTGATTCACCAGTCTTCCGTCTGCCTTCCCTCCGATTTTCGGCATGACCGATTTCATCACTTTTCCTATATCTTTCGGGGATGAAGCTTGGGTCTCCTGAATCGTTTGGTCAATGATCTTTATGATCTCTTCCTGGCTGAAGAGCTGGGGCAGAAAGGACTTCAGTATTTCGATCTCCTTTTTCTCCTTCTCGACCAGGTCCATACGCCCGCCCGCTTGAAACTGTTCAACAGACTCCTCCCCTTTTCTTACCATGGCCTGGATCGCCTTTACGACATCTTCGTCCTCCAGCTTCCTTCTCAGCTCAATTTCCTTGTTTTTCAACGCCGAACGAATCATCCGGATGGTGGAAAGTCGCGGTTTATCGCCCGATTTCATGGCTTGTTTCATTTCTTCGACCAATCTTTCTTCCAGGCTCATCCTTTAACCTCTCTCTACGATTTTTCTCATTCTCTTCATGGCTCTTTTCTTGGCGGCAAGCGCTTTTTTCTTTCGTTTGATACTCGGCTTCTCGTAATGCTCTCTTTTTCGAATCTCCGACAATATCCCTGTTTTCTCTACCTGTTTCTTAAACCGCCTGAGCGCGTTTTCAAAAGATTCGTTCTCTTTGATTCTAATCCCTGGCATCCATCTTTCCCCTCCTTCCACAACGAATTATTTCAAAGTATTAATTATATTATTCCAGATAGCAAAGTCAAATATTTCTCGGCTTTTTTTCTAACGTTTCCGCAGCGTCGCGATATTCATCGGGACGACCCCGCCCTCAATAAACGAGGCCGCTACAATTATTACAAAAATTCCTCTTAACCAAGACATTACTTTCCCCCCCCTTGACAAAAAACCTCTGCTCCATTAATGTTTTGATTTATACAACGTCTTCGCCTATCTCTTCCGCGGGACAAGTAGAATGAAAGACATCGAAAGAGAACGGTCGATGATCAGGGCGGCCGCTGCAAAAACCGCTCAGAGGATTGTCCAGCCCCGGGCGGCCAAGATCGACGCTGCCGGAGAATTCCCTCCGGATTTAGTAGATGCCCTTGGCAAGCAGGGCTATCTCTCCCTTCTCCTCCCCGAATCCTACGGCGGAACCGATGGAGACCTGACCTCCTTTTGCATTGTCGTTGAAGAGTTTGCGAAGGTTTGTGGTTCAACGTCCCTTCTCATCCTGTCGCAGGGGCTCGGGACGTTACCTATTTTATTAGGAGGAAATCCATCTCAGAAAGATAAGTATTTTACGGAGATTTCCGAGAAGAACCTTCTGGCCGCCTTTGCGTTGAGGGAGCTGGAAGGGGAATTGGAAGCCGCCTCTATCAAGACGACAGCCGAGAAGCAGGGGAAGGTTTACCTGATCGACGGGCGCAAAGGTTTCATTACCCACGGGAGGCCTGCGAATTTTTACTCTGTCTTCGCAGCGACCCGGCCGGAGCATGGAGCAGAAGGCGTTTCTGCTTTCATTGTCGAAGAGGGGACGCCCGGCCTGCTTTCCGGAGCGAAAGAGGAGAAGATCGGGATGAGGGGTTCGGTGACGGCGGACGTGATCTTTGAAAGTTGCCGGATATCCGAAGAAAATCGTCTGGGCGACGAGGGGGAAGGTTGGAAGATCGCAAAGGATACGATCAACAGGTCGAGACCGGTCGTCGGGGCACAGGCCGTCGGCATCGCTCAAGGGGCCCTTGACTTCGCCCTACGGTATGCCAATGAACGTATCCAATTTGGCAAATCCATCTCCTCCTTTCAAGCGATTCAATTCATGATCTCCGATATGGCCACCCGAGTGGAAGCCGCGCGAGCCTTGGTGTATAAGGCCGCTTCTCAGATTGATGGAAAACTCAAGGACACAGAAAAACTGTCGGCTATCTCGAAATACTTCGCCTCCGAAATCGCCATGAAAGTGACCACCGATGCCGTTCAGATCCTCGGAGGCTATGGGTATATGAAAGAGTACCCCGTGGAGCGGATGATGCGGGATGCCAAGGTGACCCAGATTTACGAAGAAGCCAATCAAATGGAGCGCTGGGTGGTATCTCAAGAATTATTGAAAGACTAATTCTCTTGCGCTGAGGCCGACATGCGCGGCCCCTTTCGTCTCCCTCTTGTTCCGGTCTTCATCGTTTACACCCTTGGAATCTATGCCGGCCATTTTGACCTTCCTCTCCTTTCTCAAGGATGGGTTCTCCTTCTCGTACTGCTCTGTTTGTGGGCCCTTTTGCTCGCTGTGAAAAGAGCCCAAATGGGTTCCTGGATGGTCTTCCCCATTTTCTTCCTTCTTGGGATCTTTTCCATCCAGCTTTATCTCCATCCGCAACACGCCTCCTCTCACATCTCCCGTTTCATCGGCCTACAAAGAATCTCATTGGAGGGAATCATCGACTGTCCTCCTGAGTACTCCCGCGGGAGAACCCAGCTGCGTATTCGTTCGCAAAAGGTGATTCTCACAGACCGTCAGGCTCCTGCCGAAGGTCTTCTCCTGATCTTCCTCAAAGAGGAAGAACCCTCTCTCCGAGTGGGGGATCGTCTCCGGCTCTCTTGCAGACTTTACTCCCCTCGTGGATTTCGTAATCCCGGCGGTTTTTCGTATGAACGCCACCTTGCCCTTGAGCGCATCCACACGATTGGATTTTTGTCCGAGAAGAAAGGATGGGTCAAACTGGGGGAGGGCTTCAAGAATCCTGTGACGCTGCGGGTAGAGCGCTGGCGGGATCGTATTCGTCATTTCTTAGATCGGGAGGCCAGCCCTCCGGCCAGCGGTATCTTCAAAGCCCTGGTGCTGGGGGAACAGGGCGATATTCCTGAAGAGATAAAGGAATCCTTTATCCTCACCGGGACAGCCCATCTTCTGGCCATTTCTGGCGATCAGTTCGGAATCGTGGCTCTCCTCTCTTTCTCTCTGCTGATCTGGATTTTGAAGCGATCCGAGTTTCTCCTTCTCTCCGTTTCCGTAAGAAAGTGGGCTGCCGGCCTGACGATCCCCTGCATCGTCCTCTATGCCTTCATCGCAGGCGGAGGGATTTCGGTCATCCGGGCGGCCATCATGGTGATCACCTTCCTCGTTTCCATCTTGCTGGACCGGGAGAGAAACTTACTGCATACCCTCGCCCTGGCCGCCTTTCTCATCCTCCTCTTCTCGCCACCTTCGCTCTTCGATGTTTCCTTCCAGCTTTCTTTCCTGGCTGTCCTCTCGATTCTTTATCTGGTGCCACGCATCCTCCAGGAGCTTAAACAAGAGGAAATCTCCGTCCTTCCAAAAGCCTCGTGGAGAAAGAATATCCTGAAATACATCATGCTCTCCCTTCTCGTCACGGCGGTGGCCATCATCGGGACTGCGCCTTTTGTTGCCCTTCACTTCAACCGCTTTGCCCCCGTAGGATTCTTCACGAACCTCTTCATCGTCCCATGGGTGGGCTTCCTGATCGTTCCTTTGAGCCTCACCGCTTCGATTTTCTCTTTTTTCCTCACTCCGGTGGCCACCTTCCTGATCCACATCAACACCTTCGTCACCCTGGTGCTTCTCAGGGTATTGGCCTCGCTTGCCTCTCTTCCATTTGCGTCCCTGTTTGTCTCAACGCCAACGCCTTTTGAAATCATCCTTTTCTACCTACTCCTCTTCCTATCCCTTCACGTCAAGAAACGGAGGTGGGCCCGGTACCTCATCTTAGGGATCTGTGTTGTATGCGTTCTCGACCTCGCCTTCTGGAATTTAAAAGATGTATTCCAGAAGGATCTCAGGCTGAGTTTCATCGATGTCGGTCAAGGAGACTCCATTCTGATTGAATTCCCGAAGGGGAAGCGGATGCTCGTCGACGGCGGAGGTCTTTACGACGACCGCTTCGATACCGGAAAGAATGTCATCGCCCCGTTTCTATGGAGCAAGAAGATACGAAGGATTGACACGCTTGTCCTCACCCATCCTGATCCGGACCATCTGAAAGGTTTGAATTTCATCGCCTCATGGTTTTCAATAGGCGAATTCTGGAACAATGGTTTTCAGACAGAATCAGAGGCCTATCTCCAGTTGAGAAAAACTCTTGCCGGGAGAAAGATCGCGACCCGGTCTCTGGGCGAGGAGACGCCTTCTCAAGCCATCAGCGGAGTCGAAGTTTCTTTCCTGAACCCACCCGCGTGGAAGGCAATGCAAAAGAGGACCCAGAATCTTCGGGATCTAAACAATGCCTCTCTGGTTATGAAGCTCCGATTCAAAAATGTCTCAGTCCTTCTGTCGGGAGATATCGGAGAAGAAGCAGAGGGGCGGATGCTGAGAAGAGATTATTCCCTCAGATCCGATATCTTAAAGATCCCACATCACGGAAGTGCCACTTCGAGCTCGATGCCTTTTCTCGAAAGGGTGAAACCGACCTATGCCATTCTCAGTGTCGGTGAGAGGAACATTGGAAAACTTCCCCATCCAGAAGTGTTGAAGAGATATCAGCAATTGGGTGCCACCCTGTATCGAACCGACGTGCAGGGTGCTATTACCGTTGTCACGGATGGTCAGAATATTCAATTCAAAACGTTTTCGAGCCCCGGGAATAAAAACTGAATCTTCCTCTCTTTCCAAAGAACCCTTAATAGACTGCCGCCTTCGTTGAATCTTTAGAGTTCAGTAATTAGATTAAACAATATAGGAAGGAGTGATTGTTCATGAATAAAAGGAAGATTACGTTATGGGGAATAGTTTTGCTCATTGGGCTGATGCTGACGGGTTGTGCAGCGTATGAGGGAGGCTATTACGAATACCCCTATTATTACGATTACGGATATCCCTACTACGGCGACCATCATGAGTTTGACGAACATCATGAGGGCGGTGAACGCTAAGGTCGGGGCTGAGACTTCCGTCGCCAAATGAGGCGATCTTCTCTTTGTTGCGATTCGCTTCAAAAGCCGGGAAATTTAACCCGGCGGGATCCGTATCGTATTATCCCCAGGCATACCGGTAGACCACCGGTTACTCACACCCCTCAGGAGCCTCCGTAACCCACAATAACCTTACTTCCTTCAACGACAACAGGCACATTTCGAACACCCTTGGAGTGCTTCAGCATTTCTTCCAATTTCGTCCTGTCTGCTTCCACGTCGTAGTATGTTGCCTTCTTGCCGTAGGCTGACCTAGCCTTTTCCGTGTGGGGTCAACCCGCCTTCCCGTAAATAACAACTTTCTCGCTCATAGCCTCTCCTTTCTTTTTCGGATTTCATGCACCACTCATATCGGATTCCAAATCTTTAGTCAAGCCGGAAAATTATAAATTTCTTTATAAATTTCTTTGATTTTTAGGGTCTTTTTTGATATCTTAGCTCATGGTTTCGCGGTTGGAGGGTCCATTATTGAAAACTTCGAGCCGTTAAATAAATTTCTTCTACCTCGCTTCTTAGACGAATTCTGACCTTGCATCTCATTTGGAACAGGACACCCCTCCGCAAACAAGAGGTCCCTGTGACCAGACACTCCCGGCTTAATCCATCCATAAAAGACAAATACTACGCCCATTCTAAAGAAGGAAGGCCAAGAGATGACTGGCACCCCCTGGAAGATCATTTGAAGGCCGTCGCAGAACTGGCGCGAAATTAATGCAGGATTTTTGCGCATGCGAGTTGATGTAGGTTTTAAATACAAAACAGAAATGGAGGTGATTTAACATGGTGAACCAGGTTTATGAGATTAGAATGGAGATATCAGGAAATACCGCTATGTGGACCCGGCCTGATACGGGCGATTGTCCTGTCAGCTATCCGATACCTACGTATTCTGCGGTCAAGGGCATCTTTGAATCCATACTCTGGGGACCGGCGGTCCGAGTGATTCCGACAAAAGTTGAAATATGCGCACCGGTTTTATATCACAACTACCAGACGAATTACGGTGGACCTCTCCGCAAAGCTCGCGTCATCGCTCAAGGGGGCGGGTTTCAGCTTTTGGCAACGGTGCTAATTGATGTTTGTTACAGGAGCACGGCAGATTTCTGGCCAAAGTGCAGGGCCCTGTTTCAGGGAATGTTCTGCTCCGCAGGGGACAATACAGGAAAGCGGATGATCAGAAATCCTCGAGGGAAGTCGCAAAGTTCGTTCTTACGGGGAAGATCACGAATTGCCGCGCTGTTTTACAGCGAGCCCTGCGGGACCATGCAGACAAAATAGATGAGCAAGAGGTACGAAATGCCGTCGCCCGATTGAGTCACTTGATCGATTCGTTGAATCAGGAACAGACGCTGGATGTGTTGCGCGGAATTGAAGGAGATTCCGCTCACATTTATTTCAATGTATTCGACCATCTCATTGTTGCCCAGAAGGAGACGTTCCGTTTTGATGAACGGAACAGACGTCCACCGCTCGATAATGTCAATTGCCTTCTTTCGTTTACTTATACACTCTTGATGCACGATGTCCGGTCGGCACTGGAAACAGTGGGGCTGGATCCAGCTGTTGGGTTCCTTCACCGCGACCGTCCCGGAAGGCCTGGACTCGCCCTCGATCTGATGGAGGAATTCAGACCCTATATCGCAGACCGTTTGGTTCTGTCGCTAATCAATCTTCAACAGGTTCAGGACAAGAGCTTTAAGAAGATGGAGTCCGGAGCAGTCGTCATGAACGACGACGATAGGAAGACGGTCCTTGTGGCATATCAGGAGCGCAAACAAGAAGAGATACTGCATCCTTTTCTTGATGAGAAGGTAACGATCGGAATGTTATTCCACGTCCAGGCGATGCTGATGGCCAGGTATTTGCGTGGAGATATGGATGGTTATCCGCCGTTTATCTGGAAATAAAGGGAGGCGTAATGTTTGTATTGGTGAGCTATGACGTTTCTACTATTGATTCCGGAGGTCCCCGGCGCTTACACAAGGTGGCAAAAACGTGTCAGGACTATGGCCAGCGGGTTCAGAAGTCCGTCTTCGAATGTATTGTCGACCCTGCTCAATGGGCCGTTCTAAAAGGGCGGCTCATTGATGAAATCGACAAGGAAAAGGATAGCCTAAGATTTTATTATCTTGGCTCCAACTGGCGGCGAAGGGTTGAGCATATCGGCGCAAAGGAAGCGATTGATCAGGAGGGGCCATTGATTGTCTAAATCAGCAATGCGAACCCGAAGCGGACATGAATTCCTTGGGGAGTTCGCACGGGAAGTAAGTGGTAGAAATTACAGGATCTAATTTAGCAGCTCTTTGAAAACTGAATATAGTTAATGAGATTTCCCCGTGGGTGCGCGGAAACAAGCGGAATATCATTTAGAAATTAAAAAGTTATCTTGAGACAGTCGCGCCCCGCGTGGGCGCGTGGATTGAAACAAGCTGACGGAGGCCTCCCTCACCTTCGCCGCCGGTCGCGCCCCGCGTGGGCGCGTGGATTGAAACTGAATTAATTGACAGATTCTGCATTTCTTGATAAAGTAATAGTCGAACAATTGATAACGAGTCACGCGAAAAACCAAACCCTTTGCGAGAAGTGGGGAGGGAGGTAAGGGAACTTAGGAGGTGATACCATGCGAAAAAAAGTTTTGATAACCGCATTCATAATGAGCTTTCTAATAATTCCCTTTTTGATTCATGCGCAAGTCTATAAGTGGACCGATGATAAGGGAACCATTCATTTTACCGATGATTATTCCAATATACCGGAGAAATATCTCCCCCTTGCTGAAACCGAACGGTTCCAAAAAGAGAGCCCTCTCTCAGCCGCCGAGCAAAAATCAGCTCCTGCTCCCAAGAACTCCGAATCAATGGAACAGGAAATCCCGCGACTTTTTAGCGGTTTGATTACTGGAGTTGACGATTCAGGGAGGTCCATTACGGTAACGGGAGGAGGGAAGAAGATGGTTTTCACCGTTTCTGGGGAGACTACCATTAAGACCGATTACGGAAAGAACCTATCTCTTAGCGAGCTGAAAAATGGGAGGCCGGCTACTATTGAATACATAGAAAAGGACGGTGAACTTCAGGCACGCAGCGTTATAGCGAGCATTTTACAAGCAGGCGCCACAAACGCCGTCGAGGGCAATCAACCCCCTGGGCCCGGGCAATTGGAAAACCCTGGGAAAACTCAAGAGGGTGTATGGAGTGACCAACAAGCAAATCAAACACTGCCAGACGGAACCCCAACTAAACCATCACAGTTTAAACTACCTAAAAAGTAAAAAGAGTAGCTCAATCCATTGAGGGCAGCAATGGAACTTTTAGTGCTTCTTCGGGAATCTCCCCTGTTAAGGATTCCAGAAACGTAACAATCTCTCCAACCTGAGATGTATTAAGGTCTTTTCCAAGCTGAATTTTGCCCATGATCCAAACCGCACGATCAAGCTTGTCGACGGAACCATCGTGGAAATACGGAGAAGTTTTTGCAATATTTCTATGGACCGGAACTTTAAAGACGTATTTGTCGGCCTCGTTTTTCGTGACCTGATATCTTCCTTCGTCTGTCGGCTCGCTCTGGGTGTATTTCCAGTAGGGTTCTAACACTCCGAACTTTTGATACTCCTTTCCGCCCAAATAAGGACCGAAATGGCACGTGATACATCCCACCCCGATATAGGTTCTCAATCCTGTCTTCTCTCTCCCTGCCAATGCGGCAGTCTCGCCCTTTAAAAAAGCGTCAAAGCGGGAGGGGGTGACGAGTGTCCTCTCAAAAGCACCGACTGCCTTTGCGAAATTGTCTACAGTAACTGGGTGGTTGTCCGCCGGGAATGCCGCTTTAAATAGCTCCGCGTATCCCTTGATCTCTTTAAGTTTCTTTTCCACTGCGTCATAAGAAGGCATTCCGAAGGAAGGGGGTCCGATGACCGATTGCTTTGCCTGGTCTTCAACGTCTATTCTGTTCCCTATCCAATGCTCTGAAACCTGCCCTGCCGCATTGAAAAGGGTGGGAGCATTTCTCGGATTGACTTTGCAGCTATTCCCGATCGACTTTCTTAACCCGTCCGCCGCGTATAAACCGATCGGATGACATCGAGAACAGCTCACCGTTCCGTCTACAGAAATCCGTGTCTCGTAAAAAAGCATTTTCCCCAATTTAACTTTTTCAGGAGTGATTGGATTTTTCTCCGACACCATCGCCTGCGGTAACGGTCCGAAAATTTTGTTCGCTTGCTTTAGCAAGCTTTCATCTTCATCGACGGCAAAAGAGATGCCGGCAAGAACCAAAGTTGAGATGACAACGATAGCGCTTATCCTGAACATGATAACCTCCTTTCCTTGCTTTCCCTAATAGCCGCAGCCTGGCTCTGCTATTCGCCTATTCATGTCGAAACAAAGGAGTGAATGATTTCGGTTCGGTCTCAACACCCTTCTCCTTGCCCAACCCTCCAGTCCAGTAAAGGCCCAGGTAGCCTATGGTATGCCTGCCGCCCACAAACGAGCGGCCTCCTGTGAAAAGAAGCTGAAAGTTGGGCGTAATTTTAAAGAAGCCCCCAAGGTTGAACACTGCGAAGGAGCGGACATCGTCGCTGCTCTTTCCCTGGGCGAAAATCTCACCTCCCAGCGTCAGTCGCTCGCCGAAATCGCGCTGAAGGAGCCACCCGCCAAACCAGTAGTTTCGCTGCCCGGGGGCCGGGTTGATCGCATAGCCGCCTCCGCCGTAAGTGGTCCATGCCCCCCAGCTCTTCTGCAGCCATAGTGGCAGTCTCCACCAGGCCCGGCCATTTCCTAAACCACGATCAGCATCCCCTGTTGGGATTTCAAGCATCGGAAAGATACCAACCATCGGCCGATGGTCCGTTTCTTCCATAAAGCGATACTTTAGGCCAAATTCAATATCCCCGAGCCCATAAGCGCTGGGAGTGTCTGCGGGGCCGGCATAGACAATGGGTATGACCAGGTGGACCTGCAGGTTGGGGAGTGCTCCTACGTTAAATTCAAACGCCGGCGCCGTGATGTCGGTCTGCCCGCGCATCGCATCGACTGTAGAAAACAGGTAAACCTCATAGTGTTTGAATGGTACCGGCTCCGGATCGTCGGTCAGAAAAGGAGGCCCGGCGAATACAGTTTTGGCTGAAGCCGGAACCAGCCATAGCAAGAACATAAGGAGAAGGTAGCCCCGGAAACTTTCCATACAGCCCAATTCAAGCAATCATAAGGATTTCCAAGATAAAGCTACCCCAATGAATCAAAAAGATAAATGGGGTGAATTTCGTATTTTTCGATAGATTGCGACGTATATTCTGTCCGGTCTGTGTATCGCCCCTGCCGACAGATAGTGCGAAAGGGGTGGTTCCTTGATTTAACCCTCCCGTTTCTTTTAAGATACGAATAATGAAAGGATTTTTTAACCGGCTTCTCCGGATCGATCTCACCAAGCAAAGGTTCACGGTTGAGCCGATTCCCGAATCCATTCTTCGAACCTACCTGGGTGGAAAGGGTTTAGGGTCATACCTTCTTCTCAAAGAAAATCCGCCTCGGGTCGATCCCTTTTCGCCTGAAAATCGCCTCATCATCACATTAGGCCCTTTGGCGGATACTCCCTTCTATGGCTCCAGCCGTTACGCCGTCTTAACGAAATCCCCTCAGACAGGAATCTATTCCGAATCCTATTCAGGAGGAAGGATTACCCTTTCCCTAAGCCGGACCGGATATGACGTCATTATCATCGAAGGAAGGTCGAACCATCCCGTCTTTCTCGACATCAGCGATAAAGAGGCCATCTTCCATTCCGCCTCAAGCCTGTGGGGAAAAGTGACCTATGAGGCGGAAGAGGCCATTCTCAAAAAGGTTGGCAAAGATTCTGGCGCTTTGGTCATAGGCCCAGCGGGCGAAAATTTGGTCAAATTTGCGGTGATCGAGAGTGAGCACGGGCGTTCTCTTGGAAGAGCGGGAATCGGAGCGGTGATGGGATCGAAGAGGTTAAAGGGGATCGCCTTCCACGGAAAGAGGCGGCGGGAGGTCGCCGATCCCTCTTCTTTGAAAAGGTTGTCTCAGAAGTTTAGAGATCGAGTCAAAGGCAATGAGATCATTTACATGTATAAAAAATATGGAACTCCCATGCTGGTTTCCATTATGAATACCATTGGCGCCTTTCCTACGCAATATTGGTCCAAAGGGACATTGGAGGGGTGGGAAGGGATCAGTGCGGAGAGCCTGATGGAACGCTGTCAGGTGAGTTCCATCGCCTGTCCTTCTTGTTTCATGAGCTGCGGGAAAATCTCTGAGGTCAAACAGGG
>Ga0335081_10004003_pt1 | contig 23252 bp, 18 predicted proteins | sample Lox_Sample_35_FD_206713 | JGI IMG/M metagenome (GOLD analysis project Ga0335081, IMG submission 206713) | Soil microbial communities from Loxahatchee National Wildlife Refuge, Florida, United States - Lox_Sample_3.5 | ecosystem: Environmental > Terrestrial > Soil > Wetlands | place: USA...
CCACGGGAACAACGGGTAATTCGAGGATGCGAAGTTGTCCACGGCGCCGCCGTTGATACCCAGCAGAAACGAGGCGTAGCCATCACCCGAGTTGGCATTGGCGCTGGTCCAGGCGTTCTGTGTCCACGTCGACCGGCCCACGTAGTTCAGGATGTTGCCGGTGTTCTGAATCTCGTAGTTGATCTGGCGGATGTCCACGCCGGCCTTCAGGGTGTGGTTGGCGGCCACCTTGGTGGCGTTGAACATCGCCTGATAGGTATTGGTGTAGTTATTGCTCTGGCTGCGGCCGAGGTTTTGGTAATTCTCGAAGTTCCAAATGCCGAAGTAGATCTTGTCCTGGTTGGGCAGTTGTTTGATCAGGTCGGGCGAGATTCCGAGGCTGGTCATGTCGAAACCCGCATTCGCAGCACCGTAGCCTTTCTCGATGAACCGATTGTAGGACGCTCGCGCGTTCAAAATGAACGTTGGCGAGACGGTGCCCACCCAGTCCACTACGTAGCCGTCGTTGATGCGCTGGAACGGCTGTTGGCCGTCGGTGCCGGGCTTGTTGTCGATGCCGTTCACGGCACGGTCTTCGGTGCGGTCGTTGGAGACGTGGCGGAAGAAGGCGCGGTGTTTGCTGCCGAAGAGCCAGTCGAACTTGAGAATGAGGCTGTAGAACTTGTCTTTGTCGTAGTAGGCGGGAAGGTAGAGGTCGCAGGTGGCGTAACGGCATCCGGGCGCGGAAGGCTGGTTGGGAAGCGGCATGTACTTGGTCACGTTGGCCGCGATGGGGTTGATGCGGTTGGCCGGGATGATATTGCCGGGGAACGGCTGGCGGGGCACGATGGTGTTGCCGGCGGCGTCATACTGCGCGGTGAAGGGATCGTAGATGGTGATCGCCTGCCCCTGGGAGTTGACGAGTTTGGAGAAGTCGCCGGTACGCATCTCAGCGGTGGGCCAGGAGACGATTAGCGGGTTGGGCGTGCCTTCGCGATAAGGCTCGAACGCGCCCATATAGAAGAGCTTCACCGGGCTGTTCTTGGTGAGCAGTTTCGGAAAGTAGATGGGCCCATCGGCCTGGAAGCCGTTTTGATCGAGGTAGTGCGCCGGACGGGGCGCACCGCCGGTGGGATTGGCGGCGGTCGCCGGAATGGCGTTGTTCTGGAAGGTATTGGCATCCAACTGCGACCGGCGCATGAATTCGTACGCGGTTCCGTGATGCTGCGCGCCGCCGCTTTTGAGCACGACGTTCATGATGCCGCTGCCGGTGTGGCCGTACTCGGCGTTGTACATGTTGGCCATGATGTTGAATTCCTGTACCGCATCGACGATGGGCACATAGGCCACGTTGTTGCTGCCCATCTGTCCGTCGTTGGCGGCGCCGTCGAGCATGTATTCGGAGGAAGAATCGCGGCCGCCGTTGATGGACCACTGGGCGATAGCGCCGTTATCGAAGGGGCGCTGCCAGATGGCCGCGCCGTTGAAGTTGACGCCGGACATCATGACGCCGAGCATGAAGGGATTGCGCGCATTGAGCGGCATTTCGGCCACCTGCTGTTCGGTGACCACGCCGCTGCGCGTCGCGCTTTGGGTTTCGAGCGCGAGGGCTTCGGCGGTGACTTCGACCTTCTCGCTGATGGCGCCGAGCTCGAGAGAGATATCCAATCCGAGCGCTTTGGCGGCTTCCAGGACGACGTTGTCGCGGACGTAGGTTTTGAAGCCCGCGGCGGTGGCGGTCAGCGTATAGGTGCCGGGCCGGAGCAGCGGAATGGTATAGGCACCGGCGCTGTCGGCGTTGGCAGAAGTGGACTCCTGGGTATCGCGATTGACCATCGTGATTTTGACGCCGGGAACAGCGGCGCTGCTCGCGTCAAAGACGTGACCCGACACCGTGGCCCGGAATTCCTGGGCATGGATGACACCTGCCAGCAGGCACAGAACTGTAAGGGACAATACTACAGCGCGTCTCAAAGCAAGACCCCCTATCGCAATCTCACATTTCGACTACAGGCTTTCCCCGTGAAAGCCTTTGCAGAGATCGAGAGAACTATAACTGGTTGTCCTTTGTTGTGCAAGGGGGAATTGCCTGATTTTGTGGGCGCGGGCCTCCGTGAAACGGGGAGATCACGCGGAATGCGGGAAATCGGGAGGGGCGGAGGGGGCTTCGGGCTCATTTTTCCGGTCATGGGAGGGGTTGTGGACGGACCTCGGACGGAAGTACACGGAACTGTCAAAACGAACCGGATCGGCGAGTATCTCGGTGACGGGATTGGGAGTTGGCGGGTCGGGTGGAACGGAGTCCGGGTCGCGGCTCAAGGCCTGGAGGCGCTGGGAGATTTCGGTTTCGAGCTGTTGGCGGGTGCGCTCGGCCTGGCGGCGGGCGGCGGCGCGGCGGCGCTCGATCTTCTGGAGGACGTTGGCGCCTTCGGCGTCGTGGAGGAAGATGGCGCCGAGCGCGTTTTGGCGGTCTTCGGGCGCGAGGGCGGCGTAGCGGATGTTGACGATCTCGGTTTCGATGCGGGCGTAGCGGTGCTCGAGCCAGACGGCGCGGACGAGGTTATTGACGAGCAGGATTTCGAGGGGTCCCTGGGGTTCGAATTCGGCTTCGAAGTCGCGGGCGAGCCGGGCGAGGGCGGCGGGGTCTTCGCCGGGGAGGATTTCGGCCTGGGCGAAGAGGCCGAGCTTGAGGGAGTTGCGGGAGGAGGCGGCTTTGCCCTCCGGGGTACGGGGTCCGGTAGAGTGCCGAGAGTTGGCGATGGCGGCGTTGATTTGCGCAGGGGTAGACATGATGGAACTCCTTTCAAAAAAAATGCGGGCCAGGAGGCCCGCGTTACGTTCCGCTTACAGGGCCAAGTTAACAGACGTGACAGTCCGGGCCAGCGGGAGAAAATCGTAAGTGTCTCAGGAGAGGGGGAATAAAAAGTTCAAAGTCCGGGGAAAAGGAATCGGGGCAGGGAAGAGCACCCTAGGGGTGCGGGGCGCCGGCGATCTGCGATTCCAGCCATTGGGCCACGCGGTCGAAGGGGTCGAAGCCAAAGGCTTCTCCAACGGGCTTGCGGAGATTGGAATTGGCGTTGACGTCGTAGAATACGCGGCGGCCGTTCAACTCCAGGTATTCGATGCCGGCGACGTCGAGACCGCCGGCCGCGACGATACGACTGCCGGTTTCGACGGCCTCGGCGGGGACCTCGGGATACGGATCAAACTCGACCGGCTTGAGCGGAGCCGAGCCGGGGACTTCGCAATGCCCGGCGCCGCCGCCTTCGGGATTGCAGACTTCGGACGGGCACAAATTGAAAGCGCCGTGGGAGACCACACGCATGGCGTACAGGAGCTCGCCGCCCAGGAACTCCATGCGCACGATGCCGCGGGCGGGGTCGGCGGGGATGTATTCCTGCAATAAGAGGAGGTTGTCGGGCAGCCAGAGGTCCGGCCGGTCGCGCAACAATCGAAGAAATTCGTCCGGCGAGTGGAGCAGGTACATGCGCGCGCCGCTGCCTCCCTGTTCGGGTTTGAGGAGCGCGGGCCAACCGGCTTGCCAATATTCGAGAGCGACGGCCGGATCGTTGAAGGCGAGCGTGCGGGGGTGATCGATGCCGAGCTGGAGCATGAGGGCCGACTGAGCGCTTTTGCTCAACTCGAGAGCGAAGGCTCGCGAACCATTGAGGACGCGGGCTCCGGCGATTTCGAGGGACCGCATGAACGACAAGGCGAAGGGGACCGCGCGGGTATTGCCGCGGACGTACGCGCTGGGGCTCGCCTGGTTGAAGTAGAGCCGGGCGCGCGGCCGGCGCGCGGGGTCGAAGGCATTGCGCTTGAGGTCATACGCGGCGAACGACACACGGCGACGTTCGAGAGCGGCGAAGAGGGGCTTCTGCCATTCGGGATGTTCGTGAATTACGATGAGGTCGGGCATCATGTGGTCCGAGTGCTTTCTGCTTCCAGTTTAGTTGGGCAGCCGATTCGAGCGGGACCAGATGGGGACATTCCGATGAAGGCCGCGATCTATACGCAATACGGCCCGCCAGACGTGGTCGAGGTCCGAGAGGTCGAAGCGCCGGCGCCGAACGACGATGAGGTATTGGTCAAGGTGCGGGCGGCGTCGATCAATCCGCTGGATTGGCACTACATGAGGGGCAAGCCGAATTTCATGCGCCTGATGACCGGCCTGCGCAAACCGAAACGAACAGGGCTCGGGGTGGACGTGGCGGGCCAGGTGGAGTCGGCGGGCAAGAACGTGAAGGAGTTCGGCGCAGGGGACGAGGTGTTCGGCAATTGCCGGGGAGCGCTGGCGGAGTACGCCTGCGCGAAGGAATCGGCGCTGACCCGGAAGCCGAAGAACGTGACTTTCGAGCAGGCGGCAGCGACTCCGGTGGCGGCGCTGACGGCGTTGCAAGGCCTGCGCGACAGCGGACGAATTCAGGCGGGGCAGGCGGTGCTGATCAACGGCGCGTCGGGAGGGGTGGGCACGTTCGCGGTGCAGATTGCCAAGTGGTTCGGCGCGGAGGTGACCGGCGTGTGCAGCAGCAGGAACCTGGAGATGGTGCGAGGGCTCGGGGCAGACCGGGTGGTGGATTACATTCGGGAGGACTTTACTACGGGCGGGCAGCGCTTCCACTTGATTTTGGACCTGGTGGGGAACCATTCCCCGCGGGCTCTCCGGCGGGTGCTGGAGCCGCGGGGGATCTACGTGGGGAGCGGGAGAGGGGGTCCCGATACAAGTGGGCTGGCGATGCTGGCGGGCATGGCGCAGATGATGACGTTTTTGACGAGGCCGAACAAGAAGGACCTGGAGACGATCGGCGAGCTTGTCGGGAGCGGGAGCGTCAGGCCAGTGGTCGACCGGTGCTTTGGGTTGAGTGAGGCGGCGGAGGCGATCCGGTATCTGGAAGGGGGGCATGCGCGGGGGAAGGTGGTGGTGGGGGTGGGGTAGGGGCAATGGAGTGAGATGACCGCGTGGAAAATAACAATACGACGGACTTGATCCGCGGCGGGGCTCAAGGTTGCAAATCGAGGCAGAGTGGGACTGAAGTCCCGCGCAGGCTGAAGCGCTGCCCCACAGGCTGAAGCGCTGCCCCACAGGCTGAAGCAATTGCCCTTTACAGGGAGGGTCAAAGCACTGGGAGATCTCACCACTCTCGGACGGTGATGCGGACTCGAAATCAGGCCGATCAATGTATGCCGCGAAATGCCGTTCAGATGACCGAGCGGTGTGTAGGCAACCGGTTCGCTCGATGAATCCCCCGATTGATCTATTGTCTGGGAATCAGAGTGTCAGTATAATCACCGAACACTGGGTCACAGGGATGTTGGTCCGAACCAGTTAACAAGCATTTCATTTCAAGGAGGTCCGCTATGCTTCGTCGCATGCTGTTGGGGAGCGTGCTCCTATCGATTTCCTTCTCGTTGCGCCTCGCCAATGCCCAAGTCACGGCTGTGGCACAAGTGAGCGGCACAGTCTCGGACCCGAGCGGCGCCACGATCGCGAACGCCCACGTCTCCATGGTCGATATCGCCAAGCAAATCCCGCACACGACCCTGGCGGACGCCACCGGGAACTATGCGCTGCCGAACCTTCCGGTGGGTCAGTACCGGCTGGAGGTGCGGGCTCCGGGATTCAAAGACTACGCTCAAACCGGCATCGAGCTGGTGGTGAACAACAATATTCAGATCAACGTGACGATGCAAATCGGCTCCGCGACCGAAACGGTCGAAGTTACAGGCGCAGCCGGCATGGTGGAGACGAAGGAGAATTCGGTTGCCAACCTGGTGGACGAGAAGCGCATCAACGAGCTGCCGCTCAACGGGCGCCAGGTCACCGACTTGATCTACACGGTGGGAGCCGCGGTGCCCGCCGATGCCGGCGACACGGGCAGCAAAACGTTCTGGAACGCGACCCGGATTTCGATCGCGGGCGGGCAGGGCAACGGAACGGCGTATCTGCTGGACGGCGCCGACGCGACGGACGCCATGTCCAACGTCAACCTTCCGTTCCCGTTTCCGGACGCGCTGCAGGAGTTCAGCATCGAAACCAGCGCGGTTTCGTCGCAGTTCGGCACGCATCCCGGCGCCACCGTCAACGTGGTGACCAAGTCGGGCTCCAATTCGTTGCACGGCAACGCGTTCGAATATCTCCGGAACGGCGATACCAACGCGCGCAACTTCTTTTCCACCACCGGAGCGGACACGATCAAACGAAATACATTCGGCGGCACCATCGGCGGCCGCATCATCAAAGACAAGCTCTTCTTTTTCGGCGGCATTCAGGTGGTGGAAAACCGGCAGAATCCTCCGCAGTTGACGACTCACATTCCCACCAGCGCCATGCTCAACGGCGACTTCAGCGTAGTGGCTTCGGCTACCTGCGGCAAGGCTGTAGCGCTGACCAACCCCAGCGGCGGCGCGCCGTTTCCGGGGAACCAGATTCCCGTGAACCTGATGGATCCCGCAGCGTTGAAGCTGGCGTCGAGCTATCTGCCGACCGCGGCTGCCAACGGATGCGGCACCGTCACCTATGGAATCCCGCAAACGGGGGACGAACAGCAGTGGATCGAGCGCACGGACTGGGTGGTGAGCGCGAAGCAGAACTTATGGGGGCGGTATTTCTTCGATCATTGGACCAATCCGCCCGTGCTGGTCGGCAACAACCTGCTGACCACGACTTCGCCGGGGAATTACGAACTGGCGCAGGAAGTGACGATCGGCGACTCCTATACCTTCACGCCGACCCTGGTCAATACGGTTCACGTCGGCTTCAACCGCAGGCGCGATAATCGGGGGCCGACGGACTTTGCGATCAATTGGACCGGCCTGGGCTCCAATATGTACAGCGCGGTGCCGAATTTTCTCCTCATTTCGGGCATGACGGGCGGCTTCACCACTTACTGCGGCACCTGCGCGCCGGGACACTTCAATATCAACGACTACCAGGTTGCCGACGACGTCAACTGGATGAAGGGCCGCCACCAGATCGGTCTCGGCTTCAACGTGATCCGGGTGCAGAACAACACGATTTCGGGTTTCGACGAAAACGGCGCGCCTACCTGGAACGGCCAGTACACCGGTCTGGGAATGGCGGATTTCCTGATCGGCAAGATGAGCGATTTCCAGCAGACCAACGCCACGCCGGACGACCTGCGGACGTGGGTGATGAGCTTTTATGCGCAGGACAGCATCCGCGTCAACAATCGCTTCACGCTGAACTTAGGGCTGCGTTGGGAACCCACATTCGCGGACCCCGACAAATACAGGCGCGGGAATGCCTTCCTTCAGCCGGCATTTCTGGCGAATCAAGTAAGCAGCCTTCACCCCAGCGCCCCGGCGGGACTCTTCTTCCCCGGCGATCCCGGAATTCCGGCGGCCAACTGGAACGGGCAAAAAGCCAATTTCGCCCCGCGCGTGGGTATGGTCTGGAATCCCAGCGGTCAAGGGAAGGACACCCTACGCGTTGGCGCCGCCCTGCTCTACGATGCCACAGAGACTTGGTTCAACGAACGCGAGACCACCAACCCGCCTTACGGGAACGACATCGATGTAGGGGCGGGCAGCACGATCTCCAACCCCTGGTCTACGTACCCGGGTGGAAATCCATTCCCCCAGAACGGGAATCTCTTCTTTCCGACTTCGGGCACTTACATCAGCATGCCGATCAATCCCAAGTCCACTTACGTGGTGAATTGGAATGCTACTTACCAAAGGCAGATCGGAAAGGACTGGATGGCTTCCGCCAGTTACCTGGGCAATAAGACCAGCCACCTTTGGATCGCCCTGGAACGGGATCCGGCTATCTACGTTCCCGGCAACTGCACTGCCGGCCAATACGGACTGACGGCCGCGGGCCCCTGTTCGTCAACCGCCGGGGCCAACGTGCAAGCCCGGAGGCTCCTGACCCTGATGAATCCGGTCGCGGGTCCTTACTACGCGAGCGTGGACCTGATGGACGATGGCGCGGTGGCGCGATACCAGGGGCTGCTGCTTTCGGCACAGCACCGGGTGAGCCACAACTTCACCTTTCTGGCCAACTACACCTATTCATACTGTCTTTCCGACTATGATTTCGGCGCCGCGCTGGCCGGCTCCACGAACTCGCAGATCTTCAATCGCCATGCCGACTGGGGTCCGTGCATCTCGGACGCGCGCCACCTGTTTAACGTTTCCGGAGTGTTCACCAGTACCTGGAACAGCGACAGCAAAGTAATGAAGGCACTGCTCGGCGGCTGGGAACTTGCGCCCCTGTTCAAGGTACGCAGCGGCCAGCCCCTGAACGTGACCACCGGCACGGACAATTCACGCACCGCGCTGGGCACCGACCGGCCGGTCCAGGTGATGGCGGATTATCGAGCTACGAACCCGACCTGCTCCTCGAACGTCATTTGCGTGCAGTGGATCAACCCGGCGGCGTTCACTGCCAATGCGATCGGCTCCTATGGCGACGTCGGGAGAAACGCGCTGCGCGGTCCGGGCTTCTTCGGGTTCGACCTCCAGCTCAGCCGCACCTTCCAGGTTCGGGAGCGCCTCCGTCTCCAGGTCATCGCCAACGCGTTCAATATTCTGAACCACACGAACTTTGTCGGCGCTTTTGCCCCGGCAGGCTTAGCGGCCGGCTCGTCCTACGGCACCGTGAGTACGGGGCTGAATTCCTCGACGTTCGGCCAGGTCACGGGGGCATACGATCCTCGTATTTTTCAGTTCGCGATGAAACTGTCTTTCTGAGAGTGCCTCAGAGGGTAAGTTCGCCCTGGTACAGCATGTCCTTCAACGGGAACCTGATCGACAGGTGGAAGACGATGAACCGGCTTTCCAGCGTGACGATCCTATCCGCGAGGGTGATGGGGCCGGACACGCGCGAGAAGAACAGCAGCACCTCGGTGGATGCATTGCCCGATCCCGTGAAGAGGTGCGCACAGGGGATGGGGTCCTTGCCCGCGCGCTCCAATGTGGTTCCTGCCTGGATGGCCTGCAGCATGCCTTCGTTGGGATCGGGAGGCGCGGCTTGGCCGGGCTTGACCTTCGGAGGCGGCATCAAGGGAAGTCCCCGCAGACGGATGACGTAGAATTGCCCGGTCAGCTCCGGGACCTCGGGCCCACCCGCGAGGCGCACGGGTTTCGCGGTCTCCCAACGCGCCAGGACGCGGAACTGCACCGGCTCGCCACCGGGCTTGGGAGGGGGCGGTATCTTCTCGCCGATGGGCACGCTCTTGACGCCGCCGGGGATCGCGGGTGTCGCCGGGCGTGTGTCGGGCAACTGGGCGCCCTGCGTCCCGTCGCTGTTGTAGCCCGGGGCGGGGCGCTGCTTCTTGTCCTCGATGCGCGCGAAGCCGTCGCGCGCCCAGGGCGATTGGAACAGGAGGGTCTGTTTCTCGTCGGCAGTCCAACTGGCGGGGTCCTTGGATTCCCAGAAGTCTTTGCGCGCCGCCCGCAAGGAGGGGGAGGCCAGGGAAAGGGCGGCGGCGTGGAGCCATTGTCTTCGCGTGAGGACCACTTTCCTTCATGGTAGCGGGTCTGGGCGGAAGCGGAATTTACTTACGGGGCAGGTCGGGAACCTGTCCGACCGGCAAGCGGTATTTCTTTCAGCTTGCGTACAGATTGCGCTCGCCGATGCCGAGCGGATTCTGCGGCCTGGGGTCTCGATTACGCGGCTGAGGCCGGCCTCGTCGGGTGGTACTAGGAGGTCGCGCTCGAAGCCGGCGCGATCCAGAAGTACCAGGCGGTCTACGCCGGATTTTTTGCAGAAGTTCTCCATTCATGCGGGCGATCGGGGTGCGGTCGTTTTCGATCATCTGGTGTTCGAGGGCGACGCGGATCAGGTCGCCTTCGGCCCAGGCGCCGGCGCGGGTGGTTTCGAGCAGGGATTGCATGTGGGTGCTGCGAATAGAGATAGGCGCCGCCCGCACACGCGAGCACTACGGCCGCGGCGACGCCGACCGCTAATCCTTCGGTCGTGGTGGCGATGGGCAGCCTGGAGCCGATGGCCACCGGATTGGCGCAATCAGGTCACAAAGCGCGAAACGGCAGCAGCGGACATCAGCACAAGGATATGGTTCCCTGTGTCACATGATTGAAGCCGAATTGAAACCGATTTGTTGACAATGCACCTAAATTCTTATAGTGTCAAAGAGATACAGGTGGTCTTGCCAGGCTGGCCAAAACAATTTTTCGCCGTTCGAAGGGACAATATGGGTAACATGAACTTCCGCTCTTCTTTCGCGATCCGGGTTGCGGTTCTCGCGGTACTGATTAGTTTTGCAACCGAGCGCGAGGCGCGGGCATATACCGATCCTGGAACAGGCGCGTTGATCTGGCAGGCCTTGGTCGCCGGGTTCGTAGGACTTGCGTACTATTTCCGACGGTTCGCCACCAAGCTGAAAGGCAGGGGGGGAGAGAAGCGTTGAGCCCTGCCCAAACCGAAGGCTCGGCGGCAGATCACGGTGCGTCGTTTCGCGATCCGGCGGGCTCGGTGCTGCGGGTGGGCGGACGGATCCTTCGGGTAGTCAATCCTTCGGGCCAGCAGAATCTCGCGACATTCCTGGAATCGGCGGCGGTGCGGGAGCGCGTCGAGGCCGGCGACATGGTAAAAACCACGCTGCTCTCCGACGGCGAGCGGTCCGCGGTACTGGCCGACCGGTCGTTGCGGGAATACTTCGAGCGGGCGTCGGGCGCGGTGCTGCTGGAGCACGAGCGCATCCCGTTTCCCAGTTTTCCCTATGAGTGGCCTCCGGAGATGCTGTACGCCGCGGCGGCTTTGACCCTGGACCTAGCGGAGTCCCTGCTGCGGGACGGCATCGGGTTGAAGGACGCGACGCCGTACAACGTGTTATTTCGCGGGCCGCGGCCGGTGTTCGTGGATATCCTTTCGATCGAGCGTCGGGAACCGGGGGATCCCACCTGGCTGCCTTATGCGCAGTTCGTGCGCACGTTCCTGCTTCCGCTATTGGCCAGCCGCGATTTCGGACTGCCCCCGGACCAGATCCTGGTGGCGCGCCGCGATGGGCTGGAGCCGGGGGACGTTTACCGCTGGTGCTCCCCGTGGCAGCGGGTGAGGCCGCCCTTTTTGTCGCTGGTGTCGCTGCCGGCATGGCTGGAGCGGCGGCACAATCCCGACGATCAGACGATTTATCGCAAGACGGCGCTGGCCGATCACGAGAAGGCGCGGTTCATCTTCGAGTCGCTGATTCGGAGGCTGCGGCGGCAGTTGGCCAAGGTTGCTCCGCGGGAGGGGGCAGTCTCGACCTGGTCGGATTACACGACGTCCAACAACAACTACACGGCGGAACACGCGGCTGCGAAGGAACGCTTTGTGGAAGAGGCGTTGCAGGAGTTTCGTCCAGCGCGGGTGCTGGATATCGGGTGCAACACGGGCGTGTTCAGCGTTCTTGCGGCGCGGGCCGGGGCGAGCGTAGTGGCCATCGATACCGATCCGGTGGTGCTGGGTACGCTGTGGCGGCGGGCGGGCGCGGAGAACCTGGATGTTCTTCCGCTGGCGGTCAATCTGGCGCGGCCTACGCCGGGGATGGGCTGGCGGAACCGGGAGTGTCCCAGTTTTCTGGAGCGCGCGGCGGGCGGGTTCGATGCCGTCATGATGCTGGCGGTGGTGCATCACCTGCTGGTTACCGAGCGGGTACCATTGCGCGAGATTCTGAGCATGGCAGCGGACCTGACCCGCGACCTGGCCCTCATCGAATTCGTTTCTCCCGAAGATTCCATGTTCCAGCGGCTGACCCGGGGGCGGGCCGAGCTGCATCGCGACCTCAACCACGAACTCTTCGAGACGCTATGCCGGGAGCGTTTCGAGATCCTCCGGGTGCAACACCTGGAGGGCGCCACCAGATGGGTTTATGTGCTACGCAAGCAGGCGTGACGCGCTCATCGCAGTCTCGCTGGCGAACCTCTGCTACCTGAGAGTCTGGACCGAGCTGCTCACCTATCGCCGGTGGGACACCTACCTGATGAAGCTGCCGCCGGGACCGCCGGCCATGTTGGCCGCGATGACGAACGTGCTTCTGCTGGCCGTCCTGTTTTGGGGCGCGGCGACGCTGGCTCGCAGGTCGGGCTCGAAGCGGATCTGGACGGTGGCGGAATGCGGGTTTCTGATTTTTCTGATCGTGCCGCTCAACGCTCTGCGCGCGGTGCTGTCGCGCATCTCCGATCTATTCAAATCGACGCTGTTCGAAGTCCTGGGAATCCGGGGCGTGCTGATCGCCGGAGTATCGCTCATTCTAGCCGGCGCCCTTGGCATCCTGTTCTTTCACCGCAGAATGGCAGCCGCGGCGGCGACGGCTCTGGCGATGCTTTCACCATTCTGCGCGGTGACGTTCGGCCAGGCAATCTGGAAGAGCATCCAATACGATGCGGCGGGGTTTGCGGCGCGCCCGGCGGCGACGCTGGTTCCCGGCGCGCCCGAGCGGCGCGTGGTCTGGATCGTGGCCGATGAATGGGACTACCGGCTGACGTTTGTGGATCGCGATGCGTCGCTGCGGCTACCGGAGATCGACGGGCTGCGCGGGCGGACTTTTTTTGCCGATCACGCGCGTCCGCCCGGTCCGGAGACGTCGATTTCGATCCCGGCGTATTTCACGGGCCGACCGGTGAAGGGCGTGGTATACGACGGCCCCAGCGAGCTTCAGGTGGAATTCAGTGGAACGGGCAAATTGGCGCCGTGGAGCAAAGAGCCGAATGTCTTTACCCGCGCTCACGATCTTGGATTCAATACGGCTGCCGTGGAATGGTTCCATCCGACCTGCCGGGTGCTGAGCGGCCTGGCCTCCTGCGAGTGGTGGCAGATCGCGCTGCAAGCCAACAGCATGGGGCACTCCTTCGGCGAACTGGTTCCCGACCAGGCACGCAGCCTGTTCGAGACCAGCCTGCTCTCGGTGTTCGGGCAATCGCTGGGTGTGGAGTCGCACATCGCGACCTATCGGGCGATCCTGCGGGACGGGATTCAGACCGCCAACAACGCGCGGTACGGGTTCACTTTCATTCACCTTCCGATTCCACACGCGCCGCACGGATACGACCGGCGCACCGGCCAGTTCGAGTTAAGGAACTCGCCGATCCGGGGATATGTGGACAGCCTGGCGCTGCTCGATGTCGCCGTGGGCGAGCTGCGCCGCGAAATGATCAAGGCCGGGACGTGGGATGGGACCACGGTGCTGATCACCTCCGACCATCCGTATCGCGAGGCCGAGGTGCTGGACGGCAAATCCGATCCGCGGATTCCGTGGATTTTGAAGATGGCGCACCAGCGGGAGGGGGTTGTGTATTCGCGGTCGTTCAACGCGGTGCTGACGCAAGATCTACTGCTCGGGGTGCTTCGGGGCGAATTGGCCAATGCGTCGGATGTGGGGCGCTGGCTGGACTGTCGCAACTGAGGACTCGGACCGGCTAAAGCCGGTCCACGATTCGCGCGACAATTGGGGGCGGAGGAAACTCACGGCATGCCGATATCCGCCCGCAATCAACTTACCGGCCGAATCAGCGACATTCAACTGGGCGAGGTCATGGCCCACGTTACAGTCCGCGTGGGGAAGAACGCGATCGAGAGCGTGATCACGCGAAGGAGCGCCGAGCAACTCGGGCTCAAGAAGGGCGACACGGTGACGGCGGTCATCAAGTCGACCGAAGTGATGCTGATGAAGGACTAACGCGGTACCCTACCTAGGGTGAAGCGGATTCTCTGGGTTTTTCTTTTTTCGGCGGTACTCGCCGGGCAGCCCGCGCCCATTCTCATTCGCGGCGCGCGCGTCATCGACGGGAGCGGAGCCCCGGCGCGAGCGGCGACGGTGGTGGTGATCGGCACGCGGATCGCGGCGGTGGGCCAGGAGACCGCTCCGCCGCCGGCGGGAACGCGGGTCATCGACGCCACGGGGCAGACGCTGCTACCGGGACTGTTCGATCTGCACACGCACCTCACCGCGTCCGCCGCCACGGGCGTATCGGGCGATTGGGGCAAGAACCTGAAAGCGTATCTGGCTTGCGGCGTGACCACGGTCAACGACTACGCCACCTACAGCGAGATGTTCTGGCCCATGCGGCAGCTTTTGGCAACCGGCGCGCTGATCGGTCCACGGATCCACATGGCCGCGCGCATGAGCACGACCAACGGTCACGGCACCGAAGGCGGGTGGGGCGACTTCATGACGCTCACGGCCAATACGCCGGAGCAGGCGCATGCACAGACGCGGCGCGCGCTGGCCGCCAAGCCGGACGTGATCAAAGTCTTCACGGACGGATGGCGCTACGGCAGCGCGCCCGACCTGACCAGCATGAATTACGAGACGCTGGCGGCGATTGTGGAGGAGGCGCACGCCGCCGGGGTCAAGATCTTCACGCACACGGTGACGCTCGGCGGGGCAAAGATCGCGGCGCGGGCGGGGATAGACGTGCTGGCGCACGGCGTGGGAGACGCGGAGGTCGATGACGAGTTGATCGCGATCATGAAGGCCAAGGGAACGGCTTATGTCTCGACTCTGGCGGTGTACGAGTTCAAGGGCGGCACAGAGCGTCCGGCGCGCCTGGCGGGGCTGCTGGAACCGGATGTGAGGGCCGCGCTGCGCCCGCCGGCGGGCCCGGCCGAGGCGTCAGCGGCACGGCAGCAGCGGTGGCAGCATCTCACGGGCAACGTGCGGAGGCTGTTCGAGGCGGGCATACCGATCGCGGTCGGCACCGACGCGGGGATGCCGGGCACGTTTCACGGATATGCGACGCTGCGCGAACTGGAACTGCTGGTGAAGTGCGGGCTCAGTCCGATGCAGGCCCTGACGGCCGGCACCAGCGTGAGCGCGCGCGCACTTGGCGTGCTGGCGGAGCGCGGCACGATCGCGCCCGGCAAACTCGCGGACCTGGCGCTGGTGGATGGCCGGCCGGACGAGCAGATCGCGGATCTTCAAAAGACGCGGCGGGTGTTTCTCGGGGGACTGGAGCTGACGGCGGAAGACCTGGAGAAGGCAATTCAGTCTCCCGAGATGACCGCATTGGCTTCGCACCCGATTCCGCCGCAGGTGGACGACATGGAGCGCGCCGACGGCCGGACGATGCTGAATACGCTGCGGGTCAACAGCACCGACCCGGGGATCGACCACTCGGCCATGCTGTTCCAGCCGGTGGTGCGCGCGGGAAACGATCACGCGCTGATGGTCCAGGCGGCCCTGGCGGACAAGGAGCATCCATGGGTGCGGGTGGAATTTCCGCTTACGCCGGGGGCGTTTGAACTGGCCGACGTGAGCCGCTACGCGGGCATCTCCTTCGACGTGCGGGGGGAAGCGGCGGCGCGGGTGATCGTGCAGACGTACGGTGTGCGCAATTCGGATGCGTGGACGTCGACGTTTACGCCCGGCGGCGAGTGGCAGACGGTAAAGATTCCGTTTGGGGCGTTGAAGCGGAAGGACGAGGGAGCGGTGGTGTGGAGCGGCAAGGATGCACGGGCGCTGTTGTTCGAGCTATCGGGGGGGGCGGGGGCGAGGGCGTGGATCGAGTTGGATAACGTGGGGTTTTATCAGTAGGCGCCTGGACAGGCTGAAGCCTGTCCCACAAACGCGTCACAGATCACTGCCGGTCAGGCGCAGGGACCATTTCAGGGCTTCCAGGTAGATCGTCTGCACCCGGGGATCGTCCCAAGTCTCGGCTGCGTGGCCGAATGTCGCGTAGAAGACGCGGCCCTTGCCGTACATTTTGGCCCAGGCAACGGCGAAATCCTTGTCCTCGCGGTGGATGTTGGGCTTGGTGAAGTCGAGCTTCGATGCATCCAAGCGCGCCAGGACGTGGACTTTATCGCGCGACCAGTTTTTGTGCTGGTAAATCTCGTCCTTGATGGTGAAGCGCTCGGGGAGATGCCTGGTCGCGGGAAAATTACGGTCCTCGACGATGATGGGGGCGTCGAACACGCCCCAGGGATGCTGGTCGAAGTACCCGCCGATCATTTCGCCGAACTCGGGCCATTGGAAATACGCATCGTCGCCGGTATGCGCGCCGACGAAGCCCTTGCCGTCCTCTTTGATGAACGAGAGAAGATCCCGGCGCTGCTGCTCGCTGAGGCCCTCGCCTGTGCCCATGAAGAAGATGGCGTCGAAGTAGTCGAGGTTGCGCGTGTTGCGCGCGGGCTGCGGAATGGGCTGTTTGGTGATGAGCTGCGAGTCGGTGCGGATGTACATGTCGTAGGCGCCGCTGTCGTGTCCGAGGCGCTCCATCACGGCGAGCGCGTGCGAGATGGAGTCGTGCTGGAAGCCCGTGGCGGTGTCGGCCCAGGCGAGGACCCGTTTGCGCGGCGGCTGCGAGTTGAGCGGAAGAAGGCAAAGCAGGAAGAAGGCGAGGAGGCGTGGCATGAGATCTCCACAATAACGCTATTGCCTGAAGGATCGCAGGCCATTATCCTGGTAGCCGTCTATGAAAAAGCTCTACCTTTGGCCTGCCGTTGCGTTGGCTCTGCTGACCGCGGCGGCGCAGCAGCAGAAGCAACTGCCGGACCAGGGTTTCACCGACACGCCGATCCTGCCCGGACTCAAATGGCACGTGCACGACCCGGCCCGTCCGCATCCACCGGTGGTCACGCCGGGCGCGACACCCGGCGCGCCACCTTCCGACGCCATCATTCTCTTCGACGGCAAGGATCTCTCCAAGTGGGCGCAGGACGGGCGCGGGGCCGAGAAGGGCAAGGTCGTCAATGCGCAGTGGCCGCTCAAGAGCGGCTACTTCGAGGTGGGCCCGGGCACCGGCGACCTGTTCACGCGAGAGAAGTTCGGCGACATCCAGCTTCACATCGAGTGGAGCGAGCCGCCCGACCAGAAGGGTATCAGCCAGGCGCACGGCAATAGCGGCGTGCTTTTCATGCACCGGTATGAGATCCAGGTGCTGGGCGCGTACAAGAATCCCACGTACGCGGACGGACAGGCGGGCGCGATCTACGGGCAGTGGCCGCCGCTGGCGAACCCGGCGCGTCCCGACGGCGAATGGCAGGTGTACGACATTGTCTTCGAGGCGCCGCGATTCGAGAACGGCAAGGCCGTCAAGCCGGCTTACCAGACGGTTTTCATGAACGGCGTGATGCTGCACAACCACAAAGAGGTGATGGGCGCGATGGTGTACCGGCAGGTGGCGACGTACTCGCCGCACGGCGCCGAAGAGCCGCTGGCACTTCAGGACCATCACAATCCGGTGCGCTTCCGCAACATCTGGGTGCGCCGCCTGCGCGGATACGATGAGCCGGAGAAGTAAGCTGGTCGTCGCGGAGCCCGGGCACTTTCACGCCACCCTGGTGCAGAAGGAAATGTACGAGTGGCTGGAGCCGCGGGCTGCCGTCTACGCGCCGCTGGGCGCGGAGCTGCTGGACTACCTGAGCCGCGTCGCGCGCTTCAATTCACGCCCGGAGCATCCGACGCGGTGGGAGCTGGATATTCACGCCACCTGCGAGCCGATGCGTGAAATGATCCGCGACCGGGCCGGCGACGTCGTGGTGTTCGCGGGCCGCAACCGGAGCAAGATCGACAAAATCCTGGAGTCGCTGCGCGCGGGATTCCACGTGCTGGCCGACAAGCCTTGGATCATCACGCCGGCCGACCTGCCCAAGGTGGAAGAAGCGCTGTCGATTGCGAAGGAGAAGGGCCTGGCTGCCTACGACATCATGACCGAGCGCTACGAGGTGACGAGCCAGGTGCAGAGGGAGTTCGTCAATGCGCCCGGCGTGTTGGGGACCGTGCAAGGGGTCCGGGCGCGCAGCGTGCATAACGTCATGAAGGTGGTGGCGGGGGTGCCGCTGCGGCGACCGGCGTGGTTCTTCGACGTCGTCGATTACGGCGAAGGCCTGGCGGATGTGGGCACGCACGTGGTCGACCTGGTGCAGTGGACGGCTTTTCCCGACCAGCCGATCGACTACCGCAAGGACATCACCCTCTGCCGCGCGCGCCGCTGGCCGCTGGCGCTTACGCGGGAACAGTTCCAGCGCGTCACCGGCGAAGACTCCGGCACAGAGCGTGTGGACTACTACTGCAACAATTCGGTCGAGTACACGCTGCGCGGCGTTCCGGTGGCGATGGAGATTACCTGGGAATGGGAAGCGCCGCCGGGGGCGGGCGACGTGTACGAGGCCAGTTTCCGGGGGACGCTTTCGACGATCGAAGTCCGGCAGGAGCGGCGGCCCGAAGTGTACATCGTGCCGGCGGCAGCGGGGGTGACGGAGGCAGTGGACGCGCATGTTGCCACGCTGCAATCGCGATGGCCGGGGCTCGCGGTGGAACGGATTGGGGACGAACTGCGGCTGATCATCCCGGAGCGGTTCCGGGTGGGACACGAAGAGCACTTTGCGCAGGTGGCGAATCACTTTTCGCGCTATGTGGCCGCGCCGGAATCGATGCCGGCATGGGAGACTCCCTACATGCTGGCCAAGTACTACGTATCGACCGCGGGAGTGGAAATGGGGAAGACACAATGAAAAGCCTGCCGCTGTTCGTGGCGCTGGCGATGGGCCTGGCCGCGCAGGAGACGCGGCACGAGGTGACCAACGCTTCGCCGAATCCCGCCGACGATGCCAGGGGGCTCAGTTCCCAGGTGCCCGATGTCTACGCGATTCGCACACAGTTCGACCGCGTGGTGGTGCTGCGCTTCAAGTTCGATACGGACCTGCTGGCGGGCCTGGAGAAGATGGTCAAGCAGGAGAAGATCAAGAACGCCGTGATCCTATCGGCCTTCGGCAGCGTGCGCGGCTACCAGGTGCACCAGGTGAGCAATCGCGACTTTCCCTCGAAGAACATGTTTGTGAAGGACCCGACCATGCCGGCGGATATCATCGGCATGAGCGGCTTCGTGATGGACGGCAAACTGCATCCTCACATTTCGCTGGCGATTCCAGAGAAATCGTTCGGAGGCCACCTGGAGCCGGGCACGAAGGTGTTCACGTTTGCGGTGGTGACGCTGGGGGTGCTGCCGGACCAGATGGACTTCACCAAGCTGGACGACAAGAATTACCGCTGAGACGCCGGCTCCAGGAACTGCTGCAGCCCTTCGCGGAGTACCCACAGCTCCGGCCGGCGCTGCAGCCAGCCAAGCCGCTGGAAGCCACGCATGAAGTGAGCCACGCGCCACCGGGTCGATCCAATGGTGCGCGCCAGATCCGAATTGCTGGGACTGAAAACCAGCCGGACCCAACCCGAAGCGGGCCGGTCCGGCAGGAAACTGCGCAGGACCAAGGACAGTCTTCGTTCCGCGCGCTCGAGCACAGCGTTCTGGATTGTCTGTTCGTACAGGTCGAGGCGACGCGCCAGACTCTTGAGGAGTGCCGCCGCGAGACGCCGATCCTCCTGCAGGTAGCCCAGAAGTTCGGATTTGCGGAAGCTCGTGAGCTCCACGGCGGACAGGCTCTTGGCAATCAGACCTCCCGAGCCTGCACCGAGCAGTGATTTCAACCCGAAAACGTCCCCCTCACCGAGATAGGCTACAATTGCTCCCCGGTCTCCCGTCAGGCGCACCTGACCCGAGCGGAGCAGGTATACCCGGCGGCACGGATTTTGAAGATCGAAGAGCGTTGCTCCGGCTGGAAACCTGACTGGTTTTCCCCTCTCCATTCGCCCGGGCTGATTGCGGCGATGAACGAGGTCCGGCATCGCGCCTCATCTCAGCAGATGTCATCAAATGATAATCAAGTCTGCTTATCTGTTAAATAGGATACCTCTCTGGGCAGCGCTTGAACAGGGTGCAAAATTGCACCACTTGACGAAGAGCGAGCGGCCCTTTTATAAAGGGGTTACCGATACGAAAATTGGCCGCCTTGCCGATCAGATCTCGATGAGGCGGCGCGGTCTTGTGGAGGCCGCAGAATAGGTGCGCCAGGGGCGGAGAGACGCTGCCGGCGTGCTGAGTAGTCATCCGTGGACGGCTCGAGGCCAGAGGGCGATGCCGAGCCACGAAAACCCCGGGACATGTCCGGGCTCTGCGCAGAGGTATAGTGTGACAGACACCGGCATCTCAAATCCCCTCGTTTTAGCGGTGCTTCCCCCCGAGGAAGATGAACAAGCGCTGAAGGAAATCCTGGCAAGTCCGTCCTGGAGCCTCCATATCGCCACAACATTCGCGGAGGCGCGTCTGAAGCTGGACGCATCTTTCGTGGTGATCACCGAATCGTCGTTCCCGGACGGCCGCGGCTGGAGGGATCTTCTCTGTGTGATTCAAGACATGATCTATCCGCCGCCACTGATTGTCGCGGACCGCCTTGCGGATGAGCGACTGTGGGCGGAGGTTCTCAACCTGGGTGCTTTCGACCTTCTGGCGAAGCCCTACGAGGCGCGGGAAGTCTTGCATGCGGTGACTGTCGCCTGCAGCAGGCGGCAACACCAGGAGTCGATCGCGGCACGGAAGGATTCGAAATCCGTGAAGCCAGGCCCCGCACCCGCGGCGCGGGCTCGTGCCGCCGGGGGCGGCTACTGACCATAGGAGGAATGAGAACGTGGCAAAAAATCATATCCAGAAGATGAAGTCGAGGGCAGCCGCTGCCGCGGCAGCTTCTGACATTGAACCAACACTGGATCCGGAAATTCAGTCGGCGTCGCTTGCCAACCAAGACGAAGTGGCCAGCCTGGCATACGCGTACTGGCAGGAGCGCGGCTGCCCGGAGGGATCGCCGGAAGAAGACTGGTTCCGGGCCGAGGCCGATTTGCGACGGCAAGTTCAGGCAGCCGCCGCTGTCTGACGCGTTACCACACTCTGCACGCCGAGTTCTTCACCATCGGCTGGCCGGCTTTGCACGAGAACGCCTTTTGGAACTCGGGCATGTTCTGGACGACGCCGTTGACGCGGAACTTCGGCGGCGAGTGCGGATCGGTCTGCACCTGAAGGCGCAGGGCTTCCTCGCGCTCGTTGGAGCACCAGACCTGGCCGAACGACAGGAAGAAACGCTGCTCCGGAGTGAAACCATCGGTCTTTTTCGTGTCGGAGCCGATGGTGTTCAGCAGGGCCATCAGGGCGATGCGCGCGCCACCGTTGTCGGCGGTGTTTTCGCCCAGGGTCAGCTTGCCGTTGATGTGCACTCCGGGGGCCACCGTGAAGGAGGAGTATTCGTCGGCGATGCACGCCGCGCGCTCCTGGAATTCCTTGGCATCCACCGGCGTCCACCAGTCCTTCAGATTGCCTTCGGCATCGAACTGGCGGCCTTCGTCGTCGAAGCCGTGCGTCAGCTCGTGTCCGATCACCACGCCGATTCCGCCGTAATTCACGGCGTCGTCCATGCCGTTGTCGAAGAAGGGCGGCTGCAGGATTCCGGCCGGGAAGTTGATGTTGTTCATCTGCGGATCGTAGTAGGCGTTGACGGTCGGAGGCGTCATGCTCCATTCCTTGCGATCCACGGGCTTGCCGATTTTGTCGAGCTGGCGCTGAAATTCGAACGTGTCGGCGCGGAAGCCGTTGCCGATGGCATCGCCGCGCTTGATCTCGACGCTGGAATAGTCGCGCCACTGGTCCGGATAGCCGATCTTGTTGGTGATGGCGTGCAGCTTGACCATGGCTTCCTTTTTCGTGGCGGGAGTCATCCAGGTCAGCTTTTCGATGTCCTGGCCCATGGCGGTCTCGAGGGCGCGCACCATTTTCAACGTGCGCTCCTTGGCATCGCCGCCGAAGGTTTTCTCGACGTACTTTTTACCGAGGGCTTCTCCCAACTGGTTATCGGTGAAATCCACGCAGCGCTTCCAGCGCGGCCGCATTTGTTCGATGCCATTCAAGGTCTTGCCGTAGAAATCGAAATTCTCCTTGAGGAAGGTGGTAGGCAGGAGCGGCGCTTCGCTGTGCAGGGTGTGCCATTTCAGGTAGATTTTCCAGTCTTCGAGGGGCGCGTTCTGGATCTCGGAATTCACGGCTGTGAAAAAGTCCGGCCACGAGACGATCAGGTTGTTGAAGGCCGGCGCCCTGGTTCCGGTGAAGTACTGCGCCCATTGGAAGGCGGGCGTGAGTTTGGCCAGCTCGGCCTTGTCCATCGGATGGTAGATTTTCTCCGGGTCACGCCGCGAGACGCGATCCAGCGAGCCTTTGGCGAGCGCGGTCTCCAGGCGCATCACGGTTTCGGCGTGCGCTTTCGCCAAGTCGGGCTTGTCGCCGGCGAGCTCGAACATGCGCTGGACGTGCGCGAGATACTTTTGGCGCAGCTCGACGCTCTTGGCGTCGGTATTGAAGTAGTAGTCGCGATCGGGCAGGCCGAGGCCGGATTGGTCGAGCTGGGCGACCACTTGGGTGGAATCCTTGAAGTCCTGGCCGCTGGAGAAATCGAAGAGGGAAGGGATGCCGATGCGGTGCAGGTGGGCGATCTCTTCGGCGAGCTGACCTTTGTCCTTCAGGTTAGCGATGCGATCGAGCTCCGGCTGGAGCGGGGCGAGCCCCTTGGCGTCGATGGCCTTCTCGTCCATGCACGAGGCGTAGTAGTCGCCGATCTTTTGGGTGTCGGCGTCGCGCCCGGGGGCAGGCTTGGCGGCTTCCTCGAGAATCTCGTGGAGGGTATCGCGATTGCGTTCGGCAAGCTCGTCGAAGCGACCCCAGCGCGGCTGGTCGGGCGGGATCGGATTGGCTTTCAGCCAGGCGCCGCAGGCGTACTGGTAGAAGTCCCGGCAGGGGTCGGCGGTCTTGTCCATGGCTTTGACGTCGAAGCGGATCATGGAAGCATTGGGCGGCGCGGTTTGGGCGCACAACGCGCAGGCGCCGAGAAGGACGAAGGAAACGGTCTTCAGCAAGGCGAGGCTCCTCTCTTCACTGTACCCCTGGAAAGACGCGCTTTCGGCGGATCGGTTTGAGGGAGTTGGGGGATGTGGGCGGGATTTGACAATCCCGTGTCAAACCCCGTAAGCTAAGTATTTTGCAGACTGAGAGCATAGCTGGAGAAGTGTGTGTCAATGAAGACTGAGTTCCCTTCCAAGAACGGGATTGCACGCCAGTGGCACGTGATCGATGCCCAGGACCTGGTTCTGGGCAAGCTGGCCAGCAAGGCAGCCATGCTGCTGATGGGCAAGACCAAGCCCTCCTACACCCCGTTCCTGGACACCGGCGATCACGTGATCGTCATCAACGCGGCCAAGGTCAAAGTTACCGGCCGCAAAGAGAGCGACAAGATGTACCGCCATTTCACCGGATATCCCGGCGGGCTGGTGGAAAAGAGTCTCAAGCGGGTGCGCGAGGAGAAGCCCGTCCGCCTGGTGGAAGACGCCATTTTCGGCATGCTTCCGAAGACCAAACTCGGCAAACAGATGTACCGGAAATTAAAGGTCTATGCGGGTGACCGGCATCCGCACGCGGCGCAGAAGCCGGCCGCGCTG
>Ga0335081_10004004_pt1 | contig 23251 bp, 17 predicted proteins | sample Lox_Sample_35_FD_206713 | JGI IMG/M metagenome (GOLD analysis project Ga0335081, IMG submission 206713) | Soil microbial communities from Loxahatchee National Wildlife Refuge, Florida, United States - Lox_Sample_3.5 | ecosystem: Environmental > Terrestrial > Soil > Wetlands | place: USA...
CGCTGGCGCGCCGCTACTGGCCCGGGCCGTTGACCGTGGTCGTGCCGAAGTGCCCGGCGATTCCCGACATCGTCACCGCCGGCCTTCCCACCGTCGGACTCCGCGTGCCCGCGCATCCTCTGGCTCTCGAGTTGATCCGCGCCGCAGGCGTCCCCATCGCTGCCCCCAGCGCCAATTTCTTCACGGAACTCTCGCCAACCACCGCCGTCCGCGTCCCGACGACTCTGGCTGATTATGTATTGGACGGAGGACCCGCCCGTGTAGGAATCGAATCGACCGTGATCTCGCTCGTCGGTCAACCAACACTACTGCGCCCTGGCGTGATCCCCCTGCCCGAGATCGAAGCCTTGATCGGCCCCGTGCGGATTGCCGCCCCGCCCGCCGCCGGTCCGCACGCATCCCCTGGCCAGCACCCCCGTCATTACCGTCCGGCCACGCCGCTCTACTTGCTCGCAGACGGTGAAAGCCCGCCCGAAGGCCGCGGCGCCTGGCTGCGCATCGGGCGTGAAATGCCCGCCGACCCGCTGGAATACGCCGCCGCATTGTACGAGACGCTGCACCAGTTGGACACGCAAAACCTCGATTGGATCGCCGTCGAAAAGCCGCCGGATCGCCCCGAATGGTCCGGCGTGCGAGACCGCCTGCGCCGCGCCGCCGCTCGCGTGCCACACTAGGTGTCATGAAGTTACTCGTGGTACTCTTCTGCACCGGCGCCGCCTGCCTCCTGCTTGCCCAACCCGACCACGCCAACCCCTTCGTCGGACGTTGGGATTTCACTATCGCTCCTTCACGCGCCGACTGGTTGGGCGTCTCCGCCAGCAACGGCGGCGTCGAAATCTGGTTCCAGCCCACCGGCGGCCATGTCTACCAGGTCAAGGATTTCAAACTCTCCGGCTCGCACCTCACGCTGAACCTCGTCCCCGCCACCACCAAGAACCCCGCCTTGATCTGGGAACTCGACGCTACCGGTGACAAGTTGACCGGCATGCAGAAGCAAGGCGAGAAGCAGGTCGCGTTGACCGGCGTCCGCATGCCCGAGCTGCAACGATCCGAACCTTCCGCCTGGACCGACCCCGAACCGATCTTCAACGGGAAGGACCTCACCGGCTGGGAACCCCTCGACCCCGCCCACAATCACTGGACCGTGCGCGACGGCGATCTGGTCAACGAGGCCCGCGGCTCCAACATCAAAACCACGCGCACCTTCGACGACTTCAAGCTCCACATCGAATACAACTGCCCCAAGGACGGCAACAGCGGCATCTACCTGCGCGGCCGCTACGAGGTCCAGCTAGAGTATGAGCCCCTCGACCGCAATCCTCCCGAGCGCGCCATCGGCTCCGTCTACGGCCGCCTGACGCCCGCGGTGAATCTGCCCCGCAAGCCCGGCGAGTGGGAGAGTTTCGACATCACCTTGGTCGGCCGCACCGTCACGGTGATCCGCAACGGCGTGCTCACCATCGACCACAAAGAAATCGCCGGCATCACCGGCGGCGCGCTAGACGCCAACGAATCCGACCCCGGCCCCTTCTACCTGCAAGGCGACCACACGGGCGGCCTGCGCTTTCGCAACGTGCGCGTGTCGGTCCCCAAACGCTGACCCTCTAAACCGGGGACAGACGCGTCATGAAGCGACGCCTCGTCCGCAAGAATGAAAATCGTAGCCTTTGGCTTTGTAATCAGGGCACGGCTTCAGCCGGGCCGCAAGTGCTAGCATCAGTGGGCTTTAGCCCCCGGCGGAGCCTCGCTACCCGGCAGGCATTTTCGAGAGAGACGGGACGTTTCGCCTGTCGGTTCCGCTTATCAGGATACTTGGCGACAAGGCGGCGCACTCATCGCACCCTCGCCGCCTTCACCGCCCCACGCTCCGCCAACAACCGCACCACCGCATACCTGCGGCAATTTGCCGCTCGCCGTAACGGAGTGTCCCCTTTGGTATCCCGCGCTTCGATCGTCGCGCCGCAATCGAGCAACGCCCGCGCGATCTCCACGTGGCCTCGCCGCGCGGCCTTATGCAGCGGAGTCGCCCGCGTGACGCCGCCGCACGCGTTTGCATCCGCACCCGCTCGCACCAGCGCCCGCACTACCTCCGGTCCTGCTTCGGATCCGCATTCGTTCGCTACGGCGTAGAGCGGCGTATGCCCCCCGCTGTCTGGTATGTCCGGATCAGTTCCGGCTCGCAGCAGCGCCGCCACCACTTCCCGGCAACCCGCGCCCGCCGCGTAGTGCAGCAGCGTGCGTCCCCCAAAACGGCGCGTCGCGAGTGACGCGTCACGCTCCAGGGCATCCAGCACAAAACCGATCAGACCCGCGCGGCCGGACTTGACCATCCGCGCCAGCAGCCCGACAAACACCGCCGGGCGGGACACAAACCGCGGCGCCAGTCCGAGGGCTTCCTGGTCGCGGCCCGCGGCAATCGCAGCGATGGCGTCATCCAAGGCGCGTTGCTCGCCCCAACGCGCCGCCAGGTCACGATGTTCCAGCGGGCCAGTCTCCTCGCCCGTGACATAAGCGGAACTATGCTCGAAGAACTGCCGAAAGGCCTTTCGCGTCGCTTCATCCAACGCGGTCGCCTCCAGCGTCGCTCCCATGTGTTTCAGCCAGGCGCGCCGCTCAGAAGGGCCGATCCGGAACCGCCCGTGCGATTCCCGCAGGCTTAGCCACCAGCGCCGCTGAGTCTGCTCTTCGTCGCCGTCCAGGAATTGAATGAGGAACGCTGCGAACTCTTCAACGGCGCACTTGAGGCTCTTTCCCGGAAATAGCGGGCGCAGGACCGGGTCCTTGCCGACGCGAGCGTAAAACGCCGCTGACAAGCGTTTGCAGCCTGCTTCGCCGCCCAACACGTCCAACAAGCTTGCACGTTGCGCCACCAGCCGATTGTACCTTTCAAGACAGGGGTGTCGCGGCCGGCGATGCCGCGTTGGCGCCGCTGCGGAGTGAGTAGCTCACTGCCCCTGCAAAACCTTCCGCCCGGCGGTACGATATTCGCGAGGGTCGTTTATGGCACAGCATTTTACGCGACGTCACTTCTTCTTCGGCTCGCTGCTGGCGGGCGCCATTCCGAGCGGCGGGTTCGGCAGCACTCCGTCGCTTCTCCGTCTGGGTTACCGGTCGCCCAATGAGAAGCTGAACATCGCCTCCATCGGCGCCGGCGGCCAGGCTGCCAGCGACCTCACCAACTGCGCGTCCGAGAACATTGTGGCGCTGTGCGATGTGGACGACAAACAGGCCGAGCGCAAGTTCAGCGAATACGAAAAGGCGCCCAAGTACAAAGACTTTCGCAAGATGCTCGACAAAGAGAAAGGCATCGACGCCGTAATCGTGACCATCCCCGACTTCATGCACGCCACGGCCGCCATGTGGTGCATGGAGCGCGGGAAGCACGTCTACGTGCAGAAGCCCCTCACCCGCACCATTTGGGAAGCCCGCCGCTTGATGGAGGCCGCCAACAAGTACAAGGTCGCCACCCAGATGGGCAACCAGGGCTATTCCAACGAAGGCACCCGCCAGGTGGCGGAGATCATCTGGTCGGGCGAGATCGGCAACGTCACCGAGGTCCACGCCTGGACCGACCGCCCCATGTGGCCGCAGGGCCTGACGCAGATTCCCGCGCCGACGCCGGCTCCCGATACGCTCGACTGGGATCTCTGGCTGGGAGGCGCCGCGGCGCGGCCGTTCACCACCGGCGGCGATGGGTACCCGAACGATTGGGGCTACTTCTACCAGCCGTTTAACTGGCGGGGCTTTTTCGATTTCGGCTGCGGCGCCATCGGCGACATGGCATGCCATATCCTGGGCGCCGCGAACCTGGCGTTGAGGCTGGGCGCGCCCACCGGCGTCGAGTGCGTCAAGAAGGAAGGCGTCAGTGAATTCATGTTCCCCAAGAAGTCGGTCCTGCGCTACGATTTCCCGGCCCGCGGCAACATGGGGCCGGTGACTCTATTCTGGTACGATGCAATGACCGAAACGCCGGAAATCCCCGGCGTCCCCAAGGGCGAATATCTCGGCGACCTCCCGTCGCGAGGTGGACGCGGCGGGCGTGGAGGCCGGGGCGCCGGCCGCGGGGGCGCGCCGCCGCAGGCGCCCACCGGGTTCGTCGGACAGGTCTTTGATGTCGACAACTTCGAAGCTGTCCGCCAGGATCCGAACGCCGTGATCCCCAAACCGAACGGCAGCGTCTTTATCGGCGACAAAGGCATTCTCACCACGGGCACCTATGGCGGCGCCACGCGGCTCATCCCCGTCGAGAAGATGAAGGACTACAAGTTCCCGCCGCAACTGCTGACGCGCTCGCCCGGCCACCATTTCGACTGGATCCGCGCCTGCAAGGGCGGCGACCCGGCTTGCTCCAACTTCAACGTGGCCGCGCCCTTCGTGGAATGGATGCTCCTGGGCGTGATCGCGCTGCGGGTTCCCGGCAAGATCGAATATGACCCGGTGAAGATGAGGATCACCAACAACGCCGACGCGAACAAATACCTGAAGCCCGTCTTCCGCAAAGGCTGGTCGTTCACGTAGAGACGAAGCAGCCTACTTCGGCGGCCGCCCATAGACTTCCACTTCGACGTAGTCGTTCAAGGCGTTGGCGTTGTTTCCCGCACTGAAGAGCCGGACATACCGCGCTACAACGCCTTTGCAGTCCACCAGCTTCCCTTCATACGTTTCCACGTAGTTCAGGTTCTTGCCCGCGCCCTGGCCGGCCTTGTTGTTGGTGTCGTTGTTGAACCAGGTCTGCACATTCTTGGTGAACGCCTCGTCGTCGGCGGTCTGCACCACCACGCTGAAGTAGACTCGCGGCTGGTAGTAATGCCAGAACAGGATGCCATAGACTTCGTGTGGCGCCGCCAGGTCGATCTTGACCCACTGCACGCCCTGTCCCAGCTCGACATTGTTCCCTTCGATCTGAGTGTTGTCTCCATCGGTGACCATGTCCAGGTCGCCGATGATAGGCTCCTTGTCGCTGCTCGTGACCTTCTTGCCCTTGGCAACGTTGGTCACGCCCGGAGGAGCCAGAAACGGCCCGCGCTCCTTATACGAAGGTTTCTCCATGTTGGGGATGTTCAGGAAATTGGGCGGCGTGCCTTCATAACCGGGCTTGGGCAGCACGATATGCACCGGCTCCAGCTTGGTCTGTGCCGGCAGGCACGAAGGCCAGGCAAGGAGCGCAACCAGCGGCAGCAGGTACTTAGACTTCATAGGGACTTCCATGAAACGCATCGTTGATTCCATCATAGGACCAATTCGCCGTCCGGCAGATGCCGGATCGAAGGCCTGGCGGCAGGACCGTCCTCCTGGATCCACGCCTCCATGCCCGCATATTTCCGGCAGCAGGCGGAGATTTCTTCAGGCGCCAGGATCAGGAAAGCGGTGGAGAAGACCTCGGCCGATGCTGCTGGAGACTCACTCACACCGCCGTTCGAGCATCCGGCTTTCCTGGAGAACTCCGTCAGTGCCGTCACTTCGGCTGAGGCCCACGCGGCGGTTCGCGCCCGCACCGGCTGCCCGGTTCGCGGGTCGACGATATGTTCCCCTTTGCGCGTGCCCGAAGCGCTCAATGCTCGCCGCTGCGCGTGGATGAGAGTGAAGGGCGTGCTGCACGCGTCTTCGCGCGCGCTCATCGTCAAAGGCCAGCCGTCGCAACCGGTGGGGGCTTCGAGCGCCAGGACCGAACTGTAGCCGCCGTGGATTAGCGCCCGATCAACGTCCCACTCTCGCAGGACTTCCGCCATGCGATCGACTGCATAGCCTTTCCCGATCCCACCCAGGTCCAGCCGGGCACCGCGAGCATTCGCGCGGACAGTCAGCCGTTGCGGATCGAGATCGAGCGCTTCGAAGCCCGATCCGAGCGAGATATCGAAAGCTCCCAACGTCTCCGTCCACCCCAGGCGCGCCATCTCAAGACATTCCATGGTCCATCGGCTTACGCGCGCAACCTCGCCTGGAACCAGGGCGTTGATGCGCGAGACGTCGCTGTTCTCGATGAAGCGGCTCAGCTCCTGCTCGAGGCGGCTGGTCAGGTCGAACGCGGCCCAGGCTGCCTGGCGGGCGTATTCCGGGTCGGGATGCTCGCAGACGATCTCGAACACGGTGGCCATGGCTGTGTGCGAGAAGCGGTGCACGTCGCTGCTCAGTCCGGCCAGCTTCACTCTGCCGTTCATCGCCCGTCCCCGCCTTGCCGCCAGTCGTCCCACAACGCCTTCGCCACGTACCCTCTGATCTCGACCCTCGGACGCAACTCCGTGTAGTGGTCGAACATGTTCATATACATTTCGCGCTGCCCGGGAGGAGGCTGCTCGTAGAGTTTGCTCACCAGCGCCGGCTCCATGTCGGGCGTGGCCAGGATCGCCGGCGCGTTCGGGGCAGAGGCGGAAACGCCGTCCCACCATTGCACGCGAGTGAACCGCCGCAAGTACCAGGGCAATGGCCAAAGGTTCTCCCGGCTGATGACTTGAACGGGTAAGGCATAGCCGCCGGAGAAGACGGCGGCCAGTTGCTCCATCCGTTGCGCGATGCGAAAGACATCCGCACCGGTGTGGGCGTAGACCCACGGGTTGGCAGGGTCGGCTCCGTAGCGTGTGCTGCTCTCCCAGGCGAGCCAGCCGAGATGCGCCACACCTGCGCAGGCGAAGCTAGCCAGCAGGATTCCGACGCCGCGCGCGCGGCAGCGCTCGATCAGCCAGGCTGCCCCGATGCCCGCCAGCAGGATCGCCCCATGCCAGAAACCGAGCAGGTTCCAGGGAGCCTTGTAAGGGATTGCGGAATACGCCGCAACCATAAGTAAGGTGTAAATGCCGATGAATCGCAGCATTAGCCGATCGACGCCCGCAACGGTCTGCTCGCTGAAAGCCGCCCACAAACCAGGCAGAGCGAGCGCGGCGATCAGCGCCTCCGACCAGACGGGATTCCCGGCGGAATGAAAGTAGAGAATCAAACCGAAGTAATAATGCAAGGGGTGCACGTGAAAGGTGTTGATGCCGGCTGCGCGCGAGAAATAAGTGCGATAAGCCGCGAACGAATCCAGAACGCCTTGAGGATGGCTCAGAAAGGACGACATGAGAATCGCGGCCACCGCGAGCGCCGCGACAATCGCCAGAACGACGTGGCGCAGCGGCGCGTGCTTAAGGCGTGGCTTCTCGAGCAATACCGCGCCAATGCCCGCCAGCAGCATTGAGCCAGCCTGCAGAATCACCGTTTCCTTTGTTGCGTACATCAATCCGATACAGACGCCCGCGCCGATGGCCCAGACGCCGCGGCGCTCGCGGCTGTACTGGAACAGGCAGAGGATCGCACAGAAAGTCAGAAATACCAGCGGCATCTCATGGATGTAATAGCGGCTGTAGTAAACCATGGCCGGCGAGACGGCAGTGAGCAATCCAGCCGCCACTGCAGCCCGCAGACCGAGATAGGGAATCAGGAAGATATGCGCACCGACTAACAACACGCCCAGGAAAGCCGGCACGATCCGCAGAGTAACTTCGTTCAGATCGACGTACCGCCGCTCGCCCCACATCTTCGCTGGAATCAGACTCAAGTAGTAAAGAGTCGGGCCGTGGTAATCCTGGTGGGAGTATTCGTATCGGCCCTGCTCCAGCAGGGTCCCGAACTTATCGGCATTCACGGCTTCATCGCAATGCATGGGCCGTTCGGCGAGACGCGGGAAGCGCAGCACGGCGGCCGCGGCAGTGAGGATGACGAACACCGCAGCGGTGCGGACGTTGATCACTCCGGGCCGCCCTCCCGCCACGCCGCCAGTGCGAAACCCGCGAACAGCAGTGCGGCGGCGGAAAACACCAGCGCGGAGGAGCGGTGCACCTGGAACAGATATTGCTGCTGGTTGGGATTGGGCAGGGGATACATCGCCAGGAGAATAGAAACCACTGCCGGGACCAACGCCACGGCGGCCGTCCAAAAGAACACGTTGCGCAGCAGCACGATGCGGCTTTCGCGGGACGAGTTAAAGTGGCTGCGGTGCGCCCAGAACACCGCCACGGCGACCGATGTGACCACGAAAGCGGGCGCTGTTGCCACGTGCGTCATCAGGCGATAGCCCGTCATCGCGCCGCCTTTTGAGAAATAAGAATAAAGGCCGGTGGCCGCAATCGCGATGAACGTTACAATGCCCACAACATTGACCGCAACGCGCAACCGGACGAGCATCCGTGTTCCCGGCGTCACCAGGCCAACTACCTGAGGCGCGGGTGCCCTCCCTGCGGCGCCAGCCGATACGCGCACCAGCGCAGGCAACGTGTATGCGACGAGGAACAACAGAATCAGGCCTGCAGCCGCCATCCCTCCGGCCTTGAGCCAGGGGCGAAACGGCCACAGCGCTGCGAGCCTGACGTTGTAAGCCAGGTCCAGGTTCTTTTCGAACCGGTTCATCTTCCAACGCGCCGCACGCTCCGCCGCCAGCGGCGAATCCGCTGCGACGTTTCCGAAGAAGAAAGGCGACCCGGACGAATGGCAGTCCTGGCAGCTCTTCACGCCCAGAGACTGCGAGGCCGGCCGCACATCGTGCCCCAGCGGCCACAAGTAAGGCTGTGCCTGCGGGTGGTCTTCGGTTTGCAGCTTGCCGGCGGCGTCCAGGCGATGCAGCTTTCCCCCCGCGATGTACACCGCCGGCCCAGTTCCGCCCGATTCCTCGTCGAGCCGCCGCAACACTTCGGCCACCCACTCGGCATCCACTTGCGGCCAGCTTCCATCCGTGCCCAAAGCTGGTTCCAGTTTTGCTTTCTGCAGAGTCCGGCGCACACCGTCGGGATTGAGAGGCGTCACCGAGCCGCCGCGCAAAAGTCCCCAGAATGCCGGCCACACCAGCCGATTCGGCCCGATCTTACCGTCTTCCTGCCGGGCGAACACCGGGTACTCAATGTGCGGCAGCGTGCCGGGCGACTTATTCACGTTGAATTCGCCCAAGCCATGAGACAGCCCGGTCTTTAGCCACCGCGTCTCATCGGCCGGCCAGGGTCCGGAGTGGCAGGCGGTACAGGTGAGCTTGTCGAAATGGAGTGGCGGAATGCCGGCGTGCTTGGGATACGGGGCGCCCATACGGCCGGGCAGAAGATTCGTCGAGGAATCCGCGGCCATGTGGCAGCCGCGGCAGGAGAGCACGGCGGCGAAAGTATCTCCTGCCGCGTGTTCGCCTTCATAGCCGCGCGTGATGTCGTGGTCGAGGTTGTTGCGATGGCACTGGACGCAGGTGATTCCGCGCGCCAGGTGAACATCCTCGCTGGCTCTCCAGCGGGCCGCCCCGGTCTGTTCCACGTCGATGTTAGTGTGGCAATAGTAACAACGAGTTACTTTGACTTCTCTAACTATGTCGAAGTCCACCTTGCCGTTGGGAAGGAAGCGCGGGCGCGCGTACTCCACCCTGGGTATCTTGTCCTGCAAGGAATCTTCGATCGAAGACGGAAGCAAATAGTCGAAGAAATCCGGCATTTCCTTGGCTGAACCGGTTACCACCGCCAGGCCGCTGGCGGCGGTCGGCGCGTAACGGAAATTCTCCAAGGCCACCTGGCGGGCGTATTCGGCCTGATCGTAGGACGGCGAGGCATCATGGCAGGCCAGGCAGTTCACCTCCAGATTGCCTGACACCATCCAGCGCAAGTGATCGGGGCCGGTTTCATCCCGCGGCAGACCTCCGGGCATCCGGCCGCCGAAGTGCAGAGCCATGACCCAGTTACTCAAGCCGGCTTGCTCCGGGCGGTAAGTACCGGGCCAGGCGCGGTAAGAGAGCGGCAACTGCGTGGCGGTCGCCCGGTCTATGTAGAGCCAGGGCTGTCCTTTCCTTCCGGGAGGGATGCCGGGAAGCGCCGCGTTGAAATGCCACCCACGGCTGATGGTGTGCACATCATGGCAATCGGCGCCGCAGGTTTGCAGCGTGGAGAAGGGAAGCGGCCGCCGGTCCTCGGCCTGGATGGTGTCTCCTTCGGGATCGCGCAAGGCGATGATGTGGGCAGGCTGCCCGCGGCTGCCGGCGCTATTGTCGCCCAGCATGACCTTGGGAGGCGCTGTCTGTTTTGCGGTCTGCGAGAGCCCCGGCCGCGCGGCTGCCAGCACGAGAGCGGCGGCCGCCACCCGGGTATACGCGCGCGAGCCCATGCTCAGACCTCGAAGTCGTCGGGCTTGAACTCCACGCGAGCGCAGGCGTCCACCGCCTCGTTGACCCTGAGCACGGTCGCGGCGGTCTCATAACCGACTGAGGCCGGGCAATTCAGCTTGGCCTTTCCCCGCACCGCCGCGAAGAAGTTCTCCAGGTGTGGCTGGTGATACTTCTTGCGCATCTCCACCGGCAGGCTGTAACTGGGAGGCGGAGCGGTCTCGCGCACGTCCAGCACGGCAGCCGCCGGCTGAGCCGGTTTGGGTTCTTCCTTGGGCGCGAGCAGCAGGCCGTCTTTCACAAACGACTTCCAGTCCGGCGCGTTGGCCACGTCGCGGTAGACTTTCGCGCGGCCAGCGGATTCGGAAATCTCGAGCGAGCCCTGGTCGCCCATGAAGACTTCGTAGTAGCCGCCGAAGCCGTTGGTGGTGAGCGTCTGGTAGAAAGCGCGCACGGTGCCGGAGGGAGTGGCGAAATCGTAGACCGCCATCACGGTGTCGTACCACTCGTGCGTGGCCTTGCTGAAGTAGTCCGTGCCGCCGCTTGCGATGACGCCTTTCGGACGAGCATTGAGGAACCAGTTGAACACGTCGATCTGGTGCGACCCGAGGTCCACGATGGGCCCGCCGCCCAGCCCGCGATACCAGCGCCAGTTGAGGAACTGCTGCATGGACCGGAACCCGTACTTTTCGAGAACCTCCGGCTTGATGGCGTAACGCTCGGGGATGGTGGCGAAGTCGCGCTTGGAACGGTTCCACTGCGCGTTGATGGTGGTGATCCTGCCGAGCAGCTTGGCTTCCTGGATGAGCTTTTCGTAGCAGAACAGGTAACGCGGATTGCTGCGCCGCTGGTGGCCGATCTGCAGGAGCCGCCCGGTCTGCCGCGCCGTCTCGACCATGCGCCGCGCGTCGGCCAGGCTGTTGGACATTTCCTTCTCGCAGTACACTTCCAGCCCGGCTTTCATGCAGGCGATGGCGTGCTCGGCGTGCCAGAAATCGGGAGTGGCGATCAGCACGGCGTCGACGTTGCTTTTCTCTTTGTCGATCATCTCCCGGTAGTCGACATAGACATTGTTGGGGTGGCCGCCGTCTTTCAACAGGCGCGAAACGCGCCGCTGATTGTACTCGGCCCAGATGTCGCACACCGCGACGAAGCGCACGTTAGGGATCTGCAAGCAGGCATCGAGCAGGACCTGCCCTTGCGCACCGGCCCCCAGCAGCGCCACGCGCACTTCGTTGGAGGCGAGCCGCGCGGCAGAAATGGGTTTCGCACCCAGCGCGAGGCCGGCGCCCGCGGCAATTGAGGTGCCGATGAGGAAGTCCCTGCGGTCCAGTGTCCTGTTGTCGCTCGAGTTCACGGGATACCGTTCAGTATATCTTCAATTTCCCCACACCCCGTCCGCACACTTCGACTCTCACTCTCCGCTGCAAAAAAAATGGTAAGCGGCGGCACTGTGAGGGGCAAGTCACGGACAGTCACGTGTCCTGTTGTCCAACAGATCCAGGCAGTGCCAAACCTGAACATGCGGAACCCACCGATGGTCGCGCAAATCCGCATGTTATAATCGATCCGCGAAGGGGGGTCCGTAATGGCTGGTCCCAGAGTGACGGAGCCTGTCCTGCAGGCGCCCGACGGCCACGCAACGGGGAACGGTTCGCGGCCCAAGGACGTAGACCCCGACGCCGTACGCGCACAACTGGAACAGATTCTTGCCAGTGCGGTTCTGCGAAACAGCCGGCGGAATTCCCAGCTTCTGCGGCACGTTGTCGAACGCGTGCTGGCGGGCCGCGCCGAGGATCTGAAAGAGCGCAGCATCGGGATCGACGTTTTCGGCCGGCCGGCCAACTACGATACCAACACCGACCACATCGTCCGCAGCGTGGCCGGTGAAGTTCGCCGCCGCCTGGCGCAGTACTACATGGAGCCAGGCCATGAGGCCGAGTTGCGGATCGATCTCCAGGCTGGATCGTATCTCCCCCATTTTCGGTGGCCTGCCGAGAAGCTGACTTCGTCGATCGCCGTTGCACCCCCGGAGGCCGAACCGCTGCCTCCACCGGAGAAGCCGGCGCCGGCATCGCGCAGACACGGCGTACGCGGGTTGGCGTTGCTGATTCCTGCCGCTCTGCTGGCCGTCGCGGTTCTGGCGTTGGTCTTCACCGGCCGGTTCTTCGGCCCGAAGACGGCACTCGAGCGATTCTGGGGCCCGGTGTTTTCGACCGACAGTCCGATCATGCTTTGTGTCGGCGGCGGTGGTGCCGCCCCAGCGGAACCCAATGACACGATGACCGTGGGTGAGTTCGATCGCCAGCCCTCCCACCGTATGCATACCTCCGATGCTCTGGCGCTGGCGGCTCTGACCGGCCTGATGCAGTCGAGCGGCAAGCCCTACAAGATGCTGAACCGGGCCAGCGGGACCTCGTTCAAGGACCTGCAAAGCGGCCCGTTTGTCCTGATTGGCGGACTGAACAACGAGTGGACGATGCGTCTGACCGGGACACTCCGCTTCGGGTTCGAGAGAACCGGCAGCGCGGCCCGGATCAGCGACAAGCAGAACCCGGCCAACACCGCGTGGGGATTCGATTTTTCCGCGCCGCTGGCGCAACTCAACCGCGACTACGCCATCATTTCCCGCGTGCGCGACCCCAAAACGGAACAAACGGCCGTGGTCGTGGCGGGCATCGGCAGTTGGGGCACGCTGGCCGCGGGCGAATTCGTCAGCAGCCCGGAGCATCTCAAGAAACTGGACGCTTTCGCACCCAGGCACTGGGAGCGCAACAACGTTCAGGTGGTGATCGCGACCGACGTGATCCGCGGCAGCTGCGGCCCACCCGTAGTGCTCGCTGTTCACTTCTGGTAGAAAACCCAGCATCTCTTGTGTTTGTCGTACGTCCGGGACGGTCCCGGACGCCCCCTCTTTTGTTACACCCACTAGGACGAACGACCGTCTACGTCTTACGCTAGGCTTCAGCCAGCTAGTACACTAGTCCGTCTAGTCTGGAGATATGATCGGAGACGTGTAACTGTATCAGGGAGGAACATCCGAATGTCCGATAACCGGTTTTCGCGACGGTACTTCTTCTACGGAACACTGCTGGCTGGCGCTGTCCCCAGCGGCGGATTCGGCAGCACGCAGTCGCTGTCGTCGTTGGGGTACAAATCGCCCAACGAAAAACTCAACCTGGCAGCCATTGGAGCCGGGGGTCAGCCCGCCCAGGATCTGCACGTGGCGCAGGGTGGAGTGGAGAACGTGGTCGCCTTGGCGGACGTGGATTGGCAGCGCGGGCAGGAGTCCTTCGAGCGCTTCGACAAGGCCACCAAGTACAAGGACTTCCGCCAGATGCTGGACAAGCAGGGCAAAGAGATCGATGCCGTGATCATCGGCACGCCCGACCACATGCACGCCACATCCGCGCTTGCCTGCATGCAGCTCGGCAAGCACGTGTACGTGGAAAAGCCGCTCACGCGCACGGCGTGGGAAGCGCGCGTCCTGACGCAGGCGGCGGAAAAGTACAAGGTCGCGACCCAAATGGGTAACCAAGGCTACTCGCACGATGCCACGCGCGTGGCCTGCGAGATCCTGTGGTCGGGCGAGATCGGCGACGTCTCCGAAGTCCACGCGTGGCAGGGGAGTCCGAGCTGGCCGCAGGAGATGACGAAGGTCCCAGCGCCCACGCCTGTGCCGGAGACCCTCGATTGGGACCTGTGGCTGGGCGGCGCGCCCATGCGCCCGTTTACCGCTGGCGACGACGAGTATAAGGCGTTCGTTCAAGAGCGCAATGCGCGACGGGGCCGCGGCCGAGGCGGCGCGCCCACCGGTGCGCCGGGTGCGCCGGGCGCTGCTCCGGGCGAACCAGGCGCCGGTCCTGGCGGCGGGCGCGGACCCGGAGGCGGAGGCTTTGGCGGCGGCAACTATGGCTTCTACCTTCCGTTCAATTGGCGCGGCTTTTATGACTTCGGCAGCAGCCTTATCGGCGACTGGGGCGTCCATATCCTCGGTCCCGCCAACTGGGCCCTGCAGCTCGATCCGCGGTTCCTGGTCAGCGTCGAATGCATCAAGAAAGACGCGCTGCCGCCGTTCACGTTCCCGGACGAAATGACTATCCGGTACGAGTTCGCGGCGCGGCCCGGCATGCCGCCAGTGATGGTGTACTGGTATCAACACACGGGCGGCGACGCGTATACGCCTCCCGGAATGACCATTGAAGATGCACGCAAGATCCCCGGCGCCGGCCCGCAGGTCGGACCGGTCGGCGGCCGCGGCATGGGAGGCGCTCGCGGAGGTGCACAGGCACAGGCCGGGCGCGGCGCGGGTGCTCCAGGCGCGGCTCCCGGTGCGGGCGCGGGCCGAGGCGGTGGTTTCGGCCCGCAGGGCAGCGGCTACAATTGCATCTTCGTCGGCTCCAAGGGCTACCTGGGAACCAGCGGGCGCGGCGAGGGCGTCGGCCTGCTTCCAGGGTCCCGGTGGGCGGACTACAAGCTGCCGGAAGCTTTCTTGCAGCGGTCGCCGGGCGCGAGCACGGGTTCGAATCACACCGCGCATCTCCACGATTGGATCCGCGCCTGCAAGGGCGGCGCGGCGCCGTGCTCGAATTTCGCCATATCCGGGCGATATACGGAATGGCTGATCCTCGGCTCGGCTGCCGTGCACTATGACGGCAAGCTGCTCTGGGACAACGCCAAGGGTGAATTCACCAACAACAAAGACGCCAATAAGTGGGTGAAACCCACGTTCCGCAAGGGCTGGGAGATCAAAGCGTAGGCCAGGGCTGATCCAGGAGAATCGCGAATGCGTTATACCAGACGAGACATAGGAAGGCTCGCGCTCGCTGCCGGCGCCGCCGGCACGGCTTCCCGATTGTTCGCGGCCAAGCCGGACTCGATGTTCGGCGGAGTGCAGATCGGCACCATCACTTATAGTTTCCGCGCCCTGCCCAGCAGCGCGGAACAGGTGCTCGGCTACTGCCTGGAGTGCGGCATCAGCGCCATCGAGCTGATGAACAATCCCGCGGAGAGCTACGCCGGCGCGCCGGCAGGCCCGGGATTCGGGCCCGGCGGATTCGGGCCCGGCGGACCGGGCCGCGGTCCGGGCGGCCCTGGCGGAGCGCCGGGGCGCGGACCCGATGTGCAAGTTGCCATGGGAGGCGGCCAAGGGCGCGGAACGGACGCGCAGGGGGCACCGGGAGGTGGGCAAGGCCGTGGCAGAGGCGGCCGCGCGCCGTTGACGCCGGAACAGCAGGCCGCCAGACAGAAAGCCGCAGAGGAGATGAAGAACTGGCGCCTCTCGGTCTCCATGGACAAATACAAGGCGTTCCGCAAGATGTACAACGATGCGGGCGTTTCGATCTACGCCTTCAAGCTGCCACCCACCATGTCGATGTCCGACCAGGAATATGAATATATCTGGAACGTCGGCGAGACCCTGGGCGCCAACCATATCACCATGGAGTTGCCGGGCGAAAACGACGGCGAGCTGTTGCAGCGAGTGGCCGAGTACGCCGCCAAGCGCAAGCTGCGCATCGCATTTCACACGCACGGCCAGGGCGGAGAATCCGGTTTCGCCAAGGCGCTGGCCGCATCTCCATACACCGCTCTGAACCTGGACGTGGGCCACTATTATGGCGTCAACGGCGTGTCCCCTGTGCCGGTGATTTTGAAGTACCACGACCGGATCGCGAGCCTGCACCTCAAGGATCGGAAAGGCCCGAGCAGCGCCGGTGAGAATCAGGGACCGGGAGGCGGTGGACCGAACATGCCTTGGGGACAGGGCGAAACGCCACTCAAAGAAATCCTTCAGTTGATGAAGAAGGAGAAATATCCATTCCCCGGGAGCATCGAGTACGAATACAACACGCCGGAAGGCTCCGACGTGCTGACCGAAGTCAAGAAGTGCGTCCAGTTCTGCAAGGACGCGCTGGCGTAAGGCGAAACCAGACCGAGCCGGTGGGACGGCGTTCCTGAGTTGTCCCACCGGCAGAACTCGTCGCCTTTCGATCTCACATTCCATCAAGCAACTATTGGCGTCGGCACTGGGCGGCGCCGCGTTCGCACGGCGAGTCGCGCGGCTCGATCCGCTTGCGGCGGACGACGGATCGGGAGAGCCGGGGCAGCCGGCACCGACTGCCCCACCGAGATCAGGCGAAACTCCGGCGAAGAAATGGGTTCGTTTGGTTTGAGGGAACTCGCTTGTTTTATTAGGGTTGAGTGGCGAGAATGGGTTCGTTTGGTAATTTTCGATGTCGGGGCTTGCGGGACTGACAGCGGCGAAGTGGCTTTTGGGGGACCGGGGCGGCCGAACTGGGTGATCGGGACAAGACATCACATCCAGCTTTCGATTCAGGGATAGCACGCTGGCAGGCGGGACTCTGAAATGCCGTGGGGCTAAGTGCAAGGGGAATAAGGATATTCTCTAGAGCGAACCGGTAAAAGTCCGGGGCGGCGCGGCGGCGAGCATCGCTCGCTGGACAACGCGGGAGCGTTATCCCACTGGGAAGATGGTCTTCTTATTCAAGGTGATCTGCGACATCGAATGTGCAGGAAATAGGCGACCACTCGGGTGTCGTCAACTGCCGGCACACGGCGCGCCGTCTCCTCGTCGGCTCTCGGCTCGGTAATCTGCTCCAAAGTGAAGCCGGCGCCGATGACCGCGTTGAGCCATTCGGCGAGCGTGCGGTGGAACATGGGGGATTCGAACGGCTTCAGACCTTTCTTGGCTTCGGTTGGCGCCGCCGAGAACAACCAGCGGTCGATCCTCCCATCTGTTCGTTCAAAGTATTGGCCGACTTCCACGGCATAGGCCTTCCCTTCCAGCGTACGCAGCAGCCGCCGGTATGGCGGAGAGAAGCAGGGATGCATGATGGAGAACTGGAGAAAAGCGCCGGCGCGCAGGACGCGATGGATCTCCTTCAAGGCCTGCGCATGGTCGGGAAGATCCATGAGGCTCATCACGGCGGTGGCGAAATCGAATCGGCCGGACGAAAAGGGCAGCTCTTGCGCGCTCGCAACCACGTACCGGATGCCGCGCGGGTCCTGCTGTTCGGTTTGGGCGGCGAACCGGACGAACGTCGGCGCGACATCCGCCGCAAACATATGCGCGCCGCGACCGGCAAAGAGACGGGTGTTGTGACCCTCACCGCAGCCGATGTCGAGACCTGTCTTTCCGGTCACGTCCGGAAGCAGATCGAGGAAGGCGGGTGTATTGACCGCGTCGCGGTAGACATCCCAGCCCTGGCGTGCCAGCACGGTCCAGGCGAATGCATTGCCTTCCCAACAGCGTGCGGCTTCCCGATGGTCCATCGAACTATTATCGTCAAGAGCGCCCGCAGGTTTCCCCGGCGCCGGATGGCGGGCTAACCCAGGCAGCCGACGTACACCCGGGTTTCGTAGAGCAGCGTGACCAAGCCAAGGCTTTCGTATTGGGTGAACAGGCGGTCGATCTCTTCGATGAGCGCGGCGCTGGCGGGGGTGCCGCGCATGGGCGCATAAGAAGAAGAGAGGAATCGTCCTCGCAGGCCGTCCAGATCGAATTGCTGCTGGTTGGACAGCAGCGTCAACGTCCAGTTGCCATGGCCGAAGAAACGGTGCAATCGCTCTTCGTCCACTCTCGGCCGCTCCGGACCGTAGCGCGTGACCAGGTCCTCGTATCCAGCCATGAAGCCTGAAGCCGGAAGGCGCTCGTTCCAAACCAGCGCGACCCAACCAGCGGGCTTGAGGATGCGGCGGAATTCGCGCCTGGCGCGGTCCGGATCGAACCAGTGAAAAGACTGCGCCGCGGTGACCAAGTCCACGGAGCCATCGGCGAGCGTAGTGGCTTCGGCGCGCCCTTCCACGCTGTGAAAGCGCGGCCAGGCGGCCAGCAATCGCTCTCCGGCCTTGCGCATGTCGGGATTCGGTTCAACGCCAAAGATCTCGCAGCCGTAGCGTAGGAATAGCTCGGAAAGGAGGCCCGTGCCGGAGCCGATGTCGGCGATCCTGGAGTGGGGCGTCAGGCCGCACTCGCGCTTCAGCAGGGTCACGAGGTCCGCCGGGTAGGAGGGACGGTAGCGGATGTAGTCGTCTACCCGGGCGGAGAAGCGCGCCGTGGGATCGAGGTCCATATGCCGCTACAATATGGTACGCCATGAAAACCGAGCCTCATATCGTAGTGGTGGGAAGCGCCAACATCGATCTCACTACCTTCACCGACCATATGCCGCGGCCCGGTGAAACCATCTTCGGGCGCGAGTTTCATCTCGGGTTCGGCGGCAAGGGCGCCAACCAGGCGGTGGCCGCGCGTCTGTGCGGCGCGCGGGTCTCGATGGTGGCGCGGGTGGGCGACGATCTGTTCGGCCCGGCGACCATCCGGAACTACGAAGCCCGCGGCATCGACGCCAGCCGCGTGCTGATCACTAAAGGCGTTTCGAGCGGCGTGGCGCCGATTTTCGTCGATCGCAGCGGCCAGAACCGCATCCTCGTGGTGAAGGGCGCGAACGACCGGCTGCTGCCGGCGGACGTGGACGCCGCGGCGGATCTGCTGCGCAAGGCGGACTGCATCGTTCTGCAGCTCGAAGTTCCGCTTGAAACGGTCTACCACACGCTCCGTTTCGCGCGGCAGCACGGCATCCGGACCATTCTGAATCCGGCGCCGGGGCAGCCGGTGGACCTGGCGGAGGTGGCGAACGCCGATTACGTGATCCCCAATGAAACCGAAGCCGAGGCGCTCAGCGGCATGCCGGTGCACAACGTGCCGGAGGCCTGGACTTGCGCGGCGAGCCTGGTGGAGCGCGGGCTGCGGCGCGTGATCGTGACCCTGGGAGAGAACGGCGCGTTGTGCGCGGACGGCGGAGGCGTGCGCCACGTGGCGCCGCACCGCGTACAGCCCGTGGACACCACCGGCGCCGGCGATGCTTTCATCGGCAGCCTGGCCTGTTTTCTGGCGGGCGGATACGAGGAGAATGACGCCATCGCGCGCGCGAATGTCTACGCGGCGCTCTCGACGCTGGCGGTGGGCACGCAGATGTCGTTCGCGACCAGGGAACGGTTTGAACAGGAGTGGGGAAGGCGATGATGGAACCGGCACGCTACACCTGCTATCGCGCGGCCGGCCCAATCACCATCGACGGCAAGCTGGATGAGCCGTCGTGGCGGATGGCGACGAAGTCCACGCCGTTCGTCGATATAGTGACCGGCGAACCGGCCTGGTTCGACACGCGCGTGGCGCTGCTATGGGACGACGACAACCTGTACTTCGGATTCTGGGTGGAAGAAACCGACGTGTGGGGCACGCTGACCGAGCGCGATTCCAAGATCTACGAGGAGAACGACGTCGAGGTCTTTATCGCCGGGCAGGACGCCTATTACGAATTCGAGATCAACGCGCTCAATACGGTGTACGAAGTTTTCTGGATCTGGAAGGATATTCTCAAGCCGGGATCGCGGTATTCCGGCAGGCCGGAGTTCGACCCGGCTACGCAGCGAACGATGGTGCTCGATGGCGTGGGCGGCCACATGCATCCGAGAGGCGAGCGGTGGGGCTTCCTGGATTGGGACTATCCGGGCCTGCGCACGGCTGTGCGCGTGGATGGCAGGCTGAACCAGCGCGACCACCGCGATAAGGGCTGGACCGTGGAGCTGGCGTTTCCGTGGAAGGGGCTGGCGGATATTGCGGACGGCCGCGCGCTGCCGCCCAGGGACGGCGACGTGTGGCGCATCGATTGTTCACGCTTCGAGAAGATCGGTCGGATTGGCGAGCTGCTGGATCCCTGCGTGGGATGGACGTGGAATCGGCACGGGCATTACGATTCGCATATTCCTGAGGTGTTTCCTTACGTCACGTTTTCGATGAGGACGGTATCAGCCGCGGATGAACGCGGATAAACGCGGATGGAAAGACAACAGCCGGCAGAAAGACGGACTCGATTCTGCGTCGGCTTCAACCGGCGCCTTTAACCGGTGAGGGGCGAAGGGCGGTCGTCGCCTGGCGCCCGGACGTTCTTCTCCACGGGCTCCAGCCCGGCGATCTCCACGCCCAGCGGCGCGGTCTTCAGGTCGGCGAACTTGCGCGCGGCCACCATCACGCGGCTTTCGAGCGAACCCACCGCGCTGTTGTAGGCCTCCACTGCTTTTTCCAGGCTCTTTCCGACGCGGTTCCAATGGTCTCCCATGTCGGACAGGCGCTTGAACAGTTCCTTGCCCAGCGCGCTGATCTCGGCGGCGTTCTGCGCCAGGTTTTCTTGCCGCCAGCCGTAAGCCACCGCGCGCAACAGCGCGATCAGGGTGGTGGGCGTGGCCAGGATGATGTTCTGCCCCACGCCGAATTCGATCAGAGAGGGATCGCTCTCCAGCGCGGCGCTGAAGAAGCACTCGCCGGGCAGAAACAGGACGGCGAATTCCGGGGCGTGGTCGAATTGCTCCCAGTAGGATTTGCGGCCCAATGCGGTCAGGTGCGCGCGCACCTGCCGAGCGTGATCGGCCAGGCGCGCCTTGCGCGTGGCTTCGTCCGCCGCTTCGATGGCCTGCAGGTAGCCGTCCAGCGGGGTCTTGGCATCGACAACGATGGTCTTTCCGGCCGGCAGCCGAACCAGGAGGTCGGGCCGCAGGCGCGACTCTTCCGAACCGATGGTGGCCTGGGTGACGAAGTCGCAGTGGTCCAGCATGCCGGCCATTTCCACCACCCGCCGCAACTGAATTTCGCCCCATCGTCCGCGCGCCATCGGGGTGCGGAGCGCGGTCACCAGCTTTCCGGTTTCGGAGCGAAGCTGCTGCTCGGTTTCGACGAGGCCGCGGACCTGCTCGTGCAGCGCGGCGTACGCCCCGGCACGCGCCCTTTCCAGCTCCTGGATCTGCGACTCGACCTTTTCGAGCGACGCGCGCACCGGCGATACGAGCTCGACGATGGCCTGCTGCCGCATCTCCAGATCGCCGCGCGCGGCCTGCTGGGTTTGGGCCAGCGTCGATTTGGCGAGATCCAGGAAGGCCTGGTTGTTGCGCGCCAGCGCGTCGGCGGACAGGGCCCGGAAAGCGGCCTCGGTTTCCTGCCTGCGCCAGCGCAGGACGAGCCACGCCAGGGCAAATCCGGCCATAAAACAGAGCACCGGCAGGATACTCTGCATCACTCCACCACGGGGCCGAACTTCTTCAGCGATTCGCGGATCTTGGCGCCATCACCAACCGCTATGATCTGCACGTTGTCGTAGGGCACGTACTTCCTCGCCACGCGCTGGACATCTTCCGCAGTCACAGCCATTACCTTGGCTGAGAAGGTGTCCCAGTAGTCCTCCGGCAGCTTGAACTCACGCTGCTGCATCCATCGCGCCAGCACTCCGGACGGGTTCTCGAGGTCCAGGGCGAACCGCGCCACCATGGTGCGCTTGGCTCCGTCCAACTCGTCCTGGGGCACGGGCGCTTCGCGAATCTCACGGAACTCCTTGAGCAGGTCGGCCAACGCCGGCTCGGTCACTTCGGTCCGCACCGACATTGAGGAGAAGAAATGATTGGCGGTCTTGGAAGCCGCGAAGCTGGAACTCACTCCGTATGTGTAGCCCTTTTCCTCCCGGATGATGCGGAACAACCGCGCGGCCGTGCCGGCGCCCAGCACCTGGTTCATCACCATGCAGGGGATGTAGTCCGGATCGGTGCGCGAAATAGCGCGGTTGGCGAGCGTCAGGCTGGTCTGCACGGAGCCAGCCCGCGAAATCAGGTAGACCTTCTTCTCGCCGATCGGCGGATCCACCGCCAGTTTGACCGGCTCGACCGGCCCACCCTTCCAGGCGCCTAGCGCCTTCTCCAACTTGGCCACCGCATCCCTGGGCGCGATGTCGCCCACAACACCGGCCAACTCTCCCGACGGTACGACGTACTTCTTATAGTGATCCACCAGAACATCGCGCGTGATCTTGTCGAGCGACTCCTCGGTCAGCCGCGTGAACTGCCGCGCATCACCGGGGTACATCACCTTCATGAGCATTTCGTTGGACAGCATGGCAGGGTTGGTGCGCTGCTGTTCGAGCGCGGCCCGTTGCCGGCCTTTCCATTTCTCCAGCTCGTCTGCCGGAAACGAAGCGTGCAGCAGAATGTCAGCCAGGATGCCCAGCGCTTCGTCGAAGTTTTCGGTCATGGCGCTTACCGAGATGGTCCCTTCATCTCCGCCGCCGCCACCGCGCCCACCCCTGCCCCCGCCACCACCGCCACCGAAGGACACGGTTGCGCCGATGTCCGCGAGCGCCTCGGAGATCTGCCGCGCGCTACGCGTAGCCGTCCCCATCATCATCATCGCGGCGGTGGCCTCGGCCACGCCGGGCATTCCCGCCGGGTCGCGGAGCCGCGAGGACGGAATCGAAATGCTCACCGAGATTGTGGGTGTGCGGTTGCTCTGCAGGATGACCAGCTTGAGCCCGTTGGAAAGGGTGCGGTCCTCCGGCCGCGGCAGCTTGACCTTCAGTACCTCATTCGAGACGGGCGCGCGGTTCAACCGCACCATGCCCCGGTAGCTGGGGGCCTCCTGTGCCGAGCCAACGGCCGCCAGAAGAACGCAAATCGCTGCTGTCTTGGTCATAGCCGCCTCCCTATTCCTCCTGACCGCCGCCGCGTCCACCGCGGCCACGCCCTGCACCGCCGCCCGCGGGCGTAGTCACCACGACTACGCCGTTGGATTTCACCAGGTATGCCTTGGCGGCCTTCTGAATGTCTGCGGCCGCCACCGCCAACTGAGCTTCAATTTCGGTGTTGACGCGGTTGGGATCGTCGTACACCGCCGCGGCGTCCGCCAGAGCCTGCGCGCGGCTCAGCGCGGTGATACGGTTCTCCGCGCTCCGGCGTATGCTGATGCGCACCCGCGCCAGTTCCTTGTCGGTGACGGGTTCGGCGTGCAGCCTGGCGATCTCTTCCCCGATCAGGCCTTCCGCCTCCTGCGGCGTCCTGCCCGGCCGCAACGTGGCCGAGATGTGGAACATGCCCGGGCCGGCCCGGCGGTCGGTGGAGCAGGAAACCTGGCTGGCAATTTCCTTCTCCTCGACCAGCTTCCGATACAGCCGGGAGTTATTGCCGCTCCCGCCCCCCCCACGGCCCCCACCGCCGCCGCCACCGAGAATCGATGCCGCGATCCCCAAGGCGCGCGCGTCAGGCTGGCCGGACGGAGGAATCCGGTACGCGATGTCGATTCGCGTCAGCCTCGCCAGCGGG
>Ga0335081_10004005_pt1 | contig 23247 bp, 19 predicted proteins | sample Lox_Sample_35_FD_206713 | JGI IMG/M metagenome (GOLD analysis project Ga0335081, IMG submission 206713) | Soil microbial communities from Loxahatchee National Wildlife Refuge, Florida, United States - Lox_Sample_3.5 | ecosystem: Environmental > Terrestrial > Soil > Wetlands | place: USA...
AGCGGCTCACGGTGAGCGTCAAGACGATCGAGGCGCATCGTGGCCGGTTGATGGCACGGCTCGGCATTCACGACATCGCCGGTCTCGTGCGCTGGGCGATTCGCAATCACGTGGTCGTCCTCGATGGGGTGAGTCCAAATGAAACGGAGGAGAACACCTGAAGGGGCGGCGTGGGGTTTGTCCTAATTGTCGCCTGCATCGCCGAGCGACACCGTGTATGGGTCGTGGTGGGCGGTAACGCGGAGGGATTCAATCCCCTGAGGCCCGTCCGATCGAGGAGGTGCACGCAATACTGAGGAGTGTCGTGTCAGGCAGATGTCGTACCCACGCCGGCAGCTAGGCGGTGTGGTTTCTCCCGAAGCGCTCCGACGTACGCGGAGCCATGACGTCTAAGGAGGAGTAACGATGCGCTGGATGAGAGTTGCGGGAGCAGTTGGCGCCCTCGCAGTTGTGGCGTCGGTTGCCCAGGCCCGTGTTCCGTCGTTCGTGCGTATGACGGGATACACCTGCAACCAGTGTCACATGACGTGGACGCCCACCCCCGACTTCACGTTCACCGGCCAGAAGTTCCGGATGAACGCGTATCGGGAACCGTTTATTGCCGACAAGATCGAAGCCGGTAACGAAGGCGCGTTGAATGGTAAGCGCCTGGTGCTCGGGCTCCAGAACTATTGGACCTGGCACTATCGCAGCAACATCGTCTCGCAGTCGAAGGCCGCGAGCGATCCGGCCGTCCCGTCGCCGGCTGCCTCGGCGATTTCGGGCAACATGTTCGGTTCCGTCGGTATCGACTACACCGGTCCGATTGGTGAGCATTTCGGCATCTGGACCGAGTACTACATCGACGCCGCGGGTGGCGTCGGCAACGTCCGTGGTTCCTGGACGAACGCGGAGTACACGATGTCGTGGGCCACGAATCCTGGCGGCCCGGGCAACGTGCTCGGCTTCGTGTGGACGAACCAGGAGCTCCCGAATGACGACGGCTTCTCGCCGTTCCGTTCCGGCGCCCCGGATCACCTGTCGCACATCACGCCGGCGGTCGGGCGGATTCAGCCCCAGAACCGGCTGGCGCAGTACGGCTTCATCGGCAACCGCTTCCTGTACAACGTCGGCGTACAGACGGGTGAAGACAACACCGACTATCGCCGGCTCGATTACGAAGGTGGCTTCGGCTATGCCTTCGGCAACACCGATTACAAGCAGGGCTGGCTCCTCCTGTGGTGGGCGGCTGGGAACGACATCGTTCCGATGATCAGCCAGAACGTCTACAACTGGGGCACCAACGCGTTCACGACCCGCGATGCGGTGCAGGGGATTTCCGCGCTGCATGGTGGCAACTCGTACAACGCGGCGAACACCGGTGACTTCTACCGGCTCGAGCCCGAAATCCGGATGGGCGGCGTCGATCACGGCCCGCACTCCCTCTCGATGTCGTTCGTGCCGTACTTCAAGGAGCGTGAGCGCTATAACGACGGCTCCGAAGCGGACAACTCGGGTGGTGGCATCTCCATTCGGTATTGCTGGGAGCGCACGATCTGCGGCACGCCGACCTACGGCTGGAACACGAAGTACAACTTCACCGACCGGTTCGGCGTAATCCACGACATTCCGATCGACGGCAGCTACAACCTGCTCGTCACGTATCGCATCGCCATGAACGCGGCGTTCGAGTTCGCGGTCGGCAACGCGCAGGCGTTGGTCCTCGACCAGAACTACCGGAATGGTTGGTCGTGGTCGTTCCAGTGGCACTTCCTGTTCTAGTCTCGTGCGGAGGCTTTAACAGCATGTAGTCTCGAGACCCGGGTGTAACGCGCGTCGTATCCAATGTGTCGCCAGCGCATCGGCGGCGGGCGTTGCATCCGGGTTCTCATTTCAGCCTGTCGCAAGAACCCCGTGGGCCGAAAGAAACTCCGGAGAAGTTAGTCCCCTTTACCAGCGGTGAGGGGGGGTATTTATTGACGCCCATGGCGCGAGCCGTGCTGATCGTCGACGACGATGAAGCGATCCGAACGGCGCTCGCCGAATTGGTGGAGGAGAGCGGGTTCCTGGTACTCACCGCCCGTAACGGCCAGGAGGCCCTGTCGCTGCTCGAGCGCAGCCCGGAATCCCCGTGCGTGATTCTGCTCGACTTGATGATGCCGGTCATGACCGGTGTGGACTTTCTCGTGCGCCAGCGCACTGATGCCCGATGGCGGCGCATTCCGGTGATCGTACTGTCCGCGTACATGCATTTGTGGCGGGACGAAGTTCGCGACGTGGAGCATGTCCTCACTAAGCCGGTCAATCCCGATGAGCTCATTAAGATGGTGGCCCACTACTGCGGCTGAGCCGTTGGCAGGTACATGCGTCCGGGATCGTACCCCTCGCGATACGACGCCCGCACCGTCCAAGAAAAAACCGGACTGACGGGTGTAGCCTTCACGCGGTTTTCACGGCCGCTTCAAACGCCATCGCGTGTATTGAACGATGGCGTTCATGACCCCGGACCCCTCTTATAGCGATCCGGAGAGAGCGGCGATCGTCTCGCAGGCACATTCGGGCGCGGCGCTGGACGTGCTGCGCTGTCCTCGCGATGGCGCCGTCCTCAAGGTGTTCTTCGCGACGTTTCAGCCACGCTCCAACGGCGCGACGCCACGCGGAGTCGCCCACCCCGATTGGGGCGACGTGACGGGCATCAGCGTCCTGTGCCCCCAGTGTGGCGCGCTCTCCGCGCGAATGGATATTTCGAGATGACGCTGCTGCCCGCATCGCATTCGCACTCCCGCTAACCACAATGGCTGTTTATAGTTAGCTTCCTATTGGTCGGTGCTCCGGCCGAAATGCATATTGGGTGCCCCTTATGAGCTCCGCGAAAGACTTCTGGATCTTCCGGATCGTGCATCAGGACACGGGCAAGCCTGCGCAAGGCGTGCCCGTGACGGTGCTCGATGAGGCGGGAAATCCGGCGGGCCACTGGGTGAGTGAAACCGATGGGACGGTGACGATCCCGCGGCGCCCGGGCGCGCGGGTACGCCTGCGCGTGGGGCTGCGCAATGAAGAGCCGATCGAGCTCTCGACTGCCACCCTCCCGACCGGAATCATCGATCTTGCCGCTCCATCGCAGTTGCCGTTCGCGCCTCCCAACCCTGCGGGCGGACCGAGCGAGCGTCCCACCCGCATGCCTCCGACCGGACGCGCGGGTGAGGCGCAGGAAACCCCGCCACACGTCGTCTACTTTCAGCGACTCGCCTACCTTCCCGACGCCCCGGCGTCAACGACCACGTCCGACGGCGTCGCGGATTTCTTCAGCGGCAGAGTCGAGCAACCCACCTCGTTGCACTACGGCGTGCTGTTCGAGATCGAGGAAGTCTGGCAATCCCTCGGAGTGGCCTGGGGAGAGTTGCTGTACAGCGTCTCGCTCACGCCGGGAGACGAGGCGCGGCTCGCCGTGCTCGACGGCCGGTGGCGGAAGGAAACCGAACACCCCGAGCGCCCGCTGCAAATCCTCGCCCGCATGGTCGGGACGTCCATGCTCGGCGATCTCGTGACCTCGCTCAGACCTGAGCTGCAGGTGGAACCGCTCGCGCTCGCTGACACCAACCTCGAGACGGCGGCCACGGAATCGATCCGGATGATCCGGCAGCGCACTGAGCGCATGAGCCACGCCCTGCGTCGCCGGCCGCTCGGCGTGGTCGATGCACCACCCGATGCCGATCGCAGCGCGATCCGCACCGTCCGGAATACCACGCCTGACCGTGTCGTCACGTTCCACTTCTTCGAGCCGCTCGAGCGATTTCGGGTGATGCTACGGAGCCCACGCGTCCGGGCGGTCGTGTTCGTTCCGTTCCGCCTGCCCGATGTCGCGACGCCCGAGATCGTGCGCCGCTTCAGCTACATCTTTCGCCGCACGCTGCTCGACCGCGCGCTGGTGCCGGACCTGGACCGGCTGATCGCCGGCGACGACGACGCGCACCGGCTGCTCGACCACATCGCCGCCAATCTGCTGTACTACTCGACCGCGATCATCTCGGCGGGTGATCCCGCCGCCCGCCACATGTCGCTCTCCAAGCTGCGTGTCGCGGGCGGCGCGTCGCTCGCAAGCGTGGTAGAAAACGTCGTGATCGGCCGCGTCGGCAATGCCGTGGCCCTGCCCCTCCTGGCGCCCAGACTGCTCCCCCGCGCGCTCCAGGACGCCCTCACAGCATACGCGGCGAATCCCCCGCGGGTGCACGAGGATTTTTCCGTGACCATCCCCCACCCAGGGGTGTGGACCACCGCGCAGCCCGATCAGCCGATGTCACTCGAGACGGACTCGGAGAGCGCTGCGGGGTGAGCTTGAGCACCCTTGACATCGCCGCGTGAGCGGGCAATGTCTATAGCGCCAGAAGGCGAAGGGCCCTGCGCGGTCCCCTAGAACCGCAGTCGTCACGCGATTACACCCGCGTCGGTGTTGCAGGGATACAGTGAACCGCCGAGCGTCTCCGTAAAGACCGCTCGGCGGTTCCGTTTTGGAGGCTACAACCCACGGAACGATGCACGCTGCCAGACTGTCGAGCCTGTTTCTCGTGGCGGTTTTCGCACCATGTATCGCCGGTGCCCAAACCATCGTCGCGCCGCCGACGATAATCCTCACGAACTACGACCGCGTTCCGGTCGGTCAGCGCGAGGGAATCGAGGGCGGAGCCTACGTCGCGCGTACGGACGATGCGGGCGCCAGCTGGTTCAACCCCGCCGGGCTCGGGAAAAGCGTGAATAGCGCATTGAACGCCAGCGCGAACGCTTACGAGTGGACCAGCATCAATCTGGCAGGTCTGGGCGCGAACACGGGCCGCTCGAACATCAGCACGATCGCAACACTGTTCGGGTTTGTGCTCGGCGGCGATGTGCTGCGGTCGGATCGCTGGCGCCTCGGGTTCTCCATCACGCAACCGGTTGCCTGGCAGCCGAGCAATTTGAATCTGACCATCCCCGCCGGTCAGGAGCGCCTGGCGTACTCCACCGCGGTGAGTCTGAGCACGACGCTGCCCGCGCTCGCGTTCGCGTTCACGCCGGGTGGAGTCTCGCACGGGAAGCTCCGCGTGGGCGGCAGGACAGGCGTCGCGGTCACGTCGCTCAGTCAGGCCGTCGGATTGACCAATCGAATAACGACGGCGGACAGCGCTATTTCCGCGTTGCAGGGCTTTCTTGGCGGAGGAACGGCCTGGTCCGTGCTGTTCACCGGCGGAGTCCAGTGGGATGCTACCGAGCACGTGACCGTCGGCGCGCGCCTGGTGGCGCCCAGTATCGCTCTGTTTGGCTCGAGTCAGCTCGCCTATCAGAACTCGATTTATGGTCCGGGCATATATCACGATCTGGTGTTCCGTGACTCGTCCGGGAGCTTCGAGTATCGCCAGCCCTTGGAGCTCACGGCCGGTGCGGCGCTGCGGCGAAATGACGGCGAACTGGAATTCGACGTGCACTACTACGCACCAATCGCCCCGTACGAGCTGTACGCGAGCACCGGTTCCGGAACGCTCACGACGCAAGTGGGCGGGGCCCCTCCCACGGTGACCACGATTCCGTTCACGCCCACGAAGAACAGCGCGCGCTCGATCGTCAACGTCGCAATCGGTGGCAATTATCAGGTTGCGCGCGGGTTCCGCCTGCACGCGGGATTCTCGACCGATCAGTCTCCGGTGGACGTCGACTCGCTGTCGATTTTCCGCAAGGTTGACCTGTCGCACGTCACCGCGGGTGTATCCGTCACTGGCTTGAAGGGTCTGTCGGGTTCGCTCGGATTTTCGTATTCGTTCGGGCGCAACACGCGGCACACCATTGGCCTGACGGGCGACGGACAGACGACCGACACGGAGCTGACCGTAAAAACCGTGAACGTGATGTTCGCGTTTTCCTATGCCTTCGGCGCTGGAGCCTCGGTCAAATAGGACGGGCTCTGCGCGGCCCGCTAGAACCGCAGGCCGATGCCGATCGACAGCACCGGATACACCTTCACGTATTTGTCGATATCCTGCTGTGTCGTATCGACCTGGGCCTGAAGGTTCGACGCGAGTTGGCCGTTCGCCGCCGCGCCGGTTGCCGCAAGACTCACCGTCGGCTTCGCCACGACCGCTCCAAGATCGAACAAGAAGTACACACCGGCGCCGTGCCGGTGCGCCGGTGTGCCGAACCCGAGCCCCACATAAGGCGCGGCGGAGGGGAACTTCACCACGCCGGTCAGGCTGCCAACCGTGCTGCTGGGATATGTGGTGCCGTTGATCGTGAACGTCGACCCCGAAGGCCGCCCCGTCCCATCGAGCTCAGCCGGGTCCGTCACGCAGCCCACGGTCAAGCGGAAGCTTCCCCGCGACCGCGGATAGATGTCCAGGAGCCCCGCAAAGGAGTGCAGCTTGAGCGTGACGTCGTAGCTGATGTCGTTGACCGTGCGAGACGTGGTGAGTTGATAGAATGCGCCACTCACGCGGAGCGCGGCATGCCCAAACAGCAGCATACCCAGATCGGCGCCGATTCCCGGTGTCCCCGCCCGCAGGGCAATGGAGGCGTTCGCCTGCGCCGCCGCGGTGCTCGCGGTGAACGGGAGGACGACGCTCAGGCAGACGGCCGGAAATCGTGTGCGCATGGGAGAACGAGAGCGGTCGAAGGTAGAGAGCGGCAGGTCCTGTGTCGAGAAGGCACTAGACCCTTATTGACACCTCGATGGCCGCGTGGCATCGATTGGGCGACACGATGGAGGGCGTTCGGGTGAAACAGGTTTTCGTCGCGGTCGGCTGCCTCATGGCGCTGTGCGGGCGGGCGGAATCGCAATCGTATCATGTCGCCAAATCGTTTCGTCTGGGCGGAGACGGTGGCTGGGACTTGCTCACCCTCGATACGGCGCGGCACCGTCTCTTCATCGCGCATCAGGATCGCGTGCTCGATCTCGACACGCACCGGATCTACACCGTGACGGCGGACTTCGGAGCGCCTCCTGCGCCCACCGCGGATCATCCACATCCGCGCCCACCGGTCATTCCAGGAACGCTTACCCTCCTCGTACTCGAACCGTAAACGTGTGAGCGATGACCGAAACTTTTGGTCACGCGTTCGCACAAAGAAATCTTTTCGGACTGACCTCGCGCATGGCACCGGGGTACTTTTTTGGTTGTCACTCGCGTCACTCGAATTTTCTTCTGGAGGCACCCGATGTCGTCGCTCATTCGCTCGTTGCCGTGCGTTGCCATTGCCATGACCGCGGTCGTCGCGGGATGCACGAAGGATGTTCCCACTGCGAATTCCAGCTCCACGAACTCGACGCAGCAACCGGCGCTCAGCGCGTCGGACGCGCAGTCGATCAGTGAAGCCGTAAGCGCCGGCATGGAGGGAGAGCTCGAGGGCGCCAGCGCATTCGCGACGTCACTCGGACCCTTGGGCTTCGGCAGTACATTCGGCTCGGACGGCCACGGCGGCACCTTCTGCATGCCGACGATCAGTCCCATGCCGATCGTCAACTCGGACGGCGACCGGGTGCCCGACTCGATTCGCGTGACCTTCCCGAACTGCACGTTCGGATTCGGTCATGAGGCCGACACCGTCAGGGGCTCGATCGATCTCATCGATCCAACCCCAAAAATCACCGATAAAGACGTCGAGACGGTGTTCGACAGTTTCGCCCGGATCGAGGTCGTCGGCATGCGGCAGAGTTCGATCCTCCTCGACGGCACGCGCGAAGCGTTGCGCGACTCTTCGATGATTTCGCAGACCGAAACGAACTTCAAAACCATCTACACGTTTTTCGACAGCACCACAACGACGCACACGACCAACTGGGCCACGATCTTCACGGCGGACGCCAAAGGCTCAATCCATCCCGATGCGCCGCTGCCCGCCGGCACGCTCTCTGTGAACGGCATGTCCACGCTGGTCCGCGATACCAGCACCTACGCGCTCACGGTGTCCACGAACCCCGCGCTGCACTACAACCCGACGTGCACCGTCCGGCCGAAGTTCGACAGCGGCACCATCGAGGCCGTGGTCACGAAGCACGGCGCGACAACCACGGTTACCGTAGCGTTCACCGCCTGCGGACAGTACACGGTCACGCGATCGTAGCCATCTGATCTCAGCAAGAAGTGCGCTAAAGATCGTAGCTCAGCTCGAATGGATGCTCCATGCCGTGTCCCACGGCCGTCTTCCCTTCCCCTTCGAGTCCACGCAGATCACCCGTGCCCGAGCCGGAGACCACGGTGTAGGTCTCCTTCGCCTGGCCGTTCTCGAACACGCCCGTGCGCCGCAAGACAAACGTACCCGTCTTGTTCCCGATCTTCGCGCGCACCCGCTCGAGGCCGACGAAGGCTGCCGAGCCATCGCCGCGGTACATCATCAGGTATTCCGCGTGCCCCTCGCCTTCGATGTCGCCGGTCAGGGTCTTGGTCACGCTGGCGCGAGTGAGTTTGGGAAGGTCCTGGCCCTCACTGTACGGTTGTTCATCCCAATGCTTGATGGCAAAGTGGGCCTTCGCGGTCTGCTTCATGATTCCCTCTGTCGTGAGCAGCTCCTCCTCCAATAATAGCTGGCGCCACGAGGCGCCTGGGTAGGGCGCGCGAAGGAGCGGCACTCTGGTCATTCGATCTAACCCGGATGTAGGACGGAAGCGGCCCGGTGCGGCGCACGTACAACCGGCCCAAAGCCGTTATCTTCCGAGCAGCTCCATGAAGACGCTTCCCGCACTCACGGTGCTCGCGTGCGCCCTATCGGGCTGCCACTCGATGAAGCCGGTCAAACCCGACGAGCTCTCGGGCAAGTCGATTCATCGTCTCTGGATCACAACCGCGCATGATTCCACGATCGTGCTCGCGGACCCGCAATTGCGCGGCGACACGCTAGCGGGATTCGTGAATGGCGTCTACGAGGAGATGCCGCTCTCGGAGACCCGGTCGTTACGCGCGCGCGAGCCGGCGGTCGCGCGTACCGCGTTGCTCGCCGGCGCGCTGACCGGCGCGGCCATCGCCGGGCTGGCCTACTTCGAGAATCGCTCGTATGTGGGAGGCGGCGAGGCGTGCCAGGGAGACATTACGCAGCAGCAAGCCAGTTTGCACTGCAACGGGCTGGGAGACGCCAGGAGTAGATGAACCGTTCGTAAGGTCTCCACCTCCTGTCGGCAGGATTTAAATGGCGGCGTACGAGCGCGAGATGATCAAGGAAGGTCACTGAAAATCACGCGACCACTCGTGCGCGTGACGCGTAACACAGTCCGTGCGGTCACGTACTCCGGAAAAAACTTGACAGGATCTGATCGATTTCTTAGAGGTTGGACGCTCCATTGGGCGCCCTAGATAGCCCAGCGATCAGTGCCAATCCGGAGGAATGACATGATGAAGGTGCTCGGTAGTGCCGTCTTGGTAATGAGCCTCGTGGCGCTTGCCGTGCCCGCGGACGCGCAGCATCACACGGCGACGCCCAGCACGAGCGGCAGCTCCCCGAAGTACGAGCTGGGCGCCGATCTCGCGACCCAGTTCATCAATCGCGGTGACGGTGTTGGCGGCGGGATCCAGTTTGGGGCACCGGTGGACGTGCGGTGGGGATTCCTGTCGAAGTCACCGTTGAGCTTCGAGGTGCGCGCGGCGTTCGCATACGACAGCAAGGGCGCCGGCACCGACGCGACGCTCACGTTCGCGCCCGGCGTGAACGCACTGTACAGCCTCAAGCGGGGCACGGGCACGCACGGATTGATGGGCGCGCCGTACGTCACCAGTGGCCTGGGCCTGAATCTCGTGAAGTTCGGCGCCGCGGGCACGGACACGCAGTTTGGCCTGGGCGCTGGCCTGGGCACGCGCTTGCAAGCCGGCGGTGGCGGGCTCGCGTGGCGGCCGGAGGGATACATGACCTATTCGTTCAAGTCCGGGAATCTGCCGAGCGCGTTCGCGATCGGCGTGCGCATGGGCTTGTCGTTCTGGCACTAGATCGAACAGCGTGATGACGGTGTGGCGGCCCGCTTCGGTTTCCGAGGCGGGCCGCTGGCTTTGATTAGAGCCTCACGACGTCATTCGGCTTGTCCCTCGGCCTCCAGGGCCGCCGCCCTGGCCCGCTGCGCCAGCACGCGGCCTCGCGTGGGCGAGCGGCGCTCCGAATTTCCCATGACGACCCGCAACACGCCGGTCGAGAGCTCAACGTCCCAGCGCGCGATCCGCGGCGTGAGAAACTCGGTGATGCCGTCGGGGGTCACGCTCGCGGGCGTCGCATCGAGAAAATCGAGGACGCTGAGCCGCATCAGCGGATACGTCGTGTGGCGTTCGGTGGCGGCGAGCCGCAGCTGAATATGATCGTCCAGCATGCGCCGGGCCGCTCCCTGCGCCACGTCAAGCAGGCGGCGCACGATCTCGGTGAACTCCGCCGCGGCACCGCGCTGGCCCTGGCGCCGCTCGAGCTGCTCGGCAGTCCGCGGCTCGCATAACGCGAGCAGGAGACGCCGCACCTGCGTCCCCGGGCCTTGCGTCTCCGGTTTTGGCTCGGGCGGCAGGCAATTCAGCAGATCATTGCGTCCCAGCCGCAGGAACGAGGTCATCCGGCTGTACACGTCGGAGCGCCCCGGCGTCACGACCCGCGACCCGGCGATCACATCGTCCACATAGGAGACGGGCAGCTCGATCGCTTCGGCCAAATCGTGCGGGGTACTCTTGATCTCACGCAGCCGGCGGCGCACGAACTCACCGATTTTGACGGGCGGGGTGGCGGACGGCCGAGACGGTCGCACGATGGGGTGCTCCTCGTAAAAGGGATGGGACGGCGCGCTACAATCTACAACATTCGGCAACGGGATTCCTTGGGGTGGTCCATTTCTGACGGGAATCTGCGTGCTCAAGATGACCCGGGCGGAGCTGAGCCTGTTTGATCAGATCGTGGCGATTCTCGAGGCGGACGAGGAGTGAACGAAGGGGCCCCTCGGGCCAGGATCATCTTCCGGCATAACTATCGGAAAGGGGCTGCCTTACTGATTATGGGCCTGGGGTAGAGTTGAACTGCCGACCTCACGCTGATCACGGCAAAACGGCCCGACGTCTGCGCTGGAACGACACCCCAACCGCTGCCCTGCCGGGTAGTTATGTTCGTGATGCAGTAGTCCTGGCAGTCACCGGTCGGCCTCACCTGGACTCGATCGAGCGTTGCTATCACGACTCCTCACATTCGCGCGAATAGAGAAGCGATAGGGGGCCGAAAGGGAGAACGTTGCGGTCACCTCCCGGAGGGGGGTGGTCAACTCTCGGAGGGCACTGTCTCCAATATCAAGGCGCTGGCGCACGTCTGTCGCTGGCCCGCGGCGGCGTGGCGCTATCGAAGCGCAGTGCCACCGCGCCGACCACAGCGCTGATCGCCGAACCCGCGATGATCCCTACCTTGGCGGAATCGAGTAGTGATGTTGCTTCGAAGGCAAGAGTGGCAATGAATAGCGACATCGTGAAACCGATACCGCCAAGCCGGTAAACAAGGAAGATTTGCGGCGCCTCGTTGACCAGTTCAATACAGGATCTCCGTCTGAGCCGCGAGTTCCCCACCAGGGACCGGTGACGGCTATTACTAAAGGAGGAAATCATGGCAACTCAGGCGAAGTGCCCGATCGTACATGGGACCACGAATGTTGGAATGAGGTCGAACAGCGAGTGGTGGCCGAACCAGCTAAACCTCAAGATTCTCCGGCAGAACTCGCCCCAGGCGGATCCGATGGGCGAGGGATTCAATTACGCCGAAGAGTTCAAGACGCTCGACTTCAAAGCGGTGAAGAAGGACCTTCGCGCGCTGATGACGGACAGCCAAGATTGGTGGCCGGCGGATTTCGGCCACTACGGGGGGCTCTTCATTCGCATGGCATGGCACAGCGCGGGCACGTACCGCATCGGCGATGGACGCGGCGGCGCGGGCACCGGCCAACAGCGCTTCGCGCCACTCAACTCCTGGCCGGACAACGCGAGCCTAGACAAGGCGCGTCGGCTGCTTTGGCCCATGAAGCAGAAATACGGCCGGAAAATCTCCTGGGCCGACCTGATGGTCCTCGCTGGCAATGTCGCGCTCGAGTCGATGGGCTTCAAGACGTTCGGCTTTGGCGGCGGGCGCCCCGATGTGTGGGGGCCGGACGAAGCCGTGTACTGGGGCAAGGAGAATACCTGGCTTGGCGACGAGCGCTACACGGGCGAGCGTGACCTCGAGAATCCGCTCGCTGCCGTGCAAATGGGCCTGATCTACGTGAATCCGGAAGGGCCCAACGGCAAGCCCGATCCCATCGCGGCGGCCAAAGATATTCGCGAAACATTCCGCCGAATGGCCATGAACGACGAGGAAACAGTCGCGCTGATTGCCGGCGGTCACACCCTTGGCAAAACCCACGGCGCCGGGGACCCGAAACTTGTTGGCCCCGAGCCCGAGGCAGCGCCCATTGAGGAGATGGGCCTCGGCTGGAAGAGCCGCTATGGCACAGGCGTAGGCAAAGACGCGATCACCGGCGGCCCGGAAGTCACCTGGACTCAGACGCCCACGAAGTGGAGCAACTACTATTTCGAGAACTTGTTCGGCAACGAATGGGAGCTGACCAAGAGCCCAGCAGGCGCTTATCAGTTTCAAGCAAAAGGCGGCGCCACGCCAATTCCGGATGCCTTCGACCCCGCGAAGCATCACGCGCCAACCATGCTGGTCACCGACCTCTCTTTGCGGATGGATCCGGTGTACGAGAAGATCTCCCGCCGCTTCTACGAGCATCCGGATGAGTTCGCAGACGCGTTTGCCCGCGCGTGGTTCAAGCTCACCCACCGCGACATGGGCCCGCGTTCGCGCTATCTCGGCCCGGAGGTCCCGGCGGAGGAACTGATCTGGCAAGATCCCGTTCCGGCGGTCGATCACAAGCTGATCGACGCGAAGGACATTGCCGATCTCAAGCGCAAGATTCTCGCATCGGGACATTCCATCTCGGAACTGGTCGCGACCGCTTGGGCGTCCGCGGCGACGTTCCGGGGCTCCGACAAACGCGGCGGAGCGAACGGCGCGCGCATCCGTCTTGAACCGCAGAAGGATTGGGAGGTCAACCAGCCGGCGCGACTGGCGAAGGTGCTGAGCACGCTCGAAGCGATCCGAAAGAAGTTCAACAGCTCGCAGTCCAACGGCAACAAGACGAAGAAGGTTTCGCTTGCCGACCTGATCGTTCTTGGCGGTTGTGCGGGCGTCGAGCAGGCCGCGAAAGCGGGCGGCCACGACGTAAACGTCGCGTTCACGCCAGGGCGCACGGATGCGTCGCAGGAGCAGACCGATGTGGAGTCCTTCGCCTATCTCGAACCGATTGCAGACGGATTCCGCAACTACCAGAAGGCCATGTTCAGCGTATCACCGGAGGAGTTGCTGATCGATAAGGCGCAACTGTTGACGCTCACAGCGCCTGAGATGACGGTTCTGGTCGGTGGCCTGCGCGTTCTGGGCGCAAATTACGGGAAGTCTCCACACGGCGCCTTCACCAAGCGGCCGGAGAAGCTGACGAACGACTTCTTCGTTAACCTGCTCGACATGGGCACGGTATGGCAGCCGTCCCCCGCCTCCAATGGCAAAGGAGAAGTTTACGAGGGCCGCGATCGCAAGACAAACGAACTTAAGTGGAGCGGCACCCGTGTCGACCTCATCTTCGGTTCGAACTCCGAGTTGCGCGCCCTCGCGGAAGTCTACGCCTGCGCCGACTCCAAGGAGAAATTTCTGAAAGACTTTGTGGCGGCGTGGAACAAAGTGATGAACCTCGATCGCTTCGACCTTGCCTAAGCTCGCGTCAACTTGGTGCTGGAGGCTGGTAGCTCGTTCGGCGGCCAGGGGATCATGGGACGGCCCAGCAGCGCCCGCACGGCTCTCGGCTACCTGACCCGGAGCGAGTCCACCGAACACCGTCAGGAACCGAGGCCGAACGAAACGGCCCTACCACCACCTCTGATCTGTCCCGTTTCGAAGGCAAGCTCACCAAGCCGACGATGAAACGACGGTAAATCTCACGCAGGGGAGGGGGGGATCACGACCTATTGGACGAAGGGGCGACGGTCTATGAAGACTCGGCGCGAGGCCGTTGGCGGCGTATTGACGGCATCTTGCACGAGCCGGTCCCAATCGCCTGCGGGGGCGACATTGAGATAGATGGGCCTGGGTAGAGTTGAACTACCGACCTCACGCTTATCAGGGCAAAACGGCGCTGAGCACGCCAATGATGTCGTCGATCACTTGCGCCTGACCGCGCCCGTGCTCTTCGGGTAAGCTAGTCCGGCGAGGGAATACGTTCGTTCCAGACCTGCGGGTTTGCTCCGTGCTCTCCCACCCACCCGATGAACGTCAGCTGTCGCGTCCTTCGGCCGGAAGCAGACGTGAGGGTGTCGACCCTGAAATATCGACACGCCGACTGAGCACGGCCGCGCCGGAATGACGGGCACAGCACCATGGTGCGCCCGCTCTCCCCGTAAATACGAACAGGCCCAAACGGGAAGACATCCATGTCATGGAGTGGTGAAACCCGCTCGTAATGCGCGGTGCCGTCGCGGTTGAAACGCAGGAGAGTGGTGTCAGGTGATCCGGCAAGAGTCGGAGCAATCCAAACACCGACGAGTCCGCTCGCTTCTGGTGATATCGTACTAGCACAGGTCGCAATACAGATACTCAGTGTGCCATACGCAACCCTTAGAGAGGGCCTCACAACGGCAGGTACGATCGGCATCGTCGGGCCCGCTCTCCTTGCCTACAGCACTGGCGCAGCCAAGCGCGCCACCTGGACTCCGAGGTGCCACCAGAACGGCTTCCTGTCGAGCTCCGTCGGATCGATTACCCGCGCGTGCATGAAATCCTGCTGGAACATCGCCTCCATTTGCCTCGCGAAGTCGCGATCGACGATCACCGCGGTCACCTCGAAATTCAGCCGGAACGAACGGTTGTCGAAGTTCGCCGTCCCGATCGTCGAGACATCGTGGTCGACGAGGGCGACCTTCTCGTGGAGAAAGCCCGGCGTGTACGCGTAGAACCTGATGCCGAGGTCGCGCAGCTGATCGATGTAGTGAAATGCGGCCATGAAGACGGCGAGACTGTCGCCTTTGCCCGTGGTGATGACCCGCACGTCCACGCCGCGCAGGGCCGCCAGTTGGAGTGCTTTCATGACGGCCTCATCGGGGACGAAATACGGCGCCGAGAGCCAGATCCGCTCTCGCGCCGAATGCAGCGCCGAGACGAACATCAGGCCGGCGGTCTCGAGCCGCTGCGTGGGCGCGGAGGGCACGATCAGCGCCGCCACGTTGCCTTCGGGGGCGGCCCGCGGCACCCAGTTGAGCTTGGGGAGCTGGTGCGTCGCCCAGAACCAGTCCGAGAGAATGACGGCCTGGAGCTGCATAACGACGGGCCCTTCGAGCCGCACGTGCGTATCCCGCCAGGGGCTGAAGTCGCGATCGAGCCCGAGATATTCGTCCCCGACATTATGGCCGCCGACCCATCCCGTCACGCCGTCCACGACGACCATCTTGCGGTGATTGCGGAAGTCGATCTGGAAGCGATTGCGCCACCCCTGCGTGGGCTTGAACGACGAGACCTGCGCGCCGGCATCCCTGAGCGCCGCCGTATAGCTCTGCGGCAGGCCTTTGCTCCCCACCTCGTCGTACAGCACGGACACGCGCACGCCCGCTTTCGCGCGCTCGATGAGCGCCTGCTGGAAGCGGTGGCCGAGCCCGTCGTCATGAAACATGTAGAACTGCACCAGCACGTACTCCCGCGCCGCGGCGATTCCCGCCAGGATGCTGTCGAACGTCTCTGCTCCGCCGATCAGGAGCTGGGCACGATTGCCCCGCGTGAGCTTCGTTCCCGACAAGCGCCGGATCGCCGCGTAGACCGAAGGCCGATCGTCGTCCGCCACCACCCAGGCCTCGAGGTTGCGGTGCACCTCCTCGATGACGCCGTCGATCTCGTCCTTGCGTTGCTCATACGCGGTGATCATGCCTGCGAATTTGGTGCGACCGAAGACGAGGTAGGCGGGGACGGCGACGAACGGAAACGATACGAGCGACACCGACCACGCGATGGCGCCTTGTGCCGTCCGGGCGGTCATGATGGCTTCGACAGCCGCGAGAATTCCGGCGAGGTAGAAAACGGTGGTGATGGCGGCAATCATCTGGTCTTGGCGTGTCCTGATGTCGTTGGCGCCATCCAGACATGGTGTCTCGGGTTCGAGCCTGCTTCGGCCTCGAGGGGAAAGACCCTGCGCGCGTAATGGCCTTCCCAGTCGGGATGCGGCTCGACGGTAATCGTCACGTGGTAGGGCCGGGGCTTGGGCTTGGGCCTTCTTCTTATGCGACCCCAAATATCTTCGAGCACACCCACGACACCGAGAACCGGAATCTCCACCTGGAACTCACCGGAGGTGGCGGACATCTGGGAGAATTTTGTGGTGATGTTCCCGGTGGCGGGGTCCTTGGCTGCCACGGTCACGTTTGCTACCGGATCATCCTGCAAGAACGTCTTGTCGCCCGGCGCCGCCTTGAAAATGACCGTAAGCGAAGCAAGCCCGTCCTTTCGGAGACCATCGTAATAGCCTTTCAGATCTGGCATTTCCATCGATGCACTCCATCCGCCCTGTGTGGTCGCGCCGTCGTCAGAAGTAGAGCGTCGCCAGTATCCCGAGCGCGTTGACGGTTTTATGTGCCGGCAGCCGGTCGATCTGCCGCCCGTAGTAGATCTCCGGGGCAACCCGGCGAGACACCGGGATGGCAACCCCGGTCTGGTAGAACGTCCGGCTCCAGGCGCCGAACCGGGAATCGTAGAAGAATTCGACCGACCAGTACGGCACGGTGGCGACGCTGCCGATCCTGGTCTCCCGCTCGAGCCATACGCGCGGCCGGAACCGCCAGGAATAGTTCCCCTGAAGCCAGCGGAAGTCGACCTCGTTGCGCAGCGCGAAGAGCACATCCCATGGCAGGAAGAAGCGCGGCGTCACATCGGCAACGAGGCGTTGCTCGCTTCTGCCGGTGCCGACGGTCAACACCTGCCGGTAGCCAATGCGGGCTCTCAGATACCCGAGCCTGTCCGCATCGTACGCCGCTCGCAGCTGGCGTCGCGCCATCGGCATGATCCCCACCTCGAGATGGCCGCCCAGTTGCGTCTCGCTCAGCGATCTGTCGTCGCCGGAGACGACCGGGATGACGACAAAGAAGAGCCGGGCCGCCGGTGACAACCGGACGTAGGTGTCGAGCTCGGGCCACAGCTCGCGCGTCGTCGTATCCTGCCCAGCGACCACTCCGCCCGCTCCGGTCAGGAGGAGGCCAGCGAGCATGAGCGTACGGAGTCGCATGAGTTCACGTCGTCCGGCGCGCGCGGGTCAGAAGATCCACTGCATTCGCGTATGAATGCTGTTAGTCACTCCGCTCTGATCGAAGCGGTGCAGCCAGGTGTAGCCCCAGCCCAGGCCGAACTTCCAGTGCCGGGTCGCCCACCAGTTGATGGCGAGATACGTCTTGTCGAAGGACCCTCCGCGCACTAGCCCGCCATCGAGATCGACATGTGAAAACCGCGCCACGAGCTCGGGGGCGCCCCATCGGCCCTTGGGCATGACCCGGCGGGCATAGCCCACGGTGCGGTCATATGGCCGCGTTTCGCCCGTCAGGACCCAGCTGGCAGTGACGTAGTAGCCGGAGAATGCGGGATTGTCCTCCGTCGGCGCATCCAACCACGCGTGGTGGTATTCGGCGAGCGCGGAGAACGACTTTTCGTTCCACAAGGCCTCGAGGCCGAGGTGCTCCGCGTGATCGCCGGGCAGATCGCCCGTGTCCACGTACAGGTCCGTCACGTTGGACTCGGGACGGCCCTTGTAGCGCATCGTGTGATGGTCCGCCCCGGCGTAGCGGCCGGAGACCCCGAGATGCAGGTAACTCCTGCCATCATGATTGTCCCAGGCGAGAGCGGTAACGCGCGCGGTGACATCGGTGCCGCTCTCATCGAGCGCATCGCTCGTCACGAACCAGTCGTTGAAGACTCCGACCGATGCCGTCATCCGGTGCGTCGCGCCGATGACGTGCGTGAGCTTGAGGCCGATGTTGCGCGAGACGAAGAACGGGGTCAACACGCGCTCCTGCTGGGGCAGGTTGGCGGCATCGCCCACCATTTCGTAACCGAACGTCTCCTTGGTCTTGCCAACGGTGAGGGTCGTCGCCGGGCCGGCAATGGGGAAAATGAGGGAGACATCCGTCATGTTCCACAAGTTCTCCGGCTCGGTTTCGAAGCCCTTGTATTCGCCGGCGACGTAGTACCGGACCTTGTAGCCCGTGCCGAGCGTGCCGTGCAGTATCAAGCGCAGCGAGCGCAGCTCCCACTGATTATCCTGCCGCCCCACTTGCGCCAGATTATTGCTGTCCTGCGAGAAGGCGCTGTAGTCCTCGAGGGTCGCCAGTCCCGCCTTGAGCGTAACCCAAGGCTCGTGGACATGCAGCTGCTGCTCCACCGAATGTGGCACGTCGGGAATCACGAACGGCTGCGGCGGCGGAGGCAACGACTCCGGTTCGAACTTGCCACGGGCGGGCGCCGCCTCGGACTCTGGTGACTGCGCGGCGGCGCGGTGTGGACAGACCGTGCCTCCAGCAAACGCGCCAACGAGCGCGACTGCGACCTGGAAAGAGCGCCGGGTAGAATGGGCGGACCGCACTTAGGCGGATGCCAGCTGCTGCTTCACGTCGCCGGCCTTTCTTTCGTCGATCAGAAGTAGTACCGCATGGAGAGCGTGTAACTGCGCGCGCCGAGCCTCGCGTCGCTGCGCCGTTGCTCGAGCGAGCTGAAGAGCAGCTCGAAACCGATCGAAAAATCCCCCCGGCCGGTATACGCGACGCTCGTCGCGACCTGGGCTCGGCTCTTGGCCACGTCGCTCGCGGCCTCATCGACCGATTGCCAGCGGCCCGAGACCTTCAGGCCGAAGGGGACGCGCCACAAGGGTTCGAAATCCACGTCCGCCGCGGCGCCGAGATCGAGAAGCCACACGTTCGACGGACCATTGAACAGCCCCGCGACGCCGGTCTGGACGAGCCCCGTGAGGCCGAGCCAGCGTACCGGGGCGTATGCCGCGCGCACCCCGATGGTCGTGTTCTGGGCCTTGGAGCTGGTGTGGAGCGAGTACCCGGTGAGATCGATCGAGTGGATCACGCTGTCGATCACCCCACTGTCGAGCGTGATCCCCCCGATCGCCTGCAGGCTGTCGAGCACCTTCCCGATGGAGTGCACCACGCCCTCCACGTATTCGAGCGGCGTGACGCCGGAGAGGTAGTTGGAGGAATACTCGAGCGCAGCCGAGAGGTAGAGCTTGTCGGTTCGCCAGACGCGCGCCGTGGCGCCGGCTCCAAAGCCATAACTTGCCGCCACTCCCTCGGAGAGCAGCGAGGGAGTTTCCGTGCCGTAACGCACCAGCCCGTTGAAGTTGACCCGCACGCCGAGCCAGGGCAGTACGGTTCGTTGGTACTCCGCGCCCATGGTGATAAACCCGAGATCTCCGGTCAGGACGCGCACCACGCTGTCTTCGGCGTTGTACACGGGGACCTGGAGGTCGGTCGCGGCGCCGCCGCCCAGGTTGCTGGTCAGGAAGTCGGCCACGAAGGGGTCGGGGAAGGCGGACGAGGGCTGAAACACGTGACCGCCGAGCGTGTGGCCGCGGCCGGATCCCAGCGCACGTGGCTCCTGGGCGCCCAATACTGGAATGCGTCCCAGGAGCAGCACGGCCGCGAGTCCGATGCGCGCGGCACTCACGCGGTGGGCTGGTTCACAGCGCCAGCCTCAACAGGTTGGCCATCGACCGCGTCATTCCGCCCGGCGGCGGCAACAGGGAGTCGAGCTGCTGCTGCGTGTCGATCCACGCCGTCAGCCCCTGGAGGATGTCGAAGTCCACCAGGCCGGCCAGCGTCTGCCACCCGGTCATGGTGGTCATCGCCTCGCCGTCCATCACCATGCTGCGGTAGTCCATATTGACGGAGCCGACCGTGAGATACGCGACGACGTGCGCCGCGGTCGCCGTGTCCCGACTGCGGTTGACCGCCGCGACCAATCCTTTCACGGCCTGGGTGAATCCCGCGGCGGCGGTGCGCGCATCCGGACGCCCTTCGATCGGGCCGGCCTGTCGCGCGATGTAGCGCACATACTCGCTCGCAATCGGCCCCCACTCCGGTCGATTGGCGAGCAGATCGGCGGCAGGCCGGGAGAGCAACAGATTCGCCTTGAGGTGGAGCTTGGGACGCTGCGCGCTATCGCCCTGGGACAGGTAATCGGGGGTCTGGTACCCGACTTCCTTGAAGATCGCGTCGAGGCTGTCGAGCACGGCGAGCACCGCGGGGTTCGGCGGCCCGAGGGCGCGCAGCTCGGTGGAGCGCAGTGTCTCGAGCGCCTGCTTGAATCGGCCGCGCACGTCGCCCACCCCGACGCGCGGGTTGTAGAGTCCCACGAGCAATCGCCCGCCCGCGGCGGCAATCGGCTGGGCGAGGGCGTTCCGCATGTACACGAGTGCGCTGAAGAGATCGTGCGCCCGCGCCATGGTGGGTGCTGCGGCGCTCGGAGCCGACTTCAAGGCGGGCGCGAAGATCATGACCGTGCAGCCGCGGAGCGCGCTCCCGGTGAGGAGCGAGGCGTACAGGTAGCTCTGCCACAGCGAGTCCGGAATCCGGAGGACCGATCCGTCAGGCATGAGGCTGTACAGCACGGCTTTCGCCACGTCGATCGGCTTGGACGCGTACCCGGTCTGATTGTACAGCTGCATGATGCGCCCGCTCGGCCCGCCGAGCTCCCGCTCGCGCGCGGCGGTGAACGCCGCGACTCTGGCGGCGTAGTCATCGGCCCTGGGCCGGTCGCGCAGCGGCCAGGGGATTTGATCCGCCGGGATGCCTTGCTGGAGCAATAAGCGGCGGGCCGCGTCGCGAACCGGCTGGGCCGCGGGCCCCTGAATCAGCACGGCGCGGTCTTCCCAATCGGGCCCGACGTAATGCTCCCCGATGCCCATCCCCGTGAACATCACGAGCCCCCGGTACGGATCGTCGTCCGTGAGGTCGTAGAACGCGATCTTGCGATGGTCGCGCATGATGTTGTCCGGAACGGGAAGGATTCCCGCCACCTGGAAGCTCTGAAACGAGAAGTCGGACGGGTTGGTGATGTTCACCTGCACCTTGACGCGATTCGCCAGCCACGCGTCGCCGTACTGGCTCCGCTCGGCCTGCAGCAGGCGAGAGGCCGCGACGGCGGCGCGCAAGCTGTCCTGCGCAGCCGCAAGCTGCGCTTCCCACGCCGCAAACTCGTGTGGCAAGTCCAGGTGATACGTGAGCGGGTGCTCGAGCACCCGTAAGAAGAGACGACTCTTGTTGATTTCGAAGTAGTGCTGGTCGAGAAAGAGCATGTAGATCGGCAGCTTGCCCGTGGTGTCGTAGGCGCGCACCCGTTCGGTCAGCGCCTTCAGGTACGAGTCCACGGTGTGCGCGAACGCCATCTTGTCGGGATCGCCTTTGTCGTTCCGGCCCCGGAAGTCGTGAATCCACAGGACGTGGTAGTCCTCGGCCGCACGCACCGAGCGGTTCATCTCGAGCTGGAACGACTCGTTCATGACGTACCAAAAGGCGTTCCCCCCCGCGAACGAAGCGTCTCCCGCCCGCTCGATGATCGTGTCGAGCTTCGCCTGCGTGTCGTACTGGTCCGGCGTCAGCGCCAACTGCAGGGGGATCCACACCAAGCGCGAGTCTTCCCAGCGTTGCAGCTGAGCCTCCCGCACGTCCTCCATGACGTCCACCAGCGTTTGGAAGACGTAGAGGGAAGCACTCAAGCGATCGTCCGGCAGACCCGACTGGTGGAGTATCCAGCGGGCGAAATGCGTCTGGGCGGGAGCTCGGAATTCCGTGAGGTGGTCATTGACTTTGCGTTGCCCGAGCAGCCGATCGTACGGCAGGATCACGTACTCGAGCAGGACGTCGCGCGCCGCGACGCTGATGGCGCGCCCTTTCTCCAGATCAGGTGGTCCGCCCGTTCCCGGCGCCGCCGCCGCGAGGGCGAACGCCCGGTTCAGCGCCGCGTGATAGTCACGCATCTCGTCGGCGACGGAGCGCGATGTGAGCCGCGCCGTCAATTCGCCTGTTGCCGCGGCGTAGGCTTTGGCCGGATCGGCGCCGCCCCGATCCACGAACGGCGTAACGAAGCGGGTGACCCAGCGAGCGTGTTCGCGTACGGAATCGAGCGCCGCTGCGAGCCGAGAATCGACGTGACCGGGTGCGCCGACGCGCCGGATCGGGAATTCGCCAAGGTGCACGGCGTTCTGAACGGGCCGGGTCGATCCCATCGGCCGTCCCCAGAGAGGGAACGTCAGCCCGAAGGTGATCGAGTTGGCGCGGCTCGGGAGGTAGTCGATCCGCAGCTGTGACCCGTCCCCGACGATTCCGCCGCGCCGCATGGGCAATTCGAGCCGCAGCAGCAGATCGAGATCGGCGCCGGGCACGTTGTAGTCCCCGCCCACTGATACGTGGAACACCGGGATGGAGAACAGGAACCGGCCGCCGCCATCCAGCGTGCCGGGCCGGACACCGACGTACCCCTCGAGCCCGACGGCCGCGATGCCGACGATGGGACTGCCGAGATATCGCCGCACACCAAGCTGGGCGTTGAAGACGAAATCGGAGGAATCCCCGGGCCGAAACCACCCCGCCGCGACTCCGCCGGAGCCTTCGTAAACCGGTGGCATGCCGAGGGACACGACCTGTCCGCCCCGCTCCGGCGGGACGTTGCCCTGAGCGGCGAGGCCGATCCAACTAGCGGATACGATGGCGATGAGTGCGAGCGAGCGCGTGACGCCTCCGGTGTGCCTGCGAGTCCAGTGTGGGCGCGACAAAGAGAAGCCCCCGCCGGCAGGCAGCGGAGGCTTCTCGATTGGCTATTCGCGCAGCAACGCTCTTTGCGCTTCCCCTTCGAGGTCGGTGTATGCGGCCTTCTCGACCGTGACATAGACGGCCTGGATCGTGCCGCCATGGAAAGTGCCGGGCGTCTGGTACTCGGCGCTGACAGCATCGCCGCTGTCGAACCCGACGCAAAGTCCGTCACCGGAGAGCGTGAACTTGGCCGGCTGGGTCTTCATCGGGCCTTCCGCTACCACCTTGTCGTTGACGTACAACTTCATCGTCCCCACCGATTCCTTGTTGGGGCCGGCGCCGGTCCGCGTGAACTCCATGCCGAGGGTATACTTGCCGGGCGCCAGTGGCTCCGTGGCGACGAACGTCTGCTCCGGCTTGATGCCGAGGAAGTTGTAGACGTAGT
>Ga0335081_10004006_pt1 | contig 23245 bp, 21 predicted proteins | sample Lox_Sample_35_FD_206713 | JGI IMG/M metagenome (GOLD analysis project Ga0335081, IMG submission 206713) | Soil microbial communities from Loxahatchee National Wildlife Refuge, Florida, United States - Lox_Sample_3.5 | ecosystem: Environmental > Terrestrial > Soil > Wetlands | place: USA...
CGCTGCGTGCTCAAATTGGAAGCGCCTTCCAGAATGTGATGGCCCAGGCGGATGCGGTTCCCTTCGAGTTCGGGCCGAAGCGGGCGGAGGGCATGGAGAAGCGGGCGCTCATCAAGAGCTGGCAGCCGCAACTGCAGACCATCTACCTGCAGGAAGTGGCCCTGATGCAGCACCGCGTGTTCGGCGCGGAGGAACACTTGCCCCCGGCTGTTCACGACGCGCAGCTCCGGTTCAGCGAGGCATGCGCCTCGTTACTGCTGCAAATGGCCGATTGCGTCGATGGAACGATCCCCGGCTCGTGGGTCGACCTGGATGCGCCGCTGGCCGAGCTTTCGCGCAGCGTTCAGGAGAACTCGATGGACGCCTCCAGATTCGTCGCGGCGAGCGGTCTGGAGAAGCTATCCAGGACCATCCGCGATCTGATGACCGAGTTGTCGCAGGAAATCCGACGGGCGCGCCTGGTTCGCACCGAGGCGTAAATCAGAACATCAGCTTCAGCGCCAGTTGCGCCGCGCGCGGGCCGCCGATCTGGTAGAGCGGATTGAGGCCGCCGGTCTGGCCGCCGGCGCCAAGCGAAGAACCAAGCATCTGGGTGGCCTGGCCGAAAAGAGGCGATGTCATATAGTTGGTCGGGGGGCCGAAGTTGGGGTGATTGAAGAGGTTGAAGAAATCGGCGCGGGCCTGGAGGGAGAGGCGCTCGTAGATCTTGAACTGGCGGCGAAGGGTGAGATCGACCTCGGTGGTGCCGAATCCGTTGAGGACGTTGCGGCCCAGGTTGCCCTGGACTGGCCCGATGGGGACTGAGAAGGCGGCTTTGTTGATCCGCTTGCCGCCGGCGACGTTGGGATCGGAGATCCACAGGGCCACGCCGGGCACGAGATTCGGGCGCTGGACGCTGGCCGCGGCTGAAAGGAATGTACCAAATGTATTCTGCCCGGTGACGACATTCACCGGCGGTGCAGTGCGGGCGTAGATGATCGAATCGGTGGACCAGCTTCCGAAAATTGACTTCCAGATTCCGTTGCCGGGAAAGGGGATATCGTATGAGACCGCGCCGGAGAAGGTATGCCTAATATCGTAAGTCGAGGAACCCCGGTCGGAAGACGCGCCGGGCGGAACATTCGCATAATATGCGTCCGAGGAGACGTTGTCGATAGAATGAGACCACGTATACGAGAGCAGGGTCTGGAGACCGTGACTGAAGCGATGGCGGTACTGGCCTTGCAATGCGTTGTAGCTCGCGCTCGCGCCATTCCTCATTACATTGAACTGGCCGGTAAAGTTCGGGTTTGGCGCGTTGTAGTAGTCCTGCCGCATCAACTTGCGGGCTCCCGACCCGATGTAGGTAACTGTAAAGGCATCGGCCTTGCCCACGGTTCTGTCAACTGCAGCGTTCCACTCATAGGTTCTAGGCAAAACGTGATTCGGGTCTACGACTGCAAGGAATGAGACCGGAGGTACTGTCGAAAAGGGGGGCGGAGCGGCCGCATCAGCGCTCAGGGGAAACGGTATGTTCGTTATGATCTTCTGCTGGATAAACGGAAACGCACTGGCGCCGACCGTCACATTGGAGTACCCAAGATCGTAGAAGATTCCGCCGCCCGCTCTGACGACGAGGCTCGGGCGCGCCTGCCACGCGAGACCAAGCCGCGGAGCGAAGTCGCGCTTCTGCGGATGCCAGAGGTGCGTGCCCTGTGGCGCAAGGGTCATAGTTGCAAGATCGTTGACCTGGTTCACGGTGAATGGAAGCGTGCCGTTAGGCGACGATGGCGCAGCGTTATACTCCCAGCGGAGTCCGTAGGTTATCGTCAGCATTCGCGTCGCCTTCCACGCATCTTGCGCGAACAGGCTGACGTTGCTGAACGCGAGTTGCACGTCGTCGTTTCTAGAAATGACGTATGCCAGCGGCATCGTGTTCGCCAGAACGTTCGACAAGCTGAGGAAGCCAGCCTGTGTTTGATAACTATAAAGTCCTGTTTTCGAGTTGATCCAGCGATAATCCACGCCGAACTTCATCTGGTGCGCGCCGATTATTTGTGAAACGCTGTCTGTCACATTGATCTGCCTCTGCCAGTTATCTCCAAGCTTGCCGGCGGCAAACTTAACTCCATTAGGACTCGCATCAGCATAAAACAAAAAGGCAGCATCCTGGGGATTGGCAAATGAAGGATACAAGACGGAATCCGGCGGAGGAATGGCACCACCGAAGTTATCGAGAGTGTAGGAACCATGCGAAGTGACACGACTGTAATTAACGCGGACCTCGTTTGTCAGCCGTGGAGTGAGCACCTGGCTGCTGCCGACGGTCAAAACTTGGGTTCCGTAATTCGTGTGTTGGACATTGCTGTACTCGTACCCCGACGCGGTGCCTCGAACAGCGATACTTGATGGGGCGTCGCTGTATCTTCCGAAAAGGGTCACCCGCTGCACCGGTAGATAGTCGATGCGGATGCCACCTGAGTCGAGCGTGGAAGGATCGGAGTAGCCCGCCAGAAATGCCGCCGTTCCACTGCCAAGATCGGGACCGTTAGGCAAGGGAAAGGCATTGAGCAACGGCTGAACAGCGCTAGGGGCGTTTCGGCGTGAGGCGAGATCCGGCACGTACGTATTGGCGATGTGAGGCTGCCGGACCCTCAGTCCTTCGTACGAGCCGAAGAAGAAGAGCTTGTCTTTGAGGATGGGGCCGCCCAGCACGCCTCCGAAATCGTTCTGTCGGAGTTCGGGTCTCACGAGCCCCTTGGCATTAGCGAACCAATCGTTGGCATCCAACTTGTCATTCCGGAAGTATTCGAAGGCTGTGCCATGGAGATCATTTGTGCCGGACTTGGTTACGACAGATACCTGAGCACCCGGAGTGCGCCCGTATTCCGGTGCGAACGTGGAAGTCTGAATCCGAAATTCTTGGAGGGCGTCGAGCGATACCAGGTTGCTCATCCCTCCGAATGCATTGGACGATGGAAGCTGCCCGGCCCCACCCTGATAAAGCAACCCACCGCTGCCGGCGTTTCCAAGATTGGCGCTGACTCCATCCACCATGAAATAATTTGCATCGGGCCGCTGGCCGTTGACGCTGAACTGGCCCTGCTCGTAGAGGTTCGCCGGCGTCAGCACGACGCCGGGCGTGAGGTCAATGAGCGAGCTGAAGCTGCGGCCGTTCAGGGGCATGTTCTCAATGAATCGGTTGCCTACTACAGTGCTGACCGAGCCATCCGACGCGTTGAGCAGGGGACGGCTCCCTTCCACCGTAATCGCCTCCGTCGCGGTACCAATTGTCAAAGCGAAATCGAGCCGGGCGCGTTGACCCACTTCCAGAGCCACTCCGTTGTGTTGCAATAGCTTGAAGCCCTTCGCCTCGACGGTCACTTCGTAAGGGCCAGGCAGCAGCGCGGGCACGGCGTACTCGCCATACTGGTTCGAGCTCACCGCGTGGCGGGCTCCCGTCAGTTCACTCTGCACCACCACTCGCGCCCCCGTGACTACCGAGCCCGATGGATCGCTGATGAAACCTGAGATCTCCGCATTCTGCGCGGCGACGGGCACAGCGGCTAACACCGCAGCAGTGAGCGCTTTCCCGATGACCGCCAGGGCGGCTCGGGCCCTGAACGACGCGGGTTGGTGGCCAGGCATGGGAACAGTTTTCCAGCGAACGCGAGCTCTGCGCATATCGAATTATAGGCCGGACATCGATAATTAGCATGGCACTTTCGGGGGATACGCCGGCATAAAATCGCGCCACGGCGCGGGGGTACGAAACGGGAAGCCGGCTGCACCCGGATTTTGCCATTTCGGTTTCCCCCATGTTAGGGTGCCGCATTCCGGCGAGTCGGGCGATCCTGGAACAGTGATTTGAAATTTGCAAACGGCAATTCTTTTTATGGCAAACAGCATCCACAAATCTGACATTAAGATCAATCCGGAAGCGGTAGCTTCCGTTCACGAGGGTGGTGTAGTCATTCTCGACAACGGCAAAGGGCGCCTGTACAGCTCCGGCCCCGCCGGCGCATACATCTGGCGATGCATTGAGCAGCGGCTCTCACTCGAGGCGATCGCCGAGAGGCTCCATTCCGATTTTCGGGTCGAACTGACAATGGCACGGGAGCATACGGCGCGATTTATGGACCAACTCCACGGAAATGGCCTCATCGATCGGAGGGCGGCATAATGCAACGGGCGCGATATAGCTGGCTCGTGTTCCGGGCGCTGTGGGAGCTTTTCCGTTACGAGGCCTTATTAGCGCTGCGCGGATTCGGCTCTATTCAGCAGCGATTGAAACGGCAGCGTCCCGCGGAGAAAGCGGCGGGACCGGAGTTGCAGAAGGCTATTTGCGATGCTGTCCTGCTGGCCACGTGCTTCTACTGGAAGCCGGTGCTTTGCCTTCAGCGATCGGTCTGCGCGGTCCGGCTGCTTCGGAAGTACGGCGCTGCCGCGAAACTCGTCATCGGTTACCGTCCGGCCCCATTCTTCTCGCACGCATGGGTGGAAGTGGATGGCCGCTTAGTGAACGGCCCGGCTGGATATCAGAGCCGGATGCACGTTCTCTGTACGGTGTAGGGGGATGAAGACGTGAAGACACGAACTCAACCGATTTGCCTGAACCGGGTTCCTAAAGAGGGCGAGACAGCCGAGATTCTTCACTGGGATGGGCGGCTGGATAATCGCGACGACCTGCGTCTGAGGTTGCGGGACTCGCTGCGGGGCAAGAGCGGCGATGCGGCGCTGGCGCTGGCCGCCTATGAACGGTGGGGGACCGATGGTCTGGTTCATCTGATCGGCGATTGGAGCGCGGTGATTCGCGACCGGATGAGCGGCGCATTGATTCTCGCTAGCGATTTCGCCGGCGTGCGTCCGCTCTATTACTACGCGCGCGCCGGGATGGTGCTTTGGTCGAGCCGCCTTCAGTCGCTCGTGGACGAGACCGGTATCTCGGAGATTGACGAGCTCTACGTCGCGGGATTCCTGACTGCCTGCGGTTGCCCCGACCGTACACCGTACAAAGAGGTCTATTCCGTTCCGCCAGGTCACGCGGTATGTGTATCGGAAAAAGAGACGACAGTGCGCCGATTCTGGAAACCGCCGATCAGTGACGTGATCCGGTATCAGAGCGAGCGCCGTTACGAGGAGCACCTTCGGGCATTATTCCGAGAAGCGGTAGCCGTCCGGCTCAAGACCGATTCGCCAGTGCTTGCCGAGCTGAGCGGCGGGCTCGATTCCTCCTCCGTGGTTTCGATGGCCAGTCAGTTGATCCGCGATGGCTCGGTCGCGACTCCACGGATTGCAACGGTGAGCTACGTCTGGCGCAACTCCCTCGACGTGGGCTTCATTCGGGAAGTCGAATCGTTCTGCGGCATCGAAGGGCTTCACATCTCGACGCACGCGACTCCGATGATAGACGGAGCACAAGTGCATGCAATGCCCGAGTGGTCTGCGCCTTTGCGATCAGCGGCGGCAGGAGTTGCGGAGAGACTCCGCGCGAAAGTATTTCTCACTGGGATGGGCGGGGATCTCGTGATGGGGAACTGGTTCGATGACAGTCTCCAGGTGGCGGCGCAGTTGCGCCGTTTCCGGCTCGCACGGGCATGCAAGGACGCGCTGGCCTGGAGCAAGATTCTCGGTCTTCCGGTGTATTCGACTCTGTGGCGAGCCTTCCAGGCCGCCCTGCCGCCTGCCCTGTCCCCGACGGCGATTTACGCAAAAGATGACGGTTCGTACACGCCCAGGAGCAAGGAAACCTCGCTCGCCCGAGCGCTGCGTGAGCGCGCGGGCGTTTCCGAACCATGCCGCCCGTTCTCGCTCGCCTGGATGCAAGCTCGACCGGAGCGCAGGAAGTACTTTCGTTCTTTGTCGATGACGCTGGATTCGCGCTCCTTGCAAGTGCCCGAGGCATTACAACATCTCAGCTACACGCACCCCTTTGCTCATCGGCCGCTAGTCGAATTCCTCATGACCGTTCCCGCCGATGTGCTCTGCGGTCCCGGTGAGCCGAGGAAATTAATGCGGCGCGCATTATCGGATCTGTGGCCACCGAAATTGCGGAGGCGTCGGTCGAAAGGATTTTTCGGCCCTCCATGTCACGAGGCGCTCTTGCCACTGGCCTGCAACCTCTTGCGGTCGGACCGGCTGCAGGTAGTCGAGCGCGACTTTGTGGACCGCGCCAGTCTCTTTTCCCGGCTGGAGCGGTTGACTGCCGGATTGGACTGTAATGAGTCTCAGTTGCAGCGGATAGTTTCGTTGGAGTTTTGGCTGCGCAATCACTGGCCCACCTCCGGTGCGGGCGTTAAGGCAGCGTAGCAATCAGTTTTCTTAAGACCAAATCAGGAAGGAGGTGGATAGCGATGCAGACAACCTACGAAGTACCTGAACTGACCTTGATCGGCGCGGCGGAAGACGTCGTGCTGGGTTCGCTTGGCGGCGGCGATGACGGCGGCGGTGAGTTCGGGGCGCTAGATTTCGAGTTCCAGCAAGACTAGCCGCTTGCGGCAAGAGCGCGAAGGGGGCAGGTACCGGAGCTTCGGGATGTTCCGGGCTTCCCCTGCCCCAAAAGCGGCTACTGTACGCCATAATTGTGCTAAGTGGAACAGGCGCGCGGCAATTCCGCATCAAAGCTCTGCCGGAACCGAATGTGGCGTGTCGCCTTGGGTGTTTTCGTAGCGTGCTGCCGACCTTCACTTGCCCTGAATCCCTCTCTAGACATGAGTCAATATGGGCACAACGCCTGGACAAGGCGTGAGGGCTTTTTTAAGGGCGTCGTCTCTTCGATCGCTCAGACTCCGGATGGTTATCTGTGGCTCGGGACGGAGTTCGGATTGCTTCGCTTCGACGGCGCCCGGACCGTCGAGTGGACACTTCCGGGCTCTGAGCGTTTTCTTAGGTCCAGGATTGACCGTCTGCTGGTGGGGCACGATGGGACGCTGTGGATTGGCACCAATGCCGGGCTTGCCAGCTGGAACGGGGCGAAGCTGACCCGGTATCCGGAGTTAGACCAATCTCGCGTGTATTCGCTTCTGGAGGATCATGAGGGGACAGTATGGGTTGGGACCATCGAGACGCCCGCTGGCAGGCTTTGTGCGATCCGCGCCGGCGGAGCGCAGTGCAACGGGCAGGACGGCATCCTTGGTAAGGGTGTGCTGTCGTTGTCGGAGGACGCGGCGGGCAATCTCTGGGCCGGTGCAACAAGCGGACTTTGGCAGTGGAGGCCAGGGCCTCCGCGGCGATATGCCCTGCCGCATTCGAACCCGGCGCCCCTGATTCAGCATCTCAGCCGAACCGATGACGGACAGCTCCTGATCGTTACAAGCGCTGGAATGATACGGCTCGTGGGCGGGGGGGCCGAGCCGTATCCGATTCGCGGTTCTCCGAAGCGGTTCAGCCCATATCGGGTGCTCCAGGACCGCGACGGCGGTCTGTGGATTGGAACAACGCAGGGGCTGTTACACGTACACCAAGGCAGAACGGACACGTTTTCGCGGGCAGACGGGCTGTCCGGTGAGATGGTGCTCGATTTCTTCGAGGACCGTGAGGGCGACGTTTGGGTGGCTACCTACGGAGGGCTCGACCGCTTCCGCGATCTCGCCGTGTTCGCAGTCTCCACAAAACAGGGCCTCTCGAACGATACACCATGGTCCGCTCTAGCAGCGAATGATGGAAGCGTCTGGCTGGCCGGCCATGATGGTCTGGACAGGTGGAGGAATGGGCAGGTCACGACGTTCAGGAAAAAAGACGGACTGGCTGGCGAGGGCGTCACGTCGCTCTTTCAGGATACCGACAGCCGCATTTGGGCGTTCTCACGCGAGGGGCCTGCCTATTTTGAAGGCCGCAGGTTTGTTGCGCTAGCCGGGGTGCTTGGCGGACAAGTGTACGGCGTTGCGGAGGGCAGCGCGGGCGACCTCTGGCTGTCTGCAGACCAAGGACTGTTGCACTTGACGGGCAGCCATCTGACCGACCGGGTCCCTTGGTCCGCGTTCGGGCATGCGTTGAACGCTTATGATGTGGTTGCGGATCGCAAGCGAGGGGGATTCTGGCTTGGATTCGGAGATAGCGGGGGCATCATTTATCTCAAGAATGGCGAGGTCCGGGCGTACGCGAGCACGGAGGGGCTGGGCGCGGGCAGAGTCGCAGGCCTTGAGCTCGATGCCGACGGTACACTCTGGGCTGCAACCGAAGGCGGCCTGAGCGCAATCAGAGAAGGGCGCATTACTACGCTCACCAGCAAGAATGGTCTGCCCTGCGACACCGTCTTCTGGCGAATACAGGACAACGACCGCGCCACGTGGCTGTACATGCCGTGTGGGGTGGTACGCATTGCGCCCGGGGAGTTGGAGGCTTTGGTTACCGACCCGAACCGCAAGATTCAGACTACCGTTTTCGACGTGTCGGAAGGCGCGATGGCCCACATAACCCCCGGCAACTATAGCCCTCGCGTTGCCAAAGATACGGATGGGAAGATCTGGTTCGTCAGTTTGGATGGTATCAGCGTCATCGACCCGGTCCATCTCCCGTTCAACAAACTCCCGCCGCCGGTCCACATCGAGTCCATCATCGCCGACGACAAGCCATTCCCCGTCAAGCCCGGGATGCGCCTGCCCGCCAATGTCCACAACGTCCGAATCGAGTACACCGCCCTGAGCTTGGTCGCGCCGGAAAAGATCCATTTCAAATACAAGCTGGAGGGACAGAACCGCAACTGGCACGAACTGATTAATGAGCGGCAGGTGCAGTTCACCAATCTCCCGCCGCGCAATTACCGCTTCCAGGTCATCGCCTGCAACAACAGCGGCGTGTGGAACGAAACCGGCGACACACTGGAGTTCTCCATCGCGCCGGCCTGGAACCAGACCACCTGGTTCTACGCCTCCTGCGTGGCCGCCTTCCTGGCAATGCTGTGGGGGCTGTACCGGCTGCGGCTCTATCAGGTCCAGCGCGAGTTCAACGCGCAGTTGGACGGGCGCGTCGACGAGCGGCTGCGCGTCGCGCGGGAGTTGCACGACACCATGCTGCAGAGCTTTCAGGCGGCGCTGATCCAGATGCAGGCCGCATACAACATCTTTACCCGCCGCCCCGAAAAAACCGGGGAAAGCCTGGAGAAAGCCATCAACACGGCCGCCGGAGCGATCGCGGAGGGGCGTAGTGCAATCCAGGACCTTCGCCTCCATCCGGCCGGCGGGGGCGATCTCGCGCAACTAATCACGACGGCTGGCCAGGAACTGGCGGGCTCCGAGGAGGCGCCGGGGAATCCGCCCGTCTTCGGGGTGACGGTGGAAGGTGCGCGGCGGGATGTGGCGCCGTTGATCCAGGACGAGGTCTACCGGATTGCGCGGGAATTGCTCCGCAACGCCTTCCACCACGCCCAGGCGGGCCGGATCGAGGTGGAGATCCGTTACGACAGCCGCCAGTTCCGCTTGCACGTCCGCGACGACGGAAAAGGGATCGACTCCGAAGTCCTCAAGGCCGGTGGGCGTGCCGGACATTATGGGCTGCCGGGGATGCGGGAGCGCGCCAATCGATTTGGCGGCAAACTGGACTTCTGGAGCGAAGCGGGGGTGGGCACCGAAGCGGTGCTCACCGTGCCGGGCGCGGTGGCTTACGGCGGCTCCAATGGCGGCCGCTTTGCCTTCCTCCGGAGAAAGCTGTGGATCCATGAGCGCTGAAACCAAGACGATCCGAATCCTGGCCGCCGACGACCACGCGCTTCTGCGCCAGGGCATCGCGTCGTTGATCGATATCGAACCGGACATGGAGTTGGTGGCAGAGGCGGCCACGGGACGCGAGGCGATCGAGCAGTTCCGGCGCCACCAGCCGGACATCACCCTCATGGATCTGCAGATGCCGGATATGAGCGGCATGGAGGCGATCATCGCCATCCGCGGCGAATTCCCGAATGCCCGGATCATCGTGTTTACTACGTACGTCGGCGACGTCCAGGTGATGCGCGCGCTCAAGGCGGGCGCGCGCGCCTACCTGCTGAAGGGAAACGTACATACGGATCTGCTGCAGACAATCCGCGATGTGCACGCCGGACGCAAGCGAATTCCGCCCGAGGTCGCGGCCGAGCTGGCCATGCACACCACCGAGGACCAGTTGACCGAGCGCGAACTCGAGATCCTCAGGCTGATCGCCCAGGGGAACGCGAATAAGGAGATCGCCGCCCAGCTTGCGATTCGAGAGGATACGGTAAAGAGCCACGTCGGCAACATTCTCGAGAAGCTGGACGCGAACGACCGCACCCACGCCGTCACCATTGGGCTCAAGCGCGGAATCATCGAGCTGTAAACCCCCCAAAAGTGGGGTGCGGCCGCTGCGCTATCCGATGTTTCAAACCCGTTGCCGCTCCCGTAAGCTGAAATCAGGGATACATGTGCAACGGCTTTTCTCCACATTCGCGGAGGGTCCGCCAGGCGCCGGGCTGTTAATCCAGCGATTGCTGGTCGGCGGTGCTCTAGTGTACAGCGCGGTCGCGGCGCCGAGTGGGGATTTTACGGCGCCGCAAGTGATCGGAGCCCTCTCCGGCCTGCTGCTCATCGCCGGTTTTTGGACGCCCCTAGCCGGAGTGGTAGCCGGGTGCGCCGAAGTGTGGCTCGCCCTCTCGTCGCCCGCCCACATCTGGCATTGCGCGATATTGGCCGGCTGGGCCGTAACCCTGTCGCTGATCGGACCCGGCGCGTGGTCCATTGACGCCCGGCTTTACGGCAGGAAGCATTACGCCCCTCCGCCGCTCTAATACGGGCCGCCGCGTCTCCCCGGAAAGTGGTACCGGCGCCTTGAACCATCCAACCACTTCCCTCCCCGACTAAATAAGGTTTTCCTCGAGAGGGAGAAACGTCAGAATGAGTCATCGAGGTAAAACGAGATGGCAACCGCAACAGTGATCGACTTCGGGTCTTTTTCGAGCTCTTTCCGTGGCGAGACGGTTCAGGCAGAGTTGGGACCGCGGAGCGTACCGGGCGAGTTCGTCGCCTCTGAGTGCGATCAGTCTTCGAACGGATTCGACGGCATCGTCGGGTCAAGCGAGGTGCTGCGGGCCATGCTGGACAAAGTTCGCCTGGTCGCGTCCACCGATGCCACGGTGCTCATTGGCGGCGAGACCGGTACCGGGAAAGAACTGATCGCGCGCGCCATCCACACTCACAGCGATCGCCGGCGCCGGCCGTTCGTGAAGGTGAACTGCGCCTCCATCCCCGCGGATCTGCTCGAAAGCGAGCTCTTCGGCCATGAAAAAGGCTCCTTCACGGGAGCGACCGCGCAGCGCATCGGCCGCTTCGAGGCGGCGCACGGCGGCACGCTATTCCTGGATGAGATCGGCGAATTGCCGCTGCACCTGCAGCCCAAGTTACTGCGTGCCGTGCAGGAGCAGGCGTTTGAGCGTGTGGGCGGCAGCCGGACCATCGAAGTGGACGTGCGGATTGTCGCCGCCACGAATCGGGACCTGAAGGCCATGGTCGAGGAGAGCAAGTTCCGGGCGGACCTGTACTACCGGCTGGCCGTCTTCCCCGTGAATGTACCTGCCTTGCGGGAGCGACGCGAGGACATCCCGTTGCTCGCCCGGTACTTTGTCCAGAAGCACGCAGCGCGCATGGACCGGAACATCGAAACTATTCCGGCGTATGCATTGGATGCGCTGACGAACTATGACTGGCCTGGTAACATTCGGGAGTTGCAGAACGTGATCGAGCGGTCGGTCGTGTTGAGCAATGGGCCCGAGCTCCATGTTGCTCTGCCGGAATCGGATAACAGACCGGGGCCTATTGCGGTGCAGGTCCGCGCTTCGAATGTGACCGACATTTCCGAACGCGCGCGCATTCTGCAGGCGCTGAAGGAAACCAAAGGAATGGTCGGCGGGGCGGATGGCGCCGCCGCCCGGCTCGGGCTGAAGCGGACGACCCTGCAATCGCGCATGCGGAAGTTCAATATCGCTCGCCAGTTCTGTTAATAACCCGGAAATACGTTTGCAGGAGGTGCTGGTCATGAGGGGATCTGACCAGGGAAAAAGTAGCAAAAAGCGGCAGTGCCTGACGTGCAAGAACAAGGGATGCATAGGCCATTGCCGGTTCGCTAAAGCCACCGGCGTGTCGGATCAACCAACGGCGCAGCCGCGCCTTTACCGTAGTTCTGTCGAACCAGTGCACTGGGTCATCTGGACGGGAGATGGCGGGTTTCGCTTTCCCGCCAAACTCGACGGATGGTCTGAGCGCTGTGCCGCGACCGACGTTGCACGCCAGGAGTTCCACCATGTGCCGCTGCGAATGGCTTCAACACCGGCCTGATCGAATCGTTCGAGGTCCAGATTCCGAGTCGGAGCATGCCCCCAACTGGCGTCGGCACCGAAGTCGCCAAAGCCTGACCGTCATGCCCTCTGCAAATCACTGACTCTGCAGAAACCTCGGACCTGCTGACTTTGGACAAATACCGAGTTGCGCGATTTGCTGACAAATGGGGGCGGACTCATGAGAGAGGTAGACAGCACCAAGCGCTAAGCTATCGAGAACATGGAGCCATCCACCGAGCTTCAACCGGTTACCTGGCAGTCACGAGCCCATACGCGGCCTCTACATAAGCTCCCCTAAGGGATTGTCAGGAAATAAGTGTGTCAACTTCTGGGTAGAAGCTTATAGTTCCAATCGCCGTGGAAGGATAAAGGCATCTGCTTGGATCAGAGGCTCGCTGCGATGCGAGCAGCTTCGTCCAAAGCAGCGTCACCGGTAGATCCGGCCCTGGGAACGTCGCAGTCCGGATTCACGCCCTGCCCTTCGAGCAATTCGCCACGCCAGGTGTACCACGCTCTGGCCGGAACGCGGACGTAATATCCCTGCCCCACCTTGTATATGCTGCAGCAGATCAGTCTCCCAGACGTCCTTGCGCCAATAACCGGAGCGAGTTGTCGCTCCTGCGCGAAGGCTGCAATCCGCTCCCCGGCCCCGCTGGTACTTTCATCTACGAGCACTACCGTTCGGCCGTGGAAAGCTTTTGAGCCCAGTCCCTCAGTCACGATAGTTACGGAATCGTCACGAAATCCAAATTTAAGTGCCAGGAGGATCAGCGCAGCCTTACGAGAGGGAATTCGGTCGAACTTGGCCAGCGACTCTTTGGAATATCCTCTCTGGGCGCGCGCCCGTGTCACGCTGTATCCGACGGGAATTCGTTCCGGCGTCAAATAGCTCATCACGCGGAGGAACGCCAAACCACCGCCCGCGTTGCCCCGAAGATCGACGATCAGCCGACGGCACCCGTTAAGCTCGTGAATTGCATGGTCGATCTGGTTTGCGATGTCCACGCCCACGGCGCCCGGGAATTTTGTCACTTTGACCCAGCCAATACCGTCGGCCAGTTTGGAAACAAACACGTCGCCGCCGTCAGTGGGCTGAGTATAAACAGGGGCACACTCGTTTGGTTGGCAGTATTGGAACCGAGCGGCGATCCCTTTGGGCACTCGCTTACGGCTGCTCTCGTGAAAGAATCCGGAATCCGCCGTGCCCCCGAATGATCGGACCAGGTCGTTGAGGCAGGCTTCAAATTCGGCCATGGTATCGGCTGCCAAGATCAGCGAGCGCCGATCCTCGACTGCTGCTCGCCAGCGCTCGCGGTCGAATGCCGGATCGTAGTACTTTTCCTCGACCGTCGCAATGACGTTGTCGATGACCTTGGATCGCGTCGATTTATCAAGTTCTTGTCTCACGGTCATTCTCCCGAAATCGTTCCATGCGCATCACCAACGATGCGAAACCCCGCCCAATATCTCGGGGCGGCGCTCGGTCCCCACTCCTTCAGCAATTCCCGTTTTGCCAGCGTGAGAGCCTCTGCTTTGTCGTGCCCACTGTGCAGGTTGGCGTAGAAGTGACGCATCAAAGTCGCCGTGAACGTGTCATCCGCTTGCCACACGCTCGCCACCACACTCCGGGAACCCGCCATCAAGAATGCTTGCACCAGACTTTCCGTGCCGGCGATGCCCTCAGGAGTCCCTGCGGCGCCATCACAAGCGGATAGAGTGACCAGATCCGCGTTGAGCCTCAGGCCAATAATCTCGCGGGCCTGAAGCAGATCGTCTTCCGTGTCAGAGCTGTGCGAGGTGAGGACTAGGCCGGATCGATCCGGAAAATCTCGATCAATGGCCGAATGCAGAGCGAAATGAAGAACGTTGAAGCTCGACAATGGCAGGCGCTTCAACACGCTCTCGGTCGCGAAATCTCCCGTCAGGGATCGCGTATCCCAACCGCCGGCGCGCCCCAAATCTGTAACCTCACTGCCAGAGCGAATGAGCTTTGAAAATCGCGGCGGCGCCATTGCGCTGAACAGCCCGCCCAGACCCGGCTTGATGTCCGCCGCCAGCGGCGGAGGCGAATAGGAAGCACCACCAACACCCAGCACTTCGACGGGCCTCGGTGCTGACGGCTTCGGCGTGGAGAGAAAGTAGTGCGCTGTGGCCGAAGGTGCGTACGAAAGAACATGGGACTCCGTCAGGTAGCGCCCTCGCGGGTCAACGGCCGCACCGATCGGCTCCATATTCAGCCTGCCGTCGGGCACAAGGATTAACCGGCTGTTTTCGGATAACAAGCGCACGGGCTGGAGGAGTAAGGAGTAGACGGCACGTCCCTCGGGGCGAGCATCCCGCCCGCTTTGGATGGCCTGGACGTGACGCGAGACAGCGGCTTCGACCTCTTTCTTTCCGGCCAAAGGATATGGCACTACCTGTCGGCGAGTTATGGCCAACGCGAATGAGCGGGCCGGCCCGAGGGCATATTCGATCAGCACTTCATCTTCGCGCAACCGATGTTGGACTTCGAACAGGGTCACGGCTGGCTTCGCCAAGATGAACTCCCGTTCGCGTGGTGCATCGCCAAACCGAAGGGCGCGTAATTCCGTTTCCCAAAGCTGATCCAGGAGCCGCCCTCTGTCAGTCGCATTCGGCTCGCCTGCGAGCTTGCGGTTCAGGTCCGCAACCAGTTTCATCGTCGCAGGATCTCGCCGTTCAGTTTCTGTTTGCGCTGCGGCTTGGGCCAGGCGAATCCGGTCCACGAGCCCGCGAGCGCGTGCCGATTCCAGAATGTCGAATGCCTTGTTCGGGTTGTGAAGGGTGTCGAGGGCGAAGGCAAAGTAGTCTTGGAAAACGCGGCCCATCGTCGCGACGACCGTACTCTCGTGTCTCGCGTTGGGCAGGTCTTCAAACAGCGAGTGCACGATCTGAGTCGCTTTGTCATACGCCGCCCCCGCCGCCCTGAAATCTCCACGGCTGACTTCGATCTCCGCCAGAGCGGCCAAGTCCAATGGAAGATGGTAGAGGTCGCCTGATTTTTCTGCGGCAGCCACACTATCTCTGGCACGTCCTGCCGCCTGATCCAATTGGCCCCGCTGAACCAGTACCGAGGCAAGCTTGCTACCGGCCTCCGCCTCAATCCTGCCAAGGCCAGTCCTCCGGGCCACTTCAACCGCCGTGCTAAACCATCGCAGCGCGTCATTGGTATTACCAACGCGGACCGCATCGTCACCAAGCACGATCAGAATCCGTGACTCACGGACTCTCTGATTGTGGCGCTGTGCATCCGCCAGACCTTTGAGAAGCATGCTGCGCCCTTCGTTCGATCCGCGTTCAAGCAGCAAACGTGCCTTCCCAAGGTACGCAGTAAACGGGAAATACGCCTCGGGCTGCTCGCTGGAGAGCGCGAGTGCCCGGTTGAAGAATGCCATCGCATCTGCTGGCCGTCCGAACTCCGCAAGGCCCTCCCCCAACGCAGTTAGCCTTTTCATTTTTTCTGCGACATCGTTATATGCCTCGGCGCGAATGAGCGACGCGCTCACCTTCTTCAATGCCGTGAATGCTTGTCCGTTCAGGAAGGCTATGCACCCAAGCTCGCCGCCGGCGCGTGCTTCCCAGCCGCTGTTGCCAGTATCGGCTGCGAGCCGTTGTACGTCATGCCATGTCTTCTCAGCGGCAGCGAGGTCGTATTGGAATTCAACGTCGCCCTTCATGGCCAGAATTTGGAGGCGCAGATTTTGATCATCGCGCGCTGCCTCCGTTGCGAGCAGCCGGTCCAATTCTCCGGCCGCGAACGGTAGAGACAGCGACTCGATGTTTCCGCGAATTTCAACGGCACGTGCAAGGGTTCTGTTGCGCTCGTCCAATTCGAGCCGCCCTGAACGTTGCAACCGCGCAAGCACCCGCGATGCTTCGGCCCAGTTGTTCAGCCATGCCAATTGTTTAGCGCGCTCGAAGGAATCAGCGGGACTGGTTCTCCGAACCGCAGCCGGCTGCTGCGCGGCCAGAAAAAGTACGATTAAAGCGATAGAAACCCGGAACCGACGAGATGCTCCCACCGAGACGGACATCTGACACCTGTGGATTACTGAAGAGCGTTCTTTCAATTTTACCGAGGCCGGTCGATCTGCCGCCGTGTGATTTTTCACGGCAGATGGACCGCGGTCGCGTTGTAATCTATGCATTGAGCCGAGAATTCACGCAGAGCGATTCCGCGCGCATCTGTGGCGGTGCCGGCGCCATGCGGCTGCGCATCTTCGCTTGGTTTATGGCACGGTTGGGCCATAAGGCGGACCGTTACCTCGCATCGTACAAGTTCGAATTGTTTGCGGACGTTTCCGGCACGGTCTTGGAGGTCGGCCCTGGCGCCGGAGCAAACCTCAGACATTTCGCAGCGAAAGAGGTCCATTGGATCGGTGTCGACCCGAACCCGTACATGAATCGACACTTGGCGGAAGAAGCCAAGCGTGTGGGTCTGCGGATTGATGTTTTGTGCGGTACGGCGGAGGATCTGCCATTTAAGGCGGGGTCGATTGATTACGTCATCAGCACCCTGGTCCTGTGTAGCGTCACTAACCAGCGTCGGGCACTTTCCGAATTGGCGCGGGTGCTCAAACCCAACGGCAAGCTCGTCTTCATTGAGCATGTCGCCGCGCCACCTGGAACATTGCTCCGCCGAATCCAGTCCTTCGTGAAACCAATCTGGCGGCGAATGGGTGATGGCTGCAATCCAGATCGGGATACGCGTGCGTCGATTGAACGCTCTGGTCTCGCAGTAGGCGAGATTGTCGAGTTCGAAGCGCCGTTGCCTATCGTCCGTCCACATATTGCCGGCTATGCGATCAAACCTATTGCAACCAGCGAGAGCCGCTTTACCGGATGAGCACCGGATGCGGGTCCCAATCCTCACCTGCGCGACGAATCTCCAGCAGATATGATCCCCGTGGGAGCGGTCGCAAATCGAGATTCGTCCTCATGCGCAATTCGAAGTTTTCCATTTGTCCAGTCATGGATCGATGGAGAATAACCTGCCCAGTACTGCCGACCAACCTTAACTCGTAGGAGCCCGACTCGGACCCGATCGGCGGCATAATTATCAGGTCTATTTTTTTGCGCGGCAGAGTCCTCGTCGGGCGCTCTGGCTCCCCAGCTTCGTTGCGCGTAACGCTGTCATTCCTGTAGTCCAGTACGACCGATCCCGTTCCGTCACTCCAAGGGCCTATATTGAAGATCCGTCCGGCGTAGATGCCGCCGACGGCAACGATCGCGAACACAGCGGCGGCGGCAATCGCCGCACGGACCCATGTCGAGCGGGAGGCCTGTTGATGTGCGCGGAACTCCCTATAACATTCTGAGCACTGGGACAGGTGGTCATAGGCGGCGTGGTCAATCGGCAGTTCCCTTTGCGCCGCGGCTCGGAGCGTATCTTTCTCCGGGCAGCCGGATCTCTGAGGATTTGGATATGCCGCGCCGAACAGATCATCAATTTGATCTTCGTGTCGGAATCCGGGATTTTCGCGCGTGTGACGAGCCATCTCAGGAAGTAGTCTCTTTCTGAAGGTCACGAACGTGTGGTCGCCACTGTGGGACGAAGATCATCGTTCTAACCTCACTCCTCCGTGTCAGAACCTGATCCAAGCAGTCGGCGCAGCTTTTCAAGAAGCCGCGCATATGTAGTATCCACGGCAGAAACGGACATGTCCAGTGCTTTTGCAATCTCCTTCGTCGAGAAGCCGGCCTTTTTCAAAATCGCGATCTTCCGTTCGCGATCCGATATCTGCGCCAGTGCCTCACGGACCAATATCCCGTTTTCGATTCGCTCCGGGCTCCCATCTTCGGCCGTAAGTTGCGCGAGCGCGACTTCTGCTTCGGTTGATCCAGCGATTGGCTGCTCCAAAAGATGAGGTCCACGACGTAATCGCGAAACAGCCACGTTGCGAACCACCACCCAGGCGAATCCGTATAGCCGTTTGATTGCCCCGTGAATGGATTCGTATTTCAATATCAATTGCCCAGCATGTTCCAGAATCTCCGTGTAGACCACGTCATCGCGGATCATGGAAAACTTGCGGTGGAGTCTGGACGTCACAGCCTTGAGCGCCTGCTGGATGTGTTCAGGAAGCGGTTTCCCAAAAGGATCTAAAAACGGGGACCTGGATGAAAACTCCATTAAACTGAGCCCGTGTACCTAGAGTTTCGAGTCCAGTATAAGTCTTCTGCGGGCATTGGGCACACGATGTCCATCACGGTGCTCCGTGTTTCCGTATTGAATGCCCCACCCGTGAAGAAAAAACAAAAATTATCGAGCGCGATGTAAGATTTTGTCGGCTATTCGCGTTCAGCCAGTAGGGGAATCGAAGGGATGTCCAGGAGCACGTTCCAACCATTCAAACTGGAAACGCCGCGTTCAGGAGATGGCGACAGATGCCTGAGCGCGGGCAACAAGCCAGCCGCATTCATCTGCGAAGCGATCACGCTCCCGGCGTACGACGAGATCCCGTACATCTTCGACCTCGAACGGTTTGAACTGCTTGAGTTCACGCTCCGGTCGGATGTCCCTGTCGATGTCCTTCTATGCAACGCGACCGATTACGACCACTGGGTGGATTCCGGTTATGACCCTGAGATTGGGCTTCTCGTGCACCTTGAAGCAGAAGATGTTCTCGCTCACACGCTGCGGTTCCGCGCGCTCGCTGCTGGCGAGTATGCCGTGCTCCTGATGAATTGGACTGACTCTCCAGCCGATCTCGCCATTGAGATTCCAGATTGGCTGGCTCCAGCACTTCTGTAACGGCTCATTCGGTCGATGCAGTCCGATACACGGCTTAGCCGCGTCAAGGGGAGACAACATGATTCGAGAACTGTTTTCGCTGGCCATCGGCGCCAGCATGTTCAGCGTGGCCATACCGGCTGCAAATGGGCAGGCAGCAGCGATCAAGGGAGAGATCACAGGCGTGGTCACGGACGCGACGGGAGGAGCTGTCGCGAACGCCGCCCTGCAGATCGTGAATACCGGCACGGAGTTCATGCAAACCGGCAGAACCGAGAGCTCAGGTCTTTACAGGTTTCCGCTGCTTCCGATCGGCAACTACGAGATCACAGCGAAGGCGAGCGGCTTCGCAGATTCGCGGGTAATCGGCATTACGGTGAATGCTGGCGCGACCGTCACCGCCAATATCAGACTCCAGATTGCCGGAACAACAACGCAGGTCGATGTCACTGCTTCGGCTGATGCGGTCGAGCCAGGCCGGACCGCATTCGGAACGACGCTCGACGACTCAGCGACCAGCAACCTTCCGCTCGTTTCAAGGAATCCATACAATTTCATTCTGTTTCAGCCAAACGTCAGCGGTCGCGCCAATACGGAGTTCGGGGTTCCTCGGAAGGTAAACGCGAACGGCTTCACCGGCCGCATCAATTATCAGTTGGACGGGAGCAATAACACCGAGAGTGACCGCTCTGGCATTCGGCTCATCCCAATCTCAAATACGTACGTCGAGGAAGTACAGCAGGTCAGCAATGGCTTCGCACCCGAGTTCGCTAACACAGTGGGCACGGTGTTTAATACCTGTTCTGCCAACGGCCCGGCTTGGAATAATGGAATCGCGGCGCAGGCCGCGTGAGCACACCCATGATACGCATCGGTCCCGCAGGATGGAAATACAAGGATTGGGAGGGCGTCGTCTATCCTCAGCCCGCTCCGCGTGGCTTCGACCCGCTCGCCTATATCGCCGAGTACTTCACGACCGTCGAGATCAACTCGTCATATTACGGTCCGCCACAACCTGCGACAGCGCGGAAATGGGTGAACAGCGTCAGACGCAATCGCGACTTTCGCTTCACCGCGAAGCTGTACCATTCGTTCACTCATGAGCGAAAGCCGGAGCCCACGGACGAGCGAGACTACAAAGCGGGAATTGCGCCGATCGCCGAAGCAGACCGGCTGGGCGCCATCCTCATCCAGTTCCCCTGGTCATTCAAGAATGAACCGGAGAGCCGAGAGTATCTTTGGGCACTCCAGAAGCGCTTCCAAGAATACCCACTGGTCGTTGAAATCCGTCACGCGAGCTGGATCACAGAAAAGGTCTTGGACTCGTTCGCAGCGCTCGGGCTCGGGTTGTGCAACATTGACCAGCCGCTGTTCCACCGTTCTGTGAAACCGGCGGCACACACAACCTCGGCAGTGGGCTACATCAGATTACACGGGCGCAACTATCAGAACTGGTTTTCTCCGAAAGCAGATGTTCGCGCCCGTTACGATTACCTGTACCGTCCCGAAGAATTGGAGCCGTGGGTCGCGCGCATCAAGAAGGTCGCCGAGGATGCACAAGAAACTTACGCCGTCACCAACAATCACAATTTGGGAAAGGCCACAGTAAACGCGTTGGAATTAGAGGCGTTCTTGAGCGGCTGTCCGGTGCGAGTTCCGCCGGTTCTGATGGAGCATTACCCGAACCTCCACGGCATTGCCGAACACGCCGGAGGCGATCAACGAACCCGTGGCTAACTCTCAAACCAAGGCCCGCTTCATCGAGCCCATGCTCCTTCTGCGAACGAACCGGCTGCCCGAGGGCGATACCTGGGAATACGAGGTCAAACTCGATGGGTATCGAGCCATCGCGTTCAAATCGGGCGGACGCGTCCATCTTCGATCGCGCAACGACAAGGAATTCGCCGGCAAGTACCCTGGCATTGTAAAAGCGCTGTCATCGTTATCGGACGAAACGGTTATTGACGGCGAGGTCGTCGCGTTGGACGAGGCCGGACGGCCGTTGTTTAACGCTCTGCAGAACTACGGCTCATCGAAGGTGCCGCTCCTCTACTACGTGTTCGACGTCCTCACGATTCGTGGACGTGACGTCACGGGCGAACCGCTTTGCTCACGACGCGAGGTCCTCGATCGGGAGATCCTGCCCAAACTCCATGAGCCGATTCGTGCATCTGCCTTATTGGATGCAAGCTTGCCGGATCTCATTCACGCCGTGAAAGCGCAAGGCCTGGAGGGCTTGGTCGCAAAACGGAAAAACAGCCGGTATGAATCGGGGCAACGGTCCGGCGCGTGGCAGAAGATGCGGGTCAACCAGGGCCAGGAATTCGTCATCGGTGGTTACACGAGAGCGCCGCGCGCATTCGATGCGCTGATCTTCGGCTACTACCAGGATGGCCAACTGCTTTACGTCGCGCGAACCCGCAACGGTTTCACGCCCGCCTCACGCGACCAGTTGTGCAAGCGGTTTAAGGGCCTGGAGACGCCCAAATGCCCGTTCGTGAATCTCCCAGAGATGCGCACCGGGCGGTGGGGACAGGGTCTAACGGCGGAGAAAATGGCGGATTGTGTTTGGCTCATGCCCGTGCTTGTTGGGCAGTTCGAATTCCTCGAATGGACTCCGGACGATCACCTTCGTCACTGTCGCTTATTGGGCTCCGGCCGGACAAGAGGCCCACAGATGTGGTTCGTGAGTCTGATTCGGAAGGCTAAGATTGTTACGTCAATCTCAGCAAAGGCGCTTGCACGCTCAGGTGATTCGAATTTCGACACACGCGGATTCGGCTGGCGGATAGGGCATCAGCACGCCACCTAGTGTGCTAACTCTCACACGACAGTAGCGGGTAGATTCGGCTGGCCAGCAAGGACGTAGCCAAATGCGTACGGCTCCACGTCCTGCGCGATTGTCTCAACGTCTTCGAGCACCGCTACTGACGTTGAGACAAGCTGAAATGCTGTGCCGCCGTGGAGCCTCCTCAGCAGCTCCGCAATGGCGAACAGCGCTGCCGACAAGCCGACGAACGGCACCGCTATCGATCGCGACGCGAGTTGGACAATTCCACATTGGTCCAATTCAGGAAGCTTCTCCGGCGAGTATGCTCTCGGAAGGGCTTTTGGCGATTGCGAATGGCCATCCTTGCTCCACAAACGTGCAGCGCTTAGGGAGCTCGGAAACGTGTGCAGAGAAAAATTCTGGAATGCCTCTGGCCCGTTGCCCAGCCCTGCCTCCACGACTAAGCCGAAGCCGGCCTGCTCCAGCGCCGATCGGGCCAGCGCATTGTCAACGCCGCATAACGCAACTGCTGGATCGTGTGGTCCTCGGCGGGACCATTCGCCAAAGTGACGCTCTTCGAGTGAAACTTGAAAGCCACGTTTTTCGAGCCATTCGGCTACTGCGCGTGTTTTAAGCCTACCGACCATTTCCTTGGAGGTCAGGATCGATGTGCTTTCATTGGCCAATGTGATCCGGTCGAAGTCCTGCAGAATTAGCCTGACGGCTTTGCGGTCAGCATAGGAAAGACAGGTGAGCGACCAGAGATACGCTTGTCCGAGATTCCCGAGGCCGACCAACCAAAGTGCCGAGGGAAGAAACTCAATGTTTGGCTCTGTGTCGTCGGCCTCAAGCCAACTGTGATCCGGTCGCCACAGCGATAGACCCGACGATCGTAGGCCGGCCATTACATGTGTATCTGTGTGGTACAGAAACGCTTCGCTAGCGCCTACCGCTGCTGCAAACGCTGGAGCCACACCGCCGGAGTCGGTTTCGGCTAAACGCCTTCTTTCTCTTATTGGCGTTCGCCACCCTTCCACCCGTCCCACGTCAGTTGCCAGCCAATGTCGCCGCAGCCTCCTTCAACCGATCCGACGTACACGCTTGGCCAACTGCGAACATGCTCTTCAACGACCACCCCCCCAGCTCCGTGACGGCGCCTCGAAGCGAGGTAGCGTCCGCTAATGGCGCCAGGAGCGATGCCTTAGGGACTCCGGCAACGTGAACGCCTCCCAGAAAGGTTCGGCAGGCCAAGTTCACCAAAGTCAGAAGCGCTATCTGATGATCGCGCGACGAAGAGAGTTCTGGGCCGACGGAAATACAGAGGCCAAACGTATTCAGAATCTCGATCGCCTGTTCATGCGAGTCAGCACGGCCGCTGTCCATAAAGAACTTGGCAGTGCGGTGTAAAGTATCAGCAGTGACTGGACGGGTCATTTTTCTTTAGCTCCAAAAACCAAGGTAGAGA
>Ga0335081_10004007_pt1 | contig 23245 bp, 25 predicted proteins | sample Lox_Sample_35_FD_206713 | JGI IMG/M metagenome (GOLD analysis project Ga0335081, IMG submission 206713) | Soil microbial communities from Loxahatchee National Wildlife Refuge, Florida, United States - Lox_Sample_3.5 | ecosystem: Environmental > Terrestrial > Soil > Wetlands | place: USA...
GCTGCTCGAGTGCATGCTGCGCACCGCCAACGGCCGGCTGACCGCCGCCGAGGCGCTCGGCCACCGCGAGTTCGTTCTTACGCGGCTCTACGAATCGGCATAGAAGGATGCGCGGCGCCGATATCCTGGCGCGGACGCTCTCGCGGGCGGGGGCGAAGCACGTCTTCTCGCTCTCAGGCAACCACGTCATGTCCGTGTACGACGCGGCACTCGACGCGGAGCTCGACATCCTGCACGTGCGTCACGAGGCCGCCGCGGTGCACATGGCGGATGCCTGGGGCAGGCTCACCGGCGAGCCGGGCGTGGCATTGCTGACCGGCGGGCCGGGCCATGCCAACGGCGTGAGCGCGCTCTACACGGCGCTCGCTTCGGAGTCGCCGCTGGTGCTGCTCTCGGGCGAGGCGCCGATCGGCGAGCGGCACAAGGGCGCGTTCCAGGAGATGCGCCAGGGCGAGATGGCGGCGCCGGTGGTCAAGGCCGCCTTCTGCGCGCAAAGCGCGCGCACGATCGGCGAAGACCTGGCGCGCGCCTGGCGCCAGGCGAAATTCGGCCGGCCCGGGCCGGTGTACCTCGGCCTGCCGAGCGACGTACTCGAGGCGAAAATCGAACCCGGCGAGGGCGCCGTGCCCGCCGCCGAGGCATTCGCGGTCAAGGCGATCCCCCTGGGCGAAGCCGCGGCACAGGCGGTCCTGGCCGAGCTCGCGCGCGCCAGGCGTCCGCTCGTTCTCGCGGGGCCGGCGATGTCGAGCGATCGCGGGCGCGCGGCCTTGCGCGCGCTCGCCGATGCCGCCGGCGTGCCGGCGCTGTGCATGGAAAGCCCGCGCGGCGTGAACGACCCCTCGCTCGGTGCGCTGGCGAAAATGCTGGCGCAGGCCGATCTCGTCGTTCTGCTCGGCAAGCGCCTCGACTTCACGCTGCGCTACGGCCAGCCGCCCACGCTCGCCGCGGGCTGCCGCATCGTGCTGCTCGATCCCGAACCGGAAGCCCTGCGCCAGGCCGGTTACGCGCTCGGCGACCCGGCGCGCCTCGCGCTCGCTGCGCTGGCTAACCCGCTCGAGGCCGCGGCCGAGCTGGCGCGCCTCGCGCAGCCGTCGCGCTCGGGCTGGACCGACGAGGTCGCCGCGGCGCTGCGGGCGCGCCCGGCTGCCCGCCAAGCGGCCGGCGCCGGCGCCGTGCATCCCGCCGAGCTCGGTCGCGCCGTGCAGCGCGAGATCGAGCGCGCCGGCGAAGCGGTGCTGGTCGCCGACGGCGGCGAGTTCGGCCAGTGGGCGCAGGCCTGCGTCAGCGCGCCGACGCGCCTGATCAACGGGCCGGCGGGAGCGATCGGGAGCGCATTGCCGTTCGCGATCGCCGCCAAGCTCGCGCGACCCGCAGCGAGCGTGTTCGCGATGCTGGGGGACGGCACCTTCGGCTTTCACATGGCGGAGTTCGATACCGCGCTGCGCGCCAAGCTGCCGTTCGTCGCGGTGGTCGGCAACGACGGCTGCTGGAACGCCGAGCACCAGATTCAGCTCAGGGCCTACGGGCCCGAGCGCGCGCGCGGCTGCGAGCTGTTGCCGACGCGTTACGATCGCGTCGCGGCCGCGCTCGGCGGCCACGGCGAGCACGTCGAGCGCGCGGCCGAGCTGCCCGCGGCCCTGCAGCGCGCGGCCGGATCGGGGCGCGCGGCCTGCGTAAACGTGATGATCGAGCGCCTGGCCGCGCCGGTACTGCCCGCATGAGTACGCTCAAGCTCCGCGTCTGGCGCGGCGGGCCGCAAGGCGGCGCCTTCCAGTCGTTCGAGGTGCCGCGCCAGGCGAGCCAGAGCGTGCTCGATGTCGTTACCTACGTCCAGCGCTCGATCGATCCGACGCTCGCCTACCGCTTCGCCTGCCGGGTCGGCATGTGCGGCTCGTGCGCGATGACGGTGAACGGCGTCGCGCGCTGGACCTGCCGCACCCACGTCGACCGGGTATGCGCCGACGGCCGGCTCGAGCTCGCGCCGCTCGCCAACCTGCCTGTGATCCGCGACCTGGTCACCGACATGCGCGAATTCTTCGACAAATGGGCGCGCGCGCGCGGGCGCTTCGAGGGGCGGCGCACGCGGCGCGACGATTTCGAGCGCGTCGCGCCCGACTCCGAGCCGCGCCGGCAGGTCGACGCCGCGATCGAGTGCATCGGCTGCGGCGTGTGCTACAGCTCCTGCGACGTGGTGGCCTGGAACCCGGACTACCTCGGTCCCGCCGCGCTCAACCGCGCCTGGACCCTGCTGCGCGACGTGCGCGACGGCGCGCGCCTCGAGCGCCTGCGGGCGGTCGCCGGCGACGCCGGCTGCCACTCCTGCCACACCCATCTGAGCTGCAGCGAGCGCTGCCCGAAGCACATTTCGCCCACCGCGGGCATCGCGGGCCTCAAGCGCGCGGCCGCGGCCGCGGCACTGAAGGGGGAGCTGTGAGCACGAGGCGCGAAGCTCTGCTTTGGGCCGCGCAGCGCGCAAGCGCCGCGCTGCTCGCGCTGTGCGTCGTCGTCCACCTCGCGACCATGATCTACGCGGCGCACAGCGGCCTTGGCGCGGCGCAGATCCTCGAGCGCACCCGAGGCAACGTCGCCTGGCTCGGTTTCTACTGCGTGTTCCTGCTCGCGGTCGTGGTGCACGTGCCGATCGGCTTGCGCGCGGTGCTGTCCGAGTGGCTCGGCTGGCGCGGCGCGGCGCGCGACTGGCTGCTGGCCGCCTTCGCGGCGGGGCTCGCCTGGCTCGGCGCGCGCGCGATCCTGGGGGTGTTCCTGTGAACCCTGCCCTGCGCGCGCGCAATCACCCCGGCTACTGGGCATTCCTCGTGCACCGGGTATCGGGCATCCTGCTCGCGCTCTACCTGCCGGCGCATTTCTGGGTGCTCGGGCTCGCGCTGCACCAGGTTGCGCGCCTGGACGCCTTCCTGCGCTGGACCGACCAGCCGCTGGTGCGTGCCGGCGAGTGGGGCCTGGTGCTGCTGCTGGCGGCGCACTTCACGGGCGGGCTGCGGCTGCTGGCGCTTGAATTCCTCGCCTGGCGCGAATGGCACAAGGCCCTGGCGGCGGTCGCGGCGGGCGTTTCGCTCGCGCTCGCGCTCGCGTTCGCGCTCGCGCTCTAACGATGGATAGAATATGGCGATGAAGATAGAACCCGTTCAGATCGAACAAGCGGCGAAAGAGCTCTACGTGCGCGCGCTCAAGCTGCTGCCGCCCGACATCAAGCAGGGCTTCGCCGCGCTCGCGGGCCTCGAGTCGGACGCCACCGCCAGGAGCGTGCTCGGCACCATGATCACCAACATCAAGGTGGCCGAGGACACCGACAACCTGCTGTGCCAGGACACCGGCATCCCGATCTACAACGTGTGGATCGGGCGCGGAGTCGAAGTCGACGGCGCAGAACTCAAGGACGCCATCCGGCGCGGCTGCGAGCGCGCCACGCGCGAGTACCCGCTGCGCTCGTCGGTGGTGCACCCGGTCACGCGCGTCAACGAGCACACCTCCTGCGGGCGCGGCGTTCCGGTGATCAACATCGACTTCACGCGCGAGCGCGACACGCTCGCGATCGAGATGGTGCCCAAGGGCTCGGGCTCGGAGAACAACTCCTTCCTGCGCATGGCGATCCCGGCCGAAGGGGTCGATGCGGTCAAGACCTTCGTCGTCGATTGCGTGCTCGAGGCGGGCGGCAAGACCTGCCCGCCGACCATCATCGGGGTCGGGGTCGGCGGCACCGCCGACCTGTGCCTGCACCTGGCCAAGGTCGCCGCGACGCGGCCGCTAGGCAGCCGCTGCGAGGACCCGGAAGGCGCCAAGCTCGAGGCGCAGCTGACGCAGGCGGTAAACCGGCTCGGCGTCGGGCCGCAGGGCCTGGGCGGCGACTCGACCGCGTTCGCAGTGCATGTCGAGACCGCCGCGACCCACATCACGATGAACCCGGTTGCGGTCAACATGCAGTGCCATTCAGCGCGCCGCGCGCGGGCGACCTTTCGTACGTCGGGGGTCGAATATGGCTACTAGCATTCGCGCCGCGTTGGCGTTCTCATTGGCGATCGGGACCTCGCAGACATGCGCGGCCGAGGTGGCGGGCGTCACGCTCGCGCCAAGCGTCCAGGTCTCGGACACGACCCTCACGCTGAACGGCGCCGGGCTGCGCCGGAAGGTGTTCTTCAAGGTTTATGTCATGGGCCTGTACGTCGCGCACAGTAGTCCGGACGCGAGCGCGCTACTGGCCGAGCCGGGACCGAAGCGGGTGGCGATCCACATGCTGCGCGATGTCGGGGCGGACACCTTCACCAACGCGTTGCGCGAGGGCATCCGCGACAACCATACCGAAGCCCAGGCGGCCGCGCTCGAGCCGCGCGTCAAGCAGCTTGCCGCGGTGATGAGCGCGGTCGGCGAAGCCAAGGACGGGATGAACATAGCGCTCGATTGGATCCCCGGCAGCGGCACCGCGGTCGTGATCGACGGCGCGGCGCGCGGCGAGCCGATCGCGGGCGAGGATTTCTACCGCGCGCTGCTGCGCATCTGGCTGGGAGACAACCCGGTGCAAACCGACCTCAAGAAGGCGCTGCTCGGCGCGCAGGACTGACATGGCCCAGCACGAATTCACCACCCCGGTTACCGAAGCGCAGGTTCGCGCGCTGCGGGTGAACGACACGGTGACGCTCAACGGCACGCTGTATGGCATCCGCGACGCGACCCTGATCCACATGTTCGACCGTGGCCGCAAGACCCGCTTCGACCTCTCAGGACATGCCGTGATCCACACCGCTCCGAACGTGAAGAAGGTGCCCAAGAGCGCCGAGTATCCGACCGGCTACGCGCCGGTGTGCATCGGCACCACCACCAGCGACCGCATGGAGCGCTTCACCCGGCCGCTGATGCAGCACAACGGGGTGCGCATCATCATCGGCAAGGGCGGCCTGCGCGAGCGCTCGCTCGCGGCTTTCGGCGAGCTGGGCGGTGCCTACCTTGCGATTATCGGCGGAACCGCCGCGCTCGAGACCACCTGGATCGAGGCGATCGAGGACGTGGATCTGGACGACCTCAACCCGGAATCGCTGTGGAAGTTCCGCATCAGGGGCTTCGGCCCGCTGCTGGTGGCGATGGACAGCCACGGCGAGAGCCTCTACACCAGGATCAGGCGCACGGCGCAGGAGCGGCGCGCCGACGCGCTCGCGAGCCTGGGCGTCAAGTAGTGCGCGAGCTTGCGACCGACATCCTGATCCTCGGCTCGGGCGGCGCCGGCCTGTTCGCCGCGCTGCACGCGCACCAGGCCGCGCCGCAGCTGTCGATCACGATCGCGGTCAAGGGCCTGCTCGGCAAGTGCGGCTGCACGCGCATGGTCCAGGGCGGCTACAACGTGGCGCTCGCGCCGGGCGATTCGATCGAGCGCCATTTCATGGACACCATCGAGGGCGGCAAGTGGCTGCCGAACCAGGAGCTGGCGTGGAAGCTGGTCACGCTCGCGATCGAGCGCATCCGCGAGCTGGAGAACGAGCTGGGGTGCTTCTTCGACCGCAATCCGGACGGCACGGTGCACCAGAAGGCGTTCGCGGGCCAGAGCTTCGATCGCACGGTGCACAAGGGGGACCTGACCGGGATCGAGATCATCAACCGCCTTGCGGAGCAGGTTTGGGCGCGCGACATCGGGCGGCTGGAGGAGCACCGCGCGGTCGAACTTATCAAAGCAAGAGACGAAGAAGCCATTTCGGGCGTCGTGTTCGTCGACATGCGCAGCGGCGAGTACGTACTGGTGCGCGCCAAGGCGGTGCTGCTCGCCACCGGCGGCGGTCCGACCATGTACCGCTATCACACGCCCTCGGGTGACAAGAGCTGCGACGGTCTGGCGATGGCGCTGCGCGCGGGCCTGCGGCTGCGCGACATGGAGATGGTGCAGTTCCACCCGACCGGGCTGCTGGCGGGCGCGCACACGCGCATGACGGGAACCGTGCTCGAAGAAGGCCTGCGCGGCGCTGGCGGCTATCTGCTCGACGCCAACCGCGAGCGCTTCATGCACAAATACGACTCCAAGCTCGAGCGCGCGACGCGCGACATCGTCTCGCGCGCGATCTTCAGCGAAATGCGCGCCGGGCGCGTGACGCCCAACGGCGGGGTCTACATCTCGATGGCGCACCTCGGCCCGGACAAGGTGGCGCAGGCCTTCAAGGGCATGGTCGAGCGCTGCGACGACAGCGGCTTCGACCTCGCCGGCGGGCTGGTCGAGGTGGTGCCGACCGCGCACTACATGATGGGCGGGGTCGAGTTCGCGCCCGACTGCGCCAGCGCGCTGCCCGGCCTGTTCGTCGCCGGCGAGGACGCGGGCGGGGTGCACGGCGCGAACCGCCTCGGCGGAAACGGGGTGGCGAACTCGACCGTGTTCGGCGGCGTCGCGGGCGAGGCGATGGCGGCCTGGGTGGCCGCCCAAGGGACGCTGCGCGAGCCCGACCGGGAGCAGATCGACGCCGCGCGCTCGCGCTGCGAGCGCCCGTTCGCGAACAAGGCCTCCGCCCGCGGCGGCGTCGAGCCGGCGCGGGAGGCGTTGTTCGACCTGATGTGGCACAAAGTCGGCATCATCCGCGACGCCGCGGGGCTGCGCTCGGCGCTGACCGAGCTGGACGCGATCGAAACGGATCTCGACGCATGTGCGCTCGCCGACCACAATCGCGCCTTCAACCTTTCCTGGCACGACTGGATGAACCTGAAGAGCCTGATCGAGGTCAGCCGCGTGATCGCGTACGCGGCGCTCGCGCGCGAGGATTCGCGCGGCGCACATTTCCGCGACGATTTCCCGCACACGGGGCCGCTCGAAGCGTCGCGCTACACCAGCGCCCGGCTCGCCGGCCGCGGAGTGGAGATCGCGCTGCGTCCGGTCGAGTTCACGCGCGTGCGCCCGGGCCAGTCGCTGCTCGCGGCGGCATAGCGATGGCCGAATCCGTCGACTGGCCGCTGGAGATCCATCGCCTTCTCTGCGCGGCGAAGGTCGGCATCGTGGGCTATGTCCCCGACGCGGGCCACAAGCGGCTGATCGAGCTATGCCGCGCCGACGGCGCGATGCACGCGGTGCCGCTCACCACCGAGGAGGAAGGCATCGGCCTGGCGGTCGGCGCCTGGCTCGGCGGCGAACGCTGCGCGCTGCTGATGCAGTCGAGCGGCGTGGGCAACATCATCAATGCCCTCGCGACTATCAAGGAGTGCCGAGTCCCGCTGCCGATGCTGATCACGATGCGCGGCGAATACGGCGAGTTCAATCCCTGGCAGGTGCCGATGGGACAAGCGACCCCGGTCGTGCTCGAGGCGATGGGCGTGGTAGTGCAGCCGGTGCGCGAGGCGGCGGGCATCCCGGCCGCGGTCGACGCCGCGCTGCGCCTGGCTTACAACAGCTACGTCGCCAGCGCGGTGCTGATCTCGCAGCGCGTGATCGGCATCAAGACCTTCCAGGAGCAGGCGGCCAGATGAGCGCGATTCTGAAACGGCGCGAGGTGGTCGCGCAGCTGCTGGGCGATCGCGGCGAGCTGCTGGTGGTGGCCGGCCTGGGCTCGACCGCCTGGGACTGCACCGCGGCGGGCGACCACCCGCTGACCTTTCCGCTCTGGGGCGCGATGGGCCAGGCGGCGATGATGGGCCTGGGCCTCGCGTTGGCGCAGCCTGCGCGCCGCGTGCTGGTGGTAACCGGCGACGGCGAGATGCTGATGGGCATGGGCTCGCTCGCCACCATCGGCGTGCAGCAGCCGGCGAACCTGAGCGTGGTGGTGATCGACAACGAACGCTACGGCGAGACCGGGATGCAGGCCACGCACACCGCCTCGGGCGTCGACCTCGCCGCGGTGGCGCGCGCCTGCGGCTTTCGCCATGCGGGCAGCGTGACGCGCGAGGGCGAGATCGCGGCGCTGCGCGCCGCGGTCCATACCCAGCCGGGGCCGAACTTCGCCGCGGTGAAGGTCGTCGCGGACAAGGCCCCGATCGTGCTGCCGCCGCGCGACGGCGGACTGCTCAAGGCGCGCTTTCGCCGAGCGCTGCTGGGCAACGCGGCCGATACGCAGTAGCCGTCAACCGACGTACTTGCGCAAGAACCCCAGGGTTCTCTCGCGCGCGAGCTTCGCGCTCTGCGCGTTGAACGAGCCGCGCTGGTCGCAGTTGAACCCGTGCCCCGCCGGGTAGAAGTGGGCGGTCGCCTCCGGGTGCGCTGCCGCGACCTTCTTCGCCTGCTCGAGCGGGATCGATTGGTCCTGCTCCCCGAAGTGGAACATCACCGGACACTTGGGCTGCTCGGAAATGAAATTCGGGATTGCGCCGCCGTAGTACGGCACGGCGCAGGCGAGGCCGGGCAGGCGCCCCGCGGCGACCCAGGTGACCGCGCCGCCCCAGCAGTAGCCGACGATGCCGACCTTGCCGGCGGGCTTCACCGCCTCGATCCCCGCGCTGACGTCGATCAGGGTCTGCTTCCAGTCGAGCTTCTGCATGATGGCGCGTCCGGCCTCGATCTCGGGCTGGGTGTAGCCGGTCTCGTAGCCGCGCTGGACCCGGTCGTACATCGCGGGCGCAAGCGCGAGGTAACCGTCGGCCGCGTATCCGTCGGCGACCGACCGGATGTGGCTGTTGACGCCGAAGATCTCCTGGATCACTACCACGCCGCCGCGCGGCTTGCCGACCGGATCGGCGCGGTAGGCGCCGAGCTTGTGCCCGTCGGCCGCGGTGAGTTCGATCATCTTCCCCATCTTCTCCTCCTGTTGCAGGTTGGCCGGCCATTCTAGCGGCAGCCGGTAGAATCCGGGACCATGAACAAGACCGCTGACGAGTTGCTGAAGCTCGCGCGCGCTGCGCTCGAGCGCGCCGGCGCCGGGTCGCGCATGGCCGAGGCCGCGGCGCGCCACCTGGTCGCGGCCGAGGAGCATGGTCTGCCGACCCACGGCATGTCGCGCGTTCCGTTCTACTGCGCGATGCTGAAGAACGGCCGCGCCGACGGGGCGGCGCGGCCGCGGCTCCTGTCGGACAAGGCGGCCGTGTGCCTGATCGACAACTGCGACGCGCTGCCCTACGAGGCCTGCGAGTGGGCGATCGCCGAGGTGACGGAGCGCGCGCGGCGCAACGGCATCGGCTACGCCGGGATCGCCCGCAGCGGCCACGTCGGCGTGCTCGGAATTCACCTCCTGCCGGTGGCGCGCGCCGGCATGACGGGCTTTGCGTTCACCAACTCTCCCGCCGCGATCCCGCCCTGGGGCGGCAGCAAGGCCTTGTTCGGTACCGACCCCGTGGCGGCCGTGTTTCCGCGGCCGGATGCGCAGCCGCTGGTGATCGACCTCGCGCTCACCACCGTGATCCGCGGCAAGATCATGCTCGCGGCGCAGAAGGGCGAGCGAATCCCGGAAGGCTGGGCGCTCGACCGCCACGGCAAGCCGACCACCGACCCGAAGGAGGCGATCGAGCACGGCAGCATGTTCCCGATTGGCGGCGTGAAAGGCGCCATGCTGGCGCTGATGTTCGAGCTGATCTGCGCCGCGCTCACCGGTTCGGCGATCGGCGCCGAGGCGGATTCGTTCTTCGCCGAGCGCGGCAACCGGCCGCGCGTCGGGCAGTCGTTCATCGCCATCGACCCCGGCGCGCTCGCCGGGCGCGAGAAGTATTTCGAGCGCGTCGAGACGGTGGTGCGCCTGATGCTGGCCGACGCCGGCGTGCGGCTGCCGGGCTCGCGCCGCTTCGACGCGCAAGCGCGCGCGCGGGCCGAGGGCATCGAGCTGTCCGACGCGCTGCTGGCGAAGATCGCGGCCCTGGCGGCGGGCTAGGAGCGCGCCGGGACGATGGCTGCCGCGCCGCTCTTGGACGCGTTCTGCGACGCACTGTGGCTCGAGGACGGCCTCGCGCGCAACACGATCGAATCGTACCGGCGCGACCTGACGCTGCTCGCGCGCTGGCTCGCGCGCCGCGGCGGCGCGCTCGAGACCGCGAACGAGGCGGAGCTGCACGAATTCTTCGCTTCGCGCCACCGCGGCGGGGCCTCGCACCGGGTGTCGTCGGATGCGCGCATGCTATCGACGCTCAAGCGCTTCTACCGCTACGCCCTGCGCGAGCGAAGAATCGCGTCCGACCCGACGCTAAGGCTGGATTCGCCCAAGCGCGCGCCGCGCTTCCCGAAGACGCTGTCCGAGGCCGACGTCGAGGCGCTGCTTGCCGCGCCTGACCTTGCCGAGCCGCTCGGGCTGCGCGATCGCGCGATGCTCGAAGTGCTGTACGCTTCCGGCCTGCGGGTTTCCGAGCTGGTGACGCTCAGGACCTTCGAGGTCAATCTCGACGCCGGCGTGCTGCGCGTGATGGGCAAGGGCTCCAAGGAGCGCCTGGTGCCGCTGGGCGAGGAGGCGGTGCACTGGCTGCAGCGCTACCTGCGCGAGGCACGGCCGCGCCTGCTCAGGCGCGCCGCGAGCGATGCGCTGTTCGTCACCGCGCGCGGCGCGGGCATGACGCGCCAGGCGTTCTGGCAAAACATCAAGCGCTACGGCGCGCGCGCGGTGCCGGGCAGAAGCCTGTCGCCGCACGTGCTGCGCCACGCCTTCGCCACGCACCTGATCAACCACGGCGCCGACCTGCGCGTGGTGCAGATGCTGCTCGGCCACGCCGACATCTCGACCACCCAGATCTACACTCACGTCGCGCGCGAGCGGCTCAAACAGCTGCACGCGAAGCACCATCCAAGAGGATGAGGCACCCGAGCCATAGCGAGACCCCTGCGACGCGGTTGCTGAAGAAGTACGGCGTCGCCTACCAGGAGCACTTCTACGACTACGTCGAGCGCGGGGGCGCGGAGCGCGGCGCCCAAGAGCTCGGCGTGCCCGGCGGCGAGGTGGTCAAGACGCTGGTGATGGAGGACGAGCGCGGAGCGCCGCTCCTGGTGCTGATGCACGGCGACCGCAAGGTATCGACCAGGAATCTCGCGCGCCAGGCCGGGCGCAAGCACATCGAGCCGTGCTCGACCCAGGTCGCGCAGCGCCATTCCGGCTACCAGGTCGGCGGCACTTCCCCCTTCGGCACGCGCAAGGCGATGCCGGTTTACATGGAGCGCTCGATCCTCGCGCTGCCGCGCATCTACGTGAACGGCGGGCGGCGCGGATTCCTGCTCAGCCTGGCGCCGGCCGAGGTCGCGCGCGTGCTCGCGCCGCAGCTGGTCGAGGTCGCGCTCGCGGACTAGTCCTTGCGCCGCTCGATCGAGACGCCGACGAACTTTGCGTTGCCGAGGATGCCGATCTTAGCCGCGCTCACCTTCACCCATGGCGCGCCGAAGTCGCCGACGATGAGCCGCGCGATGCGCTCGGCGAAGGTCTCGACCAGCCGGAAGTGTCCGCTCGAGGCGATGTCCCGGATGCGCAGCGCGACCTGCTCGTAGTCGATCGTGTCGGATACCTTGTCGCTCTCGAACACGGCCGTGCCGGGCAGGCCGATGTCGAGGTCGATCGAGACGACCTGCGGCACGTGGCGCTCGCGCTTGTGAATGCCGATCAGCACTTCGACGCGCAGCTCGCGGATGAGGATGCTGTCCATGGCCCGTGGCGGATTATAGGGGCCGCGAGGGTAGAATGGCCGGCCGATGCAAACCGTCCTGATCGTCCTCGCCGCGTACCTGCTGGGCTCGGTGTCGTTCGCGATCGTGGTGAGCCGCGTGCTCGCGCTGCCCGACCCGCGCTCCTACGGCTCGAAGAATCCCGGCGCGACCAACGTGCTGCGCAGCGGCAGCAAGGTTGCCGCCGTGCTCACGCTGCTCGGCGATGCGGGCAAGGGCTGGCTCGCGGTGTGGCTCGCGGCCGCGTTCGCGGGCACCGCCGCGGTCGCGGGCCTGGCTGCGCCGCTTGCCGGCCTTGCCGTGTTTGCGGGGCATCTGTTCCCCGTGTTCCATCGCTTCCGCGGCGGCAAGGGCGTCGCCACCGCGGCGGGAGTGCTGCTCGGCTTCGATCCCTGGCTCGGGCTGGCGACCATCGCGACCTGGATCGTGTTCGTGCTTTTCTTTCGCATCTCCTCGCTCGCGGCCCTTGCCGCGGCGCTGTTCGCCCCGTTCTACGCCTGGTGGCTGTTCGGCCTGCGGCCGCTGCTCGCCGCGGTGCTGGCGATCGCGCTGCTCCTGGTGTGGCGCCACCGCGCCAACATCGCCCGCCTCGTCGCGGGCACCGAGCCGCGCATTCGCTAGACGAGCGATTCGAGGTCCCAGCGCGGGCGCACGCCGAAGGCAGCGCGCTTTTGCGCCTGCCGGCCCCCCTGCCGCAGCCTGAGCGCGGCGGCGAGCGCGATCATCGCGCCGTTGTCGGTGCACAGCTCGGGCTCGGGATAGAACACGTCGAAGCCGCTGCGCGCGCCCTGCGCGTCCAGGCGCACGCGCAGCGCGCGGTTGGCGCCCACGCCGCCGGCCACCACGAGGCTGGTCAAACCGGTCGCTTCGATCGCCTGCACGCACTTCGCCGCCAGCACGTCGACGATCGCGTCCTGAAAAGCGCGCGCCACGTCGGCCCGGAACTGCGGGTCGGGATCGGCGCGCCGTACCAGCAGCATCACCGCGGTCTTCAGCCCGGAGAAGCTGAATTCGAGGTCGCCGCTGGCGATCATCGGCCGCGGCAGGCGGTAGCGCCCGGGCGCTCCGGATTCGGCCAGGCGCGCCAGCGCCGGTCCGCCTGGATACCCCAGGCCGAGCAGGGCGGCGGTCTTGTCGAAGGCTTCGCCCGCCGCGTCGTCCTGGGTCTCGCCCAGCAGCGCGTAGCGGGCGATCCCGTCGACCCGCATCAGCTGCGTGTGCCCGCCCGAGACCAGCAGGGCAACGAACGGAAAAGCGGGCGGACGCGCCGAGAGCAGGGGCGAAAGCAGGTGTCCTTCGAGGTGATGGATGCCGAGCGCGGGCACCTCGAGCGCGAGCGCCAGCGCGTGGGCGAAGGAGGCCCCGACCAGCAGCGCGCCCGCCAGCCCCGGGCCTTCGGTGTAGGCCACCGCGCCGAGCTGCTCGATTTCGCGCCCGGCCTGCCCGAACACCCCTCGCGCCAGCGGGATCAGGCGTCGGATATGGTCGCGCGAGGCCAGCTCGGGCACCACGCCGCCGTAGGCTTCGTGCATCGCGACCTGGGAATGGACCGCGTGCGCCAGCAGGCGCCCCTTGGCGGCGGCGTCGTACAGCGCGACGCCGGTTTCGTCGCAGGACGTTTCGATTCCCAGGATCAGCATGCGCCCGCCATTCTACGGGGCTGGCGGCAGGGCCTTGATTGCGGATATAATCCGCGCCTTTACGCACAACCCGCTGGGGATTGGATGCCGACTGTTCGCGTCAAGGAGAACGAGCCGTTCGAAGTGGCGATGCGCCGCTTCAAGCGCACCGTGGAGAAGACCGGGCTGCTGACCGAGTTGCGCGCCCGCGAGTTCTACGAGAAGCCGACCGCGGAGCGTAAGCGCAAGCTCGCCGCGGCCGTCAAGCGCCATCACAAGCGCCTGCGCAGCCAGATGCTGCCGCAGAAGCTGTACTAGGCCCGAAGGACGAGACATTCCCGCGCCCCGGCGCCGTGCGCCGGGGCGTTTCCGTTTCTGAGACCGCATGCCGCTCAAGGATCGCATCACCGAAGATATGAAGGCCGCCATGCGCGCCAAGGACCAGGCGCGCCTATCCGCGGTGCGCCTGCTGCTCGCGGCAATGAAGCAGAAGGAGGTCGACGAGCGCGTCGAGCTCACCGATGCGGACGTCGTCTCGATCATCGACAAGATGCTCAAGCAGCGCCGCGAGTCGATCGCCCAGTACGAGTCGGCCGGGCGCAAGGATCTCGCCGATGTGGAGAAGTTCGAGTCCGGCGTGCTTTCGCAATACCTGCCGCAGCAGCTCGGCGAGGCGGAGCTCGCCGAGGCGATTGCGGCGGCGATCGCCGAGTCCGGCGCCGCCGGCCCGAAGGACATGGGCAAGGTGATGGCGCTGCTCAGGCCGCGCCTGGCCGGCCGGGCGGACATGGGCAAGGTCTCCGGGCTGGTGAAATCCAGACTGTCTGCCTAAGGCGGCGCGCCGGCGGCTAAACTACGGCCAGGCGGCCGTTCCGTGATCCCCGAGAGCTTCAAGCAGGACCTGCTCAACCGCGTCGACATCGTCGACGTCGTGTCGCGCTACGTCAGGCTGAAAAAGGGCGGCGCCAATTTCACCGGCCTGTGCCCGTTTCACAACGAGAAATCGCCCTCGTTCACGGTCAGCCCGGCCAAGCAGTTCTACCACTGCTTCGGCTGCGGCGCGCACGGCAACGCGATCGGCTTCCTGATGTCGTACGCGGGTCTGGGCTACGTCGATGCGGTGAAGGATCTCGCCGCCTCGGCCGGGATGCAGATGCCGGAGTTCCGGCCGGCTTCGCCGCAGGAGAGCGCGCGCCGCGAGCGCGAAACCGACCTCTACGCCCTAATGGAGCGAGCGATGGAGTTCTACCGCGCCGAGCTCAAGAAGTCGCCGCGCGCGATCGAATATCTCAAGAGCCGCGGGCTGACCGGCGAGATCGCGGCGCGGTTCCGCGTCGGCTATGCGCCGGACGACTGGCAGGCGCTGCGCGGCGCGTTCCCCGAGTACGAGGACAAGGCGCTGGTCGAATGCGGTCTGGTGATCCAGAACGAGGACAAGCGCTACGACCGTTTCCGCGACCGGGTGATGTTCCCGATCCTGTCGGCGCGCGGGGCGGTGATCGGCTTCGGCGGGCGCGTGCTCGGTGCCGGAGAACCGAAATACCTCAATTCGCCGGAAACGCCGCTGTTCGAGAAGGGGCGCGAGGTCTACGGGCTGGTCCAGGCGCGCGACGCGATCCGCGCCTCGGGCCGCGTCCTGGTAGTCGAGGGCTACCTGGACGTGGTGGCGCTGGCGCAGTACGGCGTCGGCTACGCGGTCGCCACGCTCGGCACCGCGACTACGCCGGTGCACGTCTCGAAGCTACTGCGGCTCGCCGACGAGCTGGTGTTCTGCTTCGACGGCGACGCGGCCGGGCGCAAGGCGGCATGGCGCGCGCTCGAAGTGAGCCTGCCGCTCGCGCCCGACCACAAGCCGATCCGCTTCCTGTTCCTGCCCGAGGGCGACGATCCGGACAGCTACGTGCGCGCGCACGGCAAGGAGGCGCTCGAGCGCCTGGTGCGCGAGGCGCAGACCCTGTCGGAGTTCCTGCTCGGCGAGCTGCGCGCTGCCGCGGATCTGTCCAGCGCCGAGGGCCGCTCGCGGTTCCTCAGCGCGGCGAAGCCCCATCTGCGACAGATCGCGGCCAGCGCACTCAGGCTGCAGGTCGTGAAGCAGGTCGCGGCGCTTGCCGGCGTGTCCCAGGACGAAGCCGAGCAGATCCTGGAACTGCGCCCCGCGCGCCCCTACACCCGGCCGGCGCCGGCGAAGCCTCAGCCCTCGCGCCAGTTCGAGCTCGAGGAACGGCTCCTGGCGCTCGTGTTCGCCAAGCCGTCGCTCGCGCTCGAGGTCGATCCGGGGCTGCTCGACCCGTCGCTCGGGGAGAGCAAGGCGCTGGCCGAAATCGTCGCGGCGCTGAGGCGAACCGAGCGGCCGGATGAGGTGTCTGACGGAATGTTGATCGAGCTGCTGGGCGAGTCTGCGCACCGCGAGCTGATCGCGCGTGCCCAGGCCACGCTCTGGATGTCGCTCAAGCTCTCGCCGGAGGAGGCGCTGGGCGAGTTCCGCGATACCCTGTCCAAGCTCGGCACGCGCGCCTCGGCGGAAGAGAAGGCGCTGCTGGCGAAGATTCTCAAGAAGTCCGCGACGGCAGAAGAAGAGAGGATCTTTCAGGAACGTTACATGCCCAAAGGGCCTTGAGATTCATCGATTTGTTACAATATACGGTTTCGCCGGACATACCTGGTTCGGAACCCGACGTGAGGCAAGGATGGCCAAGGACAAGCGCAGGACGACCCGCAACAAGGCCCGCAAGGCGGGCAATAGGGCCAAAGGCGTCAAGAAGCTGAAGCTCAAACCTGCGGCCAAGGCGCGCCCCGCGGCGAAGAAGAAGGCCAACGTCGTGCGCGCCGCGTCGCGACCCGCGGGCAAGCCGCCGGCCAAGCGGGCGGCGGCCAAGAAGCCTGCGCCGGCCAAGCGTGCGCTGCAGGCGAAGAAGCCGGCCGCCCCGGCCAAGGTCAAGCCCCTGCCCAGGGCCGTCGCCGCGCCCGCGGCGGCGCCTGAGGCCAAGCCCGGCAAAAAGGGCAAGGCAAAGATCCAGAACACCAAGCAGGCGCTCGATCTGCTCGAGGCCAAGGTGAATGCCGGCCTCAAGGCGGCCAAGGAGAAGAAGGGCCGCGGCGGGCGCAAGGCGAGGCGCGAGGAATGGCTCGCGGCGACCGCGGAGATGCCCAAGGAAGACGCCGAAGCGCGCCGCACGCGGCTCAAGAACCTTATCAAGCTCGGCAAGGACCGCGGCTTCCTGACCTACGTCGAGATCAACGACCACCTGCCGGACGACCTGGTCGACGCGGAGCAGATCGAGTCGATCATCTCGACCTTCAACGACATGGGCATCCAGGTCTTCGACCAGGCGCCCGACCAGGAATCGCTGCTGATCACCGAATCGGCGCCGGCCGCCTCCAACGACGAGGATGTCGAAGAGCAGGCCGAGGCGGCGCTGTCGACCGTGGACTCCGAGTTCGGACGCACTACCGATCCGGTGCGTATGTACATGCGCGAGATGGGTTCGGTCGAGCTGCTGACGCGCGAAGGCGAGATCGAGATCGCCAAGCGCATCGAGGAGGGCCTGCGCCACATGGTGCAGGCGATCAGCGCCTGCCCGACCACGATCCACGAGGTGCTCGACCTGGCCGAAAAGGTGGAAAAGGAAGAGATGCGCATCGACGAGGTCGTTGACGGCCTGGTCGACCCCGATGCCAAGGACGACTTCGATCCCAAGCGGGCAGAATCCGAGCAGGAAGAGGAAGAGACCATCGAGGAGGAGATCGAGGAGGAGGAGGACGACGACGGCGCCGCGGCCCGCGCGAGCCTGCTCCAGCTCCGGACCGACGCGCTGGAAAAATTCGCGCGCATCCGGCGCCTGAACGAAAAGATGAAGCGCGCGCTGGAAAACAAGGGCCCGCGCGACAAGGACTACGTGCGCGCCCGCGAGCAGACCACCGTCGAGCTGATGACGATCCGCTTTACCGCGCGCACCGTCGAGCGGCTGTGCGACAGCGTGCGCAGCCTGGTCGACGACATCCGCTCGCGCGAGCGCGAGATCCACAACATCTGCATCGAGAAGGCGCAGATGCCGCGGCAGCACTTCATCAAGGTGTTCGCCGGCACCGAAGGGTCCAAGCGCTGGCTGACCAACGAGCTCAACGCGGGGCATCCCTGGAGCGAGGCGCTGGTTCGCGTCGAGCCCGCGATCCTCGAGCTGCTCGGCAAGATACAGGCCGTGCAGCAGAAGATCGGCATCCCGATCCGCGACCTGAAGGAGATCAACAAGCAGATGTCGACCGGCGAGGCCAAAGCCCGCCGCGCCAAGCGCGAGATGACCGAAGCGAACCTGCGCCTCGTGATCTCGATCGCGAAGAAATACACCAACCGCGGACTGCAGTTCCTCGACCTGATCCAGGAAGGCAACATCGGCCTGATGAAGGCGGTGGACAAGTTCGAGTACCGCCGCGGCTACAAGTTCTCGACCTACGCCACGTGGTGGATCCGGCAGGCCATCACGCGCTCGATTGCCGACCAGGCGCGCACCATCCGCATCCCGGTGCACATGATCGAGACGATCAACAAGATGAACCGCATCAGCCGCCAGATCCTGCAGGAGACCGGGCAGGAGCCGGACCCGGCGACGCTCGCGGCCAAGATGGAGATGCCGGAGGAGAAGATCCGCAAGATCCTCAAGATCTCCAAGGAGCCGATCTCGATGGAGACGCCGATTGGCGACGACGACGACTCGCACCTGGGCGACTTCATCGAGGACCAGTCGACCATGGCGCCGTCCGACGCGGCGACCTACTCGTCTCTGCGCGACGTAACCAAGGACGTGCTGGACACGCTTACCCCGCGCGAGGCGAAGGTGCTGCGCATGCGCTTCGGCATCGAGATGTCTACCGACCACACGCTGGAGGAGGTCGGCAAGCAGTTCGACGTCACGCGCGAGCGCATAAGGCAGATCGAGGCCAAGGCGCTCAGGAAGCTGCGCCACCCGTCGCGCTCGGAGCGCCTGAAGAGCTTTCTCGACCAGGAAGGCTGAGCCGACGCAGCACGACAAGGGCCGCGCAAGCGGCCCTTATTTTTTCGGGGGAGGCGGTTCGTGACCAAGCACGTCGACTACTACTTTTCACCTTCTTCGCCGTGGACCTACCTGGGCCATCGGCGCTTCGCGCAGATTGCGCACAAGCACGGCGCGCAGATCGCGCTGAAGCCGGTCGATTACGGCGTGATCTTTCCGCAGTCGGGCGGCCTGCCCCTCGGCAAGCGCGCGCCGCAGCGCCAGGCTTACCGGCTGATGGAGCTCAAGCGCTGGCGCGCGCAGCTCGACGTACCGCTAACCTTGCAGCCGAAATTCTTCCCCGTCGACGCGAGTCCGGCGGCACTGGCGATCATCGCAGCGGCTCCCTCGGGCGTTGACGCACAGATGAAACTGGCCGGGGCGATCATGCGGGCGCTGTGGGCCGAGGAGAAGAACATCGCCGAGCCGCCGACGCTGCGCGCAGCGGCTGCCGAAGCCGGCCTCGACGCCGACCGGCTGCTCGCCGCTGCGCCGGCTGCGAAGGCGAAGTACGATGCCTATACGCAAGAGGCGCTCGCGCGCGGCGTGTTCGGCGCGCCCACTTACGTCTATCGCGACGAGCTGTTCTGGGGTCAGGACCGGCTCGACTTCCTCGAGCGCGCGCTGGCGACGTAAAGTATCGTACGGCTCCGTGGGCCGGTAGCTCAGCCGGTCAGAGCAGGGGACTCATAATCCCTTGGTCCTTGGTTCGAATCCAAGCCGGCCCACCATCTCGCCGCCCTATTGCAGGATGCGCGCGTGCAAGTCCTGCTGCGAGAGCAGCGGCCGGAACAGCTCGCCGTCGCCGCGGGCGAAGAAGCCCTGGCGGATGAGGGCGATCACTTCGCGCAGCTCGATGTTGGCACCGTCCAGCGTGCCGATGGTAAGCGCGCCGTTCATGGCGAATTTCATGTTGCCGGTTCCGGACGCCTCCTTGCCGGCGGTCGAGATCTGCTCCGACAGCTCGGCGGCCGGGTACACGCGCTGGCCGTTGCTGACGTTGTAGTTGGGCAGGAACACGACCTTGAGCCGGTCGCCGATGTCCTTGTCCCGGTTCACGACCTCGCCCACGGCAGTGATCAGGCGGATGACGAGCTTGGCCATCGCATAGCCGGGCGCGGCCTTGCCGCCGAAGATGAAGGTTCGCGGGTAGACGGCGAGGCCCGGGCTGGCCTTGAGGCGCAGATACAGCGCGACGACGTGCAGGATGTTGAGATGCTGGCGCTTGTACTCGTGGATGCGCTTGACCTGAACGTCGTAGAGAGAATCCGGGTCGATCACGACCTCGGTGCGGTGGCGCACGAACGTTGCGAAGTCGCACTTGTTGCGCCGCTTGACGATGCGCCAGTCGTTGCGGAAGCGCGAATCGTCGGCCAAAGGCTCGAGCGCGCGCAGCGCAGCGAGATCCTTGATCCAGCCCGCGCCGATGGCGCGCGAGACGAGCGCGGTGAGGCGCGGGTTGCTGAGCGCAAGCCAGCGCCGCGACGCCGTTGATCGCGTGGTCGCCGAAGAAGCGCGTGCGCACCTCGTCCAGGAAGCGGGCGTTGATCTCGTAGATGATCTCCAGGTGCCGCGGCAGGATCGAGCGGAACATCTCGAGCGGCCAGCGCTCCAGCGCCTCGGGCAGCAGCGTGTGGTTGGTGTAGGCGAAGGTCTGCCGCGTTACCTGCCAGGCCTGGTCCCAGCCCAGGCCGTGCTCGTCGAGCAGCAGGCGCATCAGCTCGGCGATCGCGACCGCGGGATGGGTATCGCAGAGCTGCACCGCGAACTTCTTTTGCCAGCGCGTGACCGGGATGCGCTGGACCCGCAGGATGCGCTGCATGTCCTGCAGCGAGCATGAGACGAGGAAGTACTGCTGCTCCAGGCGCAGCGCCTTGCCCTGCATCTGCTCGTCGTTGGGGTAGAGAACCTTGGTCAGGTTCTCGGAGCGCACTTTCTGTTCGACGGCGCCGTAGTAGTCGCCGCGGTTGAACACGGCGAAGTCGAACGACTCCGGTGCCTCGGCGCGAAACAGGCGCAACGTGTTCGCCGTGTGCCTGCGATAGCCGAGGACCGGGGTGTCGTAGGGCACGCCCAGCACGAGCTTGGCTGGCAGCCAGCGGACCCTGGCGCACCCGCTTTCGTCAGTGTACTGCTTGGTGCGGCCGCCCAGCTTCACCTGCATCGCCCACTCCGGGCGGGCGATTTCCCAGGGGTTGCCGAAGCGCAGCCACTTGTCGGTCTTTTCCATCTGCCAGCCGTCGACGGTCGCCTGGTCGAAGATGCCGAACTCGTAACGGATGCCGTAACCGAGCGACGGGATCTGCTCGGCGGCCATCGAGTCGAGCAGGCACGCCGCCAGGCGCCCCGGGCCGCCGTTGCCCAACCCCGGCTCTTCCTCCTGGGCGAGAATTTCCTCGAGATCAAGACCGAGCTCGATGACCGCGGAGCGCACCGAATCGTAGATCCCGAGGTTGAGCAGGTTATTTCCCGGGTGCGGGCCCATCAGGAATTCGGCCGAAAGATAGGCCACGGTGCGCGAGCCCTGCGTGGTGTAGGCCGCGGCGGTGCTGATCCAGCGCTGCAGCATGCGATCGCGCACCGTGTACGCGAGCGCGAGATAGAAATCCTTCAACGTGGCGACCGCGGGAAACCGGCCCTGGATATAAAACAGGTTGTCCAGGAACGCGCGCTGCAGCGCGTCCTTTTGCAGGCTGGTGAGGTTGTCCTGCATTTGAGGCGCGGCGGGAACCTGCTCGGACCGGGCGTCCATCGACTCGACCTCTTCATGCACTGAGCGAATACCCCTTGCAAGGACCGTGCGGGGAGAGCCCTCGCATCCGCGCAGGCTGTGTTACGGCAGGATAGGCAGAATTTCAAGCAGTTAACCGCGCTCAGGCGCCGCTACCTGGGGCGTGCGGCACGCAATCCGCAGCCGGCCTGCACCGGCACGGGGCGCGGTCGCACCGATATGGTCTAGGTTGAAGGCTCCCGGAGCCGGGCGTAGCATGGTCCCGCCGTTGTCACAGCAAGGAGGTGCGCCATGTGTTACGAGTACGATATCGCGTACATGCAGCGCCGCGCGGAAGAGGCGCGCAGGGCGATGAAGGAAGCGGAGGAAAAGTCGAAGCAGATCAGGCAGCCTGCGGCGGCGCCGGCAAAGCCGGCCAAAGAGCACTCCGGCGCGGGCGAGCCCGTGCCCGCGTGAAGGTCTGATCGCCTCCTTCGAAACCCCGCGCAAGCGGGGCTTTCGTTGTCGGGGTGCGGCCTAATCCTGTAAAATCCGCGCCTTCCCAATGGGGTGGTAGCTCAGCTGGGAGAGCGTCGCGTTCGCAATGCGAAGGTCGGGAGTTCGATCCTCCTCCACTCCACCAGACTCCTTTTGATTGACTGAGCCAGCCGCAAGACTGGCGCTATTAGCATCTTCAGGTTCGCTTTAGTTCTCCTATTCATCGCGCTCCCGGCGCGCGCCGAACCACAGCCCGGTTCGGCGGCTGCGCTGCGCGCGACCTATGTCGCGCTCGGCGGGCAGCTCGCGGCGAGCCCATTCGGCAGGCCGCTCGCGCTCGAATCCCGCCAGCACGCGAACCGGGTGGAGGGCGCGGTATATGCCGTCGTCGAGCGCCCCTTCGCCGAAGTGCGCGGCGGCCTGGACGGAGCCCGCCACTGGTGCGAGGTCCTGATCCTGCACCTAAACGTGAAGGACTGCCGTGCGACGCCGGGCGGCGGCCTCGCCGTCTATCTCGGCCGCAAGACCGCGCAATCCCCGGATGACGCGCAGCGCCTCGACTTCGACTATCGGACGGTGGCGGACGCGCCGGACTTCGTGCAGACGATGTTGCGGGCAGATCACGGCCCGGCGGGAACTCGGGCGTATCTGATCCGGTTCGCGGCCGCGCCGCTCGACGAGCGCCGCAGCTTCGTCGCGCTGTCGTATTCGTACGGCTACGGACTTGCGGCGCGCATCGTGGTCAATGCGTATCTCGCCACCGCCGGTGCAGGCAAGGTCGGGTTCACGGTACTCGGCAGGCGGGCGGACGGCGGGCCGGAATACGTCGGCGGGCTGCGCGGCATCGTCGAGCGCAACGCGATGCGCTATTACCTCGCCATCGAGGCGCATATCGGGGCGCTGTCCGCGCCGGCGGAAGCGCGGCCCGACAAGAGCATGCGCGACTGGTTCGCGGCGACTGAACGCTATCCTCGCCAACTGCACGAAATCAGCCGCGCCGAGTATCTGGAGATGAAACGGATCGAATACGGCCGCGAAGCGTTCGCGCTTAGGGCTGAGAATTCGCGATGACGCGGATCTCGCGCGCGGCCCTCGGGTACTCGACGCCCGCCGCGCCGAGCTTCTCGACGATCGCGAGATTTATCTCGGCGCCCGCCGGCACGTAGTCGGGCACCTTGACCCAGGGCCTGACCGCGATGCCGATGGACTTGTCGGCGAGCGTCGTGACCCCGACCTGCGCGGCGGGCTCCTGCAGCACGCGCGCATTGGACTGCACCACCTCGTTGATCGCCGCGAGCGCGCGCTCGAGGTCGGCTGCCCGCGCGATGTCCAGCCGCAGGTCGAGCTGCCGGATCTCGCCGTAGTTGTGCAGGACCTCGCCTACGATCTTGCGGTTCGGCACCACCACCAGCGAGCGGTCCGGGTGGCTGAGCTTGGTGGTAAACAGGTCGATCGACTCCACCCGGCCCTCGACCCCCACCATCGCGACATACTCGCCGACGCGGAACGGCTTGGTGAGGATGATGGTCAGGCCCGCCGCGAGGTTGCCCAGCACGCCCTGCATCGCGAGCGCGATGCCGGCGCCCGCAACGCTCAGGCCGGCGATCAGCGGCAGCAGGTCGACCCCCAGGTTCTGCAGCGCCATGATCAGGAACAGGCCGATGACCAGCAGCCGGGCGAGACGCACGAGCAGCAGGCGCACCGGCGGCTCGAGTTTCAGCTTCCCCAGCCAACGGTCGAAGAACGCGCCCACCCAGCGCCCGACGTAGTAGCCGGCGACCAGGATCAGGATCGCGACCAGGAGCTTCGGGCCGAACTTGATGCCCAAGTCGATCGCCGTGTTCTCGGCCCGGTC
>Ga0335081_10004009_pt1 | contig 23244 bp, 17 predicted proteins | sample Lox_Sample_35_FD_206713 | JGI IMG/M metagenome (GOLD analysis project Ga0335081, IMG submission 206713) | Soil microbial communities from Loxahatchee National Wildlife Refuge, Florida, United States - Lox_Sample_3.5 | ecosystem: Environmental > Terrestrial > Soil > Wetlands | place: USA...
CCCTCGTTGGCCACAACCACAAGGACCACCGGAGCATTGAGCGGCGGGAGCACATCGGCGGGCATGCGATTGAGGGCGATGACACCCGCGGCCGCCGCGCCTAATGCCAGCGCAAACACGAGGAACCGATGTGTGAGCGAAAAAAGAATGATGCGCCGCAGCATTCCCGCTATTCCTCCTCGGCGCCGCGGGCGAACGCATACCCCGCGCTGTAGAGCTCGTAGCCACCCTTCACGACGACCTGCTCACCGGGGTTCACGCCCCGGAGCACCGCCACGCGCGTATCGACCACCGGACCGAGCTGCACGACACTGGGAAAGAAATTCGGACTTTCGGCGGTCCCCTGGCGGATCATCACCAGCTGCCGGCCGCCGTCATGAATGACGGCTTCCCGGGGAATCAGGATGCCACGGATCGAGCCTCCGGTTTGCACCTGCACGTCCGCGTACATGCCCGGGAGCAGGCGGTGGTCGCTGTTGTCGAGCACCACACGGGCAGCGACCGCCTGCGTCACACTGTCGACGTTCGGCGCGACCCCCGCGAGCCGACCTTTCCAAACCTGGCCGGGGAAGGCCGCCACGCGTGCTTCCACGGGGAGATCGGAGCGCGCCAGCGATGCGTACTGCGCGTACAGATCCACCCTCAGCCACACCCGATCGATACCCGCGACCCGCATCAGCTCGGTCCCGGCGGTCACGAGCTGCTGCGGACCCGCCGCGAGCACTGTGATTACGCCCGCACGGGGGGCCGTCACCACGGCGGCGCCGGACAGAAATTCGGGACTCTGTACGGTCGCGAGCGTGTCACCCGCGTTGACCCGGTCACCGACGCCCACGAGCAGTCGCTGCACTCGACCGGTCACGGGCGCGTTGACCGCGACCACTCGCGAAGGATCGAACCCGATCTCACCCGTAGTCGAGAACGATTCCGGTACGCTGCTGGCCGTGGCCGTTTCGGTCGCGACACCGGTCACGGCGAGCGCGCGGGGCGTGAGCGTGACGGTGGCATTCCCAGCATCGGCGCTATGACGAGACTTGCCCCTGTGACACGCACCCACCGTTAGGGACACGATGAGCAGTGTGAGGCCCTGCCGGCGAGCCCAGCGCATGGACCATTTCCCTTTCATTGACCTTCGGATGGTGGTGCGAGGAGTGTGCCGGTGAGGTACTGAAGGATCAGTCGCGCCCGGGCGGCCTGCCACAATAGGTCCAGCTCGGCGCGGCGCGCGTCGAGATACCCCTCTCGGGCACTCACCCACGTGGTCAGATATGGGCCGCCAGCGCGGAGAGCGTTGGCCGCCAAGCTGTCGGCCAACCGGGCGCGCGCGAGATCGCCGGTGCGCAACACCTGAAGCTGCCGGGAGGCGCGCGACATGGTCGTAGTAGCGTCGAGCACTTCGAATTGCAGCTCACGCTGCCGTGCCTGATGGCCGGCTTCCGCGGCAGCCCGATCCTGATTGGCGGCCTCGGTCTCCGCCGCGTGACCGTGCCAGATGGGAATATCGAGCTCGACGTCGAATCCGAGGTAGTGAATGTCCGCGTTCTTGTACGTCGGCGTGGTGCTGGGCGGGACGGGCGGGATCGTAGCCACTGCGTTGATCGACCAACCAAAGCTCGGCCCAAACGTAAGTTGCGGAATTCGGCCCTGGGAGCGCCACAGGCTCGCCTCACGATCTGCCCGAATCTTCGCGGCCGTAAAGCGCTGCAGCTCGGGGTCCGTGCCGAGCGCCAACGCGAGATACCCCGAATCGGGCTCGGAAACCGCGGCCAGCGTTGCGAGGTCACCCTCCGGAACAATCGGAGCGTCAGGCGGCACACCGATCATGAGTGCGAGGTTTGTCATCGACACGCGATGTTCATCGCCGGCTGTCGCGCGGTCGCGGCGGGCGGCATCGAGGGCGACGCGCGCCTGGAGCACGGTGAGATCTCCCACCTCGCCGAGCTGTCGCGCGGCGACGGATCGGTCGTACACCACCGAGGCGAGGCTCTCTGCTTCGGTCGCGAGCGCCACCTGCGCCCGGTCCCGCAGGACATCCGCGAAGCGCTGCGCCGCCGCAAGTGCGACGCTGTCGGTTAGCAGCTGCGATTCGGAGTGCGCGACCGCCACTTCCGCGTCGCCCAGGTGACGCCGGGCCGTGACGTCCCAGGGCCAGAAGATCGGCTGCCGCAGGATCATGAGATACGACGTCGCACCCGAGTGCTGCCATTCGAGGTTTGGATTGTCGAGCAGGCGACCCGCGGCGTTGCGGCGTTGGTGCGCGGCGAGCACCATAGCCGAGCCCTGTGCTACGACGGGGTGAGACGACTGAATGCTGTCGAGCAGGTCGGACAGCGTTAGATGGAGCGTATCGCCCGATACATTACTCACACTGTCTTGCGCCAAGACACGCGCGGGTCGGGCCGCGATCAGTACGGCAAGGGCAAACAGGACATGAAGATCGCGACGGGTCCGCACGGACGCGCCCAGCCGCTGCCTGGCTGTTGTCATCACCGGCATCCGTCCTCACAAAGCGTGTGTTCAGTCGCGGGACTGCTTCTGACTACGCCGCGGCCCTTCCATTTGATGCAGGGTGGCCAATATGCGGGCATTCTGGAGGGTTGTCACGGGCGGTTCTGCCCTTGCAGGACGTTGCCGCAAGTGCCAACTTCCAGTCTGTGGGGTAGGCAAGTGGGACAGTCAATGACTGACCCCAGGCGCGAAAAACGAGGTGCGTATGAGAAGCGTAAAGGCACAACAGATTTGGGCGTATGGACTCGCATCGGGAGTCGTGCTGGCAAGCCTGACCGCGGCCTGTACCGCCGTTTCGTCCGTACCAAAGCCACTGAGCTACCTCGAGGTACAGCAGCCGACCGAGGTTTGGGTGATTCGCAAGCACAACGACACGACCTACCGCATTTCACAACCCCGGCTGCAGGGTGACACGCTCATCGGCTTCAGCCTCCCGACCGAAACTTCTCCGATGGCCCTGTACCAGGAAATTCCGCTCACCGACGTTCGACAAATGCGGGCCAAGCAATCCGCGCCGGTCCGGACGGCCGCCGTTCTCGTCGGTCTCGGAACCGTGTCCTATGTGGTCTACTCGCAGCTGGTGGGTGGGGGCGGGAACGGCCCGAAGCAGGGACCCGGGCAAATCCCCTGCGACTGCGACTTCGACGAGGTCTGCGCCTGCTGACCTGCCGCTAGCAGCATTGACATTCTCAGCCCCGGCTTCGCACCGGGGCTGAGTTTTTTTTGAGGGTCATGAACGCCACCAAACGTCGCGCCCTCCATTTCGTCCTGCTCATCGGGATCCTGAGCTTCTTCGCTGATTTCGTGTACGAGGGGGGCCGTGCGATCGCCGGTCCCTTTCTCGCGGTACTCGGTGCCACCGGCGCGATCGTCGGTACCGCAAGCGGCGCGAGCAACGGCAATCACCTCGGGGGAGTCAACTATTGCGACTGCGACTTCGACGACGTGTGCGTCTGCACGCATACCACTAACGTTCCGTAGCGCTCGTCTAACGCGATCGCACAGCAGCCGCGTTCGGGCTACTGGAGGCAGTCGCCGCGCATTGACTGCGGTTGAATCCTGAGATATGTCTCGCATGGCGATAACGAATAACAATATGACGAAGACCGCCCAGCCCGAGGGATCGCATGCACACCCGTGAGCGCCTCGCACCGCCCGCACGAGTCTCCGGAGAGTTCGACGCCTATCGAAATGGATCAGGAATGCCTCCTCAATACTTGAGCTCACGACATTACTGGCACAGCGTCGCGGTCTTGCTCGTACTCGCCGCCGCCGGATGCACGGGGATGGTTCGGGTCAAGGAGCCAGCCTCGTACCTCGACGACGCGCACCCCAAGAACGTGCGCGTCACGCGACCCGACGGCACGAGCTTCATCATGGTCGGTGCTCGCGTCGAAGACGACACGTTGATGGGCTTCGTGCAACAGTGGAACGGTATCCATCAATTCGAGGAGCTGTCCTTGGAAGATGTCTCGAAGCTCGAGGCGCAACAGCACTCGGCCACGAAGACGGGGCTTGCCATCGGCGTTGGAGTTCTCGGGTTCGCTGGAGCGTGGTTCGCGCTGTACAATCAGGCCGAACATCAGGGCACGTCACAATTCTGTCGCGACGGGCTCTACGGGGCGGGCATCCCGTGTGACTGAGCGTCCGTCCATTTTGGCGACACACAGGCTCCGGTGAACCAGCCGGAGCCTTAGTTTTTTGCCACCCGATGCGCGACAAGAGACGCCAGGCCCTCCAGTTCGTTTTGCTTGTGGGCATCATGAGCTTCTTCGCCGACTTTGTGTACGAGGGAGCCCGAGGGATTGCAGGACCGTTTCTGGCCGTGCTTGGGGCGAGCGGCGCGATCGTCGGCACCGCGAGCGGGTTCGGCGAGCTGGCCGGGTACGGCTTCCGGCTGTTTTCAGGCCCGCTGGCCGACCGCACCAAAGCGTACTGGCCCATCACGATCACGGGATATGTGATCCAGATGCTCGCCGTTCCCGCCCTCGCGCTGGCGCGCAGCTGGCCCGCCGCCGTGGCGTTGCTCGTGCTCGAGCGGATCGGAAGGGCGACGCGCAATCCACCGCGAGATGTGATGCTGTCACACGCGGGCGGGGAAATGGGCGGCTACGGTTGGGCGTTCGGCCTGCACGAAGGGCTCGATCAGTTCGGAGCATTGGTCGGACCGCTCATCATGGCACTCGTGCTGACGGGGAGCGCGGATTATCGACTCGCGTTCTCGGTCCTCGCGATACCCGCGCTCTGCACGCTGACTCTGCTCGTGATCGCGCGCGTGCTGTACCCGCGTCCCGAGCAGATGGAATCGCAACGCCACGTGAACGCTCAGGGTGCACTCCCCCGGACGTTCTGGGTGTACTTCGCGGGCGCGGCGTTGGTCGCGGCCGGTTTTGCGGATTTTCCGCTGATCGCGTTCCATTTCCATCAAGCGGCGTTCATCGGCGACGCCACGATCCCGGTGTTCTACGCGGTCGCCATGGGAACGGGCGGCGCGGGATCCCTGGTGTTCGGCCGGATGTTCGACCGCGGGGGAATCAAGGTGCTCGCGCCACTCACCCTCGTGTCAGCCGCGTACGCGCCGCTCGCACTGCTCGGCGGCCGCTGGATTGCGCTCTGGGGAGTGGCGATCTGGGGACTCGGCATGGGAGTCCACGAATCGATCATGGCGGCGGCGATCGCGCCGCTGGTCGCGTCCAACCGGCGAGCGACAGCGTATGGCGTGTTTACGGCCGGGTACGGGGTGTTCTGGTTTTTGGGCAGCGCGCTCTTGGGGTGGCTATACGACCACTCGATCGGCGCGACCGTTGCGGCGGCCGTGGCGCTCGAGCTGGCCGCTATTCCATTCTTCCTCGTGGCTGACCGGTTAACAAAAAAACAAAGCCCCGGTGACATCACCGGGGCCGGAACATAGCTGCGGAAGAGTCGCCTAAAACTGATGCGCCAGCGTCATCGTGTCTTCTTGCGTCTGGGTTACGCTGTTGGAACCGCTCCCCGAATGCGAGAAGATGACGACCATCGCGCCCACAAGCGCCGCACCGCCCAGGGTGGCCGCGATGATGGTCTTGCCCTTGTCCTGTTGCTCGACCGCGGCGCGCGTGACCTCCGTCAGCGGAATTTCCGTGTACTCACCGCCGACGGAGCCGATGACCGTATCGCCGAGCATGCGCGGGCCGTCGACCTTGACCACCGAGCGGTTGTTCTTGGTGAGCCAAATCGAGTGCGGCTGCTTGGAACTGATGTAACTGCCAGGGTGGTCCACCGGTCCAACCGACGTGCATGCGGCCGCGCCAAGCAGAACGAGCACCGCGGAAAGACGCCGCACCCCAAGCGTGGATACGTTGCGCATCTCTTTGCCCCTTTCCCCTCGACTGAAGACGACCTCAAAGCACCGTCAACGCAAGATCTGTATACCCGATTCTCGGGGAACGTTCCAACCGCGTTAACTTAGGTGACGGCGCCGTGCGCCGCTAGATCGCATCACACTTTCCACACGAGCATCGCAGTACCGCCACTGCACGCCCAGCGCGGTGTGAGCGAACGGCCCTGTATCGTTTCATCCAACCCCCGCTCCGACTTGGCGACGGTCGCGATGTCGTACGCCCACACGTCGTTCGTTCCCGGGTGCTGGACATCGAGCGGGTGCGCCAGCGACAGCTCGGGTGCAAATACCGCGTCGGCATCGAGATCGCGGGAGTCCCAGCGATACGAAATTTGGGTGAGGCCGTCCGCCGTAAACTGCAGCTTGACCTCGAGCGGCACGGGCGTGGTCGCGCGACCGACAATGGTAATCACCTTCCGTTCACTGCTGACCTCGAGCGCGAAGCGCACATCGGCCCACGACGCGAGGGGAACGTACTCGGCCCGCGCGTACGCTTCGACATCGAGCGCGGCCGGGATAATCCGAGGCACGACGAGCGCGCGCACATTCAAATCCACCGCCGGCAGCCGATCGAGCCGCACGCCCTTTTCGATATCGTGGATGCTCGGCGCCTGATCTCCCTCCGTTCCTCCGGGGTGCGCCGTGCCATTCGCGTCCGCGACGGCAAGCTCGTGATACGCCTCGCGTCTGCGCGTGAGCACGTCGGCATAATTCAAGCCTGACTCGAAGCGCGTGTATTCCTCGATCCCGAGGCCCCGTTCGGGGCTCACGATCGCCGAGAATCGTGGGGAATGAATCCACAGCTCCTCGGCGCCATCGGCGTCGATATCGCGCCGTTCGATGGCGAGCGGCTCATCCACGCGCAGCGCCCGCTCGGCGATCGCGAGCTGCCGCCACAGCGCCGAACGGAGGTGCGGCAGGTACAGCCCGCCGAACACTCCGTGCCAGTAGGCGTCGTTGCATTGCGCTCGACCGATGGCGCGGCGCGCCGGCGCGGGATCGCCGCGGCTGCGTGACAGAAGCGACAACGCCTGCATTTTCTTGTGCAGGCGATTCGACTCGGAGTACTTGACCAGAAAGTTGCGCCAATGCGCGCCGCGGAGCAGCGCGGAATCGGGGCCGCTCGATCGCTCCGGGCCGAGATCGCGCTCGAGCCTGGCCAACCGCGTCGCTGCCCCGGGAAACAGCGCCCAGGCTTCCATTTCGCGGTAGGATGCGGTGGGCAGATAGGCGATGCCGCCGCTCGGCACGTGCTCGAGCGCGTCACCCAGGGTCGAGAGACGCACTTCTCCGGACTCGAACAGCTCGCGCATCGTGTCGAGAAACCGCCCGATCCAGTTGCGCTCGTACACCCATTCCTTGGTTCCGGGCCAGCCGCCGAACTTCTCGCCATCATCCACGAGTACCGCAAGCCGTTGACCGGCGCCGCGCAGCTCCCGCAGGTACTGCGCGGTGGCTTCCGGTGGCTGGAACGGCACGAGGTAGCGCAGCCGCTCGTCGATCGGGAACAAGGCGACGCGCTGGTCGTCGCTTTCCGTCCAGAACGGCTGGTGCAGCTTGCGGCGTTCGAACCCGTTCACGAGGAAGTGCCGGTCATCGACCAGCACAAACCCGACACCTGACTGCGCCAAATCTGCTGCCAGTTCCGGCTCCCACACGCGCTCGGTGAGCCACAGGCCGCGTGGCCTGACGCCAAACCGCTGCTCCAGCTTCTCGCGCATCCACCCGATCTGCTCGCTCCTGTCGGCGCGCGGCAGCGACGCCAACACGGGCTCGTAAAAACCCGAAAGCAGCATCTCGAGATGCCCGGCTCGAGCGAGCTCGGCCAGGGAATCCAGATATGCCGGGTCGTGCGACTCGAGCCACTCGATCAGCGGGCCGGAAATGTGGAGTGAGATCGGGAAGAAATGGCGTTCGCGCAGGCGCTCGAGAAACGGCCGGTACACGTCACGGACGTGCTGCTCGAACACGTGATCGAAGTTGCCCACCGGCTGGTGAAAGTGGACGCCAAACACGAATCGCAGCGGATCCAGGCTAGTCGTCCCCTCCGAGGTGCTTCGCGAATCCCAATCGCCAGGCCGCCGCGTCGAGACGCCCCCCAAGCTCCGGGCCCAGCGATGATCGCACGTGATACAGCCGCGTCTGTGCGTCGAACGGCACCGACTCTCCCTCGAGTTCGAGCAGGTCCGCAAGATCGATCACGGCTTCGACCGCCGCCACCGACTGATCCGCCGCCAGCGCCGCGACGGCGTGCTCGAGCGCCCGGGCGGTGGCGTTTGGCAGATCAATCCGGCCCTCGTCCACCCCCTCACGGAGGTCCGCGGGAAGCCTGCGCTCGACCAGCGCGCGCCGAAGCGCGGCCTTCACGGCGTTACGCGCCCGCTCCGGAAGTTGGGAGAGTCCAAGCGTCGATGGGGGACCTCCATTCGCGAGCGCGGCCCTGAGCGTGAGGCGGATCGTGGCCTCGCTCGGTCCCTCAACGTGACACAGCGCTTCGCGCCCCGTCCGGCAATGGAGAACGTGCACCGTGCCGTCCTGATCCCGCACGTCGTAGCAACGAGTCGCTGCGCTCGGGTCGGCGGGCGCGAGGCGCGCGGCGGCAACGCTGCCCGCCGCGATGCGCAGCACCGGTGCGATGCGCGGCTTGATGCGCTCGCGATATACGCGGTCTCCCGTCCCGGCGTCCGGGTCGTTGCTCTGCGCGTCCGCGAGGTGGCGCAGCAGACCCGCCTCGAGCCCTGGGGCCGCATCGGGACCGGCAAGCTCGATTGCGCGGGCGGCATAGCGCAGCACCTGCAACGGCTCGAGGCCGGCCAGGTCATCGAAGAACCAGCCGCAAGAGGTGAACATGCGCAGCGTGTTGCGCTCCATCTCGAGCAGTTCTCGGGCACGCACTGTTTGCCGCGCGTCGAGCGTGCCTTCGAGCTGTGTCGCCACGAACCCGGCAATCGCATCGGGCGCACTCGCGACCACCGTCCCGTACGCCTCGCGAGCGGCCCAGCAGTCGCGAAACAGCCGCGCGCCCTCGCGTTCGAATTGGGCGTGCAGCTCGGCGGCGAGGGAGTCGAGTCCCTGACGCAACGGCGCCCGCCACGCTTGCTGCGTCGGGCGCTGCGGCGCGATTCTGCAGCCGCAATCCGACCGCCACCGCTCGATCCCGTGCACGCAGCTCCAGGAGCTGGGCTCCACGAGCTGCACGTCCTTCGTGGCTGGATAGCGCTCGAGCGCAGCCGAAAAATTCTCGACCGCGTATCCCGGATGACGCTCGATCTCCGTCAAGAGCCAGGCGAGCGCGATTTCGCCGAAGCGATGATGGTGGCCAAAGGTCTCGCCGTCCGTGGCGAGCGACAGGACCTCGATCGCCGGATCGGCCGCGGTGAGCCGGGCGAGCCATTGCCGGCTGTCCCGCAGCAGCGGCCCGAACGCCACGTCGTGTGAAATCCCGCCGTCATACGCGAACAAGGCAATCTCGTGGCCGGCGCGCGTGCGATAGCGACCCGCCCGTCCGCCGTGCGGCGCACCCTTTACCTGGTGCGGCGCGACAATGGTGTAGCGAATGCCCTCGCTCGCCACGACGTCGAGCGTCTCATCGTCTACTGCCGTCTCGGGCAGCCAGAATCCAACGGGCTCGCGGCCGAAGCGACGGCGAAAATCGGCGATCCCCCAGCGCACTTCGGTGACCTTCTCCCGTCGCGGACTCAACGGGAGAATGATGTGATGGTACGGTGAGGCAATCGCGTTGCCATGACCGCCCGGGCTCCGCGCGCGACTGGCCCGATCCGCCGCGAGCACGCTCGCGTAGGTGCCTGGCGCTTCGCGCTCCATCCACTCGAGCAGCGTCGGGCCGTAGTCGAAGCTGATTCGCTCGAGCGTGTTGAGGATCCCGCGGATGCGCCCCTCCGCGTCATACGTGCGCGCGGCCACGACGGCGCGATAACATTCCTGCTCGATGCGCTCGTTCCAGTCGTGGAACGGTGCGGCGCTGGCCTCGCGCTCCAGCTCTTCGAGCCACGGGTCCTCTCGCGGCGGCTGGTAGAAGTGGCCGTGGATCACGATCGACCGCGACTTCATGATCAGTCGTGCAAAACCGCCGCGACGCTCTCGAGAATGTCGGGGAACACGTTGTCGCGCCGCGCCAGCTCTTCTGCGCGCGCGTTCGCGGTCTCGAGCGCGGAGGGATCGCGCGTCGAGCCGGCGAGCAGGGCGATCAGCTGCTCGGCATCGTGACAGTGGCCGCGGAACCGGCGCTCCCCGTAATCCGCCACGACGCCAGTCGAGATGATGAATTGCCAGTCGGAGGCCTGCGCGAGCAACAGCTCGCGCGCCGCCTGCGCGAGCGCGGGCCGGGCGGCGGCAACGTTGAGCAGTTCACGCGCCGTGCTCCAGAACGCATCCTCCAGCGGCCAGAGCCGCTGCCACGTCCAGGCGGTGCGATCGTTCATCCACATACTGTGGTCGCCGTTCGCGCCCCAGGACCCTTCCGCGAGGCGCAGCCGGGTGGTGGCGGGATCGTCCCGCAACGCGGTGCTTCCAGTCACGGGCTTGACGCCCGTCCCACGCTGCGCGGCAAGGCTGCGATAAACGGCTCCGAGGAAATCCACGCCTTCGAACCACCAATGCCCAAACAGCTCCGTGTCGAAGGGAGCCGTCACCACCCCCACCCCATCCGCCCGGGTTACAGGCAGCGTGCTCACGAGATGCGCGAAGTGCGCGGCATGATCGATGGCCTTCCGCTCCGCCTGGCCCGGATCGTATTGCTGCTTTGCGCCAAGATCCGAGTTCGCCGTGCTGACTCGCCAGAACCGCAGGCCGCCAGGCCAGCGGATCTTGTGAAACTCGAGATACCACTCGTCGCCCGGGTAGCCATGATGACGGCTCCAGATGCGCATCGACGAGAGCGGATCGCGCACCAGCGCCGCGACCGAGCTGGGCTTGCGCGTAGAGGCGATCCGGTACGGCCGGTACGGCGAGCGCTCGGCGCTCCCCCCGGGGGAGGCAGGCTCCTCGTGACGCTCGGCGTCGAAGCGCTCGGCACCGAGCGGGACCTCAGCGTAAGTCCCGAGCGCGCTCCCGGCATGCGCCAGGTGCGCGTCGGTGAAGAAATACCGGAATCCGGCCGCTTGCAGGAATTCCTCGGTACCCGGACGGGGGCGGGCCCGTTCGGGACCACCAGCGGTCCAGCGCCCGTGCGGGCGGTACGCGCACTCGGGGAGCCAGCATCCGACGGGCGCACGCCCGAAGATCCGGCGGTGTTCCCGCGCGCCAACCGCGAACTGCAGGCGGATGCTCTCGTCGCGGCCGAGCAGCGGCGTATACCCGTGCGTCGCGGCTGACCCGATGATCTCGAGCCGACCCTGCTGCTCGAGACTGCGAAACGCCGCCGTGATATCCCGGTCCAGGTCATGAAACAGCGTCTGCAACCGGCAAAACCGCGACCGCCAGTATCCCACGAGCGGCAGCAAATGCGAGTCCCCGGTTCCCGCGAGCGAGGCTGGCGCCTCCTCGCACGCCGCGAGGCGCTGGCCGAAAAATGCCTCCATCTCGTCGGCAAAGGTCGAGCTGGTCAGCTGATTCGCGAGGACCGGCGTGAAGCCAATCGTGATCGGCGCCGCGATGTCGTCACGCGCGAGTCCCTGGAGCACGTCTATCAGCGGCAGGTAGGTATCGAGCGCCGCTTCGCACAACCAGTCGCTTCCATGCGGCCAGCGGCCGTGGTTCAGGACATAGGGGAGATGACTATGCAGGGCAAGAACGAAGTCCACGGTTCGCCTCTTAGCGCGCGGCGGCGAGCGCCTGCGCGCGCCGGTAGACATCGAGATATCGCGCGGCGGAAATGTCCCAGCCGAATTGCTGTCGCATGCCGTGGCGCATCAGCTTGGCCCAGGTCGCCGAGTTGTGATACAGCCGGATGGTCTTGAGCAGTGCAGTGCGCAGCGCGTCACCCGTGTATTCGTTGAAGAGAATGCCGGTGACCTCATCGGTGATACTGTCGGCCAGGCCGCCCACGCGCCGTGCCACCGGCACCGTTCCGTAGCGTAGGGCGCGCATCTGCGTGAGTCCGCAGGGCTCGTACAACGAGGGCATCAGCAGGGCGTCCGCGCCGGCGAGCAACCGATGCTCCTGTTTGTCCGTAAAGTTGAACTCCACGGCGATACGGTCGGGCGCCGACAGCGCGAGCTGAGCCAGCACCCGCTCGTAGCGCAGCTCTCCCGCACCAAGAAACACGAACTGCGCTTCGGGGAGCGACAGGAGATCGGCGCCGATCACGAGATCGAGCCCCTTCTGGGATACGAGCCGCGCGCTCATCCCGAACAGCGGAGCGCGAGGCTTTTCGGGCAACCCCCACTTCCGCTGCAACGCCGCCTTACAGGCAGCCTTCCCCTCCGTGTCGTCCACGGCGTAGGGAGCGGCGATCAACGAATCGTGTTCGGGATCCCACATGACTGGATCGATCCCGTTCAGAATTCCCACCAGGCGATCGCCCATGGCCGTAAACGTATCGTGCAGGCCGAATCCGCCCTCGGCAGTGCACAACTCGCGGGCATGCGTGGGCGAGACCGTTACGGCCATGTCCGAGAACGCGAGCCCACCCTTCAAGAAGTTCACGCGGTCGTACCACTCGAATACATGGGGGTTGTAGAGCGTGGGCGACAGCCCAAGATCCACGAGCGTTTCGGGTGGAAAGTGCCCCTGGAATCCGGCGTTGTGCGCGGAGATCACGGTCGCGAGCTGCGCGTGGTACGGCCCGGAGAAGAAATTGCGCAGGTAGACGGGAGCGAGCGCGGCATGCCAATCGTGCGCATGCAAGACCGCCGCCGTCGGGGCGATCTGCGGCATGAGCGTGAGGGCGGCCATGCAGAAGAACGCAAAGCGGCGGGCATTGTCCGCGTAGTCCGACCCGTCGGCGCCGTAAATCCCGTCGCGGTCGAAATATTCCGGGTTATCGATCAGGAAGACCTGGGGCGCATGCTCGCCCGAGGCGGCGGGCGGAATCCGATACAACCACCCCCGCTCGATTCGCGGCCCGATTGGCACCGTGAATGGCGGGCCAAGCCGCTCGAGATCGGGCGCGGTGCTTCGCACCGTGCGATATAAAGGAAGGAACACACTGACCTGCCGCCCCGCCGCGGCCTGATAGGTGGCGAGGCCCTGGACCGCTTCTCCCAGGCCCCCCGTGCGCGCCAGGGGCCAGTATTCGGCGGTGAGGTGAACGACACCCGTCTGCGCGCCGTTCGGGGCAGGGGCGCGCTCGGCGAGCGCGTTGGGCGAGCTGCTGCGCTGCCGCCCCTTCGCCTTGCTCGAAACCGCGGACTTCCGTTGTACGTCCATGAAGCGAGTGTCTGCCCCCTGCCCCCTGCCCCCGTGATTCTCTACGCTGTAGGCGCTGCGTCGCGAGACGGCTCACCCCGCATTGCCGGGGCGTAGTAGCCGGCGACGTACTCCCTGAGCATCCGGTCCGCCGTAAACCGCCCGCCGGCCACGCGCAATGCATGCTTCATCTTATCGGTCCAGCCCAGCGGCACACCGCGCGCGTCCCGTGAATAGTAGAGGGGGACCACCTGCTCTTCCAACAGGCAATACAGCCGCTCGGCATCCGCGGCATCGGGGTCCTCATCGGAGCCCGGCAGCGGAATGCCCCAACCGTTCAACGCATCGTACCCTTCGGCCCACCATCCGTCGAGCACCGACAGTTGCGGAACGCCGTTCAACGCAGCCTTCATCCCGCTCGTTCCGCAGGCCTCGAGCGGGGCCCGGGGCAGGTTGAGCCACAGATCGACCCCCTGCACGAGGCGGTGCGCGAGGTGCATCTCGTAATCCTCGACAAAGGCGATCCGGCCCTCGCAGCGGGGATCCCGGGTCATGTGGTACACCCGTTGTAAAACCTGCTTTCCCGGGTCATCCGCCGGATGGGCCTTCCCGGCGAAGATGATCTGCACCGGGCGCCACGGGTTCACGAGCAATCGCTGCAGCCGGTCCATGTCGCGGAACAGGAGGTCGGCCCGTTTATAGGTGGCAAACCGGCGGGCGAACCCGATGGTAAGCGCGCGTTCGTCCAGCAGGGTCCCGGCGCCCACGAGGTGCAGGGCTTCTTTCCACTGATCGGCCCAGCGCCGCCGGGCCTCCTCACGCACCGCCCGGAGCATCGCGGTCTTGAGCTCGAGATGCAGGTTCCAGAGCCGGGCGTCATCGAGCGACATGACCTTTTCCCATAGCTCAGGGTTTCCCGCACGCGCCTGCCAGTCATCCCCGAGTTGGGTAGAGAGAAGTTCGGTCATCCGATGGGACATCCACGTGGCCAAGTGCACGCCGTTGGTCACGTGCCCGATGGGCACCGCGCTGACATCCGTGCCCGGCCACAGGCTCACCCACAGCTGGCGGGACACTTCGCCATGGCGCTGTGACACGCCATTCACCCGCCCCGAGAGGCGGATCGCCGTCGCGGCCATGTGAAACTGGCCGTGATCCTCCACGGGATGGTAGCCGAGGCGGAGCACGTCGTCGCGTGATACGCCCATTTCGTCGCACACCGACCCGAGGCATTCCCCCACCTGGTCGCGGGAGAACGCGTCGTGACCGGCGGGAACGGGTGTATGCGTCGTGAAAATGCTGGTCTTCCGAACCTCGTGAACGGCGTCGGCGAACGGCACGCCGGTCGTGGTCAGCTCCCGCAGGCGCTCGATCAGCATGAAGGCCGGATGGCCTTCGTTGCAGTGCCATGCCGCCGGCTCGTGACCGAGCGCTCGCAGTACTTTCACGCCGCCGGCGCCGAGAATCCATTCCTGGCGCAGTCGCAGGTCCGGGCTGCCGGTATACAGCCGATGCGACAGGGCGCGGTCCGCGGGATCGTTCTGCTCGACGTCGGTGTCGAGCAGATAGATCGGAACCCGTCCCACCATCATCTTCCAGGCCGCGATGCACACCGTACGCCCGAACGCCCGGACCCTGGCGATACACGTATCGCCGGTCGGTCCGGTGACTTGCTGCAGCGGCGTCAGCTCAGGGTGAAACCGCTCGGCCGCGTCCTCCTGCCAGCCATCGAGCCGTAACCGCTGATCGAAGTAGCCATGCGTATACAACAGTCCGACCGCGACGAGTGGCACGCCGAGATCCGATGCCGTCTTGCAGTGATCGCCGGCGAGCACGCCCAGACCGCCGGAGTAGATCGGCACGGAATTGTGCAACCCGAACTCCGCGCAAAAGTACGCCGCCGATTTTCCCGTCAGACCCGGGTACTCCTGGGTGAACCAGGTGTCGCCCGCGGACGTCTCGCGTGCGGCCGCCGCCATCGCGGTGTCGTAGAGCGCGAGGAACTCGGGATCCTGGGACACGATCGCGAGGCGCTCGGGCGCTACGCGGCGCAGCAGCTCGATGGGATTGTGGCGGAGCAGGCTCCACAGGGGATAGTCGATGGCCCGGAACAGCGCACGCGCGGTGCGGCTCCAGCTCCAGGACAGGTTGGTCGCGATGGACCAGAGACCCGCGATCCGTGGCGGCAGCTGCGGCGTGCTTCGCAGAGTTGTCATGCTACGAAAAGCGCGGGGCTCTCAGGGCTCATCGCCGCGGTCGAGCTGCGGCTGGATGTGCTTGACGTAGCACTCGGGGCAAATGCCGTGGCTGAGCTGCGCTTCAAAGCGCCGCTCGATATAGGTCTCGAGTTGTTCCCATTCCTCATGATCGTTTCGGATACGCTTGCAGTATGAGCAGATCGGGAGCAGCACCTCGAGCTGCTGCAGCTCGCGGCGGAGGCCCAGGATCCGTTCGGCTACCGTGAGTCGCGCTCGCAGCTCGTCCGGGTCGACCGGCTTGGCAATAAAGTCATCGGCACCCGCGTCCATGCCCGCCAAGTACTGTTGCTTTCCACCGCGGGAGGTAACAAGGATAAAGTAAACGTACGACCCCGTCCGGCGCGCGCGAATCCGGCGACATAATTCCGGCCCGTCGAGCTCCGGCATGTACCAATCTGAGATCACGACGGGGATGCGAGCGAGCTGGAGAAAATCCCATGCCTCGGCGCCGTTCTGCGCGGTGCTTACGCTGTATCCCGCCGCCTGGGCCAGTGCGCCTAGCTGAGCACGCGACACGGGGTCGTCGTCGATCACGAGTACGGTGACATTGCTCATGCTACGCCTCTCCCCCTCCCTGTCCGGAGCCATCGTTGCCGGCATGCCGCAGATACGCGAGGGCGCTCGCCGACTCGCGTCGCACACGCGCCACATGCTCGCGCGCGGCCAAGACGTCGCCGTCACGCGCGGCCGTCTCGACATCGTTGAGCGCTCCCGCCAGAGCGCGGGCGCCGATCGTCGCCGCGGCGGACCGCCACACGTGCGCCGCGCGCGCGACCGGATCGGACGCTCCGGCGGCAAGCGCCGCCTCCAGCGCCGCAAGCCGCTCGGCTGCGGTGGCGACGAACGTCGTCACGATGCCCTGAACCGCGCTCCCGGCGCCCGCTTCTTCCATGGTGCGGCGAAACTCGGTCAGGTCCACCACGGGCGCCTCGTGCGGCGCGCCCGCGGGCTCCGTGGCACCGGCTGGTCGTGTTCCCGGGGCCGCTCGCCGTTCGATCGCGCCGAACAATTCCGGTGCGCGAAACGGCTTCGCGACATAGTCGGTCATCCCTCGCGCCAGACAGCGCTCCCGCTCTCCCGAAAGCGCGTGCGCGGTGAGCGCGATGATTGGAAGCATCGCTCCCGACGGCAGCGCGCGAATGGCCGCCGTGGCGGCGAAGCCGTCCATCTCGGGCATCTGCAAGTCCATGAGCACCACATCATAGTCGTGCCGCTCGACCGCCTGCACTGCCTCGCGGCCGTTCGAAACGACATCGACTTGATGGCCACGCTTGATCAGCATCGCCACGGCCACCTGCTGGTTTACCACGTTGTCTTCCGCCAGGAGAATTCTGACCGCGCGCCGCGACTCGGCGATGGTATGGCGGGTAATGAGCTCGGATACGTGGCCGCTCGGGTCGGGGAGCAATGCCCCGAGCGCGTCGATCAGATCCGCCCGCGAGGCCGGCTTTGTGAGGTAGCCCTGGATGCCGAGCTGGCGACAGCGTTCGCCGTCGCCCCGCTGCCCGGCCGAGGTCAGCATCAAGAGCCGGGTATGGATGAGCAGGGGATCGGCGCGGATGTCGATGGCCAGCTGAAACCCGTCGCGCTCGGGCATCTGCACGTCGAGGATCGCCACGTCGTAAGGAGTTCGCGCCGCCGCGGCGCGCTGCAGCATCTCGAGCCCGGCCGCGGCACTCGCCGCCTCGTGCACCGCGACACCTTCGACCCCGAGCATGTCACGCACGATGCGACGGTTGGTCTGATTGTCGTCCACCACGAGCACCCGGCGGCCACCGAGCTCCGCGCGACCGGGGACGACGACCGGCTCGGCCTCGACCGGGAGCTCGAGCGCAAACCGGAATTCGCTCCCCTTCCCGGGCTCGCTCGTGACGGACAACTTCCCGCCCATCAGATTCACGAGGCGGCGCGAGATCGCGAGACCGAGCCCCGTGCCTCCGAAGCGACGCGTCATCGACGCGTCGCCCTGCGTGAACTCCTCGAAAATCGCCCGCTGCTGCTCGGGCGCGATCCCGATCCCCGTATCCCGAACGGTGCAGGAAATCGTCATGCGATCCGGCGATACGGCGATGGTCCGGAGTGCGACTACCACTTCGCCTTCGTCGGTGAACTTGATCGCGTTCCCGATGAGATTGGTCAGCACCTGGCGCAACCGGGTGGGATCGCCCCGCACGAGCCGGGGCATGTCGTGCGGCACCTCTGCCAGCAGCTCGAGATGCTTCTCGCGCGCCCGCACCGCCAGGAGGCTCGCGGTGGAATGCACGAGCTTCGGGAAGTCGAACGGAATCGACTCGAGCTCCAGGTGCTCAGCTTCGATTTTCGAGTAGTCGAGCACATCGTTCAGAATCGTGAGCAGGGCTTCCGACGACGAGCGCACCAGCTCGAGCGCCCGTCGCTGCTCGTTCGAGAGATCCGTATCGAGCACGAGCTCGACGAAGCCGAGCACCGCGTTCATCGGTGTGCGGATCTCGTGACTCATGTTGGCGAGAAACGCGCTGCGCGCGCGGGCCGCCCGCTCCGCCTGGTCGCGGGCGTCGCGCATGGCCGCCTCGGCGCGCCGCGCCTCTTCTTCGCTCAATCCCAGGAGGGCGGCGACTTTGAGATGATCGACCGTCGCGACATGCGCGCGGCGCACCACGCCCACGAGCACCAGCGGGAACAGCGCGATGATCGTCGCGGTGACGAGGTGCAGTCGATCGTGGCCGCCAGTCACGACCGCCATGAACGGCGGCACCGCGAGCGTCGTTGCCAGCGCGACGTAGCTCGTGGGATCGGCAGCCAGCGTGGTCAACGCACCGGCGATGATTCCAGCCAGCACCACGAGGATGAACGCGGCGTCCTCGAAGGGCACGTCGGGAATCACGAGCGCGGCGCCGACGCCCCAGGTGAGCCCGACCAGTGCAACGGTGAGCCGAACGCCGAAGCGGATATCCCAGTCGGACAGCGAGCGGCGCTTGACCGTATACAGCCACCCACCGCGGAACGCCGTCGCGAGCGAGACCGCGAGCCCCCAGCCGAGCAGCCGCGCGTGCGAGACCTCGTGCCAGGTCAGGGCAATGACGAGGGCGGCGAGAATCGGGTGGCCGAACAGCACCATGCCGCTCTCGTGGAGCAGCCGCGAGCGCAGCAGCTGCCGCAGCTCGGCGCGTACCCGCGCGTCCCGCTCCGCGGGCGCGATGATGGGCAGGGAAAGCGCTGCGAGAGGTTCCGCGTCGACCGTCATGGGAGCCCCCGAGGTGCTAACGGACGCGTCAGTATAGGAAACCGCGCCGGTTATGCAAAATCCTTCAACAGGGGAGGCTGTCCACTGCGGGGCAACAGGAGGTGAACGGGGCGGGGCGGGAGCCGATCGCGTTGCCGCAGTACGACGCATCTCCAACGTCGGGGCGGCTTTCCATGTAGGCAAACCCCGCGAGGGCGAGCCCGCCGGCGAGCATGACCACCACCGCGGTCCGCGCCGGCGCGGCTTTGCGCGCCAGAATCACCGTAGCGTCGGACAGCGGAATGCTCTGCGGCTCGCCGTGCAGCATGCCCGTCAGCGTATCCCCGACCACTTGCGGCAGATCCATCGCGATCGTCGACTGGTCGGTGCGGGTGACCCACACTCGCTGGACCCCACTCGAGGCCGTGAGCTGAGCAGGCTCCACGGGCCGAATGGTATGACAGCCCGCAAGCAGCAGGGCGCCGAGCATAAATGAAGCAGCGGTGGTTTGCACGCGTTCTCCGGTCGCCAATTCTACCCTGGTCGGCCCAGTTTGGCGACGATCTCCCCTCGCGCGACGCGAGTCCAGGCGTACAATACCGCGCGATGTCCCTTCTCAGGGTCACGGTGCTACGCGCCGCTGTGTGCGCGACAGGCGCACTCGCGGCATGCAATCACGATGCGCCATTCGCGACCGCGACGACGGGCGACACGATCCCGTTTTCGGACGGTTCACCGCGCCGGTTGACCTACAACCCGTACCGGGATCGCGCCCCCGCGTGGCTTCCGCCCGAGACCGGGTTCCTCTATTCAGCGCAGCTTGCCACGCCGGCCGACCGCTGTCTCGCGCTCATGCCGCCCGATGGCGGCCAGATCATGAGCGAGCTGTGCTACCCCACACCGGCGCCGGAATCGACGTTCATCCTGACCGCGCCGGCCGCGGCGCCCGCTGGACCGATCGCATATGTGCTGCGGGCCTCCGGATCCATCCGGGGCTCTGCCGTCCGCGTCTCGCTGCTCCTGCGACCTGCGTCATTCACGGCGACCGAGCTTCCCCGGACCCTCGTGAACTATCCGGTTCGGCTCGACACGATTCGCGAGGACGAGCCTGATCAGCTCGGTTGGTTCGACGCCACACGATTCGCCTATCTCGCCACGCGCGTGGGTTATGAAGGCGGATTCTCGGCCGACACCGTCCAGACCGGCGCCGAGATTGTGGTCGTCGATCTTGCCAGTGGCAGCCCCGCGTTGAGTGTGGTTCCGGGAACCGAAAACGCCTCCGGCGTGGCGCCGCTCGCGTCCGACCGGATCCTCTATACGCTCGGAGGAGACTCTCGAGTATTTGCACGAGTCCTCTCGTCCGGCATGACGAGCGTCGCGTGGGACTTTGGCGCTGGCGAGATCGCCCGCGATGTGCGGGTCAATGCCGGTGGAACACGACTGGCCGCGGTGGTCGGCGGCAATGTCTCCTATGGGTTCGATGCCCAGCTCGGCTACCTGGTGCAGCGCGATTCGGGCGGCGCGCTGCACGTCGTGGATCTGGCCGCCGCGCGAGACTCGATCCTCCCGGACTCCTTGTCCGGCACACACGTCCTGTTTCGCCGACCCGCGCTTGCGCCCTCGGGCAAACGTGTCGTCGCGGAGGCGTGGACGGGAAGCGTCAGCGACTTGTGGATGTTCGACCTTCCGTGACGCATGTAACCCGGTTCACCGTCATGCTCTGCGGCCTGGCCGGTCCGCTGGCGGCACAGAGCGCCGGTGCGATCGGCGGCCACGTGAAGGACGTGAATGGCGCGGCGATCGAAGGGGCGCGCGTCAGCGTGGACAGCAATGTGGCGGTGACGTTGTCCGACGCGGCGGGCGCGTATCGGATTCGCGAAGTGCGGCTCGGGTGGCATCGGGTGCGAGCCAGTGCGATCGGGTTTCAAGCCGCGGTGCGGGAAAGCGTGCTGGTGCAGAGCTGGAGCGCCGTGACCGTCGATTTCGTCCTCAATCCGCAGGCGATCGAAGTGGCGCCGGTGAAAATTGAAGCGACTCCCGACGTCGTGCTCGATCCACGCGCCACAGCGACCACCCAGCGAATCGCGGGTGATGAGCTGCGCCAGCTCCCCGTGTCGACTGTGGAGCAGAGCGTGTCGCTCCTGGCGGGCGCCGTCGGCGAGAGTTACCGCGGCGGGCGCATCGGCGAGCAGTCGTTCATCATCGACGGACTTGGAGTCAAGAATCAGCTCGATGCGTCGAGCGGCGGACTCGGCGTGCGTATGCCGGTCGACATGCTCGAAGAGGTGGCACTCGTCACCGATGGCTTCTCGGCGCGATACGGTCAGGCCGTCTCGGGCATGATCAACATGGTGACGCGAGACGGTGGCGACCGCTGGGGCGGCCGAGCCGCGTACGAGACCGACCGGCCGCTGCCATCCGGCTGGGACTATGGGCTCGATCGATTTGTCGTCGAGGCCGACGGACCGCTGCCACACGGCGCGCGCGCGCTCGGCGTCATCGACGCGACCGGCAACGTCGATGCGGAGCCGGTGGCGGCGCCGCCACCGACCGATCCGAGAGACCCGCGCTACTCGTCGCCCTGGCTCTTGCCGCACAACAGCAGCGAAGTCGCGGACGTCGGCGGCAAGCTGACGGTTCCATTCGGCTCGCGCGAGACGCTGCGTCTCACGGGACTCGGGTCGGTGGAGCAACGCTTGTTGTACGATCCGGAATACAAGTATGACCCGGCATTCGCGCCCGTGCGCCGCATTTCCGGCACACTGGCCGGCGTACAGTGGCAGCACCGCCCGGGCACCGAAGCGAGGCACCCGTTCTTTGCCGACCTCCACCTGGGCTATTTCAATCGGGAATTCCTGCGCGGCACGAGCACCGATTCCATTCAGTACGCGTTCGGCGGGTTCACCGGCAAGCGGCTGCACATCGTCGGTGAGGATATCGCTCGCGCCCAGGACACCGCCGCGGCACGCGCGCCGGTTCCCGGCCTTCCGACACCGGACTTTTCGGACCGGACTCCCTGGGGCGTGCCGGCGTTCTTCCTGGGAGGCGGGTCGAATGGCGAGGTGGCGTGGAACCGGTTTCAGGAAATGCGCGCGCAGCTCGATATGCAGCTCGGCACGAGCCCCAACTCCGATTTTTACTTTGGCGGAGCCTTCGTCCAGCAGCACGTGCAAACATTCTCACGCACGCTCGGCTACCTGCCTGTTGGTGATACGGTCCCGCCGGCCGTGGCATCGGATTTCAAGCCGGTGATGGCCGCGCTCTACGCCGAAGCGCAGCTCCGCGCCAGTGACATCGCGGCAACGCTGGGACTCAGATACGATCAATTCGATCCACGCGCGCTGCTCGAAGGCGGACGGCTGGGCGCGCGCAGCGGCGTTTCTCCACGGTTCGCGATCTCGGCGCCGCTCAAAGGCGCCACCTTCATCGCCAGCTGGGGGCGGTTCAATCAAGCGCCGGATTTTCAATACCTCGTGGATGCCGCGTTCGATGACACCGCCAGGACGGGCCACTTCCGGCAGGGAAATCCGGATGTCGGGTTCGAGACATCGACGCAGTACCAGTTCTCGGTGCGGAGCCGCCCCACCGCGCTCTTCGCGCTGCGGTTCAACGTCTACGTGCGGCGCATCGAGGGCCTCGTCGCGTCCGTGCCGCTCGGCGTCAATCCGGATTCGTCGATATTCGGGAACGCCGATTTTGGCACGGTAAAAGGCGCGGAAGTACTGGTGGAGCACGAGTTCAGCGGCACCTGGGGGCTGCGGGCTTCGTACACCCTGCAATCGGCCACGGCCACCGCGAGCAATGCCTTTCAAATTCGCCCGGTGGTCGTCGATTCCATTACGAAGGACACGATCCCACGGGGGCAGGTCGAATTCCCACTGGATTACGATCGGCGTCACAGCTTGACGGTCGTGGCGCAGGGCCGCGCGCCCGACACCTGGCGCGGCGTGGCTCGCACGATCGGGGCCGGTGCAACGGGTGCCGTCATTTTTCGCTACGCGTCGGGCTTGCCGTACTCGCGCACCAATGCGACGGGCGACTCGCTGATCGGCCTGCCCAACAGCGCGCGGCTGCCGGCGCAGTGGACCCTGGACATGTTGCTGCGAAAGCGATTCAATCTCGGGCACCGCAGCGCGGGCGTGTACCTCGATGCCCGCAATGTGTTGAATCGGCAGAATGTGATTGCGGTGCGGCGCGATACCGGCGAGCCAACCGCCTCGAACGCGACGCTCCAGAGCATGGCGCAGAGCGCGTATGCGGCACATCCCGAACCCATTCCCTACGAATCGTCGCGTTACCGTGCCTGGGCCGATCTCAATCATGACGGCTACGTCGCGGGCCCGACCGAGCTGATCCCTCTGTATCTCGCGGCGGCGCGCGACTACACCGCGCCGCTCCTCTACTATGGCCCGCCACGACTGCTCAGGCTGGGGATGGAGTTGGTCTTCTAGGCGCTACCGGTGTTTGATGAACGAGCCGTTCCGCAGCTCACGATAGGCCTGCTCGAGCTCGGCCCGCGTGTTCATCACAATCGGGCCCGCCCAGGCCACCGGCTCTTCCAGCGGCTTGCCCGACACGAGCAGGAACCG
>Ga0335081_10004010_pt1 | contig 23243 bp, 18 predicted proteins | sample Lox_Sample_35_FD_206713 | JGI IMG/M metagenome (GOLD analysis project Ga0335081, IMG submission 206713) | Soil microbial communities from Loxahatchee National Wildlife Refuge, Florida, United States - Lox_Sample_3.5 | ecosystem: Environmental > Terrestrial > Soil > Wetlands | place: USA...
CGGCGTATCGTCCGGGGCAGCGATCACGGTATAGAGCGAGTTTTCGGGAATGGCTCCGCCGCTGGTGATGGCCGCGAGCCGGCTTCCACGGCGGCCTTTAAGACGATGGTTGACGCGGTCACGGAAAAGATAAGCGCTATACCGGCCGCGGCGCGCGGCGATGCCTTCGGAAAGCATCTCCAGGATGGCATCGAAGTCGGCGCGCGATAGATGGCGATAAGGATACGCGCGGCGAACCAGTTCGTAGAGATCGTCCTCGCGCCACTCCTCGGCGGCGCACGCGGCCACGATTTGCTGAGCCAGAACGTCAATTGGATTGGCGGGAATTTCCAGCTGATCCAGGTCGCCGCACCGCATGCAGCGCACCAACGCCGCGCATTCCACCAACTCGTCAAGCGTGGTGGCGAAGATGCGACCCTTCGGGACCGCGCCACGCCAATGGCCAGCGCGGCCGATCCGCTGCAGGGCAACGGCAATGGAACGAGTCGAGCCGATCTGGCAGACCAAGTCCACGAAGCCGATATCGATGCCCAATTCAAGCGACGCCGTGGCCACCAGCACGCGCACCTCGCCCGCTTTCAACTTGCGTTCCGCCGCGAGACGCAACTTACGCGATAGGCTGCCGTGGTGTGCCGCGACGGCGTCTTTGCCGAGCCGCTCGGCTAAATGATGTGCCACGCGCTCGGAGAGCCGTCGCGTATTGACGAATACCAGCGTCGAACGCTGCTGCAATACCAGCGCCGCGATGCGGTCGTAAATCTCGCCCCACATTTCGTTGGAAGCCACCGGGCCGAGTTCGCTTGGGGGCGCTTCGATGGCTATATCCATGCGTCGGCCGTGGCCAGTATCGACGATAACCGGCGCCGGCCGGTTATTCCCGGCGAGGAATTGCGCGATCGAATCGATCGGCTTCTGAGTGGCGGAAAGACCGATACGCACGGGCGGCCGCGGGAGCAAGGACTCGAGCCGTTCGAGCGAAAGGGCCAGATGCGCGCCACGCTTATCGTCGGCGACAGCGTGGATCTCATCCACGATCACGGTTTCAATGTTGCGAAGGATTGCCCGGCTCTTTTCCGCCGTGAGCAAAATGTAGAGCGATTCGGGCGTGGTCACGAGAATGTGCGGCGGCCGCACCAGCATATTGCGGCGCTCGTGCATCAGCGTATCGCCGGTGCGGACGCCAACGCGGATTTCGGGCATCAGCAGCCCGCGCTGGGCGGCTTTCTGCAGGATTTCGCCAAGCGGGACCTGAAGATTTTTCTGGATATCGTTGCCCAAAGCCTTTAGCGGCGAAACGTACAGGACTTCGGTGGCGTCTTGCAGTTCTCCAGCAACCGCTTTGCGCACCAACTGATCGATGCAAGCCAGAAAGGCGGCGAGGGTCTTGCCGGAACCCGTAGGCGCGCAGATTACCGTAGTGCGGCGGGCCAGGATATGAGGCCAGCCGAGTTCCTGCGGCTCTGTAGGCGAAGCGAAGCGCTCCAGGAACCATTCACGGACGATAGGATGCGCCCAGCCGAGCGGTTGATTGGGCGGTACACCGGCCTCGCTGTTTAAATCTTTAACGAAAGGAAGCTTTTCGGACCCATTGACTGCCATTTCGTAATTGTAGCGAACCACGCGCGAAGCCGCACGCCGAGTGCGAAGAGTGGCTCCCGGTCTCAATCGGGTTTGACGACAGACAAGAGCTCTTCGGCATATAGAACTCCTTCCGGCGTATCTTCGTGCTTGAAGTAGGTGAAGACGTCGCCCAATTGCGCAAGCTCGTGAGCCTTCTTGGCCAACTCGGCTCGTTCTTGCGCTGAGTAGCTCTGCTTGCGCAACCGAAAATAGGTGAAGTCCGCGGTACGCACATGCGGCGTTTCCAACTTTTCACTTTCAGCCTCGCAGAGAGCTGCGTTCGCTTCGCGCAACATGGCGAAGACATCGTCGGTGAACCAGGAATCATGGCGAAATTCAAACGCGGCGCGGGAACCGCGGGGAAGTTGGACGAGAAAATCCTTCAGCCGCGGCAAATCGCAACGCAAAAACGGCGGCAACTGAAACAGAACCGGTCCCAGCTTGCCGGCGTCACGCAAAGGGCCAAGCGACGCGAGGAAGCGGGAGGTGACATCTTCAGAATCCTTCAGCCGCTTGATATGCGTGATCACCTGATTGGCTTTCACCGCGAATTTGAAGTCCGCCGGCGTGGAGGCGATCCAACCGGAGAGCAGTTTTTCAGTGGGGAAGCGGCGAAAGGTGTAGTTCAGCTCGACCGAATTCAAGCGGCTGCTGTAATAGCCGAGGAACTTGGCTGACGCAAGCTTGGGAGGATAAAAAACGGGCTTCCACTGGGGATAAGCCCAGCCAGACGTGCCCGCATACAGCTTACCCGCCATTGTCCCGAGTTATCCTCCACTGCCAAGCATATTACCTCGGACGCAAGAGCGTTGCCGGTTCGAACCACGCCATGACCAAGGCGGAGTAATATCGCTAGAAGGTGGCGGACGATAAGTTCCATCGCGAAAGCGAAGCGCGATTGACTCAGGACTCCCGAGGAGTAAACTGCGCTCGCGATTTCGCGGCACAGCGAGAATCTCCAAGCACCGTGCATTCACTCTTGTCACAGATCAGCAAGTTCGGACGCGAGTTCTGGCGCCGCCTCAATCTTGCAGACCGGCTGGCCGTAGCGGCCGTGCTGCTCTATGTGCTGCTGGCGCTCTTCGGGCTTACCGAGAGAGGGGTTCCGGGGATCGCGATTTTGCGCTTAGTCGTCATCGTCGCGGCAGGTTATCTCGTGATTCACGGGTTGCTTTGGACGCGCGCCCAGTGGCTTTGGAGCATGCGCAACCAATTGATTGACTTGTACGTTTTCCTGGCCGTCGTTCCTCTCATACTGCTCGTGGCCATGGCCGCGCTTTCGGTTTACCTCCTCTATTGGCACTTCGGGGCCTACCTTTTGTATGCGGACCTGGAGAAGCGCATCGATCAGGTCGAGTCCACGGCCGAGACGCTCACCACGGCCTACGCCCTGGAGAACGCTTCGAGCGGCGCGCAGGCGCCCGTCGGTCCCATGACGGTACCGCCGGCACGCCGGGAGGCCTTTTTCGCCGCGGCGCAGGAAAGATTGCCTGGTCTGAGGGTTGAATTGGGGACCGGACAGGAATTGCTGGCACGGGGGATCGCGGCACCGCGCGCGCAGTTCGCGGGACTGGTGGCGGATCACGACGCGCTGGAACTGCGCGCCATCATTGGGCGGCGTCTGACAAATGGGCAACAGATCATCGTCTCGGCCGAGGTGCCGGTGACGCCGGAATTCCTGGCCACACTGGTGCCGCAACTTGGCCCCGCCGAAATGGTAACCACTCGTGCCGTTTCCCAAGCGCGCGCACCCACGCTCATTTTTCGAAGCCGCGGCAGCACGCTCGTTCCCATAAGGGAAGTGCAGGCTGCCGGCCGCACGCTGCCTCCGCGTCCGCATTGGTTCGACGTTAAGGTGACGGGCTTCGTGCGCGTCGACGCGGTGAATCTGGCCGATCCCTCGAACCCGCGCGCGGACGTGCCGGTCATCCTGCGCTATACGGCTTGGGCATCGCAAATCAACGGGCTGCTGCTCGCGCTGATCGGCGAGTGGGGTGGCATAGCTGTAACGGCATTGCTCGTGGTGGGCACGATTTTCCTATTTATCGAGCTTGCCGCCTTCGCCGGCAGCATCTCCATGACACGCTCGATGACACGCGCCGTGGACGACCTCTATCAGGCCACGCGTTATGTGGAATCCGGCGATTTCGGCCATCGCATTGAAATCCGGCGCCGCGATCAACTCGGTGCGCTGGCTCGCTCGTTCAACTCCATGACCGCGTCGGTGGCCACTTTGATCGACGAGCAGCGCCAGCGCCAGCGGCTGGAACACGAACTGGCTATTGCCCGCGAAGTGCAAGCGCAGCTTTTCCCGACGGAAAAACCCGCTGTGCAAGGTGTGGAGATCGAGGCTGTCTGCCGCCCGGCGCGCGTGGTGAGCGGGGACTATTACGATTTCCTGCCGTTGGGACCGGGCCGGCTGGGTTTGGCGCTGGCGGACATCAGCGGCAAAGGTATCTCCGCCGCGCTGATCATGGCCAGCCTGCAGGCTGCGCTGCGCAGCCAGGCGCTTTTCAACGGACGAGGGCCCGGCAGCACCTCGGAAATTGTGGCCCGCCTGAACCACCATTTGTTTAGCAGCACGTCGGCAGACCGCTACGCGACGTTCTTTTATGGCGTCTACGATGCACAAACGCGCCGGCTCGAGTACACCAATGCTGGCCATCCCGCACCGCTTTGTGTCATCGGCGACAAAGTGCAGCGGCTGAGCGCGGGTGGCACGGTGCTCGGGCTTTTCGACGATCGCCGCTATGAATCGCAAGTCATCGAAATGCCGCCAGGAAGCTTGCTCATTGCTTACAGCGACGGCCTAACCGAAGCGGAAGATCCCCAAGGCCGCGAACTCGGGGAACAACGTCTGCTCGATGTGGCTCTGCGATTGCGGCAGGAGCCAGCCCGGGTAGTGCTAAAGAATGTGCTGGAGATGGTCGATCGGTGGACCGGGCCCGTCGAGCAGATGGACGATATCACTATTATCGTGGCGCGCTTTTGACGAGCGTGGGCGGCGATAAACGAGATCGTTAGATTACCTCTTCACTCCAATTTTCCAAGCGCTCCTTCACGCGGCGCATGAACTGATGCGCCATAGCGCCATCCACGACCCGATGATCGTAACTCAAGGTGAGATAGACCATGGATCGGATGGCGATGGCATCGTCAATTACCACCGGGCGCTTCTGGATGGCCCCGATGCCTAAAATGGCTGCGTTGGGCTGATTGATCACCGGCAAACCCATCAACCCGCCGAAAATGCCTGGATTCGTGATCGAAAACGTGCTCTCCTGAACTTCCTCGGGCTTCAGTTTTTTCGCGCGGGCCCGCTCGGCCAGATCGTTGATTCCCCGCTGTAAACCGAGGAAATTCTTCTCCTCGGCATTCTTGAGCACGGGAACGATCAACCCCCAATCCAGCGCCACGGCAATTCCGATGTTGATCTCGTCGTGCAAAACGACGTTCGTGCCGTCCACGGAAGCGTTCACCATCGGGAAATCGCGAAGAGCGTCCACGCAGGCGCGCACGAAAAAGGGCATGAAGGTGAGCTTCATCTGGTGGTGTCGCTCGAATTCGGCGCGAGCCTGCTCGCGCACGTGTGCGATGCGGGTCACGTCCGCCTCATCGATGGAGTAGACGTGGGGCGAAACACGTTTGGACAGGACCATGTGTTCGGCAATGCGCTGGCGCATCACGCTCATGGGCCGCACTTCATAGCGGCCGAAATAGATGCGCTCGCGCGGCACGGCTGTCTCCAGCAGCGAAGAGGTCGAAGGCAGCGCGGGAACTGATGGCTGAGCCGATGGCAGAGGCGCAGATGGAGCGGCTGGAGCGGCCTGCCGGTCCCCGGCCGAAATAGCTGCGAGCACGTCTTTCTTGCTGATACGTCCTCCTGCACCGCTGCCGTGAACCGTAGCTAGATCGATCCGGTTTTCCCGCGCGAGGCGGCGCACGAGAGGAGAACTGCGGATGCGTTTGCCATCGGCGGAAACAGTCTCTTCCTCCTCTTCCTCGGGCGCCACGCCTTCCGAAGACGCCGAAGGTTTCGGCACGGGTGTTTGCTGCGGGGGCGGGGACACTCTGCTTTCAGCACGCGCTTCGGGCTGTGCCTGCGCTCCTTGCAGACTCCGAGGCAAACTCTGGGGTGAAGATGGAAGCTGCGCGGGAGGAGCCTGCGCCTTCGTCGCCGTGGGTATGGCAGGCGTTTCGGTCGCGCCAGCGGCGGCGGGCTGGGCTCCCGCCGCATCGATGAGGGCTACCACAGTCTGGATGGGAACGGTCTTGCCCTCTTCAACGCGAATCTCCTTGAGGACACCGGCGGCGGGCGAAGGGATTTCCGCATCGACCTTGTCCGTGGAGATTTCAAAAAGGGGCTCATCGCGTTCTATCGAGTCGCCCGGCTTTTTCAGCCATTTGGTGATGGTGCCTTCGAAGATGCTTTCGCCCATCTGGGGCATGACGACTTCGACGGCCATGGCTCTCTCCTCTACCTGGCGTGTGCAACTTGCTGCTTGGTCAAACCGCCTTCTACAGCATGCACTCGGCGGTTACGGAAGTTCAATAGTGAGCCAGATCGCGCGCGGCTGCCGTAATGCGCTCCGCATTCGGTAGAAAATGCTCCTCCAGCGGCGGCGAAAACGGTACCGGCGTATCGAGTGAGGTTACGCGTCGAACCGGCCCGTCCAAATCGTCGAAAGCGGAATCGGTAACCAGAGCAGCGATCTCTCCGGCGATGCCGCCCGTACGTGTGTCTTCATGCACGACGAGCAGCTTACTCGTCCGCCTGACGGATTCGATGATGGTTTCGCGATCGAGCGGCAGCAGCGTGCGCAGGTCGACGACTTCGGCTTCTATGCCCTCCCGCGCCAACTGCTCCGCGGCTTCGATGGAAGCGTGCATCATGGCCGCGTAGGTGACGATGGTCAGATCGCGCCCTGGCCGCCGCACCACCGCTTTTCCAATGGGCACGGTGTAGTCCCCTTCCGGCACTTCCTCCTTGATGCGCCGGTAGAGAAATTTGTGTTCGAAGAAAAGCACCGGATTGTTATCGCGTATGGCCGACTTCAGCAGCCCTTTGGCGTCGTAAGGTGTGGCCGGATAGACCACCTTCAAGCCCGGCGTGTGCACAAAGTACATTTCCGGATTCGCGGAATGGAAGGCGCTGCCGTGTACGCCCCCACCGGCAGGTCCCCGAATGACAATGGGCACGGGAGCGCCCCAGCGGTAGTGCGACTTGGCCACGAAGTTGGTGATCTGATTGAACGCGCAGGCGATAAAGTCGATGAACTGCATCTCTGCCACGGGGCGCAGGCCGACATAACTCATGCCCACCGCTGCGCCTACAATGGCGGTTTCGCTGATCGGAGTATCGATGACGCGTTCCCAGCCGAAGCGCTCGAGAAGCCCGGCCGTAGCCTTAAACGCGCCGCCGTAAACGCCAATGTCTTCTCCAATCAACAAGACCGATGGATCGCGTTCCATCTCCTCGAGGAGCGCTTGCCGAATGGCGTCGAGATAGGTGACCTGGGCCATCGTTATCTCTCTACACCTTGCGACGCGCGCGGGCAGGCACTTTGTTCTTGCGATCGGTGTGCGTCGTTTGCTCAGACTTTGGCTCGCCGGCTAAATTCCGCCGCTGCCCTGCAGGGCTGGATCGAACGTCTGCCTCCTGAACGGCCCCAAAGTCGCTCACCGTCCATTCAGGCTTCACGCTGGACTTCGGCGGCAGCAGTTCCGTTTTGGCGCGACGCCATTCCGCTTCCACAGTGTGGCAGCCCTGGCAATAGACTCCCTCCTCGGCGAGTTCCGGAGGCGGAAACGGAGAATTCTCGGCGAACTCGAGATCAGCGGCCAGTTCGCTTTCGATACGCTGGTTTATCGCCGTTTTGTCTTGTTCGTTCCAAAGCCCGTGCTGCGTCAGATATTTCTCGTAGCCGCTCAGGGGATCGCGCTCTTTCCAATAGGCCATCATTTCCGGCGGGACATATTCAGCCGGGTCGTGCTGTGCATGTCCGGTCATGCGCATGGTTTTGGATTCGATCAGCACCGGCCCATCACCCCGGCGCGCCTGTTCTACTGCTTCCCGCGCCGTGCGCCAGACAGCCATGACGTCATTGCCATCCACGATGAGGCTAGAGATTCCGTACGCACGGGCCCGGTCGGCAAAGTCGCGCAGCGGAGCTTGCCGGCTCACGGGAGTGGAGTAGGCCCATTGATTGTTTTCGACCACAAGCACAAAGGGCGCGCGCTGCACGGCGGCCAAGTTCATACCTTCGTGAAACGCGCCCGTGGATGTGCCGCCGTCGCCGATCCAGGTCATGGATACTATCTTCTGTCCGAGGTATCGCCCACCCATGGCCACTCCAGTCATCACCGGAATCAAGTCGCCCAGCATGGAGATCGGAGAAACAACATGCCGAACCTTCAAATCGCCGAAATGGCTGGTGCCATCCTTGCCTTGAGTGGGCGAAGTCGCACGCGCCATGTATTGAGTCAGAATGTCGCGCGGTTTATAGCCGCGAACGAGGAGAGCGCCCACATTGCGGATCATGGGCGCGATCCAATCGCCGTCTGCCAAGGCGTAGGCGGTGCCTACGGATGTGGCTTCCTGCCCCAAGCTCCCGTACAAACCGCCAATGACTTTATTTTGCCGGAAGAGGCGCACCAGCAGTTCCTCCAGCGAGCGGTTGAGCCTCATGTAGTAGTAGAGCTCGAGGGATTGTTCCCTGGTGAGGTCCCGGCGCGTTCCGTCCGGCTTCATGAACTCTCCTTCACGCCCTGTCCACCGATATCGCTTCCCGCAGCCAATCGTCGAGTTCGGCGGAGGTTGCCGGAGTCAACTCCAAACCAAAGGCTTCGCCAAATCCATCACTCAGACGTGCAATCGCCTCCGCGCGAGAAACGGGCTGCCCGAGCAATCTCTCGAGCGATGTGACAAGGCAACCGGCGATGCCGCAAGGCGTAATGAGGTCGAAAAAGCCCAGATCGGTGGAGACATTGTACGCAAATCCGTGAGACGTGACCCAGCGGCTGATGTGCACCCCGATGGAAGCGAGCTTTTCTTTGGGCGGGGGTTGATCGCCGCCGGCTGCGGGCGCACTTGCCATACCGCCGTTAACCCACACGCCCGTGCACCCCGGAACACGGAATGCCTCGATCCCAAAACATGAGGTTGCCTGGATCATGCATTGCTCGAGCTGCCGCACATACCACACCACATCGCGGCGAATTCCATTCAGGTCCAGGATGGGATATCCCACCACTTGGCCGGGACCATGATACGTGATATCGCCGCCGCGATTGGTGTGATGAAATTCGACGCCTTGACGGCTCAGAAGATCTTCGGAGACGCGCAGGTTTTCGTGCTTGCCGTTGCGGCCGAGGGTTATGACATGGGGATGTTCGCAGAAGAGCAAAAGATCGGGCACGGAGCCGAGTTTGCGCGCGGCGACCAGCCGCTGCTGGAGTGCCGCAGCTTCTGCGTAGCCAATCGTTCCGAGATCAATCGCCTTGCAGTTCTTCATGGGCGGCAAACCATATGGCGGGAATTCCTTACGGGCCTCTGCTGTCACCGCGACGGCAGTCCTCGACGCGTGGCGTTTAGAAATTTATGGACAACCCTCGCACCGAAGCAAACGCGTCTCCCATGGCCTCCCATAGAGTGGGATGGGCATGCACCGTGAACAGCATGTCGTCAATCGTGGCCTCGAGCTGCAGTGCCGCCACGGACTCGGACAAAATCTCCGTGGCCAGCGGACCGATAATATGCACGCCCAGAATTTCGGACGTCTTGTTGTCCGCCACTACTTTGATGAAGCCTTCATGGTGATTGATTATGGAAGCTTTGCTGTTGGCCAGAAACGGAAATTTTCCGATCTTCACGTCATAGCCAGCCTCGCGAGCCTGTTTCTCCGTGAGACCGATCGACCCAATTTGCGGCTCGCAGTAGGTCGCGTTAGGAATGCGGCTTCTTTCGAGCGTGGGTACCTGAATGCCGGCGATCCGCCCCACGGCGATGATGCCCTCCATGGAGGCGGCGTGCGCCAGTTGGGGCATTCTGGCCACAATGTCTCCGATGGCATACACCTGCGGCTCGTCAGTCTCCATATAGCGTCCCACATGCACAAAGCCGCGCTCGAGTTTCGCGTGCGTCTTCTCCAAGCCGACATTTTGCGTGAGCGGAGACCGCCCCACCGCGATAAGTACGACATCGGCGGCAAGGCTTTGCGAAGCGCCCGATTTGTCTTTAAACGCGACGGCTGCTCCGGCCCCGTCTCTCCGAACCGATTCCACTATCGCTTCCGTGAAGATGCGAATCCCTCGCTTGCGAAAGGCCTTCTCCAACTCCGCGGAAATTTCCTCGTCCTCGAGAGGTGCCACACGCGGGAGCATCTCGAGAATCGTTACTTCGGCGCCGAAAGAACGATAAACAGAAGCGAACTCAACGCCGACGGCGCCCGCACCGACGACAACGAGATGCTTGGGAATTTGCGGCAGCTTCAAGATGTCCCGGTTGCCGACAATCACCTGGCCGTCGAATGCAACGCCGGGGATGGAGCGGGCTTCGGAACCCGTGGCAAACATAATGTGCTGGGCTTCGACGTCCGTCGTCTTACCCGCGTTCTCCACCTGGACATGATGCGGCGCCGCCCATCGCCCCCAGCCTTGCATGGATTCCACTTTGTTCTTCCGAAAAAGGAACTCGATGCCTTTGGCGTGTTTGTTAACGATGCGCTCCTTGCGGGCCAGCATCGCGGGCCAATTGACCTTGACGTCAGAGACTTCGATACCGAATTCGCTAGCGCGCTGGAAAGCTTCGAAGAGTTCGGCGTGATAAAGCAGCACCTTGGTGGGGATGCAGCCGACGTGAAGGCACGTGCCGCCCAGAAAGCCGTCCTTCTCGATGACGAGCGTCTTTAATCCCCATTGGGATGCGCGAATGGCGGTAACATAGCCGCCCGGTCCGCTGCCGATGATCGCTAAGTCGTATGCAGCCATGTAACCCCCGGCACTTCGCCCCGCAACACCCGCCCCGGAGACCGCTTTCGCCGAACGCGGATCCACGCCCCAGAACAGGGGATCCCACCGGCAATTGTCTGCTTGAGCCGGGGCGGGTACCGCGAGTAAGGCCCCGCGAAGGACGCGAAAATCCGATTCTAGCAACGCATATTCAGGGTCGCAACTTTCGGGGAGGATGACGCTACAGAGCGTGCCGGGCAGTTCAACGCAGCTAAGCGTAGCACTGTAGCGTTCGCAAATTATTTACCGATGTAGGAATCCAAATGCGGTTTTTCGAATCTTAGTAACGGAGCTGGCGAAGCCCGCCAGGGCTTCCTTGACACTAGGAAAGGCGGTACGTACAATGACCGTTTTGAATACTGCCGATAAAGCCCATAGTGGGGCTGCAAGTATGGATAAGAAGCGTCTCGACTACTATAGGAAGAAACTCCAAAGTAAGCGCGAGGAGTTGGTGCGGAGCATTGCGCGCACCGAAGAGGAAGGCCGCTCGGCCGATGACGATCCGACCGTTGACTTGGCGGACAAGGCTGCGAACTCCTACACCAAAGAGTTTCTGTTCGGACAGAACAATACGGACCGCACAACCTTGCAGCAAATTGACGAAGCGCTCAACCGCATCCGCAACAACACTTTTGGAACCTGCCTGAACTGCGAAACTGAACTGCAGCAAAAGCGGCTCGAAGCCGTGCCCTGGGCCAGCCACTGCACGGTCTGCCAGGAAAAGCACGAACAGGGTCTTCTGTAGCATATTCCGACGAACATCGAACCGGGCCCAAGGGCCGGGACTTTGCGTCCCAGCCTGTTTTCGGCTAACCTTGCGCTCACGAGGGCGGCTTGCGAAGCGTTCACGCGTGCGTGCAAGGTCTGCGGGAGGCGCTCGCATCCCTCCTTTTTCCGGCGCCCTGCCGTATCTGCAGCCAGGTACTCGACACCGCCGACCGCATCCCTCTTTGCCGCTCATGCCTAATGTCCTTGCGGTCTCTCGATGGCCCCTGCTGCGCTCGCTGCGGGCGGCCTTTCGCTTCGTCTATAGCCGTGCAGGTCGAGGGTGTGCCCCTATGCCATGTATGCCGCCGAGGTCTTTACGATTTCGATTTCGCACGCAGCTACGGAGCGTACACCGAGAACATGACCGACGCCGTCATGCTGTTGAAGTATCAGCAGGTAACGCCGTTAGCGACCTGGTTTGCGGCAGCGCTGCGGAAGACGTTTGAGAGCCATCGCGAGATGTGTGTGGCGGATGTAGTCGTGCCCGTACCGGCGCATGTGGCGCGATTGCGGGAGCGCGGTTACAATCATGCTGAGCTGATTGCCAAGCCGCTGGCGCGATCCCTGGCACTGCCTTGCCGTTCGTATCTGCTGGTGCGCACTAGGCCGCGTCCGGATAAGCTCCGGCTTAGTTTAAGGGAGCGCTGGCGCAGCGTTCGCGGCGCGTATACGATGCGTTACGGTATGCGTGTTGACAAGCTTCGCGTGTTACTGGTAGATGATGTGCTAACCACCGGTGCAACGCTCGATGCCTGTTCCAGAGCCTTGCGAAAGGCCGGAGCATCTAAGGTGGTAGCTCTGACGGTGGCTCGCGCAATCCCGCGCTGGGAGATTCCGGCGTAGAGTCGCCGCGCAGGGGGCCAGACGGATGAACTCGGGCTCATCAGACGAAGGTGTAAGCAGGCAGGACAAGCCTGTCCCGCCCGTTGCCAATCGCGAAAGTCATCATCCACGTTCTGTTCCACCGCACGCCAGCCGTAAGCCAGCAATCATGCAGGAGCCGGTATTGGTGCTGAACGCAACGTTCGAACCCATCAACGTGACTGCGGTCCGTCGGGCCATGGTGCTGTTGCTGAAGGGAGTGGCACAGGCCGAGGAGCTGAACCACCACGAAGTGCATTCCACTTCGCGGGCGATTAAGGTACCGTCCGTGATCCGTTTGCTGGCCTATCGCCACATTCCACAACAAACGCGCGCCCTTTCGCGGAAAAATATCCTGCTGCGGGACCGCAACACGTGCCAATTCTGCGGTGCCGTTTTCCCCGCTTCGGAGCTGACCCTCGACCACGTCGTTCCGCGTTCGCGGGGCGGGCGCTCCTCGTGGGACAATCTCGTGGCTTGCTGCTACCAGTGTAACAATCGCAAGGGGGATCGCACTCCAGAGGAAGCAGGAATCAAACTGGCCCGGCGACCCCGCCCGTTCACGCTCTACACCTCTCGGCAGCTGATGCGCTTGATTGGCCACCGGGATGAGAAGTGGCGCAAGTACCTTTTTTACTGAAGGTTAGAACTGCTGCGGCTGGCCATCCCACTTTTGCAAAGAATGCAACGCCACAAAGTTTGGCGGCATCTAAGTTTTCAAGACCACTTCTAGGACACACCCCGGGAAGCAGCGAGGCATACGCCAAGCTGCTTCCATTTTTTTAGGACAGAGCCTGCCGAAGCACCACCCGCAGCCCTCGGCGCCATCCCTCATTCAGCCCCACCCGGCAGATTTCTATATCCGGGATGAGGAACCGAGCTAAGACGTCAACGGCGGGGTGAAATTGGAGCGAGGGAGCCACCAGGAAAAGCAGGGGGGGCTGGGAGCTGATGTCTAAGCCTGGGAAATAACCGTACCGGCCGAAATCCTCCTGCTCCTGATGGTGGCGGACCCGTAACCAGTAATCGACCGCCTGCATAAGCAGCTGCACATCTTCAGCGGCTTTGAGTTCGATCACGGCAAGCCGGCCCTCGCGCGTAATGCACAAGAGATCCATGACCCCGCGGTCCGCGGAGGAGGAGACGGGGACTTCCGTATAGATAAAGCGCTGGTCAATGCGAGGATCGATGCGAACCGTCTCTCCAACCACCAGAGACTGCAGCCACCGTTCAGGTTGCGCGCGATAGAGACGATGCCGCGGCGAACCAGAGACGGGAGACCGATATCTGTCGAGTTCGCGAACCAGGCGTTCGAGTTCCGGCCGGCTGGACGAAGAAAGCGGCTTTTCGGTACCGATGCCGAAGAAGACTGTTCCTTGCGCCCAGCGCGCAAAAAGCAGGCCTCGAAAGCGAAGAGCGACTTCAGAAGTGCCGGAGATCGGCTGCGCGGTAATGGCCGTGGGATTCAGCCGGCAAATGGGCTCGATTGCCCCCCGCGCCTGGCTCACAACGGCTTCGATTTCCCGGCGCGGCACAAGCCAGGTCTTGAGATTTCCCGTGTCTTTCGGATCGACACGCCGCACTCGCCCGGTGCCGGCGTCGTAGGCATAAAGTTCCATCGCTGTGGTAGGCGAAACCGCTTTCAACCGGTGCGAAATAATACGGCCGGTGTCTTCGGGAAAAAATAGCCGAAGTCGTCCTATGGGTTTCCGTGATTTTCGACTCCGGACATGGTCAAGCCAAAGCAGACCAAAGGTAAGCAGTGCGTCGTAGGTGGCCGTGGTTTCGCCTGGCGCCGCGGCCATTATGGCCGTGCCATGATTTCCCGCGAAGGTTGCACCGCGGACGTAATTACCCGAGAGGGAATGTTCCAGATCGGCTGCCGAGGTCAACGGGGAGATCGTCTCGTCTGGAAACTGCTGGACGAGCATTTCCCTGAAACGCGCGCGAAATTGCTCCCGCCGAACCTGTCCGCGATCGGCCTCGCGTTCACAGGAAAGAAATTCGAGCAGACTTGGCCGCGTGCGGCCGAAACGTGTGACCTTAAGGGCCAGCCCCCCAGATGCATCGCTATCGATGCTTACGACGCGGCGGACGAGGGTGCTTTCCGGAGACCACAAATGCAGCAGGAGGGCTCCCGCCTTCTCGCGCAATTCGTACTGGAAGTTTTCGAGCGACGCTACCCAGGATCCGTTTTCCTGCACCTTCACGCGGCCGCTAGCGATTAAGCGCCGAAGCGCGTCGTTCACCGCCTCCCGCAATTCCATGGTGGCCGAGTATAGGCCAAAAGAGGCAGGCAGTACGCGAAATGACGGCGCCCCAAGCGCTCACTGAAGCTGCAGGCCGGTTATACGAATGGTTGGGTAAGCCTGGTTCCACTGAACGGGAAGCGTTTCATAACCAAGTTGAAAATCCCGGCGCTGATTCGGAGCAAGAGGCACAGCCGTAGGGCTGAACAAACGCTGCTTATCTCGCAAAACCACCTGGTTGAAGACGTCGTGGAACTCGAGGGTGACCTCGACCTGGCGAATCGCCTGAGGGCCATTGTTCAAGACCGTTCCGAATACGAACGTCACCTCTTGGTTAAGGAAGTTCGCCGCACGAGCGACCTTGGGTTCTAAAAACTGAACGTTCTGCACGTAAGCTTGTTCCGCCGGCCCCATAGGTAAGGGCTGCTCTACGACTTTGGCAGGAGCGGGCGTAAGCCGCCCCACAAGATAGATCACACCGATCAGCACCAATGCCGCGGCTACGCCGACGAGCAAAACCGTCGGCGCTCTGCTCTTTTCGTCGTCCATCAGGGGCTTTGGAGTGTTGCTCATCTTCCGAACGCCAGTCGCAAAATCAGCGCTTCCCGAGCGCCGGCCCGCTCCATGCGCTCCTGCACGGAGGAAATATCGTAAGGCGTCCGCCAAAATTCCACTTTCGCCTCGCGGAGATCAAGAATGGCAAAGGCAGCCCGCGGATCGCCGTCACGCGGCTGCCCGATAGACCCCGGATTCAAGAGGTAACGTGTTCCGGGTCGCAGGCGAAGTACGCTTCGATTCCTCTGTGGATCATCCAGCTTCGGTTCAATAGACACTATGCTCTCCCCATCAAACGAGAAGCCACCCTGAATATGGGTGTGGCCGAAGAAGGTGATACTACGGGGCGAAGCAAGTATGCCATCCAGCGCTCGATCGGGAGTAAAAACATACTCGTCCTCGTCCTCCACCGCGCCGTGCACCAGCGCGACCCCTTCAGCCTCCAGCGGCCCGCCCGGCAGATTGCGCAAGTACGCAAGATTCTCGGGAAGAAGCTGAGCGCGGGTCCATTCGATGGCCGCCCGCGCCGCCGGATTAAAGTCTTCGAGATCGGCAGCGCCCGCGACAGCCTTGTCATGATTGCCGCGAACAACGGCGGTCACCTCTGAGCGCACGCGGCTCACAGCTTCGTTCGGGTCCGGTCCGTAGCCCACGATGTCCCCGAGACATGCCGCCTTCTCCCAATGCCCGGCGCATGCTTCGAGCGCCGCTTCGAGCGCGGTCGCGTTCGCGTGCACGTCGCTGAAAACCAGCAAGCGCATGGGAGACCGCCGAAAACGGCAGCGGAAGGGAACGATTATAGAGGAGGCCTAGGGCTTTTGCGATGCGAACTGCCAGCGCGAGCCTGTGAGACAGCGGCTACTGCAAACGGAAACTGACGTTGACCTTGATATGGATGGGAATGGGCTGCCCGTTCAGACGCGCAGGCTCGTATTTCCAGAAGCGCAGCGAATCGACCGCCGCTTGCTGCAGCAGAGGAGCGCCGCTGATGACCTTGGTTGCTGCAACCTTTCCCGTGGCATCGATGAGCGCGTCAACAAGTACATCTCCTTGCACATGCGCGGTTTTGGCGGCGAGGGGATATATCGACGCGATGGAAGAAACGAGCTTCGGCTGCACGAGTTGTCCGCCGTTGGCGGATGCCGCCGACGGGGGCTGAATAGGTGCGACGGGACCGTTCGTACGCACGACGCTATCGCCGATTCCCGTGGGCATTGCGGTGGCTTCAGACGCCAGTACTGGCGGGGGCTCCACGGCATTGATTCTTGGCGCCGTTTTCACGTTGGGTGCGGAGATCTTACCTACGTTAATATTCGGACGGGCAACCGGTTGCGGCTGAGGTTCGGAGCGCACCTCGATTTTCGGCGTCTCGACGCTGAGGCGAGCCGGCGTCGACTGAGGCACAGACGAGATTCCTGGACCAGCGTTGCCCGGCACAGTCGAAACACTCGCGGCAGGCGTGAGCGAACTGGATCTGACGGAAGCGTTGGTGATCGGCGCCTCCTCTGGCGTTGCCAGAACCGGACTAGGCATCGTCGCCACCGGCTCGGAACGCGGAGTTGAAACTGGCGCGGTTGAAGGCTGCTGTACCGACGCAACGGCCCGGTCCCAACGCAGGAAAAACGCGCCGCCGGCTGCCCCAATTGCCAGCAGCGCAATCGCCGCGGTCGCGATTAGGGCTATCTTCTTGTTCGAGCCCTTATGTTGCTGACCGTCATTTTCGTCAAGAACCGGAGTGTCGAACGATTCCAGTCGCGGCACACGGGTCGGGATGACACGAGGCTCCTTGCCGGTGATGGACGACCCGAACACAGTTGTTGAACTCTGGGGCGCCCCAGCCGGGATTTCCGTGATCTCTTCTCGCGCCTTTCCGGCTGGGCTGTCCGCTAGCGAAGTCACCTTCACCGGCTGGGCGGAAATCGGCTTAACGTCTGCGGCCGGGGCCGAGCTTCTTACCGAAGATTCCGGCTGCACTGTGGGGATGGTCAGCTTAGGAGCCGCGCTTATTGGCGTCACCGTCTGCTTTGGCGCCTGCGTTGGAGCCGACGCTGGCACGGCCGGCGAAACAACCCCGAGCGTGGGTTTATCCTTCACGATGGAAGGCTCGGCTTGGCGCGGTTCCTCCCAAAAACCGAGCGCCCGTTGGGTAAATTCCAGGTTCACGTAATTCTGGATTCCCGGCTGCGTCTTAACGCTCGTTACCCGGCAAATTACGTCCGCCCCCGTGCGGTTATTCGTCAGCACCACGAGCTCGCCAGGCGTTACTGTCGCAGACAAACGCACGACCGCTCCTTGCGGGAAAATGATTACCGTGCGCGTTTCCTCATGGACCGGGGGCAGTTTGGCCGCACCTTTTGCAGCCGCTGAATAGCGCGACGCGTGAATCGTGACCGGCACTTCGGTACCGACGGCATCGCTAGGCTGGGAGTCTTGCATATCGCTCTTGGTCGTGCCTTCAGACGTTGCTTCGAAGAGAGAATCCTTCGCAGTGCTTGCCATTTAAACGTCCTTTACGGGCCCACGGGCGCCCCGTACTCACCTAGGTATTTGCCTTGGCGCCAATTCTGCTGTGACCTCCAAACTTGCGTAATAGTACTTCCGTACTGCCGACGCCAATCCGGCACCTCATTGCCCCAGCGAGCAGTTTCCGGGACAGATTGGGTATGCGAAGCGATCTGGTGCGACAGGCTTTAGCGGATAAACATGCAGTCGCCGTAACTGTAGAAGCGGTAGCCGGAGGCGACCGCGTGACGGTAGGCAGACAACACCAATTCGCGGCCTGCAAACGCGCAAACCAGGGCGAGCAAGGTGGACTGAGGCAAGTGGAAATTCGTCAGCAGCTGATCGATTAACGAAAACCGATGCCCGGGACGAATGAAGATATCAGCGAAAGTCCGGCCAGCGGCAATTGCCTCAGGGGCACGGCCCGCAGCGATCGCCTTCTGAGCGGCATCCTCGAGCGCACGAACGACGGTCGTACCCACAGCCAAAATGGGCCTGTTCTGATGGCGTGCGGCCTTTATCGCCGCCGCCGCAGCCTCGGAAATCTCATAGGCCTCGGAGCGCATAACATGGTCTTCCAGTACCTCCGAACGGATGGGCTGGAATGTCCCGAGACCCACTTCCAAGGTGATCTCGATAATCTCGATACCCCGCTGGCGTAATTCTGAAAGAATTGCAGGAGTGAAATGAAGGCCCGCCGTTGGCGCGGCAACTGCCGCCGGATTCTTTGCAAATACGGTCTGATACCGCTCTCGATCTGACTCCTCGTCCGATCTGCGGATATATGGCGGCAAAGGCACATGACCGGCTCGGTTGATCGCTTCGGACACCTCGACTCCGTTCTCGGCACGGAATCGAAGCCGCCGAAGTCCATAGCCTCCGCGCCAGATCACTTCGGCTTCTAGCGCCGCCCCCTCGAAAAATAGCTTCTCTCCGATTCCGACCTTCCTTCCAGGGCGGACCAGGGCTTCCCACACATCGGGCTCTATACGCCGAGTGAGCAGCACCTCGATACGCGAGGAGAGATGCCCCTTCAGGCCATGCTTCCCCGGCGGCTCGGCGCGGATCCCCGCACGGTGACCGAAGAGCCTCGCAGGAATCACCCGAGCGTTGTTTACCACCATCAGCTCGTTGCCCTTAAGCTCGGCGGGAAACTCCTTGAAATAGGCATCCTCAATCCGCCCAGAACTTCGATCGAGGATGAGCATACGGGACGCCGAGCGATCCTCGGCAGGCCTTTGCGCGATGAGGTCAGCCGGAAGCTCATAGTCAAGTTCTGAGAGTAGCACTTTCTTATCATAGCACGTCCTAACGTACTGTAATGGAAGGACATTCACTACGGTAAAAACTAGGCTCCCTACTAGTTGACATTGTAACACTCATATTATATGCTCTCGTGGTAAGCATTAGACTAGCACGGAGGATCAAAGCCCTATGAGCAGCACCATTGTTTCCCGTTGGAAGCCCTTTCGCGCAGAAGGCATCCGCGCTGAATATCAGAATGGTGTGCTGCATATGCCCAAGCGAGAGGAGTCCAAGCCGAAGCAAGTCAAGATCAGTGTTTCGGGGGATGGCAAGAAATAATCAAAGGGATGCTACCCGAAAATGGGGTCGGGCCATCCGGCCCTTTTCGGTCTAAGATGAATGGCTAAGCTCCAAAAGGAACGAACCATGCTGCGATATGACAAACTGACGGTAAAAGCTCAAGAGGCGCTCCAGCAGGCGCAGGACATCGCCGGAAAGGCGGGTCAACAGCAACTGGAGCCGCTGCACCTGCTGGCTGCTTTGGTGGCGCAGCACGATGGAGTTGTGCCCCCGCTCTTGAACCGCCTCGGCGTCCGGCCGGAGACACTGGAGACGGAGATTGCGGCCCAAATTGAGCGTCTACCCAAGGTAAGCGGCGTTTCGCAGCAATATCTGAGTAACACGACGAATGAGGTTCTCGAAGCGGCGTTCGAGGAAGCGGAAAAGTTCAAGGACGAATACGTTTCGGCAGAACACATCTTGCTGGCCATCGCGGCGAGGACCAAAGACCCAGCAGGACAGTTGCTCGCGCGACACGGAGCCTCGCGCGATGCCATTCTGCAAGCGCTCGCGGCGGTGCGCGGCAGCCACCGCGTAACATCTCAAACGCCCGAATCGACGTTTCGCGCTCTCGAACAGTACGCACGCGATCTCACGGAGTTGGCTCGCCGCGGCAAGCTCGATCCCGTCATCGGACGTGATGTGGAGATTCGCCGCGTGATGCAGATCCTGGCGCGGCGCACCAAAAATAATCCGGTGTTGATTGGAGAGCCGGGCGTCGGCAAAACGGCCGTGGTGGAGGGCCTGGCGCAGAGAATCGTTTCGGGCGACGTGCCCGAAGTCCTCAAGCCCAAGCGCATCGTCGCGCTTGATCTCGCCGCACTCGTGGCAGGCACGAAGTATCGGGGTGAATTCGAGGACCGGCTGAAGGCCGTCCTCAAAGAGATTACCGAAGCCGAAGGGCAAATTATCCTCTTTATCGATGAGTTGCACACCCTGGTGGGCGCAGGCGCCGCGGAAGGTTCCATGGACGCTTCCAACATGCTGAAGCCGGCGCTCGCCCGCGGTGAACTTCGCGCCATCGGCGCCACCACCATCAACGAATACCGGAAGCACATCGAGAAGGACCCCGCCCTGGAGCGGCGGTTCCAGCCCGTTTTGATCGCCGAGCCTTCCGTTGAGGATACGATCGCCATTCTGCGCGGTTTGAAAGACCGCTACGAGCTGCACCACGGCGTGCGCATTAAGGACGCTGCCATAATCGCGGCAGCCACGCTTTCCAACCGTTACATCACGGACCGATTTTTACCCGATAAGGCCATCGATTTGGTGGACGAAGCGGCGGCGGCTTTGCGCATGCAGCTCGATTCCCTTCCCGTCGAAATCGACGAGATCGAACGCCGCATTATGCAGCTGGAGATCGAGCGCCAGGCGCTGCTCAAGGAGAACGATGCGCATTCGCGCGAGCGGCTCGCGCATCTCGATCAAGAACTCGCCCAACTGCGCGAGCAATCGAATGCCCGCAAGGCCCGCTGGCAGGTGGAGAAAGACGCCATCGCGGGAATCGGCAAACGGAAAGAGCAAATTGACGCCCTGAAAGTGGAAGAGCAGCGCTACGAGCGTGCCGGCGAATTGGCAAAAGTGGCGGAGATTCGCTACAGCAAGGTGGCGCAAGCCGAACGCGAATTGCAACAGGCGCAGAATCGGCTGGACGAGCTACAGAAAACCGGCCGCATGCTCAAGGAAGAGGTCGACGAAGAAGACATCGCCGCCCTAGTCAGCAAGTGGACGGGCATTCCTGTCGGCAGGTTGCTGGAAGGCGAGGCCAGGAAACTGGTCACCATGGAAGACCGGTTGCGCCAGCGCGTCGTAGGACAGGAAGATGCGCTCGAACGGGTTTCGAACGCCATACGGCGCAACCGCGCCGGGCTCTCTGACCCGAATCGGCCGATTGGGTCGTTCATCTTTCTGGGCCCAACGGGCGTTGGGAAGACGGAGTTGGCCCGCGCGCTCGCGGAATTCCTGTTCGACGATGAACGCGCCATGATCCGTCTGGACATGTCCGAATACATGGAGAAGCATTCGGTCTCGCGCATGATCGGCGCGCCTCCAGGCTACGTGGGCTATGAGGAGGGCGGGCAGTTGACCGAACAAGTGCGCCGCCGGCCTTACTCCGTCGTGTTGTTTGACGAAATCGAAAAGGCGCATCCGGATGTTTTCAATGTTCTTCTTCAGATCTTGGAGGACGGCCGTCTAACGGATGGAAAGGGACGCAAGGTCGACTTCCGCAACACCGTGCTGGTCATGACCAGCAACGTCGGCTCCGCGGCGCTCTTCGAACTGGCGGACAAGGATCCCGAACGCGCGCGAAAGGAGGCCACTGAAGCGTTGCGGGCAACGTTCCGCCCCGAGTTCCTGAACCGGATCGACGACATCGTGCTCTTCAATCCGCTGGGACGCGAGCAACTGGAGAAGATTGTGGACCTGCAACTCGCATCCGTATCGAAGCTGCTCGCCGAGCGGCAGGTGCGTATCGAATTAACCCCGGCCGCGCGAAATTTGATACTCGCCGAAGGCTACGATCCCGCATACGGCGCGCGTCCCTTGCGGCGCACGGTGCAACGGCTGGTGCAGGATCCCCTGGCCAAGGAGATTCTGGAAGGAAAAGTCCTTCCTGGCGACCTGATTCGCATCGATGCGTCGGACGGAAAGATGAAATTCGAGCGAGCACCGGCGGACAAGCCGAAAGCAAAAGAACCGGCAGCCGCGGCGGCCCGGACCGGTCGCGCAAGGGCCAGTTAAAGGCTAGTTGAAGGCGAATTGACGCAGGGCTTCATGACTGTAGACTTATTTGCGGATCTCCGCGGAATCGCAGAGGCTGATCGCTCATGAGAACACTCAAAACTGGACTCCTGCTGACGGCGCTTACCTTAATCCTGGTGTTCGGGGGAGAAGCCATTGCCGGACGCCAAGGCATGACTTTTGGGCTCGTCATAGCGGTGGCTATGAATGGCATAGCCTATTTTTTCTCGGACAAAATCGCCCTGGCCTCGAGCGGAGCGCGCCCTGTAACTCGCGAGGAGGCGCCGCGGCTCTACGCGGTCATGGAACGGCTCGCATCCAAGGGAAACCTGCCGATGCCAAAGCTCTACATAATTCCTCAGGCGGCGCCAAATGCGTTCGCTACCGGCCGAAACCCATCGCATGCCTCCGTGGCGGCCACGGAAGGGCTTCTGGAACTGATGAATGACGACGAACTCGAAGGCGTTATCGCCCACGAACTGTCGCACGTTCGTAATTACGACATACTAACTACATCGATCGCCGCTACCCTGGCCGGCGCGATCACCTGGATCGCCTCCATGGGCCGCTGGGCTCTCCTGTTCGGAGGGTTTGGAGGGAATCGCGACCGGCGCGGCGGCGGCCTGGAGGCGCTCTTGATGTTGTTCGTGGCGCCGCTTGCCGCCCTGCTCGTTCAGCTCGGCATTTCAAGGCAACGAGAATACGCAGCGGATGCCGCAGGAGCGCGTCTGGTCGGGCACCCTTATGGGTTAATCAGCGCTCTGGAAAAGCTGGGGGCCTATAACAAGCGTATACCCATGACCAATGTCTCCCCCACAACTTCGTCCCTGTACATTGTCACGCCGCTAAGCCCGGGACAGGTCTTCGCAGGCCTCTTTAGCACACATCCGCCGCTCCCGGACCGTATCGAGGCGCTCCGGCGGATGACTATTACTCGCTAAGTGCAAATTAATAGCCCGCCCTTTTACGCGCCAACATGGGCATAACCGTGCCGGAATGAACAGATTCGGAAAAAAGTTCCTAGTCGAATGGAGCCGGTCAGACTCTCACTCGCTAGTCACTGATTCGTAAACCTCTGATTTTGAGAGTCCGAAGACAGATGGCTGGCTGTCCGGTGAGTTGGAGCATTGCGTGCTCAGGATTTCGTGGGGGAAGGTTTTTCAGGGGGCACGATGACCTGTAGAGAGACTGTTCGTCTGATTTGCGAATACTTGGAGGGTAGGCTGTCGCCAAGCGTGGCTGAGGTCGTTAAGCGCCACATTGCGCACTGTCAGAACTGCCACATGGTGCTGGAGGCTGCTCAGCAGACCCTTGACGCATACTTCGACGGGCACCCGGAAATACCCAAAGTAG
>Ga0335081_10004011_pt1 | contig 23243 bp, 17 predicted proteins | sample Lox_Sample_35_FD_206713 | JGI IMG/M metagenome (GOLD analysis project Ga0335081, IMG submission 206713) | Soil microbial communities from Loxahatchee National Wildlife Refuge, Florida, United States - Lox_Sample_3.5 | ecosystem: Environmental > Terrestrial > Soil > Wetlands | place: USA...
CTGCCCGCAGGCTTGCCGCCATGGGGGTCGCGCCGGGTGCCGTTATCGTGAAGAAACGGTCTGAGCCGATGCGGGGGCCCGTGATCCTGGAAAAAGGCGCCACGCGGTTCGCCATCGGCTACGGAATGGCGCTCAAGGTGATCGTCCAGCCTCTTGACATTAAAGAAAAGGGCCTCCTGCCGTGAAGAAAGTGGCGATCGTCGGAAATCCCAACGTGGGCAAGAGCCTTGTTTTCTCGCGCATCACCGGCGTGGGCGTGATCTCTGCCAACTACCCCGGCACAACCGTGGACGTCAGGACGGCCCGGTTCGACCATGAAGGTGCGGCGTACGAGCTCATCGACGGGCCGGGCGTGTACTCGCTCGAGGCGCTGTCCCATGCCGACGAAACCGCGCTCGCGATCATTGACAACAGCGACATCATCATCAACGTTCTCGACGCGACCAACCTGGAACGCAACCTGAACCTTACCCTGGGCCTTCTCGCAAGGGAAAAGCCCATGGTGGTGTGCCTCAATTTCTGGGACGACACGGCGCACAAGGGGATTTTCATCCATGCGTCCCTGCTTGAAGAAATCCTCGGCGTTCCGGTGGTCACGGCAAGCGCCCTGCGCGGCCAGGGCATGCACGCGCTTGTCGACGCGCTCCCGCGCGCGGCCGCGGGCCGCCCGCTGGGAAATCCGGCCGATGCATGGGCGACCATCGGCGGAATCGTGAACAGGGTCCAGCGGCTGTCGCACCGCCACCACACGCCGCTTGAAATGCTGGGAGACTTCACGCTCCATCCCGTGGGCGGCCTTGTTTTCGCCTGCGCCGTTCTTGCCGCGACGTTCATCATCGTCCGCATGGCGGGAGAAGCGCTTGTCAATGGCGTGTGCGGGCCGCTGTTCGGGCGCTTCTACCATCCCTTTATCCTGGGGTTGTGCGGCCACATCCCCTGGACGCTGGTTCGCGAGTTGCTGATTGGCCGCGGCGCAGACCCGCTTGCCTCGTTCGGCATGCTCACCACCGGCGTTTACATCGCGGTGGTGCTCGTGTTCCCCTATTTCGTTTCGTTCTACCTCTTGTTCGGCCTGCTCGAGGACATCGGCTACCTTCCGCGGCTCGCCGTGGTGCTTGACACGTTTTTCCACCGGTTGGGCCTCCACGGCTATTCGTCGATACCGGTGATGCTCGGCCTCGGGTGCAAGGTCCCGGCGCTGCTCGCCGCCCGGACGCTCACCACGAGGCGCGAAAAAATCCTCACGGTGTCGCTCGTGCTCATGAGCGCGCCCTGCCTGCCGCAGAGCGCCATGATCGTCTCGCTCGGCATGCGGTACGGCACGGCCGTCGTTGCCGCGGTCTTCGGCATCCTGCTCGCGCTGGCGATCGGCGTCAACGCGGCGCTCAACAAATTGACAAAAGGCGGAGCGCCGGAGCTTTTCCTCGAGATTCCGGAGTACCGGCCGCCGTCGGCGGGGCTCATGGCGCAAAAACTGTGGATCAGGATTCGGGAGTATTTCGGCGAGGTGCTTCCCATGATCGCCGCCGGCGTGCTCGTCATCAATGTCCTCGATGCCCTGTCGGTTATCAGGATCGTTTCGGAAGCCACCGGAAGACCGGTGTCGTTTTTACTCGGCCTTCCGGCCGGCATCGCACCGGTGCTCATCCTGGGATTCTTGCGCAAGGACGTTTCCATCGCGCTGCTCGCGCCGTTCGGGCTTACAGCCGCGCAGTTCGTGGTCGCCTGCCTGTTCATGGTGCTGTACACGCCGTGCGTGGCATCGTTCTTCACGCTTGTCAAGGAACTCGGCGCACGCGCCTCGCTCATGGTGATGGGGACGGTGTTCGCCTCGGCGCTTGCCGTGTGCGCGCTGCTGAGCGGAATATTCCACCTCGCGCGCGCATGGGGAATGGCGATGTAAGGGGCGGAGAATGAGAGAGATTTCAAATCTTGTCGGTGTGGCCCGGGCACTTACAGGTTTATAAGTCATCGGGGAAAAATCAATAAACCTTCGGAGAATTGAAAAACGGCAACACCCTGGACAGGCGTATTGTGCATGTCAACCACCACACCGCTGAGGTCGATGTCCTGGGAATGTGATGAGAAAGGACAGAGGACGATACAAACCAAGGCGAGAGTGATGAAAAGTTTTTTTCTCATTTAGCCTCGACCGGTTTTGGGGAGTTTTATTATTATGATTGCCGGTGCCACCATTGAAAGTCTTCCCGGCGGGGGAGGTTTGGAGGGCGGGCCATAAAAGGCATTTTGTTATTCTCCCTATCTGTAAATATATGCAAAAACCATATATTTTTTAATAGAATTCCCCTTTCGCAGTATATTTTTTCCTCATGAACTCCCGTCTCCAGAATTCCGTGACCCTCGGCATTTATTCATGCTCCCATGGCGCGGTTGACGCCACTTGCGCCGCGCTCGCCTTCGGCATGGTGCAGGTGTATCCGCTCACCTCAAGTCAATTCATCACCTTCATCATCATTTATAATCTCCTTGCATTCGGCACGCAACCGCTGTTCGGCTGGCTTGCCGACCTGATTCGCGACTACCGGCTCACCGCACTCGCGGGAATGGGCCTCACGGCCCTGTCGCTTATCGCAATGAGAATCCATCCCGCGCTCGCTATTGTAATGGCCGGGACCGGCAATGCCATGTTCCATGTGGGCGGCGGCGCGGTTTCGCTCGCGATTTCGCCGCACCGGGCAACCGCGCCGGGGATTTTCGTCGCGCCGGGTGCAATAGGCATATTTATCGGCGCCATGGTGGGCAGGTCCGGCCCCGTTGCCGCTTGGCCGTTTCTTGTCATTCTCGGAATTCTATTTCTTGCGACGATTTTCACCGGGCACCCCGGCATTGTCATTGACGAAACGGCAAATCGTCCGGCTGTCCGCCTGCCGGTAATGTTCGGGATCCTGTTGCTGTTTTCGATCGCGGTGCGGTCATTTGCCGGATTTGCAGCCGGCGCACCCTATCAGGCGCACCACACCGTGATCCTCCTGCTGGTGCTTGCCGCCGTGGCAGGAAAGGCCCTCGGAGGAATAGTTTCCGACAGGTTCGGATGGCTGGCAATCAGCGTGTCGGCGCTGGCGCTGGCGATTCCGATGCTGGGGTTTGGCTGGGTGAATCCCGTGCTTGCCGTGGGCGGCATGGTGCTGCTTCAGCTGACCATGCCGGTCACCCTGACCGCGTTGTGGGAATTGTTCCCCCGCCACCCTGCGTTTTCGTTCGGCCTCGCGGCCGAGGCGCTCATCATCGGCGCAGCGCCGCTGTTTACTCATTACAGACCGCTCTACCGTTCCTGGCTGCTTCTGATGGTTCTTGTTTGTCTATCAGCGATTGCATTGTATGCTGCGTTGAAACTTCTGCCGCAAAAAGCTCAGGGGAAATAAAGAAAATCTGGGCGTTTCGCCGCTTCGCGGGGTCTATCGCTACAAGGGTGCGTCCAACGGATGTTTGGAGCTTGCAACTGCCGAAACCCTGCGGCACCCACGAGAGGGTAGCGGAAGACACCGCAGGCTGAAGCGAGTAGGAAACTTCCCACCACCATTAAAATCCTAAAAAAATGAATTAATTAATGAACTCCAACAGAAATCTGAGCGACTATTTACATGAAAATTGTCAATTATAATGGTATATTATAAATCAAGAGCGTTTCATCAGGTTAACGGAAAGGAATATGATATGCGTAAAAATCACCTTTTCTTCGCCATTCTTGCAACCATTGCTTTCAACATCCCGCTTTTCGCCGACGTCGTCAACCCGAATTTTCACCCGGTGGGCAGGTGCGCCACCATCGACAACCTCGATTCCTTTCCCGACATCGTGATCATCGCCGCGGTGTACGCTCCGGGCAACTCTATTGTGGACCAGTATGTGGTAAAAAAGGATTCCTGCCTGACCTTCGGATATAAATTCAACTTCCTTAAACTTTACTGGACCACGCTTGACTATTTCAACCAGGTCGGCATCACGGGCGTGGGAATCCCGCAGTCGCTTGCAAAAAAAGCCGCCGGCGCCGCGCCCGCAGTGGCGCTCTCCGATACGGTTGTACCCTACGGCGGCACCGTGCCGAATACCGACCCGCTGGTATGGGAGGGATATCATTACCTCCTGTTCTATCAGAACGGCGCTCTCAACGTCTATCTTGCGAAGATAGTATCCGTCAACAGCGACAGCACACGATCGGTGCAGACCTTTGACCCGCCGGCCTCGGGCGTCATCCGTCCGGTGCCGAAGGTCCTTGCGGGCGCGAACAATGCGTCGCTTGCCGTCAACCGCGGCTATGCCGTATTGACAGGTGCTACAGACGGTCCCGCAACGGTGACGTTCTTCGATGTGGCCGGAAGGCCCGCACTGTCGTTCAGCAAGAACTGCTGCACGGGATGCACCTATTTCCATTCCATCGCCGGACTGGCCTCCGGCGTATACTGGGTCAGGCTTTCCACGTCCGGCGGTACCGTGAACAGGCAGCTGCCGCTGTTCCGGTAAGCTGCATGTCCTACGAACTACGGTTCCTTCTTGCCCTTGCCGTCACCGTTGTCACCGAGACAGCGGTGATTTTTATTTTGATCCGCGCCCTATGGAAATCGGGCGCTTCATCCCTGTCGAACGCGCGCATACTTTTTGCGGGCATTTTCGCCTCATCCGCCACGCTGCCGTACCTATGGTTCATTCTTCCCGCACTTGTCAAGCCGTATATCGTTCAGGTGGTGACCGGGGAGATAGGCGTGGTAATGGTGGAGGCGGCGTTTTATTATTTTACGCTGAATGTTTCCGCGAAGAAAGCGGGGATTTTGTCATTGGTTGCCAATGCGGCGTCGATTGTGATCGGGCTGGTGATTTTCAGATAGTAGCCAAAGCCGGCACATGACCGGTTGCGCTGAGCAGAATTTGCTGGAACTTGACAAAAGGGGAGCATGGCCGGCTGCCCTTCGACAATCTCAGGGCGAACGGCTGTCAAGGAATTTTATCCCAGTCATAACAAATAATTAATCACCCGAGCGGCCCGGGGCTTTGACCCAGGATGGAAGTAAAACGATGTTCCATTGCGATGATGTGAAAAATGCGCCCTAAAAATGAAATTGTCCTTATTGTCGCATTGAAGGCATTTCCATTTCTTACCGTACTTTTTAAATGAACAATAGTAATTCAATGCATTGCGGCTTTTTGTCCAGATCCTGTCGTTATTTCAGAAATCCATCCTGGCTCCTGCTTTTTCTTTTCATTTCGTCCTCAGCCATCGACTTCACGCCGCCCGGCCCCAAACAGCGTTTCGCCGCCATCGGCCCCACCGCCGGGCTGCCCGCGGCCCTGCGCGCTGCGCTTGACACCTGCGAAGACTTCCCGCCCATCCCGGCGCCGACGTGCATGGACTGGCTTGCGGATTACCAGGAGGACGGCCAGACCTATCAGCAGTGGCTCGATGCAAAGCCGAACATGCCCGATTCCATTCGGAACGTGATCTACCTCCTGCCGCTGTGCGACATGGCAAATGCCAACGGCCCGCCGCTTGACAAATTAGGAGAGTTCGCGGGGGCGTTTTTCGCGATGAAGGTGAAGATCCTTCCGGTCCTCGTCTTATCCGACAAGGACGTTTTCAGGAGAAGGGACGCACACAATAAAAGCGGCCAACTGCTCGCGACCGACGTGCTCGCCCTCATGAAGAAAAAACTCCCGGCCGACGCGTTCGCCATGCTCGGCATCACCATGGAGGACATGTATCCGGGGCCGGGCTGGAACTTCGTGTTCGGGCTCGCGTCATTCAACGATCGCGTGGGCACCTACAGCTTCGCGCGCTACGACCCGGCATTTTACGGCGAGGAGCCGGGGAAGGCGAGGGACAAGATAATGCTCAAGCGGAGCTGCAAGATACTCGCGCACGAGGGCCTGCACATTTTCGGCCTCGCGCATTGCATCTTCTTTCATTGCGTGGAAAACGGCTGCAACCATATCGGCGAGTTCGACACCACGCCCTTGCAGCTGTGCCCGGTCGACCTGCGCAAGCTGCAGCGCAGCGTCGGCTTTGACGTGATGAAATATTACAAACGGCTGGGGGAGGTGTATGAGGATCTTGGGTTTACAAAAGAGGCCGCATGGGAGAAAAAGAGGTTGATGCGTGTGTCGGCGTCGGTTTTTAGAAAATCAAATTGATAGGAGCGTTCCCCTCCCCTTCGCCAAGGCTCAGGGTCGGGTCGGTTCTCCTTCCGGTTTCGCCTTCGGCTCCGGCTGCCACGGCGCTATGCCGCTTCACGGCGGCGTCCGGTCAGCACCGCTCTCCACAGCGGCCTCCAGTCGCCCCTAACGCGGCGGCGAAGTTCTGATTAGTCAATAACATCCAGTGGCGCCAATCGGAAAACGCAATGTCCCTTCCGCAGGTCCCGCACTAGGTTAGTCGAATTCCTCGGAGTGGTTTCCAAAAATATTTTATCTGCTTTTCAACCGCCGTTCGCAGGTGCGTCCAAAGGCCAACATTCAGCGGTCACCGGTCAAAAAAATACTATTGTCTAATTAATTATTGCTGATAGCGTTTATTGACATGGGGCATTTTTACTTGATGCCCATATAATATCTCTTTTCTTCCACGGACGAAAACTCTCTATTACCACGGTGTCTCGACAGCCACCCGAATGCCAGCCGGCAACGAGAGTCCCGGTGCCAAAGAGGGGGTGTGGGTGCAGATCGCCGCCGCCTTCCCAGATTCGTATTTTGTCAAGGAGGCGGCGGAAGCTGCACCCCAGGGGGAGACTTCCCCCGCCAGAATCATCTTTATGCCTTGTCGGCCAACTCCAAAATCAGCCGCTCCGTATCGTCCCACCCCAGGCACGGGTCCGTGATTGACTTTCCGTAAACATTCCCATCGGCTTTCTGCGTGCCTTCCTCGATGAAGCTCTCGACCATGAGCCCGCGCACCATTTTTGCGAGCAGCGGCGAGTGCCTGCGGCTTTCCATCACCTCGAGCGCGATGCGCGGCTGCTCCTTGAACCGTTTGTTGGAGTTCGAATGGTTGGTGTCGACGATGATTGCCGGATTGACAAGTCCGCGCTTGTGGTATTTCTCGGCGCACAGCATGAGGTCCTCGAAGTGATAGTTGGGGATGTTCTGGCCGTAGTGGTTGACCGCGCCGCGCAGCACCGCGTGCGCATAGGGATTGCCGCTGGTGCTCACCTCCCAGCCGTTGTACAAAAACACGTGGCCCACCTGCGCGGCGCCGATCGCATTGAACATCACCTCGAGGTCGCCGCTGGTCGGGTTTTTCGCGCCGATGGGCACGTCGAGCCCGCTTACCGTGAGCCGGTGGGCCTGGTTCTCCACCGAACGCGCGCCGATGGTCACGTACGACAGCAGGTCTTCGAGATAGGGATAGTTTTCCGGGTACAGCATCTCGTCGGCGGCTGAAAGGCCCGTTTCCGTGAGCGCGCGGATGTGCATCCTGCGGATGGCGCGCAGCCCCTCAACGATGTTGGGTTCCTTTTGCGGGTCTGGCTGGTGCGCCATGCCCTTGTATCCTACGCCGGTCGTGCGCGGCTTGTTGGTGTAGATGCGCGGGACCAGCACGAGCCTGTCTTTTACCTGCTCGCCGATTTTCGCCAGCCTCGTTATATAGTCGCACACCGCGTCCTCGTCGTGCGCCGAACACGGGCCGATGATGAGCACGAACCGGTCTGATGCTCCGGTGAGCGCCGCGATGATCTCCTCGTCGCGCTGCTTTTTGACCGCAGCGCCACCTTTGGGCAGCGGCATCAGGGAAATGATTTCCTTGACAGTGGGGACCTTTTTCAATTTTTTGAAGCTCATGACGCACCTTTGCGGCAGACGGTAATATAATGAATATGAAAAATACGATTTGCCATGGGCGAAAATCCCGCGGAGAATGATTCACAACATGGGAACTACGGAAATGCCGGGCGATTTGAAAAAAAGCTGTCAAATAATTTTTTTCATGTCCAAAAATATACCCATAATAATATATTAAAATATTAATTAGCATTATAATTCAATGTGTTAAATATGATATTTACTATTTATTTTGCAATATCAAATTATTCTTATTATATTACCGTTAGCCCTTGGCGCAATATGGGCGATACTTTCATCATCAATTAAACATTTTTTTCGGGAGGGACCATGAAAAAGTTTCAAATTCTTTTCTTAACGATTGTTCTGCTTTGGTCATTTGCGTTCTGCCAGCGCAAATACGTCGGATGGTCCGCGGGATATCTACCGAACTACGCCAATTTTCCCATTTCCAAGATAAACTGGAAATGCTACACCCATGTGTTCTGGTTTTCCATCAATGCAAACAGTTCGGGTGCAGTGACCGGCCTGGACGCGGCCACCGCAAAAAACTTTACCACCGCGTGCCATCAGAATAATACCAAGGCGGTCATTTGCGTGGGCGGCGCCGGAGCGGCCGCAAACTTCGAAACCGCAACGGCAAACGCGACCATCCTGAACACCTTTGTGAACAGCATGGTGAGCTTCATGCAGGCGAACGGGTTCGACGGCATCGACATAGACTGGGAAGACGACGGCAACGGCATCACGGCCTCCCGGTATCTCGCCCTGTTCCAGGGCCTGAACACCGCCCTGGTGAAAATAACGCCCAAACCGCTGCTCACCGCTGCGGTGGCCGATTACTACTCCACGGTGAGCGCGCCGGTATATCAGTACGTGGACCAGATGAACATCATGTCATATTATGACCTGGCAAGCGCGAGTCCGCAGGAGGTCGCGGCGTTCACGGGCAAGGGCGTTCCGAAGAGTAAACTCGGCATCGGCTACGGATACGACACCGACAACGAGGTGGATGGCCCCAACGAGTGCGGCAACGGCCCCAACGGGAACCCCGCGGACATCAACGCCAAATGCCTGTATTCGATCAACAACGGGTGCGGCGGCATCATGGTGTGGGAGATCGATCGCGCGCCGGAGCCGTGCGACAGCGTCACCGCATACTATGTGAACAAGATGACCACGGGGATAGCGCCCCTGCCGCTTGCCGCCGCGCACCGCGGGCAGAAGGCAATGTTCGCTATTGTAAACAACGGGGTGCGGCAGAGCGAAATTCGTTATTCGGTGCCGTCGGCCCAGGCCGTGGACCTGAGCCTTTTCAGCGCAAACGGCGTCCTGGTGAGAAATCTGGCCCTTGGTATGCGCGACGCGGGACCGGTATATACTATTGTATTGGGCAGCCACTGCTCGGGCATATCAATCAGCCCGGGATCCTATGTTGTAAGGATGTCCACGCAGGTGAGCACCGAGGCCGGCATGATAACGGTCAAATAACTGTCAATGCCCGGTTTTTCTAGTTTTAAAACAAGGAGGAAAATCATGAAAAGGGAGGAAATCCTTGGTATGTCGATTATGATTTTATGCTTTGCGGCACTTTTACGGACAGGACCTTGCGCGGATCCTTTTGCCTTAAAAAGCACCAACGATTTTCCCAGCAAGGTGTGCGCCCCGTACGTGGAATGTTGGGGAAGCTTGTCCGTGTCCAGCCTGGCGACCAGCACGGGCAATAAATTCTACACGCTCGCCTTTATTATTTCCAACGGTACGGCGAACAGCGCGCCGTACTGGGACGGCACCATGCCCATGAGCGACGACAAATACGTGAGCGACATCGCGGCGCTGCGGGCGCAGGGCGGGGACGTGATCATCTCCTTTGGCGGCGCGTCGGGCAGTGAGCTTGCCCAGGTATACACCAGTGCAACCGCGCTGCAGGCCGCGTACCAGCAGGTGATCACGAAATACGGCTTGAAATGGATGGATCTTGACATTGAGGGAGCGTTCATCGCGGATGCGACGGCCATCGACCGCCGCAACCAGGCGCTCAAGAACCTGCAGGCGGCAAACCCGGGCCTGAAGGTCTCCTACACGCTGCCGGTCATGCCCGAAGGACTCACCCAGGACGGCCTGAACCTGCTCTCGAACGCCAAGACGAACGGCGTGCAGGTGGATATTGTCAATGTCATGGCAATGGACTACGGCGCGTGCAACATCGACATGGGCCAGGCCGCGATCAACGCGGCGACCAACACGCACGACCAGTTGAACAACTTGGGCATTTCATCCAGAATCGGCATCACGCCCATGATCGGCGTCAACGACGTGTCATGCGAAAACTTCACAACGGCGAATGCGCAGGCAGTTCTGAATTATGCCAATGAGAACAGCTATATCGGCCTTCTGGCGTTCTGGGCCATGGATGCCGATGCAAATAAGTCATATCTGACCATCTTCAAGGCTTTTAATGCGCCGGTTGAGGCAGCACCTGTGATTGCCAGGGTGGTTTCTGCGGAACCTCAGAAGAAGACGGGAACCTATGACATACTAGGCCGGCTCATAACGCAATCGCGCGGTGCGTTAATGCTGCAAAAATCTATTAATGTCAATGGGAATAATTATATCCTAAAAATCAAATAAACCGTTACGATTGATTAGTCGGTCACGGATTTTTCTCGTTCTTTCGAATAAAAAAGCCGCTTCCCAAAAGGGAAGGGGTTTTTTTAACATCATCCCGGATTGGCTCGTGGGGCGGCAAATGCGGTCATACTCGCCCTTGTTTTGGAGGCGTAAATACGGTCGTAGCGCAATCGAACCACGACATCATAGTAGTTTCCAAGTTCTCATCCAAGCAAATTAAAAAAAGCCTCTTCTCAGAAGGGCGTGCTATGGAAAAATTCCATCCGCTATGCTGCCATCCTGAAATAATGATGATGTAAACCGGAAAGGACAGGCATGTGGTTGGCAGGTGGAAGCGCCATATTCGCAATAAACGCGATGGGAATAGTTACCACGAAACATTTGATTACAGAGCCTTTGATAGCGCATAAGGGCATCTCTTGATTTAGACAATCTTCTGTCCACAACCTTTTGAAGACGTACATTCGCCGATTACAAAACGCCCCCGCTCAAGCCTCTTACCAAATAAGCAGTATCCGGTTCTATCCCACATGAGAATCCTCACCTGGTTGCGGCGCTTATTGAAAAACACAAACAGGTGGCCGCTTAGCGGATCGTTGTGCAGCAGTGACTCGACGCGACCAGAAAGCCCATCATACGTGCGGCGTAAATCCACAGGTTCACAGCAGACAAATATCCGCACTGCCGGTGAAAAGGTCAGCATCAAGCTTCCCTTGCCGACATAATGGATAAAAGAGCTTTTACTTCTTGGGCATTGAACCCGCGTGGGATTGTCAGCGTAAAGCCGCTTCCTGCGATGCTGATGCAATACCCTTGCTATGACAAAGTGCATGAACTGATTTTATGTGAGAGCCTGTGTTATCTGGTAAGGACAATGTACATCACCTGCATGAGTTGACGTCCATGAATTTTTTCGTACGGACAACAACCGCCCAATGGCAGGGAATCTGGCGTATTCTCTCGTTGGTGGAAAGTTCATCACACTCCTTGAGGTCCAACAAAGGATATTAAATTCGCCCAATTGCAGACAAAATACGAACAAGGTTCCGACAATACCGGAATGAGGGGTGCATGAGAACTTGGTGCCAAGGTGCCAGACCTGCTATTAAATATGTGAACATGGTGCGCAAAGCACAGAGTTGGGCGCAACATCCGGTTGGGCTGAATGCAGCAAGACGATATCAAGAGTGGCGAGAATGAGAATTGCCTCACATCCTGTGAGGCAATAAGGAAATCGAGAATGACTTCATACCCCATGAAAAGGAGCATTACCATGTCAATAATTGACAAACAGGGCTTGTACTTCAAATGTAAAATATCGATATTATTGTTCCTTTCTTTCGCATCCTATTCTTTTTGTCAATCAACATGGAAATTGATAAACCCCTATCCTCAAAGTGGTACTCTTTATTCTATAACGCATGGAAATGGTCTGTTCGTAGCAGTAAGTTCCGGTACAATTATAACCTTTCCTGATGGCCAGACATGGGCAATACAGAATTCGAACCTTACAATACCGCCTTTTCACCTCTTCTGACCGGAGAACGATCCCATGTCCGAACCGATGCAGTTCGTGAAGAAATACCTGTCCCAGCTTTTTTCCAGCCGCTCCATTGCGGAGCTCATGGTGCAACTGTCCCCCAAGCACGGGCCGGCGGCGGTGCTGCCCAAGGGTTCTTCGCTGGCGCTCATGAAACAGCGCCTTGCCATGACCGGCCTGTCCGAGGAGCAGGCCGGTATGCTCGCCGACGGCCACAGTACCGATCTTCACGACGCATACGTCAAGAATATCGAGAACTACGTCGGCACCGTGCGGGTGCCGGTGGGGCTTGCCGGGCCGCTGCGCGTGAACGGGCTGTTTGCGCAGGGAGACTATCTGGTGCCGCTCGCCACCACCGAGGCGGCGCTCGTGGCGTCGTACCACCGGGGCTCGCGCGCCATCACCGCAGCGGGCGGGTGCACGGCCATGGTGGTCGGCGAGGGCGTGAGCAGGTCGCCGGGGTTCGTGTTCGGCTCCATGATTGAAGCCGGCACCTTTGTCGCATGGGTAAATGAACACTTCGACGACTTCCGCGTCCAGGCCGCCGCCACCACCCGTTACGGCGTTCTGGCCGACATGAAGACCACGATCGATGGGAACCAGGTCTTTCTTTCCTTTGAATATCTCACCGGGAACGCATCGGGCCAGAACATGGTGACCATAGCCACCGAAGCGGTGTGGGCATTCATCCTCAGGGAATGCCCGGTCAAACCATTACGCTCCTATGTTGAAGCGAACTTGTCCGGTGACAAGAAGGCATCGTTCCAATCCTTTCATTCGGTGCGCGGCAAAAAAGTTACGGTTGAGGTCAGCCTGCCCGACAGGGTGATAAAGGAATTCTTCAGGACCACGGCTGCGGACATGGCGGCCTACGGCCGGATCTCTGCCGCTGGCGGGTCCCTGAGCGGGACCATCGGGCTCCAGGGGCATTATGCAAACAGCATTGCGGCGCTGTACTTGGCCTGTGGCCAGGATGCGGCATGCGTAGCCGAATCCGCAGTGGGACTCACCCGCATGGAGACGGTTGATGGCGGATTGTACGCTTCGGTGAGCCTTCCCAACCTCATGGTGGGAACCGTGGGAGGCGGCACCGGCCTTCCCACGCAGCAGGCCTGCCTGTCGATTTTAAATTGTCCGGGTGACAACGGCGCCAGGGCGTTTGCCGAGGTGGCGGCCGCCGTCTGCCTCGCGGGCGAGCTTTCAATAACGGCCGCGTTGACAACAGGGGAATTCACACGGGCGCACCAGCTCCTTGCCCGCAGACGCGGCCGGCAGAAAGGGTCCGCATGACCGGGAGCAGCGCCATCCAAACGCGCGCGTCGTTCGATCTCGTGCGGTATGCCAACTGCTGGGAAGACGCGGACGTTTTACTCGATGCGCTTGCCCCTGGGCCGGCCGACGCCTGTCTCTCCATCGCCTCGGCGGGCGACAATTCTTTTTCGCTCCTCTCCCGGGGGCCGCGCCTCGTGGTGGCGGTTGACATAAGCAAGGCGCAAGTCGCGTGCGTCGAAATCAAAAAATGGTGCTTTGTTCATTTTTCGCACCCCGTGATGCTTGAATTCCTCGGTTTTACTGGTACGTCTTCTTCGCCGGGAATGCGTCTGGACCGGTTCGAACTGCTTGCGCCGCTATTGTCCGGAGAAAGCAGGGCGTTCTGGGAAAAGAACTTGGCGTCACTACGGTCCGGTCTCATCCATTGCGGCAAGTTCGAACGATATTTCCGGCTGTTTAGGACCGTGATATTGCCGCTTGTCCACTCGCAAAAGACCCTCAACGACCTCTTGCGACCCAAGACAAGGGAGGAGCGCGTCGCATTCTACGAACGCCATTGGAACAACCGGCGCTGGAACCTGCTGTTCAACGTTTTTTTCTCCAAATTCGTGATGGGCAGGCTGGGCCGCGACCCCGAGTTTTTCCGGTATGTGAAAGGCTCCATTGCCGGCCTGGTAATGAACCGCACGCGCCATGCGGTAACCGAGCTGTCCACCCACGACAACCCGTATCTCCGTTATATCGCCTTGGGCAATTTTGGCAACGCGCTGCCGCATTATGCCCGGGCGGAAAACTTCGAGGCGATCCGGCGCAACATTGACCATCTCAAGATTCTCCGCGGCACCGCGCAGGAAGCCTGCGCGGCATACAGCGACGGGTTCGACGCATTCAACCTCTCCGACATTTTTGAATACATGGACTCGTCGCTGTTCGAAAGCACGGCCGCAGACCTGCTTTCCCGTGCGCGCCCGGGCGCACGCCTTGCATACTGGAACATGCTGGTGTCGCGCAGCCTTGCCGAACGTTTCCCCGGCCGCGTTTGCGCCGATGGGGCACGCGCGCAGGAGCTCCTCATGCGCGACCGGGCGTTTTTCTACCAGCGCTTTCATCTTGACCGGACGGTCAACCGATGATTCACCACGACCTAATCCCTGCGTGCATCGTGAGCGGCGCGTTCCTGCTGGTGTTTGCGGCAGCGGAACTCTGGCGCATTCTGGGCAGGCCTTCAAAGGAGGCGACCAGGAAACTGGTCCATTTTTCGTGCGGCACGATATGCCTCGGCTTCTCCTATCTGTTACGGTCGCACTGGACCGTGCTTACGCTCTGTTTCCTGTTTGTCGCAATCATGGTCTTTACAAAACGGTTTGGCCTGCTCCCCTCCATCCACGGCGTGGAGCGGAAATCGCAGGGCAGCCTGTATTATCCGGTAGCCGTGTACGTGTCGTTTGTGCTCTCCTCGGCCTTTCACCGGCCCGACCTCTACCTCATCGGCATTCTGGTGCTTGCGGTCTCCGACTCGCTCGCCGCGCTCGTGGGCGGGCGGTACGGGTTCAAGGTGTATATCGTGGAGGAACATCACAAAAGCCTTGAAGGCTCCGTGTTCTTTTTCCTCGCCACGTTTATCATCATTCATCTCTGCCTCCTACTGCTTTCTCCCGTGGATCGCGCCGTGTCGGTGCTCATGGCGGTGTACTGCAGCCTGCTCGTCACCGCATTCGAGTCGATTTCCCTGGGCGGCGCGGACAACCTGTTTATCCCGCTGGGCACCATCGTGCTGCTGCAACGGGTGGCGGACAAGGGCATTTTTCCCCTTGCGGCCCGGATCACGGCCGTGGCGTCGCTTTTCGCGCTTGTCTATCTTCTGTCGCGGCGGTTCAAACGGTTCGGCATCACGGCGATTATCGGCTTGGCACTCACCGGTTACGCGGCGCTCATGTACGGCGGTCCGGCATGGCTTGTGCCGGTGGTAGTGGGCATCGCGCTCTTCACCACGCTCGATATCTTTATAGAGGAAGGTCCGACCGTTGACACCGTGTACCGCATCAGGCCGGTGTTCTATCTTCTCTTTGTGTCCTTTGCATGGACCGTTGTGGCGGGAATAAACGCGCCGTTCCGCAATGCCGCGTTTGTCTCCTTTGTCACGAACATCACCGCCAATTTCGGCATTCTTTGGCAGCGGCGGGCGCGGATGACCGGCCATCCCTACCGGCTCCCCCTGCCGCTATGGCTGCGGAACGCGCATTGCTGCGTGCGCGCCCTAGCACTCACGCTGGTGTTCGCCGTACCGACGGTCCTCCTCGACCCGCGTTTGTCCGCGCCTTTTACCATCGGCGCAACGGCCGCAGGCACCATCGCCATCGAACTGGTGTACTGGTTTGTGGAGCGCAGGAAGCGCGGCACGTGGAGCGACATGACCTTTCTCCGGTTCACCGCCCTCGTCTCCGCGCTGGTGACGGTTTTGCTTTTTGCGGCTTCGGTGTGGTTCTACAATATCGACACAGGGGCCGCGCTCAAATGAAAACGCTGCTGGCAACAAGCCGGGTCACCTATGTACCGCACAACTACTGCGACGCGCTTGAGGCCGTTCTCGCCGGCGCAGCCGATCACGTGCACGGTCTCCTCATGCTCAACAACCTCGATTTCTCCCTTGTTAAAAAGGCGGCCGGTCTGTTCCTGCTGGGCGCACCCCGGCTTGGCCGGGTGTTTGCGGCCAACCTGTTTTGCGCCATGTTCGACCGCCGCACTGCGGTCTTCCGCTCTCTGCAAAAACCGGTGATTATCGCCCGTGATGCCAATGAAACGCAGGTTATCGACCTTGTCCGGCGCGAGCGCATCGACCTCGTGGTGAACATGCGCACCCGCTGCCTGTTCAAACAGCCGCTGCTGACGGCGCCGCGCCTGGGCTGCATCAACATCCACCACGGCCTTCTGCCCCGGTTTCGCGGCACCATGTGCGACCTGTACGCGCTTGCCGACAACAGGCCGGCCGGCTTCAGCATCCATGTGATGTCGGAAAAACTGGACGACGGCAGGATTCTTTGCCGTAAAGAAGTGTCCGCGCTAGGCGAAAAAGACTATGTGGCCTACCTGTCGAAGACCGGCAGGCAGGAAGGCGAGGCGCTTGCGGCGCTTTTGGGCCAAATCGCGGAGCAGGATTCTCTTCCCGAAGGAATACCGAACAGGGACGACCGCGCGACATACGCGCGGACCCCGAAATCCCGAAGCGAGGTGGCGGCGCTGAAAAAGAAAGGTATGATACTCTGATCCAGGCAACGAGGAGGCTTTGATGGCGGAAAAAATCGGCTACTACACGGGCGCGCATGTCAAGAACAATGTATTCTCCTTTCTCGAAAAGCACCTGACGGAACGGCCCGGCTTCACCGTGCTGCGCTGGGTTGCGCGGCCTACCCTGGAAAAATGGGCGGCGTTACCGGAATGTCCGCTCGTGCACGACGCCATAACCCTCGAACCATTTGTGGACGGCATCCGCCGCGTGGCCGCCGGGTTTCTCGAGCTCGGCTTGCATGCGGGCGACCGCGTCATCCTGTTTCTACCCATGTCGGTCCCGATGTATACGGCCATGTCCGCCTTGCAAATGATCGGCGCCGTGCCTGTGTTCCTCGACTCGTGGGCGCGGCGCGGCCAGCTCGGCGTTGCCGTGCAGATCGCGCAGGCACGGGGCATGATCAGCTTCGAGCAGGCATTTGACTTTTGCGAAGGCGATCCGGTACTGGCCGCCCTTCCGCTGCGCATCGTGTTCGGGCCGGCAAAAAAACAGTACGCGGCGGGGCTGGAACAGCTTTTTGCCGCGCCGCGGCGGGCTGCGCCGGTGCCGGTTGAGCAAGAGCACACCGCGCTCATCACCTTCACAACCGGCAGCTCGGGAAAACCCAAGGGCGCCAACCGCACGCACCGGTTTCTGGCGGCGCAGCACTATGCCATCGACGCGGGCATGCCCTATGCCGCGTCCGACGTTGACCTTCCCCTGTTCCCCATCTTTTCCCTCAACAACATCGCCGCGGGCGTGAGCACGGTGCTGCCCGCCATCGACGCGGGAACGCCGGGCGAAAACGACGCGGCCGTGCTTCTGGCGCAGATACAGGCATGCGGCGTTACTTGCATGACGCTCAACCCCTGGCTGCTGTCCGAGATTTCATCGTTCTGCCAGGGCCGCGGCATTTCGCTTCAGTCAATCCGTCGCGTGGTTGCAGGCGGCGCTGCCGTCAGCCGCGACCAGGTAAAACGCCTGGTAGCGGTTGCGCCCAGCGCGGAAATGTGGGTGCTGTACGGTTCCACCGAAGTAGAGCCCATTGCGCATATCGAGGCGAAAGACATGCTTTCTTTTGAAGGCGGCGCCGCGGCCGATCCGGAACTGGTTGACGACGGCGTCAACGTGGGCCATCTGGTTTCCGGTCTTTCCGCAAAATTCCTCACCATAACCAAAGGCCCAATCACGATCTCAACACAAGAAGACTGGAAACTGCTTGAGGTTCCGGCCGGCACTGTGGGGGAACTTGCAGTGAGCGGCGAACATGTGTGTCGCGACTATGTGAACGACGAAGAGGCCTTCACACGTTCCAAGATCCGCGACGAGCGCGGGACAATCTGGCACCGCACCGGCGACCTTGCACGCATCGACGCCAAAGGGTACCTGTGGCTGGTGGGCCGGGTACACAACGTGATACAACGGGGCGCGACGTTTGTGTTCCCGGTGCGCGCCGAGATTGCGCTCAAGAAACTTCCCTTTGTTGTCAAATGCGCCTTTCTCGGCCTGCCCGATCCCGTACTCGGCGAGCGCTGCATATGCGTGATCGTGCCCACGGATGCAAGCGCCGTGGGTGACGCGGCCAAGGAAGCCCGCATGGCAGCCGAGGTCGAACGCGTCATGAGAAAAAACAGCATGCCGGTTGATGCGGTGATGTTCCGCAAAGCCATACCCATGGACCCGCGACACCACAGCAAGGTGGAATATGAGGTGCTTAAACAGGAGATCCTGCATGAACAATAGCGACGAACAATCGCACCCTTTCTTCCAGCGCCTTCCCAGGTTCGCCCTGGAGCGCTTCAACCCGCTTTCCCATTTTGTCATGATAACGCTCTTTGTGGCGTGCCATTTCTTTGCCGCGCGCTTGGGCGGACGCGCTGTTGTTCACTCCATAGGCGCCATCGTTGCCCTGTCTATCGGCACGGCCGCGTTTTTTTTCAAACTTCGTGTGTATGACGAAATAAAAGATTACGAGGTTGACAGGAAATTCAAACCCACAAGGCCGCTTGCGCGCGGCCTTGTTACCATTGCAGAACTCAAGTGCGTCATTGTTGCGTGCATCGTTGTGGAACTGGCGGCCTTCGGCCTGGTATCGCAGCAGGCAGCATGCGCGATTGCCGTGGCGATCGTCTATTCGTTGCTCATGTACAAGGAATTCTTCATCGGCCCAATCCTCCGTCCGCATCTCACCACGTATGCGGTGTCACACACCTTGGTGAGCGCGATCCTCTCCCTTGCACTTTTTTCAACGCTGCACGGGCGGTTTTTCTGGCAGGAAACCCGCAGTGCATTCCTTTTCGCATTTGCAAACTGGTGTATGTTCAATATTTTTGAATTCGGCCGAAAGACCTACGCAACCTTCGAAGAACGGCCTGGAATCGATTCGTATTCGAGCATTTTCGGCCGCTATGGGGCCGCGGCGCTTTCGGTTGCAATGGCTGCAATCACGGCAGCGGTGGTCCCGTGTATGAGCGGGACACCCCGTCCCGCTACCCCCGTTTTTTTGTGGTTCTGCAGCGCCTTGCTTGCAGGAGCCGGCATCGTGTACGCGGCGTCCAACCGCGGAACAGTTGCGCATATCTTTCGGGTGGCATCGTCGGTGTTCATTATCGTGGTGTTCGCCGGGTTGGCGGTTCTGTTTGCTGCCTTTGCGCCCTTGCGGTGATTTTATTGGTAGAATAAAATAGCAATTCCGAACAGGAGAAACCCAATGCTGGTCACCCCGCAAAGCACCCCCTCGTTCGCGCGGCGCGAAGCCGGAGGCAAGGGATACAACCTCTATCTCATGTCCCGCGAGGGAATCCCGGTGCCGCCGTGGGTAGTGCTCGGCACGGACGTGTTCCGGCGTTTCAAAAAGCTGGCCGGGCTCGAGCCGTCCCTGCAGGAAGCGCTGGCGCCTCTTCTTGCATGTAAAGAAACGCCTGCGGCGCCCTTGTGCGATTCCGTGTCGGCCGGGGTCCGCGAGATCATCGTGAACACTCCCTTTCCTCCGGAAGTGGAACAGGAGGCGCGGCAGGCGTACCGCACGCTGGGGGCGCCGCTCATCGCGGTGCGGTCGTCCGCGGGCGACGAGGATTCGGCGCAGCATTCCTTTGCGGGCCAGCTGTCGAGTTTTTTATATGTGACAAGCGAGAACGACGCGCTCCGCTTTCTCAAGGAGTGCTGGGCATCGGGATTTTCGGCCCGGGGGCTGGCGTACCGGATGCGGAACCGCATCCCCGTATCCGGCGGGCTCGACATCGCGGTGGTGTTCCAGGAAATGGTTGACAGCGAGAAAAGCGGGGTGCTGTTCACCTGCGATCCCATTGCCGCCGACGGTTCAAAAATCACCGTGAACGCCGTGTACGGCGTGGGCGAAGGCCTGGTGTCCGGTCTTCTCGACGCCGACACCTTTGTGCTTTCAAAGGACTCCGACAGGGCCGTTTCCGCCACCATAAATGACAAGAGAAAATGCCTGCGCCGGAAGGCCGGCGGCGGGGTCATCGAGGCTGCGGTGGAGCCGCACCTGCAATCCGCGCCCTGTCTTGACGAAAAGGATCTTTCGGAACTGTGCCGTCTTGGCAAGCGCATCGAATCCTATTTCCGCTTCCCGCAGGATGTTGAATGGGCATGGACCAAGCAGGGCGGTTTCCGCATTCTGCAGGCGCGGCCCGTCACCACCCTGGTTTTCGCGGCCCAAGGCAAGCTTCACATATGGGACAATTCCAACATTGTGGAGAGCTACGGCGGGCTCACCCTGCCGCTCACGTTCGGGTTCGCGCACCACGTGTACCATCAGGTGTATGTACAACTGTGCGACATCATGATGGTGCCGGCAAAGAAGATACGCGCCATGCAGCCGTTCCTGGAGCACATGATCGGGCTCATTTACGGCCGCGTGTATTACAACATCCTGAACTGGTACCGGCTCACCGGTGCCATACTCCCCGGGTTCAGGCACAACCGGGGTTTTATGGAGATCATGATGGGCACTTCGCACAAGCTCGCAGACGAAATCGCAAACCGCATCAAGCCGCCCGGTTTCCAGGAATCGCCATTCTCCAAAATCCAACGGCTTTTCTCGGGCCTCAAGTTCCTCTGGTTCCATGTCACGGCGCAGCGCATGATAAACCGGTTCCTCGCCTATTTCAACCGGGTGTATGCCGAATACCGCGGAATAGACTACGGCCGCATGCCGGCCGACGAAATCTACGGCCTGTACCAGGAGCTGGAAGAACGGCTTTTGCTTGAGTGGAAAGCGCCGATTGTCAACGATTTTCTCACCATGGTGCATTTTGGCCTGTTCAAGAGGCTCACGGAGAAATGGCTTTCGGCGCTCGGGCCGTCGCTCTCGAACGACCTTTTGTGCGGCACGGGCAGCCTCGAATCCGCCGAACCCACCCGGGAGCTCATCCGCATGGCGGGAGCGGCCGCCGCGGAGAACAGCCTTTGCAGCCTCATCGAATCCACGCCCGCCGAAGATTGCCTCGAGGCGCTGCGGCAATCGCCGCACACCGGCTTTGGGGAACGGGTGGACGAGTACATCGCCAAATACGGCCACCGGTGCATGAGCGAGATGAAGCTCGATCAGAAGGACCTTTTCATGGACCCCTCGTTCCTGTTCGTGTGCCTCAAGAACTACCTGCGCGCGGGCCGCACCGACCTCGACGCATTTGTCAAACGTGAGGAAGAGGTGCGCGGCCGGGCCGAGGCGCTCGTGCGGAAACACCTTCGCGGGCCGCGGCGCCTCGTATACCAATGGTCCCTGTTCCACACGCGCCGGGCCGTGCGCAACCGTGAAAACACGCGGTTCTGCCGCACCCGCATCTACGGTGTGGCGCGCGCCATGTTCTACGGGGTGGGCAACGATTATACGCTCCGCGGCATCATTGACAGGCCGGAAGACGTTTTCTATCTCGAGCTCCACGAGCTCACCGGCTCGCTTGACGGCATCCTCACCTGCCAGAACCTCCGGCCGCTCATACAAGCGCGCAAGGAACAATACGTGCAGTACGCGCTCGCGAATCCGCCGTCGCGCCTTGTCACGCGCGGGCCCGTGTACTGGCAGAACGACCTGGGCACCGGGTCCGTTGCCACACCGGCCGAAGCGCCGCCGGCCGCCAACAGCCTCAAGGGCACGGGCGCGTGCCCAGGCCGCGTGGCGGGCACGGCCAAGGTGATAGTCGACCCGTCCGACGACATGGAGCTCAACGGCGAAATACTGGTGACCATGCGCACCGATCCGGGCTGGATCCCGCTGTACCCGTCCATTTCCGGCCTGCTGGTGGAACGCGGCGGCCTGCTTTCTCATTCCGCAATAGTGGCGCGTGAAATGGGCCTGCCCACAGTGGTGGGCATACCGGGCCTCACCCGGCGCATCAAGACCGGCATGCGCGTGCGGTTCGACGGGCAGACAGGGGTTGTGGAAGTGCTTGACGAAAATGGAAAATCGGTATAAACGATGCATGCCGCTTTGGCGGCAGCAAGGAGGCGCGCATGAACCCGCAATCCGGAATGTGTTTGGGAAATTTTGAAAACCAATACGAACGCAAAGCACCATGGGACATCGGACAATCCTACACCGCGTGCTATGGAAAAATTGCATCCATGGTACTCGAATAGGGAAGAACGCCCTACCCCGATGATTTCTCAATAATAGCCGTTCTGTTTTGTAGATCCTTTTAAATAACCACGGGACATTTTCTTTTACGACCACTGAAAACCATTTCCATATCTTGAAAGCGATCTTTTATGGCACAGTTGGCGGGTCTGTTCTTCAGACTGATTTTCAAACTCTTCCTATCCCGTAAGCATCTTGTTTTCAAAATCGTTGTCATTGAAAAGGAGAATGAGATTTTGAAAAGACGGTTTGCCGGAAAACGAATTATCACAAATAATTTTGACCGGATCTTTTTTCTGATGCTGAATAAAATCATGGCAATTAAAGATCACATTACAATCGTTAAGCCGGCGACTGTTCTTCGGTGGCAGAGAATGTTCATCAAGCGCTTTTGGACATTCAAAAGGTTTTCGGGCGTTGTTGAAGAAAACCCGTGGACATTAAAATACGCAACCTGATTCTGAATATGAAAAATGAGAATGTCCTTTGGGGAGTAAAAAGGATTCAAGGAGAATTGGCTAAATTGAATATCATCCTGGATTCAAAAACCATCTGGAATATTCTCCGGGATTTCCGGAAACGGGGCAAAATCAAATCCGGAGTAACGTGGAGGAGATTCCTTGAAATGCACAAGAAGTCGATTTACGCAATGGACTTCTTTACAGTGGATACAATATTGAACAAGCGGTATTACGTCTTTTTTGTCATCTCGCACAGTACCAAAGAACTCATCCGATTCGCAATCACAGAAAATCCGACAAGAGAATTCGTTCGGCAGCAGATCATTGGATTGTCGGAAGAATTAAGAGGAGTGGTCTATTTGATCCATGATCATGCCGTACAATTCAATTTGAAGTATGTCGATTATGGAATAAAGGGACTCGCGATATCCATCGGAGCCCCGGACATGAATGCTATCGCGGAAAGATTCGTTGGATCGGTGAGAAGGGAAGCACTGGACCATTACATTATTCTCAATCGACAGCAGCTTAATAGAATTCTGGTGGATTATGTGAATTTCTACAATTCTCAACGACCACACCAAGGTCTTGAGCAACAGATTCCAGGAGGATATTCTCCGCAAAGAGAGGGAGAGATCTCGAAAATCCCGATTCTCTATGGGTTACATCATCATTATTTCAGGATGG
>Ga0335081_10004014_pt1 | contig 23237 bp, 17 predicted proteins | sample Lox_Sample_35_FD_206713 | JGI IMG/M metagenome (GOLD analysis project Ga0335081, IMG submission 206713) | Soil microbial communities from Loxahatchee National Wildlife Refuge, Florida, United States - Lox_Sample_3.5 | ecosystem: Environmental > Terrestrial > Soil > Wetlands | place: USA...
GTGGGTGAGCCATCTCGAGCGCAACGCGGACGACCCGGCGTACTGCCGGTTCTTCGCTCGCCTGACCGAGCAGCTCCGCGTCGTCCGCTATGATCGCGTCGGGGTCGGCGTGAGCGATCGGACGCGGACCACGTTCACGCTCGAGTCGGAGGTCGATGATCTGGCGGCAATCGTCGAGCATCTCGGCGCAACGCGGTTCCACCTGCTGGCGTTCTCGTGCGGCGGACCGGTCGCGCTCGCGTACGCGGCGCAGAATCCTGAGCGCGTCGATCGCATGGTCCTCTTCGGCAGCTACCTGTGGGGCGAGAGCTTGTCGACGAAGGAGGTCCGCGAGGCGCTCATCGCGCTGGTGCGTGCGGACGGGCGGCTCGGCTCGGGAACGCTGGCCGACATCTTTCACCCGACCGGCGACGTCGAGGCGCGCGAGCGCTTCAACGCCCTCCATCGCGCCAGCGCCGAGCCCGAGATGGCGGCGAGGCTGCTCGAGCTGACCTACGCGCTGGACGCCCGCCCGTTCGTCGATCGCGTGGGGATACCGGTGCTGGTCCTGCACCGCAAGGACGACTTCGCCATCCGTCACCAGCAAGCGCGGACGCTGTGCGCCAGCCTGAAGGACGCGGTCCTCACGACGCTGCCAGGCGCCGCGCACATCCCCTGGTTTGGCGACGCCGACGGGCTCGCCGACGCGATCCTCGGGTTCCTCGTCGGCACCGAAGGGCGCAAGAGCGGGCCAGTGCGCGCCGAGCTGCGACGCGAGGGCGAGGTGTGGCGGCTGCGCTTCAATGGACGGCAGGCGCTGGTGCGCGATTGCAAGGGTCTGGTCGATCTCGTGCGCCTACTCGACCGGCCGGGCGAAGAGCTCCACGTGCTCGATCTGCTCGGCGCCGATCCCAGCGAGAGGCGCGACAGCGATCGCGGCGACGTCACCGCTGATCGGGAAGCGCTCGTCGCCTATCGCCGCCGTCTGGGTGAGATCGACGATGAGCTTGCCGACGCCGAGGCGCGCGCCGATCTCGGTCGCTCGCGTAGACTGGTAGCCGATCGCGAGGCGCTCCTCCACCAACTCGCCTCCGACACCGGCCGTCGCGGCCGAGCCCGTCGCCTCAACGATCCTGTGGAGCGTGGGCGCAAGACCGTCACCGCCCGCCTCCGCGACGCGATCCGGCGGGTCAAGGCGGCGGATCGTGCGGCTGGAGAGCACCTGGAAGGGTCGGTCCGAACTGGGGTCCACTGCGCCTATCGTCCCGACCAGCCGATCGTCTGGGCCGTTTCGCTGGACGCCAGCTAGCGCAGCCGCGACTCCGGATCTAGCGCCATCCGGAGTATGCACCTCACCGACGAGCAGTACCGCGGCGTCATGCGCAAGGGCTGGAACCTGACGCCCCCCCTCTATGACCAGCTCTGGATTCCGGTCTTGCGCGCCTACTCGACCGGGTGTGTCGAGCGCGCCTCGATACGACCAGGCGACCGCGTGCTGGACGTCGCGACCGGGCCCGGGACCGCGGCCTTGATCGCTGCCGAGCGAGTAGGACCCGGCGGCAGCGTCCTCGGCACCGACATCAGCGACCGGTTCATCGAGGTCGCCAGCACCGCCGCCGCCGGTCACGCCAACCTTCGCTTCGCGCGCCATCCCATGGAGGCGCTCGCGCTAGCGGACTCTTCGTTCGACGCTGCGACCTGCGTGCTCGGGCTCATGTTCGCCGCTCCGATCTCGTCGGCGCTCAACGAGATTGCGCGCGTCCTGGTGGCGGGCGGCCGCTTCGCGGCCTGCGTCTGGGGACGGCGCGAGGCGTGCGGCTTCCGCGATTTCTTCCCGATCCTCGGACGCTATCTGCAGACGGAGGTCTGCCCCCTGTTCTTCGCGCTCGGCGTACCCGGCGCTTTCGCGCAGTCGCTCGAGCGCGCTGGCCTCGTCGATGCACGGGAGGAACGGACCGCGGCGACCCTGAAATGGCGCGATCCTGACGAAGCCTGCGCAGCCATCTTCGACGGCGAGCCGGGCGCACTGCCTTTCTCGATGTTCAGCGAGCCGATGCGGCGTGCCGTTCGCGACGAGTACGTTTCATCGCTCGAACCGTATCGTCGCGGCACTGGCTTCGAGGTCGAAGCCGAATTCGTCTACGGTACTGCACGCAAACCACGAGCCTGAGGGGATCCGGTGCCAGTAGGTTCACGGTCACGTCGTCGACCCCAAGGTCTACTGCACCCACAGCCTGGTTAGCGTGCCGGTCAAATCTCTAAGGAGCGCTCATTCAGCGGGAAGAACAGGCCCAAGCGTCGCGCGTGGCCTTTGGAGACCCGCCTGAACTGTTCAATCTCACGCCGCATCGATTCGGTGAAGTCTCGCGGGTTCTGCCTCCGGCTGTTCAATCGGATAGCCAGTCCCTCCAGCGACAAGTAGTAAAGTGCATTCACCGGATAAAACTGACGCTCGACGATCGACGAAAGCCCAAGAAAGTCTTGAAGGGCCTCCGCCTCCTCGGCGAGCGCCATCCACCTGTCGCACAGCCATGAATAGAGTTCGATCTGAAAATTCGCCATGACGCCCGAATACCCTGCGGCCCCCGAACGAAGCGATGCCAGCAAGCTGGCCGCGTTCGCGTTGAAGATCTTGAACTTCGAGCCCCTCGCGATCTCCAGCTTCCTTACAATCGCCGAAAGGTCGCCGCTCGTCTCCTTCAGGAATTCGAACCGTCCCGACTCGACGATCAGCGTCATCAGTTCCGGCGTGAGAAGCCGCTTGTACGGGTACGGACACTCATAGAACCCCAGCCGAATAGCATCAGGGAGGGCCGTTAGAAATGACTCGACCTTCCTCCTGAACACGTCGTCGCTCTCATCCGGAGCAGCGAAGCGATTGGTGACCAGCACCACGGCCTCCACGCCCGTGTCGGCCATGCGCTTCACCTCCTCGAGTTGCGCGATGACCGAGTCCGAAACGTGCCCGCTCGCCACGACCGGCAATCTGCCTCGCGATATGGAGACGCAGGCCCTGCTCAGACTTAGGCGCTCGTCGAGGCTGAGGTGGTACATCTCGCTCGACTGGCAGACCGCGAAGAGGCCCCTCGCGCCACCTGCGACGTAATACTCGATGAGGCCTCTCAAGGCCGGGTAGTCTATCTTCCCGTCGTCCGTGTAGGGCGTGACCATCGTCGGCCACACCCCGCGGTCTATGGAAGCCACCATGTTGTGCCCCGTCGGGACAAGACTAGCCGACCGCCACCGCCGCCGGCGCAGCCCGGCGGCACCCCGGGGTCAGTCAGGGCAGCGTAGGCGTCTGAACTCCACCAGCGCATTCATCGACTCCCTGACCAGTCCGCGAGCCGGTGATCCTGGTCGTCCCTTCCAAGCTTGGGACCCGGCACCTCCAAGTACGCGACGACGGGGCACACCCGCAAGGTCTGCTCCAGCTAGCGCATGATGGACGCGACGACCGGCAACTCCACGACCCCCTTCGGGGTTAGGCGAGAACCCGAAGCTCGTCCCGTAAGCCTTGTCCGTGTTCTTGAGGTGAAGCTCGCCTGCGTACGGCAAGCCCGGCGGAAGAACTCGTAGTGATCGTGCAGACTCCGTGGACCAACCCGAGTGCACGCAACTTCGCGAAGTAGCCGTCCTTGAGCCACGCCATCCCGCCGAAACCCATGAGCTCCGGATAGTGGACGTCGAGGTCGGCCATCAACTTGAACAGCCACTCAAGACTGTAGCGTGACTCGATGATGTCCGACCTCAGTCCAAGTTCCAACTTCACGCCTGCTCCACCGCCGCCCTGCACCACGGCAGCCTGCCCACCGCCCTCCGGTGGCACTGCGCCATCGGCCGCTAGCTACACCGCCTTTCCCGTGAGCTTCTCGCCCAGCTTCCCGCCGGGATGAAAGAGGGCGAACTGCTCCTTGGTAAACTTCCGGAGAGACGACACGGTCAACGCCAGCGCGTCGCCGAGAACGAGGGTTGCCGTCGAACTGGACGAGGGCGCCAGGCCCAAGTGGTCTGATTCCCCCGTCCTTCCGATCGACAGGTGAATGTCGGAAAACCGGGCGATCGTTGATTGCTCGTTGGAAGTTATGGACACTATCCTCGAACCAATTTGCTCCAGGCTGGGCAGCTCCGCAATGAGCTCCCGTGTCTCACCGGAGTTCGAGACGAGAATCACCACGTCATCCTTGGTGATGGCCCCCAGGTCACCGTGGAGCGCCTCATCGCCGTGCACGAAGAAGGCCGGTGTACCCGTCGACGCCATGGACGATGCGATCTTCTTCCCGACATGCCCCGACTTGCCAACCCCGACGACGATGACCCTGCCCGCGCACTCCATCACGCACCGTACAGCCGCCACAAAGGCTGTTCCGATGTTGGCCGCCATTTTGCCCACTCCGTCCATTTCCTTTTCAACCACCCGGCGCGCGTACTCCAGGATCTCGTCGTCCTTTTCGGCGGTCTTGCTTTCCATTTCCTACCCTCTCTTCTCGAAATGGGGCGGCATGACCTCTTCCTTGAGCGGAAGATCGACCCAGCCACCGGTCTGCATGGACTTGAAGACCCCGCAGAGTACCTCCATCGTCATGGCCCCATCTTCAGCGCGAATCACCGGCGCTCGCCCGTAAGCGATGCAATCGATGAACTGCTGGATCATCTTCTTGTACGCCCATCCTCGCGGCGGGTAGATCGGCACCCAGCGCTTCTTCAGGGGCCGGTCCACGTTGTCCTGGGCCCAAAATACCTGCGGGTATCGATAGTCTCGGATGACCTGCGGGAGATCTTCCCAGTTGTAATCTCTATCAGTGTATACGGCCAGCGGCGCAGACTGGAAGGGGTTCTGGGCCTCCGAACATGTGAGGATCGTGCCCTTGGTTCCTAGCAGCTCACAACCTTGGGTCACCACAGGCGAGTAACGATTGAGGTCGACCATGCCGTACGCGCCGCCCTCGAACTCAATCTGTATGTACACGCAATCGTCGAGCACCGTGTAGGATGAGGGCCTCGTGAGGTTCTTGGCCACGCCGCATACACGCTTGGGCTTCTTGCCCATGAACCACAGCAGCAGATCGGCCATGTGGGAGCCCAAATCGAAGAGGGCCCCGGCCCCCGCCAACTTGGGATCGGCCCGGAACCGCGTGTATGAGATCATCTCGTGATACAAGCTCCACGATTCATGCGACTTCGAGCTCCCCATCTTGACTTCGCCGATGACACCTGACTCGATGAGCTCCTTCGCGATGAGATGCTGTTCCCAGAAGCGGTAGTTGCATCCCACCATGACCTTCCTGTTACAGCGCTCCGCGGTCTTCACGATGTCCCAGGCTTCGTAGTTCGTGCATGCGAAGGGCTTCTCAATGATGACGTGCTTCCCGGCCTCCAGAGCAGCCTTGGCGTGTTCGTGGTGGAACACGTTGGGCGAGGCGACGATGACGAGGTCGACCGTGTCGAGCGCGAGCAGTCGCTGGTAGTCAGCGTAGACGTGCGGGACCTTCCACTTGGACGCTGCCCGGTCCCGGTACTCTCCCACCGGATCGCAGGCGGCCTCCAGCCTGGCCTCCGCGATTTCGGTCACGGACGGAAAGTGGGCCAGGTCCGCGATGCTGCCTGCTCCGATCACGCCCACGCCGACTGTCTTGCTCTGAGTGGTCGCCATCTGACTATCCACCTTTCTTGAGAACTTAGGCCGCTACTCGAGGCCCATCTTCCAGATGCTCACCGAATGGGTGCGATTCCTTGCCTGACGAGCAGTTCCTGAGCACGTCGGTCGGCCTCCTCTTGGTTCGGCATGCGCTCTGCGGAAGCACCACCGGTACGCTCGATGACGAAGGAAGTCACCGCGTTGCCATAGACGGCGGCCCCGAATGGATCGCCGCTCGCAACATACTCGCTGAGGAAGCCGGCCGAGAAGCAGTCTCCAGCTCCGGTCTGATCCAGGACGGACGCCTCGTCCGTCAGATAGGCTGGCAGCAGCTTGCTCTCTTGGCCCTTTACGACGTAGGCTCCGTCCTTGCCCAGCGTGACGACCACCGCGCCGGCGCCCCAGTCCTGAAGTTGTCTCGCGACCTCTACGAACTGCTGGCGGCCCGCACCGAGGATGTACTCGAGGTCCTCGCTCGAGGCCTTCACGATGTCAAACAAGGGACAAATCTCTTTCACCTCCGCCCCGTCCTTGTTCTGGGGATGCTCGGCCGAGGTCGCTCCGCCAAACCCACCCAGATCCACCACTAAGCAATGTCCGTGGCTCCTGAGTCGCTCGATGGTCTGCGGGCGCACCTCTCGGTCCATCGGGCACACGTAGATCAGGCGGGTTGAGCGATAGGCTTCTGGAAAGTCGGAGTACTCTATGTTTTCGGCCCTCGACAGGTACCTGATGCTCTTGCGCCCGTCCCGGTGGTACACGAGCTCGTTATTGGTGGACCGCGCACCCCATCGGATCCCGTCTCTCCTCACGCCGGCGCGCTCGAAGGCCTTCAGCAGATCCAGCGGAAAGTCCCGGCCCAGGCGCGTCACCACGCCGACGCGGCGGCCCAGGCGCGCTAGGCAGATCGACGAGTAGGCAGCCGGGCTGCCCAGCACCGGATACAGGACTCGGTCGGGGAATACGACGCGCTCGTTGAGGATATGGCCGGCCACCGCAACGTCAAGGGGGGATTCGCTAACGGCTGCCGGCTCCCGATTGTTTCCCATGGCCGACTCCGCTGCTAGAGGTCGATGCGGTCTCATTCCTGCTCTTTGTACCGAGTATGTATGCCCGATCACCCCTACTTGATGTTGCCGACCTTCTCTCGCTCGAACGAGACGAACACTGCGACCACCAGGATCAATCCCTTGACCACGAGCTGCCACTCGGAAGGAATGCCGAGGATGACCAGCCCGTTGCCTATCGCAGACATGATTATTGCGCCCAGGATGGTTCCATAGATCCGACCGGTGCCGCCGGTAAGTGGCGTCCCACCCAGCACGACCGAGGCGATGACGTCCAGCTCGTAGCCGACCCCCACGGTCGGGCTGGCGACCCCGAGGCGGGCCGCCATCATGAAGCCGCCGAGGCCCGCTAGCGCGCCTGAGATGAGGAAGGGCAGCATCTTGTAGAGCGCGATGGGTGTGCCAGACAGGCGAGCGACGGTCTCGTCGCCCCCAATGGCGCGTACGTACTCACCGAGGATGGTGTAGCGGTACACCACGCTCGTGATGACAAACACGATCAGCGCGATCACCATGATCCCCGGCCAGGCCCCGAAGAAGTAGGTCGAATCCGGCATGCTGATCGGGAAGCCGTGCGAATAGACCGTGGTCAAGCCACGAGCGGCTTGGAGCATCCCCAGGGTCACGACGAAGGATGGCACCCGGAGGTACGCGAAGGCCGCTCCGTTCACGAGGCCACACGCGACGCCGGCCACGACGCTTGCCACCAAGCCAAGGAAGGGGTTCGTAGCGACTACCACCGATCCACCGATCATGGCCGTCAAAGCCACCACGGAACCCACCGATAGATCGATGCTGCCCGCGACGATGACGAAAGTCATCCCGAACCCAACCGTCATGGTGATCGCACTCTGCAGAAGCAGCAGTTTCATGTTCTGCAGCGTGGCAAACCGGCCAGGGATCAGGACGACGAATATCCCGAGGACGATGAGGAGCGACAGGCACGGGATGATGTCCCGCATGTGGATCGAGGATAGTCGCGAGATTCTCGCCCTACCCGTACGGTCGACAGCTACGCTGGTCATCTGGGTCATAGGCGTGAGCCTCCTGTCGACCAAGACCGTGCCGCAAGCCTGTCCCCACGTTCGGTCGGTGCGACGGCGCACAGCCCTAGAGCGCGGGCTTGCCGTCTGGTGCCGTCCACCGCGTGTGAGGGGCGTTGGGGCCCCTCACACGCTCACCACTCACGCGTGCCGCGTCACCCTTCGTCACTCCTGAATCTTGATCTCGAAGAAGTACTGCCCCGATGCGGACGGGTTGAGCGCTCTGCTCAGCTTTCGAGCGTCAATCGAAGGTGGACTGTCGATGAACTGCTTGGTGAACTTGTCCACGTTCTCCTTGGTGACCTGCATCAGCTTCAGACGGGCCACCCTGTACTGCGGCTGCGGCTTCTTCCCGTTCATGTAGTCGTAAAGCATGATGAGGCCGAAGCCACCCTGCAGCCAGTGCCCGCCAAACGAGGTGAAGTAATAGCCCTGCTTGATGAGGTCCACGGCGTCTGGGTTGAGATCCATGCCCGCCACGGCAACCTGCCGGTTCATCAACTGGTCGCCCTTCCCTGCATCCCTCAGGGCCTTGATGGCACCGGTGGCCAGGGCGTCGTTGTAGTTCCACACGCCATCGATCATATCGCCGTGAGCCGCGAGGTAGTTCTCCATGGTCTGGATGCCTAGGTCAGCGGTCTCCCCGACCCACTGGGCGTCCAGGAGCTTGGCGCCGGAATTCTCCTTCATCGCCTTGTCGAGCCCGGCGTATCGACCCTCCGCCACCGACGCTCCGTGAACACCGACGATGCCGACGATGTTCTTCTTGCCCAAGGCGAAGAGAGCCTTCGCAATCTTGTATCCGGTGTCCTGATCGTCGGGGCCGATGAAGCCGACGAAACCATCCCAGTCGTACTTGGTCGGGTCGATGCCCGGCCACCGGTCGGTGATGGCGATCGGGATCTTCGCCTTCCTCGCCCGCTGGATGATGGTCGGGCCGACCTGAGCCGTCTGGGGCGTCACGATGAGGCCCTTCACCCCAGAAGCGATCAGGTTCTCGATGTCTTGCAGTTGCTTCGCCTCCTGGTTCTGGCAGTCGACGATGTTGACCTGGACGCCCAACTGGTCTGCAACCTGCTTCACGAACCCGACGTAGCGCTGCCAGAATGGGTTCGCCAGGACGGGCACCGACACGCCGATCGTGTCTGCGGCAAACGCCTCACCAGCACCGATGCTTAGCGCAATCGAGGCTAGTGCCATCATCATACGGCCTTTTCTCATGACCTGGGTTCCTCCCTGTCTTCGCTTCAGTGCTGCGCCGCGCTCGCTTCCAAATACTGCCTTCCCTCTTGCACCTCGGTTACAGGCACAGCCCCTAACCTGCGATGAACTCCTCCATCATCGAACGGGCCACGGTGTCCGGGAACTGCTTCGGTGGGTGCTTGAATAGGTAAGCTGAAGGAGTCTCGATGGCGCCCGACAGCTTGCGGTCTTGCGCAATCTTGCAGCTCCTGACCGCGTCGATGCTCACCCCGGCTGAGTTCGGGCTATCCTCGACCTGGAGCTTCAGCTCCAGGATCACCGGCGCACCCCCGAACTTCTCTCCCACGATGCTTATGATCGCGGTTTTGGTATCGCCCTGGTTGTCCACGAAGGCGAAACCTGGTGCGATCGGCACGTCTCGCTTCAGGATGCTCGAGATGGCATCGTGCTTGGTGACGTGCTTGGTCTCGCCACGCATGACCAGGTTGATGAAGTCAGTGTTGCCGGCATAGTTCAGCTGATAGGACTTCTTGACGTTGATGCCCCGGTCCTCAAACAGTTTCATGAGCGTGCGGTGGACGATGGTGGCACCGATCTGGCTCTTCCAGTCATCGCCGAGGATCGGCACGCCCGCCGCTTGTGCCTCCTTCGCGATGGCAGGGTCGCTCGCCAGGATCTCGGGGATACCGTTCACCACCCCGCATCCGGCGGCAAAGGCGGCCCTGGTGTAGTGTCTCGCAGCGTCGTGCGATCCGGTCGGCAGGTTAATGAGGAGCACGTCGACCTTGTAGTCTCTCAAGGCGGTCAGGACGTCCTGCGCCGGTTCATTGCCCAGCGTGAAGTAAGGCTTTCCGTAGTATCTTCTGAGGTGGTCAGGGGCACCATCGAGAACCGGCCCCTTGAGGACCGGCGCGTGCAGTCGCGGCACCTCGCAGATCTTGAAGGCACAGTTCGGCGGTTCGAGGATCGCCTCGCTGACGTCCTTGCCGACCTTTTTTGAATCGACGTCGAAACCGACTACGCACTCGATGTCGGAGGGCGTGTATCCGCACATGCTGTAGTGCATGAGCCCGCCGATTTGGTCGGAGGTCTTCTGGTCCTTATAGAATGCGATGCCCTGGACCAGGGATGCCGCGCAGTTCCCGACTCCCACGAGGGCTAGTCGAATCTTCTTGCTCCCCATTCGCGTTCCTCCGGGTTACGCTTCATGACGTTGTGGACGGACCGCCTTGGCAGCGGCAGTGTCTCTTGCCTTTCGCCGGCCATCACATCATCTGCGCCGCGATTGCTTCCTCCGTAGGCGCCGACTCTCTGTTAAGCGTGCCTGCGATGCGACCCTCCTTGATGATGATGATTCGGTCGCTCATGCCGAGGAGTTCGGGAAGTTCCTCGCTTATCATGATGATGGCGACGCCCTGCTCCCTCAGCTTCTCCATCAGGCTGTAGATCTCGGCCTTGGCCCCGACGTCGATGCCACGCGTCGGGCACGCCATCACCAGGACGGAGACGTTGCGTGCGAGCCACTTGGCGAGGACGACCTTCTGCCGGTTACCGCCGCTCAGCGCGTTGCAGACCAGCTTCACCGAGGGCGTCTTGATGGACAGCTCGCGGCGAAACTGTTCGGCCAGAACTCTCTTCTTCCTCCCGGAGACGAAGAGCGGCAGCTTGTCGTTCAGGAGACTCCTAAGGTTAGGCAGGGCCATGTTGTCGGATACGGAATGAACCAGGACGAGGCCTTCCTTGTCTCTCTCTCTCGGTATGAATCCGATCCCGAGGGAGATGGCGCGTTGTGGCGTCATGGAGGTGTGAGCCTGACCCTTCACGACGACTCGCCCCTTGAAGGGGGCCGCTCCGAAGAGAGCACGGCCGAGGACGTGCATCCCAGAACCGACGAGTCCGGCTATGCCCAGGATCTCGCCTCGATGGAGGTCGAAGGAGACGTCGTGGATCTGGTCGGCGACTGAGAGCTGCTCGACCCTCAGAACGGGTTCGCCGGAGTCGGGGCCGGACTCGGTCGCCCCGCGGCTGTAATACTCCGAGACGTCTCGCCCCACCATCAGCCGCGGGAGCTCCTCGAGGCGGCAGGCCGAGGCCTCCTTGGTGGTCACCACCTTCGCGTCCTTCATGACGGTGATGCGATCCCCGATTTCGAAGATCTCCTTGAGACGGTGCGAGATGTAGAGGATGGCGACACCCTCCCGCTTCAGGCGCCGGATCTGCTCGAACAGGATGGCCTGGCCGTTCTGCCCCAAGGCGGCCGTAGCTTCATCGACCACGAGAACCCTCAGGTTCGTGGTGGTCAGCGCTCGCGCGAGCTCGACGATCTTCCAGTCTTCGAATGGAAGGTCCACCACCCTGGCCTGAACATCGATGTCGGGGCGGCCTATCTCGCGCAACGCTCGCGCTGCTTCCTCGTTGCGTTTCCAGGTCGCCAAGAACCCCGCCACGTGGAAACGCTTCTCGTCATTCAGGAAGATGTTCTCGCCCACGCTCAGGCTCGAGACGATCCCCGGCTCCTGAAAGATGATGGCCGTGCCGAGGCTTCGAGCCTCCCTCATGTTCTTGAGGTCGATCTCGCGACCGGAATAGTACACGCGGCCGGCGTCCTTCTTGTACACACCGGCGATGATCTTCATCAGCGTCGATTTGCCTGCGCCGTTCTCACCGATGACGCAGTGAACCTCGCCCGCGAAGAAGTCCAGGCTCACGTCGTCGAGGGCGGTGATGCCAGCAAACCGCTTGGTCACATGGTTGACCGAGATGGCCGATTGCCCAGGAGTCGCACTCGTCATGGGTCACCCTCGTCCCGCCGGCTTCCCCAACTCCGGCTCGTGACGGCCCATCCAAGCGTCGTGCCTGCAACGCTACGGCGTCGAACCCGACCTCGTCAAGGAGAAAAAGGTAACGTTACCACTCGGCCGGCCGTTTTATAACATACTGAAAATGTTGATTAATCTTGTTGCTGGCAGTGGCGAAGGGTCTCAACGAGTAATCGTTACCATAGCATCGGCCTGAGCGCGCCGGTCGCTCCAACATCGCCTTTGCCCCAGGGCGGGCCCCCGCTCCGCGTGAGTCGAACTGCTGACGATCAAGGTGTTTGATGGGTACGCCTCACCGAGCGCGCTACGGGCTCACGTCGCAGCGGCGCGGACGAGCTTTTCCCCAACGACGTGAGGTCTTCGTCGAGCCTCGTTTCGCCATGCGACACGACAGAAGCCCGGAGGCTCGGCGGGCGTCTCGAGACTCTTCCGGGAAAACGCGGCCGTCACCCCGCGGCGACGATGCTAGGTGGGCCGCCCGCTTCACGGTACGCGAGACCCATCCGAGCGGATGGCGGATAGGGTGCGGGCGTCGGATTCAAGTCAGGGGGAGCTTCGGGGACTTGTGTTGGCGACACGCCCAACACGGACCAGGCGGCCCGTCGACTCGCGGACGACGATGTCCGGTTGCAATACGATGCGCTTGTTGTCGACCGGCAACCCATTCTTGATCGCGACGATCAATTCGACGGCCTTGCGGCACATCTCTTCGAAGGGTTGGGTCACTGTGGTGAGGGCCGGGACGATCATGCGCGCGATGTTTGCGTCGTCCATGCCCATGACGGAAACGTCGCCGGGCACGCGCAATCCTGACCGCAGGAGGACGTTCATCGCCCCTATCGCCATGAGATCGTTTTCGCCCCACAGCGCCGTGATGTCGAGGTTTCTGTCGACGAAGGCCTGCCCTGCTGCCAAGCCGGACTCGAACTTGAAATCCCCTTCGAAGATGTTGCGAGCCATGAGGGTCAAGCCGTGCTGCTCGACGGTTGAGACGAACCCCTTCAGGCGCTCGCGAGAAATCGCGATGTCTTGCGGTCCGGTGATGACCCCAAATCGAAGGTGTCCCAGGCTTATGAGATGCTTCGCCGCAATCTGCCCCGCGCGAAAATTGTCGATAACGATCGTCGGTACGTTCTCGCGATCCACGGCTCGGTCGATCGTGACTGCGGGCGTGTTCCATTTCTCGATGATGTTGAGAACCTGGCTCCTGTCGGACACACGCGAGAAGATGATGCCATCCACGTGGCGCCGGAGGAGGCTGTCGATGAAGGTGGCCTCGACGTCCGGCTGACCGCTCGTGTTCCCAACGACTAGGTTGTAGCCGAGCGCCGCGCATGCTCGCTCGGTGTGTTCCACAAAGCTCGCGAACGTCTCGTGCGGGCTCTCGGGTACCACCAGGCCGATGACGTTACCCTTCTTGGAACGTAACCCCTGTGCGAGCAGGTTGGGCCTGTAGTCGATGACTGCGATCGCCTTGTCGACCTTTCGCCGAGTATCCTCGTCGACCGGTCCGGTCCCACCCAGTACCCGAGAGACCGTCGAGACTGACACCCCTGCGAGGCGGGCTACGTCCTTGATCGATGCCAAATTACCGCCCTCTTTCGCTCTTGCAGTGGACTGGATGGTGCGGATGCATCCTTGCTTAGTTCCACCCCGACGTCGTCGTCCTCGAAGCGGCGCAGGACATAGATCTCCGGAGCGGACAACCACCCGCGGGAGTACCGTACTCGTTGTCGGGGAGCCTGCGCGGACCCAAGTGGAGGCACCAGGCATGGAATACCGACACCACTCCGGCTTCGCGGGGGCTGCCCGCAGCCGGGTAACTCACGCTGTCTCCGTTCCGCTCGAGGCGAGAGACATGGGCGCTCCGCACGGCCGTCTATGCTCGCTCGCTTGCATGCCCCGATGGCGCTCGTGGTACTGGGTGGTCCGCTGCGTAGACTCAGCGCCCGCGGCCCGGGCGATGGAGCGGGTAGGTATTCTGGTATCGTTACCTGAAACATCAGTCCTTCCTTGGCGTATGATATCACATCAGCTCCTAAAACCGGGCTCATTTTGCCGGGGCACTGAATGGTAACGTTACCTGTGCATTCCTCGACCTGCGCTCCGTGGCGAGCCTCCGGGCCTCTCCCTGGGCGGGCCGAGCCTCACCACGGAACCACTGGGCGATCGAGGTTTCTCTGTTCGTGCGCTCGGAATGGCGGGATTCTCCTGAAAGGTGCAGGGCCGAGCTAGAAAATGGGTGACTCACACGATCCAGGATCCGGGTGCGCCGAGTTCGATCCCGGCGCGGTTGATGGCGCAAGGTACCGGAATCCGACGCCTACCGTGGACACGATCATCCTTCTGCCCGGCGGAGAGGTAGTGCTCGTGAAGCGCAAGGAGGCTCCTTACGGTTGGGCATTGCCGGGTGGTTACGTGGAGGAGGGCGAATCCCTCGAGGCCGCGGCCGTACGGGAGTCGCGCGAGGAAACCGGCCTCCACGTGACGCTTGAGGAGCAGTTCCACACCTACTCCGACCCCCGCCGTGACCCCCGCCGTCACAACATCACGACGGTCTTCATTGGGCGTGCACGCGGAGCGCCCGTCGGGGGTGACGACGCTGAGCTGGCGCGGGCCTTCGGCTGGAATGAATTGCCCGGCCATTTGGCGTTCGACCACGCGGAGATCCTGGCCGATGTCCGGCGGTACCTCACCACCGGCGCGCGCAGGAAGATCTGAAACCGAGGCCATCTAGATTTGACGGTGGCATGGGTCCAATTCGGATGGCCTGCGGGTGGTCGACGAGGCCCATCCTACAACGGCCCCCAAGAGAGCCAGTGCAGGTCGCGCGCGCAGCGGCGGCGAGTCGCGGAGCGCGCCGTGTTAAGACGCCTACAAACCGCGTGAACTGGAAGCTCTGCGCCGTCCCACGCGGGTTGATGTTTCTCTCGCGACGATCCTCGCGTCGCGACCGGCGCCCGTTCTTGCCATGAGCTCGAGGGACAGGAGCGGGCGCTCCTTGTAGTTCACCTGCCCGTCGGCCTTCTCGGGGTAGAGTGGTTCCCAGGGACTCTGCAAACCCGGCTCGGCTCGCCCAACGGCCCTGCCAGCAGCATCGTGAGGACGGCCGACGGCCTGCAGCTCTTCCCAGGAGGTGCTACGGCCGAGGCTGAACCAAACGCGCCACACCTGAACGCGAAGGGTGGGTGCGCGCTCGGCGCCACGTCGAGGTCCGGGCTGGTGCTCGTGAGGGGCCTCTCCAGTTCGTCACCCTTGCTGACGGCGTCGGCGGCCTTGGCCAGCCCCGAGAGCGCCTCAGCGTGCGGCCGGTGGTGAACCAGATCACCAAGCCGAAGAGGGTCACCATCGCCGCGGCCACGCCGCCGGCCGTGATGGCCAGCTGGCGGAAGGACTGGAAGAACTCCTCCTGCTTCACACCTACGTACAGTACGCCCGTGGTGCGGCCTTCTGAGTCCCGGATGGGATCGTAGGCGGTGAAGTAGGGAACTCCCAAGATGTCCGCCTCGCCCATCACCCATCCGAGTGGTGGCCTCGCCTCTTTCCTCGGGCTCCGGGCCTGGCGTCCTCGAGGATGCCAAGAGCGTACGCTCAGAAGGAGACCCGGGCCGGCGCTCCGCGCCGGGCGCGACGGCCGTTCCGTGCTACAGAGGGCTGGGCGCCCCGGTCCACCGAGCCACGGTGCGCTCGTGAACCACCCGGCCGGCCGGAGGGGAGATGTACCTCGGCCTCGACATCGGAACCACCGCCACCAAGGCCCTCCTCGTCGACGCCCGGCAGGCCACGGTGGCCTCGGCGAGCGTCGCCTACGAGGTGAGCGCGCCGGCCGCGGGCGTAAGCGAGATCGACCCGCGGGCCTGGCTCGAGGCGGTGCGCTCTGCGGTGGGCCAGTTGCGGCGGGAGGCCTCCCGGGAACTCGCTTCCGCAAGGGCCATCGGCCTCTCCGGGCAGATGCACAGCCTCGTGACGCTCGACGCGCGGCGCGAGCCCGCTCGCCCCGCCATCCTCTGGAACGACGCGCGCGGAGAGGCCGAGTCCCTTGCGCTCGGCGCCGACGTCCCGGAGATCGGCCCTTTGACGGGCATCCTCCCCATGCCGAGCTTCACGGCCTCGAAGCTCCTCTGGCTGCGCCAGCACCGGCGCGAGGAGTTCGAGCGGATCGCGCACGTGCTCTGGCCCAAGGACTTCGTGCGCCACTGGCTGACCGGCGAGCTCGCCACCGACGCCTCCGACGCGGCCGGTTCCCAGCTCTTCGATCAGAGCCGACGGCTGTGGGCCGATCGGGTGCTCGACTACGTAGGGCTCGACCGCCGCCAGCTTCCACAGCTCCTCGAGGGGACGGAGATCTCGGGTAGGCTGCTCCCGGCCGTGGCGGAGGAGCTGGGCCTGCCGGCCGGCATCCCGGTGGCGGCCGGCGGGGGCGACTCGGCCACCGCCGCCCTCGGCCTGGGCTGCGTCCGGGCCGGCAGGGGCTACATCTCCCTGGGAACCGGGGCGGTGTTCGTCGCCGCAGAGGAATCGTACCGGCCGACGCCCGAGACGCTGGTGCACGCCTTCGCGCACTGCGTACCGGCGCGCTGGTACCGCATGGCGGCGATGCTGAACGGCGCGAGCTGCCTCGCCTGGGTCGCGCGCCTGTGCCACGAGCCGGACCTCGAGGCCCTCCTCGGCCGCGTCGAGGCGCGCGGCCGAGGACCCGGCCAGATCCTGTTCCAGCCGTACCTGCGTGGCGAGCGCACCCCCCACAACGACGTGTCGGCGCGGGGGGCCCTCATCGGGCTCGACGCCGCGAGCGACTCGGTCGACCTCGCCAGGGCGGTCCTCGAAGGCGTGGCCTACTCGCTGCGCCTCGCGCAGGACCTCATCACCTCGAGCGCGGAGCCGCTCACCTTCGTGGGCCTGGTCGGCGGCGGAGCCCGCAGCCCACTGTGGAGCGAGCTCATCGCCTCGGTTCTCGGCCGGCCCCTCGCCATCGTCGCCGACGCCGACTACGTGGCCGCCCTCGGCGCCGCGCGCCTCGCCATGGTGGCAACCGGGGCGGCCCGCCTCGCGGACCTGGCGTCGCCGCGGTCGGTGGTCCGCACCGTCCACCCGGACGAGGAGAGGGCGCCGGCCTACGCCGAACGCTTCTTGGCCTTCAAGGAGGTCTACCCGGCTCTCCGGCCGCTGACGCGGGACCCGAGCGCCGCCCCCCTACCCGGCTCCGCGCCTGCGCTCTTCTCGCCTAACCCAGGGCCTTCTTGATCTTCGGGATGGCGCTCTTCGCGTAGTAGCTGCAGACGCCCTTCTTGGCGGCAGGGGCGAGTTTGAGGGCCGCGATGGCCTTCTTCACCTTGGCGTCGGAGACCTTCAGCTCGGCGGCGATCTTCGCGGCGGTGAGAAGGTCGGTCGGATTGGGCATGGGGACATGATACGCCCTCCCGGAGGCCATCAGGCCCCGAGGTCACCGCGAGCTCCCCCGCCCGCAGGAGGGATCGCCGGGGTAAATGCCTCCGGAGGAAGCGACCGCGGGCCGAGGGTGGTCAGGTTACGGCCGGCGCGAGCACCCGCGCGATGGTGCGGGTCAGCTCGGAGACCTCGACGGGCTTCTCGAGCACGGCGGCGGCGCCCGCGAGCCCGGAGGTCGGGACGTTGCCGGAGACCACGATGACGGGCGGGCTCGCCGGGTCGCCCCGCAGCTCGGCCAGCACCTCGGTCCCGGGCATGCCCGGCATCGAGAGATCGAGCAGCACCACGTCGAAGCGCTCGGCGCGGACCCGGGAGAGGCCCTCGTGGCCGTCGCCCGCGCCCGCCACCTCGGCCCCCAGCGCCCGCAGCTGCCGGAACATGGCGGCTCGCACGAGGGGTTCGTCGTCCACCACCAGGACCTTCCGCCCGGCGAGGGTGAGCCCACCGCGCGAGGCCGGCTCGGCGCCGGCTCCCACGGCGACGAGGGGTAGCTCGAGGGTGAAGGTGCTTCCCTCCCCGACCTGCGAAGTGCAGGTGATGCGGCCGCCCAGGTCCCTCACGATGCCGTAGGCGGTGGCGAGGCCGAGGCCGGTGCCGAGCCCCGGTCCCTTGGTGGTGAAGAAGGGCTCGCCGAGCCGCGCGAGCGTGGCCGGGCTCATGCCGCACCCGTTGTCGGCCACGCGGACGACGAGGTGGTGGGACGATGGGCCCGGGGTCCCTGGCACCGGGCCCTCGCCCTCTAGGGCCTCCACGCTGAGCTCGGGAGCTGGCCGGCCCGAGAGGGCGTCTCGGGCGTTGATGCACAGGTTGAGGAGCATGTGGTGCAGGTGCCCGGGCGGCGCCAGCACGATCGCGTGGGCGGGCTTGATCGCTCGCCCGATGCGGATCTGGCGATCGAAGGTGCTCCGGCACACCCTGAGCACGGTGTCGAGGACGGTCACCGCGTCGACCCGCTCGCGCCGCACGTCGCGCTCCCGCCGCGCCACCAGGGTGAGCTGGCGCGCGAGGTCGGCGGCGCTCTTGGCCGCCTGGAGGGCATCCTCCAGGGCATGGCGCGCACCGTCGAGCGCGCAGGCCTCCGGGGGCCTCGCCTCGGTGAGGACCTCGTCGAGGCACCACTGCAGGTTGGGCAGGATGGCCGCCAGGGCGTTGCTGAAGTTGTGGGCGATGCCGGCCGCCAGGTCGCCCATGGCGTCCATGCGCTGCGAGTGTCGCACCGCCTCGGCGAGGCGCTTCTCCTCGGTCACGTCCCGGGCGGCCGCCACCACCACCCGCTCGCCCGCCAGCTCGGCGGTGCGGGCGCTCACCTGCACGTCCACCGCCGCACCGTCGCGCCGGCTGGCTCGGAGCTCGACGCCGCGCAGCTCGCCCTCGCGACGCAGTCGCTCGACGAGCTCGCCCGCCAGCCGGGGCAGCCCGGTGTTGGGGAGCGGCTGCTGAAGTACTTCCTCGCGTTTCCAGCCGAAGGTCCTCTCGAAGCCCGGGTTCACGTCGAGGATGGTCTGGTCGCTCGCCCGCAGGAGGGCGATGCCCTCCGGAACCGTGTCGAAGATCCCGCGGAAGCGCTCCTCGCTTCCCCGCAGCTCGGCCTGGGCCCGCTCGAGGGCGGCGTGCTTCTCGGCCACCTCGCGCTCGCGCAGGAGGGACTCGTCGAGGCGCACCTCGAGGAGGAACGAGCGCATGCTCCAGTGGGCGGCCACCAGCACGAGGAGCAGCACCGCCGCCGCCGCTGCCGCCAGGGTGGCGAGGCTGGCCGCCGGGGAGAGGGCGCCGAACAGCGCCTCGGCGCGCACGGCGTGTACCAGGGAAAGCGGCTGTCCCGGGACCGGGGCCCTCGCCCCCAGCCAGCGCCGCTCGAGCTCCACCACCCGGCCTTCCGGGGCCAGGGCGGCGAGGCCGGCCGGGGCGCCGGGCGGCCCCTCCTCCCCGGGGGCGTAGGCGCGCCCGGCTTGGTCGACGAGCAGGAGCAGGCCCTTCTCGCCGGTGGAGGCGGAGGTCCAGGCGGTGGCGATCGTGCTCGGGGCGTGGAGCCAGGCGACCAGGTGTCCCACGTAGCGGCCCTTCCACCAGTGGGCCCGCCCGATGAGGAGCTCCCGGGCGTCCGACGAGAGGCGCGCCCCGCGGTCGCCCGGGGCCCGATCGAGCTGGCCCGGCCAGGGCGGCCCTCCCGGCCCCTCGGAGTCGGCGAGGGCGTGGCCCGCCTCGTCGAGCAGGGCGATCCGGCGGAAGGCCGGAGGCGCCCCCGCCCGGCCGCGTCGGCACAGGTCGAGGAGCCGCTGCCGGATGGGGACGAGGGTCAGGTCGAGCCCGTACTGCGGGCTCATGCCGAGGTCGCGACTCTCGAAGAAGGCCGCCACCTCGCGGGACTCGGCCAGGGTGCGCAGGTCTTCCTCGGCCCCGCCGAGGAGGTTCCCCAGGGCCATCGCCTTGAGCTCGACCCACTGAACGTGCTGGGTGAGGACGTTCTCGCGCAGCGTGCGGGCGGCTCGGTAGTTCGCCACCAGGAGCCCGGCCACCAGGGCCACCAGCGCCCCCCCGGCCACGAACAGGCTACCCGCCCGCCGGGCGATTCCGGTGCGGCCGAGCGGTTCGGGGAGCGGGGGGACCACGCCTCCCTACTCCATGGCCCCGAAGAAGCTGCGGAAGTAGATGGGCGCCTCGGGGAAGTAGCTCTTGACCAGGCGGGCGTAGGTCCCGTCGCGGCGGATCCGCTCCAGGTACTCCTCGAAGGCCTGGCGCAGCCGCGGCGCGTCCTTGCGGAAGGCCACCGCCATCTCCTGCTGCGGGCTGATGGGGCCGATCACCTTCACCTCGCCGGGCCACTTGGCGAGCGCGATCATCGCGTCGGCCACGTCGAGGAGCGCCAGCTCGCCCTCGCCGTGGATCAGCGCCGGCGCCACCTCGTCGAGGCGGATCTGCTTCAGCATCACCACCGCCCCGGTGCGATCGAGGGCATAGAGGGTGGGGTCGAGGCAAGTCCCGGCCACCGCCAGCAGCTCCCGCCTGGCGAGGAGCTTCTTCACGCGCTCGATGTCCGTGGGCACGCTCCCGGTGGGCTCGATGGGACGGACGGCCGAGCTGGCCCGCGCCACCACCCAGACCTGGGTGGGAAAGACCGGGCTCGAGAAGGCCACCGCCCGCTCGCGCCAGGGCAGCACCGTGAGTCCGGTGGCGAGGAGGTCGCCTCGCACCGGCCGCACCGGCGCGGTGGCCGGATCGCTCGCCACCGGGGACACCCCACGGCCGACGAGGTCTGGAAGCGCCGCCGGCCAGGCGGTCTCGACGAACTCGTAACGCACCCCGAGCGACGCCGCGAAGCCCCGCACCAGCTCCACGTCGAAGCCGTCGCCGGCCCCGGTGACGAAGTTGGCGTAGGGGATGCCGAGGTGGCGCAGCACCCCTCGTTCGAGGATGGCGTCGAGATCACCCCCTACCGCGTCGCTAGCGAGAACGGGGGGGGCCGCCGAGAGGAGCGTCCCCAGCAGGACGAGTGCGCGGGCGGCGACCAGAGGTCGGGCGTGGCTCATGGGACCGATGGTTAGCGAGGAGAGTGCCAGCCCAAGAGCGCCAGGGCGGAGGCAAACCGCGGGGTGCCGTGCGACCCTGGGTTCGCGGACGAGGCGAGCTCGACCCGCCGGCTGCCGCCGCACGATCGTGCGGGCACCCTCCGAGGTACTCCACCCTGTGTCCGGCAGCGCCGTGGTCGGCGGATGTCAGTTTACGATGGGTGTACCTAGGCCGGGGGCCGGCGCGCGGCCGCGGGCCCTCGCCTCTCCTCGAGGAAGCCCCAAGGTCCGACCCCTCGGGAACCGCCCGGCGATCGCGCCGTCGATCGCCGGGCTCCCTCTTGGGCGGGCCGGGTCAGGGGTGCGGGACCACGCTCAAGAGGGCATCGATCAGGCGATCGACGTCGCTCGTGGAGTGGAAGAGGTGGGTCGAGAAGCGCAGGGGTGTCGAGGTGGCGTTGGGGGCGGCGCTGGCGGCGGGGTTGCTGCGGAGCGAGTAGGGGACGGTGGTGGTCCGGACCACGATGTCGAAGGCGTCCTTCAAGTTGCTGACCGCCGCCGCGCCCGCGGTGGCCTGGGCGGCCGACATGTCCGGGGTGAGATCGGCGTTGTAGTCGTAGCCGGGCGAGAAGGGATTGAACGAGGTGAGGCCGACCCGGCTGGCGTGGCTGCCGTGCGGCGAGAAGGGGAAGGCGAGCGAGCGCGGGCCCCAGATGCTGACCAGACGGGCGCGCAGGTACTGGGCCACCGAGACCAGGTACTCCTCGATGTTGGCCCGGCCCCACTGGTCCCACAGGTGGCAGCACTCGTAGAGGGCGTTCTGCGAGGGGCGGCTGCCGTTGCCGACGAGCTGGAGCAGGGCGGCCACGTTGTCGTCCGGGGAGCGCTGACCCTTGTTGAGGACGGCGTTGCCGTTGCTCGCCCCGTAGAGCAGGGTGTTGGTCGGGAAGTAGGTCGGCAGGGGCCGGGTGTTGGCGTAGCCCGGCACCGGGATATCGACGGTGGGTCCGCCGGGGACGAGGAAGCCCAGGTCGGTGGCGGGCGCGGTGCGGACGTAGGGGTTGGGGTTGTAGCCGTTGCGCAGGTACATGAAGCCGGTCTGGCCGGGACCGCACTGCCACTTGTGCCCGGCGCCCGAGAAGAAGTCGCAGCCCATCTCGTGCAGGTTGAGGGCGATCATCCCGGGCTGGTGCGCGCCGTCGACGATGGAGAGGATCCCCTTGCGAGCGGCCCACAGGCACAGGTCGCGCTCCCGGAGCCTCGTCCCGGTGAGGTAGATGGGCGAGGAGAACAGGATCGCCTTGGTCCGCGAGGTGTACTGCGCCTCGAAGCGCCGGAACACCTCGTCCTCCGAGAAGGCGTCGCTGGTCGGGATGGCCACCGGCCTCACCACCACGCCGTAGCGGTCGGCGAGCAGGGACAGCACCGAATTGCCGGCGCTCTCCTCCATGTTGGTGGTGATGATCTCGTCCCCGCTCTCCCAGGTGAGGCCGAGCATGATCCGAAAGAGCCCGTCGGTGGTGTTGAAGCTCATGACGAGCTCGTAGGGGTCACACCCGAAGCCGGGCGCGATGGCGTTGCGCCACCCCTGCTGGCCGAAGAAGTAGGCGGTCGGGTTCTGCGCGATGTCCTGGTAGTTGGCGTTGAAGTCCCGGATCACCATCTGCGGCGAGGCCCCGGTGGTCCCGATCTGCAGGTAGAGCAGGCCCGGTGCGAACCTCCAGGCCGAGGCGTAGGGGCTCCCGCCCCGGCGGGCGTCGTTCAGCGCGCCGCTCGCTCGCGCTCCTCCCGCCGACAGGAGGGCGGCCCCCCCGAAGCCGAAGAGCTTCATGAACTCGCGACGGGCCATGCGGACCTTCTCGTGCGCCTCGTCGACCTGGTCCCTGGCCTTCGCGACCGCCACCTCTCCCGCGACCCCAGCCGTCATCGCTGCTCCTCCTGTGTCTGGTTGAAGGCCCTCTCCCCCGGCGGGCCCATACTGCCAGAGCAATAGGGACCCTGCGAGAAAACGTCCTCTTCGCTTTGGAAGTGACAAGTCGCGAGGCCCGCACGGCGGGCGAACCGTGGTCACGGCCCCGTCACCTCTCGGCCCGGTCGGGCCAGGGCGCGGGCGGCCTACGCGCACGGCCCCTCAAGGCCCCGGGGCGTCCGAGGACTCCGCTACAGCGGGCCTCCCGCTCGCCCCGAAGGACCGACCTCACCGGCCGCGGCCCGGGAAGGGCCTTGGTCCCCGTTGAAGAGGGGCCCGCCTGGGATGGCCCGGGTCGACGCCGCTCCGGGTAAGCGAGGTCGAAAGAAGCTTACCCGAGGAAGAGAGGTGCGACGTGAGACCTGTTCGCTGGCTGGCGCTCTTGGCCCTGGGCCTGGCCTTTGCGGCGTGCGGCGGCAGTAGCGGTGGCGGCGGGTCGGGCTCCTGCACGCCCTCGGGCACCGCGGCCATCGCCATGACCGCCAAGGGGACCTCGCCGCAGAACGCCTGCGTGACGCCCGGCGGGACGGTCACCTTCACCAACAACGACACCGCCCCCCACGATATC
>Ga0335081_10004016_pt1 | contig 23235 bp, 17 predicted proteins | sample Lox_Sample_35_FD_206713 | JGI IMG/M metagenome (GOLD analysis project Ga0335081, IMG submission 206713) | Soil microbial communities from Loxahatchee National Wildlife Refuge, Florida, United States - Lox_Sample_3.5 | ecosystem: Environmental > Terrestrial > Soil > Wetlands | place: USA...
CGGTTTGGGCCTAGAACTTGAAAGTGGCCGCAACGTTGAACGCGTTGTTGAAAGTCTTGTAAGTTCCGTCTGCTGCGGTGTTCGAATCATTTTGAACCGTGTGTCCGCCATTGTAAGCGAAATGATAGGCAATGGCCCAATCCCAATGCTTGCCGTGGTGGCCAAATCCGACGCTGCCGAGTTGCAGATCGGCATCCGGAATGAGCGGGTTGAAATTGGCATCCGGGCTGGAATTCTCGCTGTAAATGTAACCCACGCTGGCGAAATACCCCTTGCCGAGCTGCCGCGTGACGCCGAATTCATACATAAAGCCCGAACGATAGTCTAATGGAATGGTTACGTCCCCAAATGGAGTATTCTGCAACGCGATTTGTTTCACATCGCGCCATTCGGTCCAATCTAGGTCGAATTCAAAATTCCAGTCGGTCGTCGGCCTGAAGGAAATACCGCCAACGACGAACTGCGGAAAATTAATGGAAGCGCTGGAGGTCGTTGATGACGGGAAGGGAGCACCCAAAGTTTGTGAAGCTGTGCCTTTGTAATTCAATGTGGTCGCCGAACGGTAATTGGCTCCAAAGGACCACATCGGATGGGGCTGCCACAGGATTCCTGCATTAAACCCAAAGCCGGTGTCATCGCCTTCGAATTTAAACTGGGTTGCACCGGAAGGATCAAGCGCTCGGTTGAATTCCGCCTGCGAATAATTAATTGTCGGGCCGATGGCAATGGAAAGTGTACGATGAATTTTCCAAGCGATAACTGGATTGAAACAGGCATACAAAAGGCTGCCGCTCTCAGCCACGGTGTTGAATGGGGGATGAATTCCCCAATCCAGCGACAGGCCGTATGGTGCATAAATACCGAGGCCAATGGAAATCGGCACGTTGGTAAATGAATGCGCATAGTAGATTTGCGGGACGGCTTGGAGCTTGGTATCGGTGTTCGCAGTCGCGCCAGCGGTTGAGGTGAATTCGGTGTCGGCGGAAATCACATAAAGGCCCACCCGGATGTTGTCACCCTCCAGTTGAGTGATGCCGCCTGGATTGTAATAGATGGCCGATGGATTGTCCGCGGTCGCCGCGAATGCGTTGCCGCGCGCGATTGCTTCGGGGTCTTGGTTTGGCAGACGAAAGCCAACCGCGTTCAGCCGAGTTGGAACCACCAGACACAGGCTTGCGCCAATCCAGGACGCCAATACAAAACGGTTTCTCTTGGGGCGAACCGTGGCCGGACTATACGGTTGAATTTGCATATATCAGTTTTCAGTTTCCGCATTTCAGACAATGGCTGCCTTGTTACTGGACAAGGCTATGACTTTGCCTGTTTTAACTCAACGAAACCGGCCGAACCTTCATGAGGACAACTTCGGCGGCGGTGCAAACGAAGCAGCAACGCCAGTGCCAAACGGCAACGCAAAACGTCCCGGCTGCGGACGTAAAAAGCCGTGCGGAATGGTTAATAATCCCTTTGTTTTGGCGTGGAAAATGGTCTATTCCTTTTCTCTGAAAATGAACCAAGGCGCCAACAACAACGGAAATGGAGAAGGCGGACAACAACTTCGCCAGCTCGAAAAAATTGCGCAAGTCGAACCCGCCGCGAGTCCTTCCGGTGTCAAAGAAAGCTCTGTCTCGTTCCTGACGGCCGAGGGCCTGGAGTTACGCGCCGCGCCGGTACGCGTGACGCGACACACAGCCGTGTTCGAACTGTATAATCCAAATGTGTTACCGCGGTTGTCTGAGGTGTTGAGCGAGTTTGCAATCATTCTGCAGGATCGAAAGGTTTATTCTGGCCGCGCCATCGTTCGTGGTGTCGTGGACACGGGCAACACCGCCACCTGCGAGGTGAAGCTGGACGAGTCGTGTTGGCGGGATATTGACCTCAGTTTGTTGTCGAAACACGATGGGCAGTTGGCGCAGGAATTCAACTCATTCATCAACGAATGGCAAAAACTCTATAAAATTCTTCCTGAATTCAAGATTGTAATCGCCGATATGCAGAGTTTTTTCATGGATTTGCGATTGTGGCTTGAACAAATCGAGTTAGGGGTTCGTTCCCAGCCGGCTGGAAACCGGATTGAAATTGAACGGGACGCAATTCTGGAAGTACAGGAGCCGATCGTAAAAAGTGCCTTGCAAATTCTGGAAAAGTTTGAACTGGCGGCCCAAAAGGTGGGACCCGACCTGCGGCCAGCGCACATGTATTATATGAGACGGCAAATTCATCCGCTGGTGCTTTGCGCCCCCTTTATTCATCGCACATTTTACAAGCCGCTCGGATACGCCGGAGATTATGAAATGGTCAACATGATGGTTCGCGACCCGTATGAAGGCGGCTCGGTTTTTGCCAAAATCATGAACCGCATATTTCTGAGCACGCCGCCCGTGGAAGCCCATCGTAACCGGTTGACCTATTTGACTCAGTTACTCAAGAACGAATCGCTCCGTGTGCTTTCCAATAGACGTACCGTGCATGTTTTCAACATGGGGTGCGGTCCGGCGAGAGAGATTCAAGATTTTTTGATGGATAGTTATCCTGGCCAACAGACATACTTTACACTCGTTGACTTCAACGACGAGACCCTCGCTTACACATCGAAGGTTTTAGGCGAGGTCAAGAAGCGGAACCAGTGTTCAGCGCAATTTCGAATGGTGCGGAAATCGGTCAACCAACTGCTGAAAGAAGCTTTTAAGAATCAAAGCGGCAACGCGAAATATGATTTCGTCTATTGCGCCGGTTTGTTGGATTATCTGACCGATCCTGTTTCCAAGCGTGTCTTGGAGGTGCTGTATGATTTGGTTGCCCCCAATGGGTTACTGGTGATAACGCAAGTAGATGAGTCGAATCCCTCAAGGAACTGGATGGAATATGTTTTAGATTGGCATTTGATATATCGCAATGGACACAAGTTGGCTGCCTTGGTGCCGGATTCGGCACAACCGGATCTGGTGACCATTCGCTCGGTGGGGACGGGGGTGAATGTTTTTCTTGAGATTAGAAAACCGGGAAATGCCTGAAGCATCACCATTAACGCTTTCTGAAATTCACGATGCGTTCGCCGTGTATGAAAGACGCGTTCGGATTACCAACTACAAAGTTGGCTGTGTTCTGGCGTTTATCTTTATGCCGGCGGGGGCGTCACTGGATTATTTTGTTTATAATTCACCCGGCGATTCACATTTCGGAGAATTCTTCAAGATGCGGCTATTGTGCTCTGCTTTACTCGCATTCATTTGGGTTCTCCTGCAAAACGAAATTGCCATTAAATTTTACCGCTTCCTAGGCTTCCTGGTGGCATTCCTGCCCCTCGCGTTCATCGCCTGGATGATCTATATGACTGACGGGCCGAATTCACCCTACTATGCCGGGTTAAATTTGGTAATGCTCGGGGCCGCGATTCTCCTGCGCTGGACGTTGCTGGACAGCATCCTGGTCTTTGTTCTCTCGATGGCGACTTACTTGGCCGCGTGCCTGTTGAATGGGGAGGCCAGTGCTCATGGTATCTTTTTTAACAACTTTTACTTTTTGTTCGTTACGGGCGTTTTCATTGTTACGGGATCGTGGTTCTACAATCAGATCCGGTTTCGCGAATTTGCCTTGCGCTACGAACTGGATAAAAACCGGGCGGCACTCGAAGAGAGCAATCGCAAGCTCTTGGAACTGGACCAGATCAAAAGCCGCTTCTTCGCTAACATCAGCCACGAGCTGCGCACTCCGCTCACGCTACTGCTTTCGCCGCTGGAGTCGCTGATTCAGCGCTTCAACCGCGCGTTCGATGAGGACACGCGCAATCTGCTTACCACCATGCACGCCAACGGCATGAGGCTGCTCAAGCTCATCAACGATCTGCTCGACCTCGTCCGCCTCGAATCCGGCCGCATGGAAATCAAGCGCGAACCGCTCGAAGTCGCGGAATTCACCAAAGGCCTCGCCAGCGCGGCGCGGCAGGTGGCCGACGACAAGCGCATCAAGCTTGAGACGTTTGTAGATCCGGCATTGGACACCGTGCTGGCCGATCGGGACAAGCTGGAGAAAATCGTGCTGAACCTGGTGTTCAACGCACTCAAGTTCACGCCTGCCGGCGGGACCGTGTCCCTGCGCGCCGAAAAACAAGGTGAAGAATTCGTCCTGATCGTGAGTGACACCGGCATGGGCATCGCCGAGAAGAATCTGCCGTTCATATTCGACCGCTTCTGGCAAGCCGACGGCTCGTCCAAGCGCAAATATCAGGGCGTCGGCATCGGTCTGGCGCTCGTGAAGGAGCTGGTCGAAATCCAAAACGGCAAGGTTACCGTGGAAAGCCAGGAGGGCAAGGGCACCACTTTCACCGTGCGGCTGCCTTATGAAAAGTCCGAGGTGTCGAGAAAAGAGCCGAAGGCCGAAGCAGGCGAAGAGGTTCCCGCCGGGGCGGAAACCGGTGGGACGGTGACCTCGGAGGAATGGCTGGCGAATTTGTACCGGCGCGCGGAGTTGTTCCCGGCGTTGACCCCGTTGCAGGAGGCCGTCAAGCCGGCCGAGTTCACCGGCAACGGCCGACGCGCCACGTTGCTGGTGGCCGACGACGAGCCGGACATGCTGCGGTTTTTGAAATCGCAGTTGGCCGCGCAATACGAGGTGATTGAGGCCGTGGACGGCCAACAGGCGGTGGAAAAGGCAAGCCAGTTTTTGCCGGACATCATTCTGCTGGACATGATGATGCCGGAGAAGGACGGCTTGCAAGCTTGCCGCGAAATCCGCGCGCACACGCCTACGCAGAACATCCCGATCATCCTGCTCACCGCGCGGGCCGACGAGGAAACAAAATTGACGGCGCTGGAAGTGGGGGCGAGTGATTTCCTGGCGAAACCGTTTTCAACGACAGAACTGCACGTGCGCATCAAGAACCTGGTCGAGTCGCACGGGTACCAGCGGAAATTGTCCAAGCAAAACCAGGCGCTCGAATCCACCATCGAACAGCTCAAGGACACCGAATCGCAATTGGTGCAGACCGAAAAACTCGCGTCGTTGGGTCGCATGAGCGCGGGCATCATTCACGAAATCAACAATCCGCTGAATTTCGCCACGACCGGCCTGTTTGCCTTGCGGCACAAGAGCAAGCTGCTCGCGCCAGAGCAGCGCGGCGAATACGAAGAGATTCTGCGGGACGTGGAAGAAGGCATCAAGCGCGTGCGCAACATCGTGTCCGACCTGCGCACCTTCACGCATCCTGACACCGAACAACGCGATCAGGTTGAGGTGGCCGAAGTGGTCGGCGCGGCGCTGCGGTTTTTAAGCGGGGAATGGCGCGACAAGGTGCAGATTGAACAGAAGCTGGCCGAACGCCAGACGGTTTGGGCCAACCGCAACAAAATGGTTCACATCCTGGTGAATCTGTTGCAAAATTCGCTGGACGCGTTGCGGCACAAAAAGTTTGCCCGCGAGCAACCGACTATTTGGATCGAAGGCCGTGTGGAAAATGAGCGGAGCTTCATCGTGGTTCGGGACAACGGCACGGGCATTGACACGGAGCACTTGGACAAGATTTTTGATCCGTTTTTCACGACGAAGGAAGTGGGCGAAGGCATGGGATTGGGCTTGAGCATTTGCTATCGCATCGTTCGGGAATACGACGGGCGCATTTCCGTCAGGACCGAGCCTGGCAAATATTGCGAGTTCACGCTCGAATTTCCCGCGAAGAACCGGCCTGCGGTTGCATCGGAGCAACGTCATGGAGAATTTGTACAACTATAAAAAATTTGCGGTCCTTTACGTGGACGACGAGGAAAAGTCCCTGGCCAACTTTTCCCGCGCGTTCGGGGATCAATTTCACATCTTCACGGCGTCCAGCGCCCAGGATGGCCTGAAGCTGCTCGAAGGGCACGCCGATGAAATCGGCCTGTTGATGACCGATCAGCGGATGCCGGGGGAAAAAGGCGTGTGGCTTTTGGAGCGCGCGCGAAAACTTCGTCCCAACATGATACGGGTCTTGGTTACTGCGTACGCGGACATGGACGCTGCTATCGCCGCCGTCAACAGTGGCGCGATTTACAAATATGTCACCAAGCCGTGGGACCCGCCGCAGCTTGAACAGACGCTCAAACGCGGCCTGGAATATTTTATGGTGCGGCTGGAGCGCGACCAGTTGCTTACGGAAAAATTGTCCGTGATCCGCAACATGATGATTGCCGACCGGATCGTGAGCCTGGGCCTGCTGGCCGCCGGCCTCAGCCATCACATCCGCAATTCGCTCGTGGCGGTGAAGACCTTTCTCGATCTGGCCCCGCTGAAAATGGCTGAGGAAAAATCAGCGATGAAGGGCCTGCGCAATCCCGATTTCTGGAAGGAATACCACCAGAACGTCCAGTCGCAGATCGAAAAAATCAACGGATTGCTCAAGGATTTGTGGACCGCGTCCGGAACGCCAGCTTTTCATTTCAACGACCGGGTGTTCCTCCACGAAATCATCGGCGCAGCTCTCAAATCGTTTGAGAACCAGTTCACCGCACGGCGTATTCAGGTTGACAATCAGATTCCTGATTCGTTGCCGGTGCTGCAGGTGGACAAGCCGAAATTCAACCGGCTGTTCGAGCTTTTGTTGAAGGACGAATTGGCCAGCCTGCCGGCGGGCAGCCGGGTCAAGCTGACGGCCGAGCTGAAAAAAGACGACCTCAGGCCAGAGATCCAGGTTCAGATCAGCGACAACGGGCCGGGCCTGCCGCGGGAAGCATTGCGCGTGGTGTTCGATCCGTTCGTCGTGCGCGGCGACGCGCCATCCGAATATGGCATTCACCTCATGGCGTGCTTCTTTATTGTCTATCATCACGGCGGGAAAATTGACGCGAAAAGCCAGCCCGGTCGCGGCACCACGTTCACAATTTCCCTGCCGCTCAATCCCGAACACGCCGCACCACCCAGTGAACAAGAATTTCTCCAGAAAGTTCTCCTCAACGAAGAATTGTGGGGAAAATTGATTTCGTCTGAATAGGTTGGGCCAGGCTTCTCAAAAATTGCCCCATTTTCGACCAATTCCATCGCGGGCTTCCCGCAAAGAATGAATTGACCTCCGGCCCGGAACCGGGCATAATCCAACGTCAGTGACGCCGACCGGGAACAGGTTTGCTTCATTCGGAACGGCAACGTCATGAAAACGCTGTTGGTTTTGGCCGCTCATCCCGATTTTGCCGAAACGGTTCGCGCGGGTTTAAACCCGGAGCAGTATCGTGTCGCCCATCGTGTCAACGCCCAGGAAGCCGAGCCGCTGCTGGTCCATGGTCTGGCCAATGCGTGCATCATTGATCTGGAACTGCTCGGCGTGCAGGGCATCTGGGCCGTTGAAAAACTTCGCCGGCACAACGCCCGATGTCCGGTCATCGCTTACACCGCGGCCAGGAACTCTGAATGGGAGGAGGAGGCCTACCTGCACGGCGTGACGCACGTCCTGACCAAACCCGTCCGCATCCGGCTCCTAAGCGAGTTGCTGGACCGTTTATGGGAAGTGCCACAACGTGCCCTCCCAACGCCGCTGCCAGCGCGCCTGTCGCCGCCCCCTCCCCGAACCGCGGAATCGCCTGCGCCACGGTTTGCCGGCACAGCCCACGCCCTCGGCGTGCTGCGCGATTTTTCGTCCATCCTCATGCATTCGCTCAATGCCGAGTTGATGCTCAAGCAACTCCTGCTTTTCCTGCGAGAAACTCTCAGTGTCAACCGCGCTGCAATTTTCCTGAGCCGCCCTCATTCACCGCCCATTGAGCCCCCCACAGCCGAGGAAGCCCGCCGCCTGTGCGCCGTGGCCGCCATCGGCATCGCGCCGGGGCTGCTCGAACAATTTGAACTGTCACCCGATTCCGGCATCGGCGCCCAATTGGCGAGCCTGGGCCGGATTCTGCGCCGCAACAGCGACGAGGCGCGCGCGGATGCCGGGACGCAGAGGGAATTTGAGTTGCTCGGCGCGCAAATTGCCGTGCCCATCCTTGACCGGGAAACTATTGTCGGCGTTGCCGTTTTCGACGGCCGCGTCACCGGTGAACCACTTGCCAACGACGAATTGGAGCTGATTTTCCATCTGCTCGAACAAGTCGGGCTGGCCCTCCGTAACATCTGGCTGTACGACCAATTGGCCGCCAATCACGAAATGATGACCGAAGTGCTGCGCGAACTCAGCAGCGCATGCATCGTCGTGGGACGCGACCTGAAGGTGCTGCATGCCAACAAAGCCGCCCGCCGGCATTTCGGCCGGAAAAGCCAGCGCAGCGGCGAACTGGAGTTCGCCGATTTGCCGCAGGCGCTCGGGGCAAAAATATATCAGGTCTTGCACACCGGCGCCGCCATCGGCCCGTTCAAATTCGAGCCGGAAAATTCACCCGGTACGGTTTACCGCGCCAGTGTCATTCCGTTCCAGCGGCAGGATTCCGCCGTGCCGGTATCCGCACTGTTGACCGCCGAAGACCTCACGCAGAGTGAGCAATTGCGCCGGTTGGAAATCGAAGCAGCCAATCTGCGCCTGGTGAAATCCATGGCCGATCGCCTCGCGCACGAGATCGGCAACGCCATGGTCCCGCTTTCCACGCATCAGCAGTTGCTCGTGGAAAAATACCGGGACGCTGAGTTCCGCAAATCGCTCGACCATGCGCTCACCGATGGCGTCCGGCGCGTCACGCGGCTCATTAATCAGATGCGTTTTCTCGCGCGCGACGGACAGATTGAACCGCAAGCCTTCCCGGTCGAGCCGTTGATTCAGGAAGCCTATCAGGAGGCGCGCCAGCATCAGCCGGTCGAGACGGCGCAATTGCATTGCGAAACCAGGGGCAAGCCCGCCGTCGTCACCGGTGACCGCGCGGCTTTGAAGCACGCCCTCGCCGAGGTCATGCTCAATGCTCTTCAGGCCAACCCCAAGGAGCCGAAGATTGATGTCAAATTGCACACGGAAGGGGACAACAGCCATCAAGACCTGCAAATCGAGGTGCAGGACAATGGCTCTGGTTTTACTACTGAAGCCGCCAAACTGGCGCCTTCGCCATTCTTTACCACGCGCAATGTCGGACTGGGACTTGGCTTGACCGTCAGCCGGAAAATCATTGAAACCCATCACGGCAAACTGGAAATTGTTCCGCCGCAATCCGGTAAATCCGGCATGGTTCGCATTTCGTTGCCGGTTGACGCTGGGGCGGCGGCCACGGGATGAGCCGTTCATCGGCTTTGCGCTTGTCACCACCGGAGACGGGTTTTAAAGTGCAGGAAGAGCGGCGGTTATTTTGACATGATTGAGTTGATTCAATTTCCCTGGAGCCCGTATTGCATCGTCCAGCGCTGCATCCTGGAATTTGCCGGGGGCCGTTTCAAGATCATCAACATTCCCAACCAGCATCGCTCCCTCGTCTGGAAATTGACGAAGCAACGATACTATGGCGTGCCGATCGTCAAAGACGGGAAGACGGTCGTGTTTGAACTTAATGACGATTCGCAGGTTGTTGCGAAATATCTTGATGCCAAACTCCAACTCGGCCTGTTCCCGTTCGAACTCGAAGGCGTCCAATCCATTCTCTGGCGCTACATCGAGAATGAAATCGAAGGCGTGACGTTCCGGCTCAACGACATTTACTGGCGGGAAAACGTGCCACCCGCGGAACAGCTCGATTTCCTGCGATTCAAAGAGCGCAAATTCGGGCGTGGCTGCATTGACCAGTGGCGCAAGCAGCAGGGCGAGTGGCTGAAGCGGCTGGAACAGAGTTTGGTGCCATTCGAAGAGATGGTGGCGCACCGTCCATTTTTACTGGGGAATTGCCCGCGCTTCGTGGATTTTGATCTGTTCGGAATGCTTGAAAATTTTCTCTACTCAGGCCATTATAAGTTGCCGTCGGCGCACAATCACCTCCGGGATTGGCATCGGCGGATGTACAAATTAAAAAGGAATAAGACCAGATGAAAAATGGCGGCTCCGGCAATCTGCTTCCGCGCGCCACCCTTTCGTTCTCTATTTTGTATTGTGAAGAATTATATTATTGACACCAATGTCCTCCTGCACGATCCGCATTCCCTGTTAAGCTTTGAGGACAATCACGTCCTGATTCCCATCGAAGTTATCGAGGAAATTGACCGCTTCAAGCGTGAGTCCACCGAACTCGGCCAGAATGCGCGTACGGTGTCGCGGATGCTGGACAGTTTTCGTGGTGACGGCAGCCTGAGCGAAGGCGTCAAACTGCCCAACGGCGGCAGACTGAAAATCGCGTTTCAAAAAAACGGTTGCGTCAACGGTGATCCCCACATCAACGGCAACACTGTGGACAACCGGATTCTTTCACTCGCCGCCGCTATTCAAAAATCACAGCCGAGGAACCCCACCATCCTCGTCAGCAAGGATATCAATCTTCGCATCAAAGCCGACGCGCTCGGGTTGCAGGCCGAGGATTACGAAACCGACCGCGTATCCATCACCGACCTCTACACCGGCATGTCGGAAATGTCCGTCGGCACGGACAACATGGCCGCTTTTCGCGCCAAAGGGGAACTCCCGCTTGGCAGCAGCAGAAAATATTTCCCTAACGAATACTGCACGCTGACTGATGAAACAAACCCCAAGCGGACTGCGCTCACCAGGGTGGACGCCACCGGCCAGAAGCTGGTGCCCATTCTCGACAGCCGCGAAGGAGTTTGGGGTATCAAACCGCGCAATCGTGAGCAGCATTTTGCCTTTGACGCGCTGTTGGACGACCGTGTCAAGCTCGTCACGCTCATGGGCAAGGCCGGCACCGGAAAAACCCTGCTGGCGATGGCCGCCGGCTTGAAACGCACCGTACTCGACCGCGAATTCCGCCGGCTCGTGGTCGCGCGTCCGACCGTTTCCATGGGCAAGGAGCTCGGCTTTCTGCCCGGGTCGCTCGAGGAAAAGCTGGCGCCGTGGATGCAGCCGATTCATGACGCGCTGGAGATGTTGAGCGACCTCAACATGGGCCATGACCATCGCCGCAGTGGTGACTTGATGCGCTCCGGCAGCATCGTCGTTGAGGCATTGAGCTACATCCGCGGGCGCAGCATCGCCAACCAGTTCATGATTATTGACGAGGCGCAGAACCTGACGCCGCTGGAAGCCAAAACCATCATTACGCGCGTCGGGACCGGGACGAAAATCATCTTCACAGGCGACCCGTATCAGATTGACAATCCCTATGTGGACTCGTCTTCAAATGGATTCAACTATGTTGTCAGCCGATTCCGCGCCGAAGTCATTGCTGCCCACATCGAGTTACAGAAGGGTGAACGTTCCGAACTGGCCGAGCTTGCCGCAAACATCTTGTAACCAACCACTTAGTTCCTGCGCCGAAGAGGTCAGACGGTCGCTTTCCGGTGACACAGGCAAACCAGCGTCCATTTTGCCAGTTGACAAATTGCGGTTGTCGCTGAAATTCCTGTTAGAGCTGGATTGGGCGCTGCGGGCGTCTTCAGCGGGAAATTATGATCTCAAACGAGCGGCCATCACCTTTTGGCGGGCGGCCTTACAGCCAGCCGAAACCACCGGTTAACGAAGATACACTCAAGTCCGGACAGGTGCAGATTGAGCGCAAAACCTTTATCTTTACGCTCAAGGAAAATCCGCGTGGGCGATTCCTGCGCATCACCGAAGACGTAGGCGGACGGCGCGATAACATCATTGTCCCGGCGACCGGTCTGGAAGATTTCAAAAAGCTCCTGGAGGAAATGGTAAAGGCGGCGAACGAGATTCCGGCAAAACAACCGTGATTGAATTCTTAAACTGCGGACTTTCAATCTTTGGTGACCACCGTGCGATGAAAAGCCGACGTTCCTGATCGGTTTCAGAAGTCGAGCAGGTGAGATCTTATTTGGGAGTCGCTCTGCCGATTTAACGCCTCAACTGATCAACGTTTCAATGCTTTCTTCTCCGTTCTCACCCGTGGTGCGTCGCCCCAGAGACCTTCCAAATCGTAATGTTCACGAATGTCATATCGCATAATGTGGACAATCACGTCGAAGTAATCCAGCACCACCCAGGCGCCATGCACTGTGCCGTCCACGGCTCGCGGGCGAACGCCGTGCTCTTCGCGCAGCCGGTCGGTGATTTCATCCACAATGGCGCGCAAATGCGGCTCGCTCGTGCCGGACGCAATGACGAAGTAATCCGTCACCGACGACAATTTACGCACGTCGAGGATGATAATGTTTTCCGCCTTTTTATTGTCCGCGAATTCGCGGCAAAGCCGGGCCAGTTTTCTGGAATCCATAGTTGCCACGAAGATTTAACCAAGGATGGACCCGAATGGACACGGAATTTTTAGCGCTAATTTCATGAATTACTGGCGGACAGGGCAGTGAATGGCTTTTTACCTAAGTTCATCTGGTTAATCCGTAATTGAAAACATCAGACATAAAATCGTCCGCCTCGAATCGCCTCCGCCACTGGCGGCGGCACGAACTGGTCAATCGGCAAACCCGCCTTTAACCGCGCACGTATCTCCGACGACGACACGCCCAGCGGAAAGCCCTTGAGTGTTCGTCCGCGAAAGGGCGGCGGGAAATTCGCTGCCAGTCCACCGGGTCGCGGAATCGCGACAAATTCCGCGAGTTTCGCCAATTCATTTGCCTCGCGCCATTCGTTGAGTTTCGGCGCGTTGTCCGCACCGATGAGGTAGAACAACTCGGCTTGGGGAAAACGCTGCGTATAATCGCGCAAGGTTACGATGGTGTAGGAAACGCCACCGCGCCGGATTTCCTGTTCGTCAATTTCATAATTTGTTTTGCCTGCGAGTGCGAGTCGCAGCAATTGCAGGCGGACGGGCGCAGGTGCGGGTTTGCTTTCCGGCTTGAATGGTGACTGCGCGGCCGGAATGAAAAACAGCCGGTCCAAAGCCAGTTCTTCCATCGCCGCTTGCGCGACCAGCAGGTGGCCCAGATGAATGGGGTCAAACGAGCCGCCCAATAAACCGAGTTTCATGTTTTCTCAACAACATCGCCGCACACCATTAAACCGTTGTTCCGTAACTTCAACGTAAATCTGCTGTGTGCTTGCCGGATGGCGTGTGCAAACCGCTTGCGCCTGCTGGTGTGCGCGTTCCAGGTGCGATTCGCCGGACAGTTCCTTCGCCAGCGCCAGGGCAAGCGCTGCGGCGCCCGCGGCCTTGGTTAGATCAGGACCAGTTTCTTTTATGGCATAATCTGGCAGCCAGACCGGCTCGGTTTCGTGTAGCAGCGCCGGTTTGCGGCGCCAGAGCAGCAAAATCCACTCCCGCACGCTCAGGAAGATGATGGCCGTGACCAGCACTAGGAAAATTCCGGCAACGGCAGTGTCGAGAATGTTGTTAAATTGCAGCGTGCCGTTTGCCTGCAATGCTTTTTGGGCGGCGTCGATGGCGGTCAGATCATCTGTGCGCTTTGCGCTTTCAAGCGCATTTTGCAGTCCAGGCATACTTTCCGCCAGGGTTCGAGCCTGCGCCAAAAACCCAATGCGCGGGTCTGGATCTCGGATTTTTTGGACGCCCGCCGTGAAAGTCACCGCCACCAACCAGATTAGTGGTATCAAAGCGATGAGCGCCAGCGCAGGTTTCCCGGCTTGAGTCCTGGAACTTTGGGCCTTGGACTGCGGCTGCAATTGCGTTTTCAAAATTACCGTCGTGGCCAGACAGAGCGCGATCGCAGCGAGCATCTGGTTGGCGATGCCGAACAGCGGCCAGAGCGAGTTGATGCCGCCCAACGGGTCGCGCACGCCTTGGATCAAAAAATATCCCCACGCGCCGACCATCAGCGCGGCGGCGATGGGAACCACGCGGTAATTCCTCCGGTCACCGAGCGGTTGCCAGACGCGGCCGAGGATGCCCTGAATCAAATAACGGCCGACGCGAGTGCCGGCGTCCACGGTGGTCAGGATGAACAGCGCCTCGAACATGATGGCGAAGTGGTACCACAGGTCGAGCCAACGGCCATTAGTAACTCCGGAAAAAATCTGCGCCATACCCACGGCCAGCGTCGCCGCGCCCCCCGTGCGCCCGAACAGCGTCTTTTCACCAAGTTTGTTCGCGAGCGAATCCATGTGGTCGGTCGTTATGGGAAAACCGAGAGCAGTGACCTGGGCGACGGTGGCCGCTGGTTCGCCTTTGACGTTCATGCTGAAATAGACACCGGGTTCGAGCGTGCAAGCGGCAATGAGCGCCATGATGGCGACGAACGATTCGCAACACATTGCACCGTAACCGATATGCCGCGCATAGCTTTCGCGCGTGATCATTTTGGGCGTCGTGCCGCTGGCGATGAGAGTGTGAAAACCGGAAATGGCCCCGCACGCGATAGTGATGAAGCAAAACGGGAAAACTTTTCCGGCGACGACCAGGCCGGAACCGTTGATGAACTGCGTGAACGCGGGCAGTTGCAGATTGGGTAACACGAGCAAAAGGCCGCAGGCGAGCGCGAAGATTGTTCCGAGCTTCATAAACGTGCTGAGATAATCGCGCGGCGCGAGCAGCAGCCACACCGGCAAGCTGCTGGAGACGACGCCGTAAGCAATAATCACCCAGGCCACGGTTATGGCTTTCAACATGAGCAGTTGGTTGCTCAGGTTGGAAAGCGGCCCGGAGCTGAACAACGCGTGGACGGCGGCAAGTGGTCGCATCACGATTTCAGGAACTTGAAAACCGGAATAAACGAGCTTGCCGCCCCACACGGCCAGCAGCAAGAGCGCAATGCCAAAGGCCGACGCCTCCAAAACCTTGCCGACGCGCACGGATCGCAGGTAACAGCCCATCAGCAACGCGATGGGAATGGTCGCGCCGACCGTGAAAATGCCCCACGGACTTTCCGCGAGCACCTTCACCACCACGAGAGCGAGGACGGCAAGCATAATGATGAGGATCGCCAGAATCGCCAGCATCGCGATAAAGCCCGCCGGCGAATTCAATTCCTCCTTGACCATTTGCGCGAGCGATTTGCCATCGCGCCGGATCGAGCAAAACAAAATCACAAAATCCTGCACGGCGCCGCCGAGCACGACGCCGATCAAAATCCATAACGTGCCGGGCAGGTAACCGAATTGCGCCGCCAGTACGGGACCGACGAGCGGCCCGGGACCGGCAATCGCCGCAAAATGGTGGCCGAAGACGATCCATTTGTTCGTCCGCACAAAGTCACGTCCGTCATCGTGAACTTCGCAGGGCGTGGCGCGGCGGTCATTGAGCGCGAGGACGCGTGCGGCAATCCATTTCGAATAAAATCGGTAACCGATGGCGTAGGTGCAGACAGCCGCGATAAGGATATGGGCCGAATTGACCGGCTCGTCGCGCCGGAGCGCGAGCGTCACATAAGCCCATGCGCCGGCCAAAGCCAACAAAAGCCAAAAAATCCCGGCGACAAATTTTTTCAGGTTTGGCATCGCGGATTGAGTTTGTTTTACGCCAATCGTGCCGCCGCCGACAGAAAAATCTGGAATGGTCGCAGCAGTTCCGGTATTGCCAGCCGGACACCGGATGAAGACGCGCCTGAATATCGGCCATTTGATTCTGCTGTTTGCGCTGGCAGCACTGCCGTTCGCCGCCACGTTCGCGCTGTATTACACTGACGAGCGCCATTACACCGACGGCGCGCTGATGATGCTGAAGGACGGTGCCTGGCTCGTGCCCCATGCCGCCGCCGGCGCGCCACGCTTTCAAAAACCGCCCCTGGCCTACTGGTCGGTGGCCGCAAGCTACATGGCGTTTGGCGTGAACGTCATCGCGTCGCGACTGCCGTTTCTGCTGGCAAGCTGCGGAACGCTTTTCCTCACATATCGTCTTGCCCGGAAACTGACGAAAAGCTCGGAAACCGCGTTGCTCGCGGCTGTCGTGCTGGCAACACACTTTCAATTTTTCCTTTGCTCCATTCGTTCAATTCCGGATGCACTGCTGGTTTTCTTCAGTACGTTGAGCGCCGGCGGATTTTTGCGGCTGATCGTTCTTGAAGAATTCACCGCCGGAACATTTGCAGTGGCTTACGGTGGCGCGGCGGGCGCGGTTTTGAGCAAAGGCCTGCTGGGACTTTTAATTATCGCCTTCGCATGGGGGTTTTTCGTTTTGAAAAATCGCGATGGGCGCGCGCTAAAAAAGATAATCCACTGGCCGATTTTTTCTGCCGCTGTCATTTTTGCCGCAAGCTGGTTCATTTACGTTTTTGCGACGCAGGGCAAAGTTGCCGCGGAGATTTTTTTTGGCGATCAGGTGACGGGCAATGTGCACGGACATTTCTGGTCGCCGCTGGTGCGCGCACCGCAGTTTGCGCTGATTTTGTTTTTTGATTTTCTGCCGTGGAGCGCGACCGCAATTGAATTGCTTGCGCGAAGAAAAAATCTGAAGGCCGGCGCAATTCCACGGCTCGCGAACAATTTCATTCTGGCGTGGACGACGGTTTTGATTCTTGGTTTTGCGCTCGGCGAGAACGTTTCTCCGCGTTATCTGCTGCCCGCAGCGCCGCTAATTGCTATTCTGGTCGCCGATTGCGCGCAAAGATCGGAAAGTGTGCATCTGATTTTTTCCCTCCACCGCATTTTGAAGATTGTTTTAATTGCGCTGATACTGACGGACGCGGCGATATTTTACGTTGATTCGGAATGGCCGCTGCCGGTGATTGCATTGGCATTGACGTGCGGTTTGTTTCTGGTCGGGATTATCGCGCTAGGCCTGGGCGTGTTTTGGCATAAATCCCTTTCGGCTGCACCGGCGCTGGGATTGGCCCTTTTACTCTCCAGGCCGATGTTTTTTGTCGCCGCGATGCCGGTTCTTTTGCCCGACCGCTCGCAGCAAATCGCGGCGATTTTGGAACGAACGCAAGATGACAAACCGAGAAGCGTGCTGCTCGTCGGCAGATCGCAACTGGCCGGCCGTGTCCGCGTACTGCTCGGCAAAAACTGGACAGTGACGCAGGCCAACCGGCTGAATCCGGCGGATCTGGAGCATTACACGCGCATTTTGATTTCAGAAAATGCCGTGGACGAATTTCCCAGGCGCGGCTGGGTCGTCCAGACCGCCGCGACCAATTTCGGCATACCGACGCGCGGAGAATTGTGGTCGGCCTTGAAATCGCGGCGGCTGCCGGAATTACTGGCGCGCCATGGGCAACGAATTTGCCTGGCGACGCGCCGCTAACCGGTTCCCCCAGTCCTTGGCGGACGGTCAACCCTTCGTCGGCTTTCCAGGCCGCCGTGCAATTGGCGCACGTCCACTGCTTCCATACCCGCGGCGCGAATTGCCTGCAAGCCAAGGTCGGTGTCTTCGTAACCGCGGCAAAATTTCGGTTCAACCCTTATGCGCCGGGCGGCCTCGAGAAAAATGTCCGGCGCGGGTTTTTGGTTTTTCACCATTTCGCTTGTTACGATGGCGTCGAAGAGATGCTGGATTTTCAGATGGTGAAGCACCTGGCCGATGATGTTTTCCGTGCCGCCGGACGCCACCGCCATGGGAATTTTGCCGTAATTCGCCTTCGCAATTTCCAGAACGGCGTGGATGGGCTCGACCTGTGGTAACAGTGGCAGATAGGCCTCCTCTTTTTCGTGCGCGACGGCGATGTGATCGAGTGAACGGCCCTGTTCCCTGGCAAGCAATTTCAGAATATCGCGCGCGGGCACCCCGCCAAAGGCGTAAAAGCGTTCTTCGGGAAAGTGCAGATTGTGCCGCTGGGTGACCATCTGCCAGGCGTGCCAGTGCAGCGGCATCGTATCCGCCAGAGTGCCGTCGCAATCGAAAATGAGTCCTTTGATGTGCGGCGGCAAATTCATGATTTCAGCGCCGCGAGCCGTTCCTCCAGATCATGCGCCATGAGCGGCTCAATAATGCCGTCCAGCGCTCCTTCCATCACGGCAGGCAGATTGTAAAGTGTCAACTCGATGCGGTGGTCGGTGACGCGGTTCTGCGGAAAATTGTAAGTACGGATGCGTTCGTTGCGTTCTCCGGTACCGACTTGCGCCTTGCGTTGCGCGGCGTATTTCGCATTTTCCTCGGCGATTTTCCGATCGAGCAGTCGCGAACGCAAAACCTTCATTGCCTTGGCCTTGTTCTTTTGTTGCGAACGCTCATCGGCGCAACGCACAATCACACCGCTCGGTTTGTGTAGAATTTGAACCGCGGAATCCGTGGTATTCACGCCCTGGCCGCCAGGGCCGGATGCGCGGCAAACAGTAATTTCCAGTTCCTCCGGCTTGATTTCGATGTCCACTTCTTGCGCTTCGGGCAGGACGGCGACGGTGCAGGTGCTGGTATGAATGCGGCCCTGCGCTTCGGTCGCGGGCACACGTTGGACGCGGTGCACGCCACTCTCGTATTTGAGTCGTTTGAAAACGTCCGTACCGTTCACGGAAAAGATGATTTCCTTGAAACCGCCGAGGTCAGACGGGCTGGAGTCCATGGTCTCGACTTTCCAACCGCGGGCCTCGGCATAGCGCGTGAACATGCGGTAAAGATCGGCCGAAAACAGCGCGGATTCCTGTCCGCCGGCGCCGGCGCGGATTTCGATGATGGTGTTGCGTGAATCCGCCGGATCGGGCGGCAAAATGCCGAATTGGATCTGCTGCGCCCATTTTTTTTCTTCGACTTCAAGCCGCGCAACTTCCTCACGGGCCATTTGTGCGAACTCGGATTCTTGCGGCTCGCTTTTAAGCAGGGCGCGGTTTTGTTCCAGGTCGGCGAGCGTTTTCAAGTAATTTTCGCCGTTCGCCAGCAGCCCCTTGAGCCGGGCATATTCGCGGGACAATTCCTGGGCGCGTGGCGGGTTGTCGAAGAGTTTCGGGTCACTCAACGCAGCCTCGACTTCGGAAAAGCGGTTGCGGAATTTTTTAATGTACGGACGCAAGTCCATTTTTGATTTACGATTTGCGATTTACGATTCACGAGTAGCTGCGCGAACAGGCGCCAACCGGCAATCGAAAATTATAAATTTTGGCGGCAATGGCATTGAAATGGAAACCGCCTGCATTCTGCTGAACAGAGCACAGGCGAACCGAAGAGGAAAGACTATTTCTTTTTTCTCTTTGTAGTAGCGGCGGCCTGGGCGGCTTGCGTTTTGGCGAGGCGCTGCTGGAACTTGTCCACACGCCCGGCGGTGTCCACGAACTTCTGCTGGCCGGTGTAGAACGGGTGGCAAACGTTGCAGATACCCACGATAATCACGGGCTTGGTGGAACGGGTCTTGATCACATTGCCGCAAGCACAGCGAATTTCCGCGTCCACATATTTCGGATGAATGTCCGTCTTCATAAAAGGGGTTGCAAAGTTATCATGGATGAGCCGGATGACAAGGGTGAATTTGCGGCACGCTACACACCGCCAATCCATTTGCGGTCCTCCCAAACGGCCTTAAGCGAAGTCAGGTTGCGTGAGTCCAGAACGTTTTTGGCCGCGGCGAGCAATTTGCCCCTCTTTAAATTGTTCCAAGCATCGCTTGCGCTGATAGCGGCAAACTGGAGCACGCTGGGGTCACGGTAACAATCGATCATGCAGCGCGTGCAGCCGTCCCGGATGAGCTTCGATTCGTTCCACTCATGGACTTTGCACATCGGCCTTTCCCAGAAATGGCAACGGTAAAGGTCAAGGTTCCAGTCGAGATAAAAATACTTGTGCCCGCCGAGGCAGCCGAACTTTTCCTCCTCGCCCCGCAAATGTCGCTGCATTTCGGAAAGCGATTCCGCCGGATTGACCACTGGAAAACCGCTGCTCTGCTTCATCCGTTTTATTTTCTCAAACAACTCGATCAATTCGCCCTTGGAGTAATTTACCAAACCGCTGTCGCTGAAGCTGAGATAACTGCTGGCCAGTGAAGTCAGCGGATAACTGAATGTGCAACTCTCAAAGCCGAGCGTTTCGAGAAAAGCGGGCAGCTTGTCGTAGTCGTCTATCAACCGGCTGGCGGTAATGCTGGCGGTGGTCTGGATGCCAACCGAGTGGAAGAACTCATTGGCACGCCTGATTTTTTTGCAGACATCCGGTAAGCCGCGGTTTTTTTCGTGTTTCGCGGCGTCGTGCGCGTCAACGGACATGATGACACTGCTTAAGCCGTCGTTGGCGAAGCAGCGCATGTTTTCTTCAGTCCAAAGTCCGCCATTGGTGCAAATCATCGGATGAATACCGCGTTCAGCCGCATACCGCGTCATCGCGCGTAACTCACGATGTACCATCGGCTCGCCACCGACGAAAAGCAGGTAGCCGATATGATTCTTAAGCGCGATGTCAATGGCATCACAGGCTTCCGGCAAAGTGACGCTGCGCCGGGCCTTGGGGTCAAATTTAGAACGCGCGAATCCGCAGAAATCACAGTCAGCATTGCAAATGTTGGTGATGGCAAACTGGAGATAACCTGGTCCGCCGTGTTTGAGAACTTCGGCAATCAATTCGAGCGTCCCCTTCTTAGGCCGCCGGATTGCTTTGGAGAAATCGGGCGCACCCGGAGCTGGCGGGCCGGCTTCAACAGCGGGCGAATTTGGCGCGGTTGAGATGTTGCTCATTACAAACCGTGCCATTGTGACCGCAAGAAATGTGGCGGGCAAACTTTCTTTCGTTCGTGTTAATTCCTTCACCGGTGATTTTCGTTTTGCGTCATTCGCCCGATGAGTCTAGTGTTCACCCGATTTGTCCGGTGGTGTAACGGTAGCACTAGGCCCTTTGGAGGCCTCTGTCCTGGTTCGAATCCAGGCCGGACAGCGTCCACTGTCTATTCCTCCACGTCCGATTCACAGGAGGTGCAAACCTCATCGTTCGGCGATTCACAGCCTTCCCTGATTGTTGTGCCCCAGCGTTTCAGGTAAACCATAAGGATGCTGATGTCAGCTGGCGAAACACCGGAGATTCGAGCAGCTTGACCGATCGTGATCGGGCGAATTTTAGTGAGCTTTTCCCGCGATTCAAGCCGCAAACCAGGAACATTTGAGAAGTCAAAAGCGTCAGGAATCATTTTATCTTCCAGGCACTTGAATTTCGCCACCTCCAATTCTTGGCGCTCAATGTAGCCGGCGTATTTGATGCTTATTTCGACATGCCTGATGACCTCCTCAGGCAGCTGGTCGTTTCGATCTGGTAAGTCTTCGTAACTCACCTCGGGACGAGAAAGGATTCCAGCCAATGTGAAAGATTCATAATGCGTTCTGTATAAGCGATTTATTTCATTGTCTATAGCCGCTTTTTTGGCTAAATGGTTTTGATAGTTGCGTTTCGGAAGCAGGCCTATTTCATGGCCGAGAGGCGACAGACGGAAATCGGCGTTGTCTTGCCGGAGGAGAAGACGATATTCGGCACGGGATGTGAACATCCGATAAGGTTCTGTTGTTCCTTTTGTAATCAAGTCATCAATCAAAACACCGATGTATGATTGGTCCCTGCGAAGCACAATGGGGTCAAATCCCTTAACGCAGCGTGCAGCATTTATTCCGGCCACGAGACCTTGGGCCGCGGCTTCTTCATACCCAGACGTGCCATTGATTTGGCCTGCCAGGAAAAGATTGCGGCATACCTTTGTTTCCAGTGACGGGTGTAATTGTGTTGGGTAGCAAAAATCGTATTCGACGGCGTAGGCTGGTCGTAGGATCTCAGCATCGTGGCAACCAATGATCGTACGGACCAATTCAAACTGCACATCGAATGGTAAGCTGGTCGAGAAACCATTCACATAGAACTCATCCGTTCCTATGCCTTCTGGTTCGAGAAAAATCTGATGCCGTTCTTTCTGGGGGAATTTTACGATTTTATCTTCGATAGAAGGACAATATCTGGGGCCAACCCCTTCAATTATGCCCGCATAAAGAGGCGACTTATGAAGGTTTTGGCGGATAATTTCGGCTGTTTTTTGTGTCGTAAATGTGATAAAACAAGGAAGTTGTCCACTAATTGTATCAAGAATTGAACCCGGTGGGTATTTACGGTCTGAAGGATGGCATACGGCGGGGTTAAACCGTGGGTGTTCCATGTGGAACAAATCATCATTCCAGAAACTAAAATAGGGGACCGGTTCGTCCCCGGTTTGGGTTTCTGCTGCTGAGAAATCAATCGAGCGGCGCAAAAGCCGGGGTGGTGTACCAGTTTTCAATCTCCCAAGTTCAAGCCCGAGATCTTTGAGGGACGACGAAAGGGTCATAGCGGCGGCATCGCCGGATCGTCCACCCGATTGCTGGTTAGAACCGATATGCATCAGACCCCTCAGAAATGTCCCGGTCGTCACGACGATCGCCTTTCCCCGGAACTGGACTTCCAATGTGGTTTCAACACCGAAGGCTTGGCCGTCCATTTGCAGAATCTTAGACGATTGTCCTTGCTTGACGTCGAGGTTGGGTTCCGACTCACATACCCACTTCAGCCTGAATTGATACGCCTTCTTGTCGCATTGTGCGCGGGGTGCCCAGACCGCAGGCCCTCTTTTTTTATTCAGCATTCTGAACTGCAACCCGGTCATGTCGGTGTTCTTGCCCATTTCTCCTCCCAGCGCATCAACTTCCCTGGCCAAGTGGCCTTTTGCAAGGCCCCCAATGGCGGGATTGCATGACATCTGGCCGATCGTGTCGGCGTTGATAGTCAAGAGCAAAGTCTGACAGCCCATCCGCGCCGCTGCAAGTGCTGCCTCAACTCCTGCGTGGCCAGCGCCGACAACAATGACGTCGTAGTGTTTGGGATAAACAAACATGAACAAACTCAGCTAAAACTATATTTCGCATCGAAGGGTGATTCCGTGGCAAGCTTTTTCACATTACGAGCCGGGTTCGATGACAGGTGTTCACAAATCTTGAAAATCGTTTCGATTTCATCAGCAGCGTTAATCTCCCCTGCGATTTCCGCGGCAGTAAACTGGTGCTGCCGGTTTTTAGAAAGGAGCCGCAGCACATCGCGTTGAATCGCGAGGACATTGTTTGCTGCCTTCTTGCCAGCCTCAACACCAGGTTGGTGATACGCGTTAACGTTGATTAGCCGGGCGTAGAGTCCGACCGCGCGTTCAAACAATGCGATGAGCACACCGACGGTAAATGGAGAGACGTCCTTAATGGTGATCGTAACAGACTCGCGGTGTTTGTCGGCCAAGGCTTGACGTGTGCCAAGAAGAAAGCCGTGCAAGTAATCTCCGCTTGTAATATCGGATTCCATAATTGAATCAGAATTAACGCCATCACTTATTACTTCAATAAATGTCACAAAGAAGTTGCTCAATCCATCTCTAAGTTGTTGTATATAAGAATGTTGGTCTGAAGACCCTTTGTTTCCGAAAACAGTAATGCCTTGATTTACGATTTTCTTATTTGAATCAAGCTCCTTGCCGAGAGATTCA
>Ga0335081_10004017_pt1 | contig 23228 bp, 11 predicted proteins | sample Lox_Sample_35_FD_206713 | JGI IMG/M metagenome (GOLD analysis project Ga0335081, IMG submission 206713) | Soil microbial communities from Loxahatchee National Wildlife Refuge, Florida, United States - Lox_Sample_3.5 | ecosystem: Environmental > Terrestrial > Soil > Wetlands | place: USA...
CAATGGCGGACGCTGGTCGTTCGCGCTCGTCGTCGTGCTCGGGCTCGCCGGCGGATTCTTCGTCAGCCGCCGGGTGCTCAAGCGCATCGATGCGATGACCGGGACGGCGCAGACGATCATGGCCGGCGACTTGTCCGGCAGGTTGCCGATTGCCGGAACCGGCGACGAGCTCGACCGCCTCGCCGACAACCTCAACGCCATGCTGGAGCGCATCGAGGCGCTGATGCGCGGCCTGAAGGAAGTCTCCGACAATATCGCCCATGATCTCAAGACGCCGCTGACCCGGCTGCGCAATCGCTGCGAGCAGGCGCTGCGCCGCGCCCACGGCGAGGCCGAGTACCGCGCGGCGCTGGAAGCGACGATCTCCGAATCCGACGAGCTTATTCGCACCTTTGATGCGCTGCTGATGATCGCCCGCGCCGAGTCCGGCCAGGCGCGGGACAACATGACCGAGTTCGACGCCGCCGAGGTGGCCCGCGGCGTGGGTGAGTTGTATGAGCCTCTCGCCGAACAGAAGGGCCTCGTGCTCACCATCGACGCGCCGGCTCCGGCGCCGGTGCGCGGCAATCGCGAGCTGGTCAGCCAGGCGCTGGCCAATCTGGTCGACAACGCGATCAAATACGCGGGACCGGAGGCGAGCAAGGTCAACGGCGCGCCGGCCGAGATTGTGGTCAGAGCCGGCGGCGCAGGGGAGCGTATCACCCTGACCGTGGCCGACCGCGGGCCTGGCATTCGCGCGGCCGATCGCGGCCGCGTCGTCGAGCGCTTTGTGCGGCTCGAACAAAGTCGGTCGGCGCCGGGTTCCGGGCTCGGGCTGAGCCTTGCGTCCGCGGTGGCGCGCCTGCACGGCGGCGAGCTCAAGCTCGAGGACAATGCCCCCGGATTGAAAAGCGTGCTGGTCTTGCCGCGCGCCGGCCCGGCAGGAACATGAAGAAGCGGACTGCGTCCCGCAAACAGTTGGAGCCGGATATCGACGAGGCGGCTTTGGTCCGGCGATTAGCCGGCCCGCACCCGGTGTCGTCGGCGCAGGGCCGCGCTCGGGTTTCCGAATGGCTCTTGGACGCAGCTCGAAAAAAATCTGGTAAAGTACTGAAATCAATCACTGATAATCATCTGGCCTTGGCCGAGATCCTGGCTGGCATTGCCGAAGCCTCGCCTTACCTCTGGGATCTGGTCCGGGCCGACCTGCCGCGCCTCACGCGCCTTCTCACGTGCAATCCGGAGATGGACCTCGCGGCGCTCCTGGCCCGCACGCGCCAAGCCGCCGCGACCGCCCGAGAACGGGGCGCGCTGATGGGCGTGCTGCGCCGGATGAAAGCTGAAGCCGCGCTGCTGATTGCGCTTGCCGATATCGGCGGCGTCTGGCCGCTTGCTCGGGTCACGGACGCGCTCACCGATGTCGCCGCGACGGCGCTTGCCGCCGCGGTACACTTTCTCCTCGCCGAAGCCCACGAGCGCGGCAAGCTTTTGTTGCCCGATCCGCAACGGCCCGGCGCCGGGTCCGGCTACATCGTGTTGGCGATGGGCAAAATGGGCGGCCATGAGCTCAACTTCTCCAGCGATATCGACCTCATGGTGTTCTTCGATCCACGCGCGGCCGCCCTGAGCGCGAATGCCGAGCCCGCGCCATTTTACGTGCGGCTGACCCGGGAGCTCGTGCGCATCCTGCAGGAACGCACCGCCGATGGCTATGTCGTGCGCGTCGACCTGCGGCTGCGCCCGGATCCCTCCTCGACGCAGATTGCGATCTCGAGAGAAGCCGCGCTCGAATATTATGAAAGCCGAGGGCAGAACTGGGAGCGGGCGGCGCTGATCAAGGCGCGGCCTTGCGCCGGCGATTTCGCCGCCGGCGAACAGCTGCTCCGCGAGCTCTCGCCCTTTGTCTGGCGCAAATATCTCGACTACGCGACGCTTGCCGACGTGCACGCGATGAAACAGCAGATCCACGCCTATCGCGGCCACGGCGAGATCGCGGTTGAGGGTCATAACGTCAAGCTCGGCCGCGGCGGCATCCGCGAAATCGAATTTTTCGTCCAGACGCAGCAGCTCATCGCCGGCGGCCGTCATCCGGAGCTGCGCGGCCAGTCGACCATAGCGACGCTCGGCGCGCTCGCCGCCGGCGGGTGGATCGATGCGCTCGCGCGCGCCGAGCTGACCGCGGCCTATGATTTCCTGCGCCGCGTTGAACACCGTCTGCAAATGATTGCCGACGAGCAGACCCATACGCTGCCGACCGATCGTGTCGCCCTCGATCAATTTGCGCGCTTTCTCGGCTATGCGGATCGCGACGCGTTTGCCGACGCGCTCCTTGGCCATCTGCGCGCGGTCGAGCGTCATTACGTGCGCCTCTTCGAGCAGGCGCCGGACGTTCTGGCGCAGCAACAGAACCTCTCATTCACGGGGCCGGAGGGAGAGGGCGATACGCTCGATCGGCTCGCGCAAATGGGCTTTCGCCAGCCGCGCGAGGTCGCCGGCGCCGTGTACCGCTGGCAAGAGGCAACCTACCGGGCGTTACGCGGGGAGCAGGCACGCGGCAACCTCGTCGAGTTGGTGCCGGTCATTGTCGATCAATTCGCGCGCGCGGAAAATCCGGACCTGGCGTTTGCCGCCTTCGACCGATTTCTCGCCGGCCTGCGCGCCGGCGGGCGTTTTCTGTCGCTGCTGCGGCAGCACCCCGATCTCATTCGCTTCATCGCCCTGATCCTCGGCGCCGCCCCGCGGCTCGCCGAAATCCTGGCGCAGCACCCCCACGTGATCGATCCGCTGATCGATCCGAGCTTCTTCGGTGCCCCGCCGGACGAGGCGCGGCTCGAAGCCGAGCTGACGCGCGCGCTCTCAGAGGCCCGCAGCTACGAGGAAATGCTCGATGCGGCGCGCCTGTTCGGCCAGGAGCATATGTTCCTGATCGGCGCCCGCGTCCTCTCCGGGTCGGTTTCGGCCGAGCAGGCCGGCGAAGTGTTCACGCGCCTCGCCGACGTTCTCATACGCACGCTGCATGCCGGCGTGGCGGCCGATTTCGCCGCCCGGCACGGCCATCTCCGCGGCGAGGAAACCGCAATCGTCGCGCTCGGCCGGCTCGGCGGCCGCGAAATGACCGCTAGCTCCGACCTCGACCTGATCGTCGTTTACGATTTCGATGCCGGGCACCCGAATTCCGACGGCAATCGTCCGCTCTATGGTGCTCAGTATTTTGCCCGCTTCACCCAGCGCCTGATCAGCGCACTCACCGCGCGCACCAACTACGGCATGCTCTATCCGGTCGACATGCGGTTGCGGCCGTCCGGCCGCTCCGGTCCGCTGGCGACGCAGATCGACGGGTTCATCGACTATCAAGAGCGGGAAGCCTGGACCTGGGAACATTTGGCGCTCACGCGCGCCCGCGTGGTGTCTGGATCGGCTGCGTTTTCCGCGCGCGTCGAGGCCGCGATCCGGACTGTGCTGTGCCGCCGGCGCGACGCGCGGGCGATCGCCGAAGACGTCGTCGAAATGCGCGCCGCGATCGCCAAGGAAAAGGGCGACGCCGATGCGTGGGACCTGAAATACGCGGTCGGCGCGCTGGTCGATATCGAATTCATCGCTCAATACCTGCAGCTCGCGCACGCTGGTGCGGCACCCGACATCCTCGACACTTCGACGGCGCGCACGCTCGAGAAAGCGGCGCGGCTCGGCGTGCTTGCGCCCGAGGACGCGGCGGTGCTGCGGCCTGCGGTGCGGCTCTATCAGGATCTCATCCAGATCCTGCGGTTGTGCCTGGCCGAGCGGTTCGATCCGGCGGCGGCAAGCGCAGGCGTCCTTGGTCTGTTGGCGCGCGCCGCGGATCTGCCGGATTTCCCGGCACTCCAGGCCCATCTTGAGGAAACGCAGCGCCAGGTGCGCGAGTGCTTTGCGCGGATCCTGGGAAGGTCGCCTTAGCGCGCGACCTGCGAAAGCGGACCGGCTGGCGGAAGAGATCCGCGCTAAAAGTTTGAGCGAGGATCGCCTCAACAAGCAGCGATTGCGCCTTGATCGCCAAGCGCCTCAGGCCGATCGGGCTTTATTCGCTGGCGGCTCGATCGGGCCGTTGGCTTTGCGCCACGCGCCGAACCCGCCCTTGATGTGTGCGACCGGATGTAGGCCCATGCGGTGCGCGGTTTGCGCGGCGAGCGCCGAGCGCCAGCCACCGGCGCAGAAAAACAGGAAGCGCTTGTCTTCGCCGAAGACCTTCTTGTGATAGGGGCTTTCGGGATCGATCCAGAATTCGAGCAGCCCGCGCGGGCAGTGGAATGCGCCGGGCATCCTTCCCTCCCGCTCGAGCTCGCGGATGTCCCGCAAATCGACGAAAACGACGTCGTCGCGACCGTGCAGGGCCAGCGCCTGCTCGACCGACAGGGTCTCGATCTCGCGTTCGGCGGCGTCGAGCAGGGCGCGAAAGCCGGTCGTGATCGCCTGCGGCATGGGACTTTTCCGTTCGAGCCCGTTGTGGCTCGACAGCGCCAAAAGGCGCGCCGCTTCCCATAGCAGTCGCGCCCCGACCGCCGCAATGGCGGTCAGCTTGCGAGGGGAAGGGGGGCGGCAACGGTTTCTGCGACTACCGGGATCCGCGCGTCGAGGCGCAGCCGCACCACCACGCTCGTTCCCTGGCCGAGGAGGGATCGGATGCGCATCGCGCCGCCATGCAATTCGGCCAACGACTTGGCGATGGCGAGGCCGAGCCCGGATCCCTGATGGCGCTTGGTCAACTGACTTTCGACTTGCTCGAACGGCCGGCCGAGCTTGCCCAGGGCGTCCTTCGGGATGCCGATGCCGTTGTCGGTTATGACGATCGTGACCATGCCGCCGCGTGCGCGGCCCTGCACCCCTACTGCTCCACCGTCGGGCGTGAACTTCACGGCGTTGGACAGCAGATTGAGCACGATCTGTTTGATCGCCCGGCGATCAGCCTTGAGCTGGATTGCCGGCGCGATGTTCGAGTCGAGCGTGAGGCGCTTCTCGTTGGCGCGGGCTGAGATGACGCGCAGGCAGTCGGCCAGAATGGTATCGAGCTCGACGGTTTCGGGCGTGAGCCGGATGCCGCCGGCCTCGATCTTCGACATGTCGAGGATGTCATTGATGACGTCGAGCAGATAGCACCCGCTTTCGCGGATATCGCGCGAATATTCGCTGTATTTTTCCGCGCCGAGCGGCCCGAACATTCCCGATTCCATGATTTCGGAGAAGCCGATGATGGCGTTGAGCGGGGTGCGCAGCTCGTGGCTCATATTGGCCAGAAATTTCGACTTCGTCTGGTTCGCCTCCTCGGCGCGCGTCTTTTCCTCGGCGTATTTTTGCGCGAGGTCGGCAAGCTCGCCGGTCTGATGCTCGAGCGCCTGCTGCGAGCGGCGCAGGTCGTTGATGATGACGATCTGCCGCTTTTCGCCCTCGATCAGCTTCTGCTCGTGCTGCTTGAGCTTGGTGATGTCGGTGCCGACCGAGACATAGCCGCCGTCCTTGGTGCGACGTTCGCTGATGTGCAGCCAGCGCCCGTCGTCGAGCAGCGCCTCGAAGGTGCGCGCGCCCGGCGGCAGGCCGTCGTCGTTGGCGACGGTGGTGCGGATGATCGGTTTCTTGCCGGCGGCCACCACGGCCGCATAGGGGGTGCCTGCCGCCACCGCCTCGTCCGGCAGGTGATGCAATTGCTGAAAGTTCGAGTTGCACAACACCAGGCGGTTCTCGGCGTCCCACAGCACGAATGCTTCCGGTATCGTCTCGATGGCGTCGCGCAGCCGCAGATCCGCGGCGGTTGTCTTCTCCACCAGCGTCCTTTGCTCGGTGGTGTCCACCGCGATGCCGATGAGATGCAGGCCAGGCTCGCCTTCCTGGCGCGCCAGTTCGCAGCGCGCCCGCAGCCACAGCCACCGGCCGTCGGCATGGCGCATGCGGAAGGCGTGATCGATCGATTGCGCCGTCGCGTTGGCCAACTGCCGCGCCAGTTGGTAGAGATTGATGTCGTCTTGATGCACCAGCGCGTTGACTTCGCCGAAGGTCAGGAGGTCGTCCTTTGGCGGCAGGCCGAGAAGATCAAACATCGAGTGCGACCAGAACACGCGTCCGCGGGCGAGATCCCAGTCCCATAGTCCGCAGCGGCCGCGGTTGAGCGCGGTGTCGATACGGCTGCGCACCGTGTCGTGAATAAGGTCGGCCTCGCGGGCGCGGGTCGCCTGCCAATGGAAGGCGAAGCCGAGGATCAGCACGACAAAGCCGGTCGTGGCCGACAATGTGACCGTCAGCGCCGTCATCGAGCGCCAGTTGGCGAGCGCCTCGCGCGTCGTCTCGACCACGGCGACGAGGCCGAGCGGGCTTCGCAGCGCGCGCGCTGCGGCAAACGCCGTGGTGCCGTCAGGCAGAGTGAGTTCGAGCGTGCCGGGGGTGACGCCGATATTGGGTCCGAGCACGTCGAAGATGTGCTGGCCGAGCTTGCGTGGTTGGCTCGGAACGCCGGCCACGATGGTGCCGTCACCGTCGGTGAGGAAGACCATCCGCTCGCCGCGCGCCGCCCAGGCGGGCAGCGAAAGCGCCAGCGTCTCCGGCGTGCGGATGGCGTTGGCCCTGGCATCCCGCCCCATGCGGTTGAGATCGACGGCGATATGATCGGCCAGCGCCTCGACCCCTTGCCGCGCGGCGAGGATGACCTGCCGCCGCTGTTCGAGAACCTGCACCAGTGCGCCGACGCAGATGGTGATGAGGAAGGCAACGATGAGAACCGGAACGGCGCGGCGCAGGAGCGGCTCGGCGCTCAACAGACGCCGGTACGCGGGTTTGGCGATCGACTTGGCCAGCCCCTGGATCGAATCGGAACGTAGAGACGCACTCGCCGTCTCGGCGCGCGCCATCGCCGGCCTCCGTTCGGACGGTTCCCTTGATCCGCGATCGGAAGAATGTCTGCCGCATCTTCCCCGAATCACCTTGATAAGAATCGATGCGAATCGATTTGTCGAGAGTCCGAGTCAATATTTTTCATGGCCGCCGTTCGCCCGCTGCGCACGCAGTCGGCCTGCCTGTCGCGTCGTTCGTTAATGCAGGGTCTGATATCCGGCGATCACGAGCTCGACCGCAATCAGGACGACGATAATGATCTCCAGCCGCAACGAGCGTTTGGTGTCGATGATATCGGTGAGAACTTCGGCGGTCTCGGCGATGACCGCGAGCTTGCGCGAAAGCACCTCGGCGCGTTCCTTTAGCTCGTATTCGTCCTCCAGCCGGGCGTAGAGCCGGTCAAGATCGGCGCGATCCCAGACCACGTCCGGCTTCTCGGCGACCGCGACGCGGCCGGAAACGCGATGCTGCACCAAAAGAGCGTTGCCGATGTGTTTGAGGATGGTGCCACGACTGGCGGCGGCCCGGCCATGCTCGGCGAGCTGCCGGGCAAACGGCTCGACCAGTTCGAACACGGCGGTCACCTCGCGCTCGTCGCGCGCAAGCACGACGCTTTTCGATAGGGCGTCGGCGATGACGATCAGGTGCTCCGGCGTCATCGTCTTGAGCGTGATCGGGCCGCCGGGCAGAATTTGATCGTCTTTCTCGGGGACGATCTCGACCAGCACGGTTTCTTCCTCGGGCGGCGTCACCGGCCGCACCAGACGCGGCCTGAGCCCGCGCAGGACCTCAGCTTCTTCCGCCGCCGTAAGGCCGACGACCACCGCGACCCCGTAGCGAAACAGGGTGACGAAACCCTCGCGGCCGAACTTGTAGCTCAGCGGTGCGGCGGCGACGACGCCGTCACGCTCGAGATTCGACGTGTCGATGCGGTCGCTGAGGAGCAGCGCTTTGACCGTCCTGCGACTCTTGGCGGCTGGATTGTCGGTCATTGTTCCTTGTCCGCGCGTAGGCGAGGGGCAAAATCTAATGTCGGTATCGCGGCCGGAAGGCGCAATTGCAGGCCGTGCTCGCGGCGCCGGGTCAGCCGTCCGCCGCCGACGCGGCGCGGATGCTATGGTCTTTCCGCCCACACCGGCCGACGCAGCAGCAGGGTCGGACCGAAGACTATCGCGAAACCGGCAAACGCCAGGAACCACGCGATGGCGGCGGCATGAAACGATGCGATCGACGGATGAAAAGCGGCAAATATGCGCGCCAGGGCGGCGACGAATGCGCATAGATAAATCAGCTGCGTCGGCAGCGATGCGACGAGCTCTTGCCCGGTGTGGCCGAGGGTAGCGCGCGTCATGACCGCGAGCGTCATCAGGCCGACCGCGCCGGTCGTCCAGGCATGCAGGCCGCCGCTCAGCGGCCAATGCGCGGGCCAGAGGATTGCCGCGGCGCAAAGGAGGAAGCCGATCGGCACGAACGCGTAGGCGACGTGGAGAACGAGAACCAGCCGGTCGGCAAAGGTGCGATCGCCCGCCCAGCGCAGGTGGCGCGCTGCCTGCAGCAGCCCCGCGGTCATCAACAGGACGCCCGATATGACGGAGTGGGGGGCGGCAATCCAGGACGCAAGCGCGAGCGCGCTCGCGCCCAGCGTCACTGCGTCGAAGCGTGAAAACGTAGCGGGCAGCCGCCCAGGGTTATTTCTCGCCAGCCAATTGCGCGTGAAGCTCGGCACGATGCGCCCGCCCACCAGCATGATCAATCCGACCAGCGCCGCGATGCCGATGCGAACGCCATAGTTGGCGGCGCCGTTGCGGATTGCTTCGACGTGAAAGACGATGTTTCCGGCGATCAGCACGCCGAGCAGGATGAGAACGCGCAGATTGCGCCAATTCTTGCCGGCAATGATCTCGCCGGCTGTCACTGCAGCAAGTGTCGCCAGGAACGCGATATCGATCACCGCCGCGAGCCAGGCACCGCAAATGGCCGAGCTGGCTATCGCGACGCGGCCGGCGACCCACAGCGCGAACAGACCGGCCAGAGGGTAGCCGTTGACCGGGAGCCGGCCGGTCCAATTGGGAATGGCGGTGAGCAGGAAGCCCGCGACGGCCGCCGTCACATAGCCATAGATCATCTCGTGGATGTGCCAATCGAGCGGGCCGAACGCGGTCGGCAAGGACAGTTCGCCGAAATATTGCGGCAGCCATAACACGATACTGAGCGCGGCCCAGACTGCCGCGCCGAGAAAGAACGGACGAAAGCCGTAGGAGAAGATCGCCGGACCGGCGTATTCGAGACGGCGGCGAAGCGCGGCGGGCGCATTCATGGTCGATCTCGTGCGCTCATGCGCGGCTCTCTCGTTGCCGGAGGAACGCTAGCCAGGGGGCTTCCGCGGCCGGACCGGCTAGTGCCCCATCCCCGGCATGACGCGGCCATTGTAGATCTCGGGGTTGGGCGGACCTTCGACGCTGAGCACGCCCACCAGTCCGCGCTCGAGTCTCGCCAGCGCGTGATCGACCACGGTGTAGTTGCCCGGGACCTTGGTCTTGAATTCGGTAATGACCGCGCCGCCCGGCGCCACGCTGACGGTCTGTATGCCTTCGAGCGGCTGCGACAGCACGCCGCCGAGCGAATAGACCTTGTCGAAGATTTCGCCGATGACGTGGAAGGAGGACGTGAAGTTCGGGCCGCCGACCCCGAAGAAGATCCGCACCGTGTCGCCGACCTTGGCGTGCATCGGGTGCAGTTTCGACAGCGCCCCGACCGAGCCATTGAATACGAAATACTCCGGGCGCTCGGCCAACAATTTCTCGACGCTGAATTCCGCGCTGCCGTGCTGTCCGTAGGGCACGTCCGTGTAGATTTCTCCCTGCATCACATAGAACTCGTGGTCGACTTTCGGCAGCCCATCCTCGGGTTCCACCAGGATGAGACCATACATCCCGTTGGCGATGTGTTCGGAAACCATCGGCGTGGCGCAGTGATAGACATAAAGACCGGGCACCAGCGCCTTCCAGGTCATCGATTTTTCCTGCCCGGGGTCCGTCTGCAGCGCGGCGGCGCCGCCGCCCGGCCCGGTGGTCGCGTGGAAATCCACCGAATGGATCATCGCGCTGTCTGGCGAGTTTTTCACATGAATGTCGATCGTATCGCCGACCCGCACGCGGATGAATGGTCCCGGCACTTTGCCGTTGAACGTCCAGTAGCCAAAGGTCGTGCCCTCGGCGAGCCGTCCTTCGACTTCTACAGTGAGAAGATCGACGCGGACCGTCTGCGGGTCACGCTTGCCGATGGGCGACGGCAAGTCGGTCGGGTCGCGCGAGATGTCTGCTTCGACGACCGTCTGCGGAGCCGGCCTGGCGGTAACGATGAACTGGCCCTGCATGCCTGCCAGTTGATGCCCCGGCACGCTGCAGAAATAGACGAAGTCGCCGGATTTCTGCGCGCGGAAGGCGATCGTCGTGCTCGCTCCTTTTCCGGTCACACGCGGTGACTTCGCGCCCTGATCGGGAAAGACGATATCGTGTTCCGCCCCCTCGCCATTGATCAGCGTGAGCTCGACCACCTGTCCTTCGGCAGCAGTGAGAACCGGATTGACCTTTCCGTCGATCGCGCCACCCACGCCGAGATAGACCATGCGTCCTTCGGCGATGCCCGATCGCAGGGTGTATTTGGCATCGGGGAGATAGCCGAGGTCGGCCGCGGTCCCGGCCGGCGGTTGCGCCTGATTGGTTGCGGCAGCCGGCGGCGCTTGGCTTGCCGCAGGAGCCGGCGGCGCTGCACCGGGCGCGGCAGCGGCCGGCTGACCGCCGGCAGGAGCGGCAAAGTATGCGATCACGTCAGCGCGGTCGTGGTCGGTCTTGAGGCCGGGAAACGGCATCTTGTTGCCCGGAACGAACTTCTGCGGATCGCTCAGATAGGCGTCGAGGCTCTTGGCGTCCCATACGATATTCGCCTGCTTCATGGCCGGCGAGTAGTTGTAGCCGGCCTCGGACCCGGCCTTGCGGCCGACGATGCCGGCGAGCGAGGGACCCAAAATGTTCTTGCCCGGTTCCATCGAGTGACACGCCTGGCACTTCCTGAACACCAGGCGCCCGGCGACAGGGTCGCCCCCGGCGACGGCTGGGGATGAAGATGCCGGTTGTGCCTCGGCATTCGCTCCGGCGGCGGCCGTGGCCGTTGCGTGGGGCGCAGCGTGGTCGTGAACCGGCGGCGCGGCCGCCTCAGCCGGAGACTGCTGCGGGCTCGCCGTTGCGGCGGCCATGGTCGACGGGCGTGGCTGAGCGGTCGGCGCCGCGGGTGCCGCAGGGGCCGCGCGCGGGGCCATGGAGGCTGCGTTGGTCGTCGCTGCTGCAGCCGCTTGTGGCGCGTGATCTGCCGGGCCTGGCGCCGGCGATCGGGCGTCCTGCACCGTCATCGGCGTTGACGAGGAATTCTGGTGTGAAGCGAGAAAGAAGCCGCCGCCGAACAGGATTACGGCGATGACGACGATGTACCATTCTCTCAGCGCACGGAGTACTTGCGACATCGGATCGCTCCCAGCCGATCGATCTTGCCGATGCTTTGTGACCTAGCGGAATTTGCCGGTTCGAGGGATTAAACCGGAGCGCAGCGGATGCGCAATGTGCCATTTTCGCAGTGTCGGGATTTGATCGAAATCAAGCCGGGCGGCGGTTTCCGCCGCGGCCATTTCCCCGTGCGGCGGCCCTGCGACGCAAGGCGCCGCGGTCAGCTATCGGCAAGCGTGCGTGCGACGATATCGTGAAGGTCGCGCGAGAGCGTCGGCACTGCGGCCACGCGCCGCAACGTCGCTTGCGCCCATTCCCGCCGCCGCGGTTCCAGGGCTCGCCAGGAACGGAACGCACCCATGATCCGCGCCGCGACCTGCGGATTCTTCGGATCAAGCGCGAGCATCGTATCGGCGACGAAGGCGTAGCCGGCGCCATCGATCCGGTTGAACTGGGTATGGTTTGCCTGCGCGAAGGAGCCGATCAGTGCCCGCACCCGGTTGGGATTGGCCATCGAGAACGCCGGGTGCGCAGTGAGCGCGCGCACGCGCTCGAGCGTTCCCGGCGCGGGGATCGCCGCCTGCAGGGCCAGCCATTTGTCGATCACCAATGGATCGTCGGCATACCGGCGATAGAAATCCTCGAGCGCCGCCATTCCCTCGGGCCGATCGTGGAGCGACAAACTCAACAGCGCCGCCATGCGGTCGGTCATGTTGTCGGCGTTCGCGTATTGGGAGACCGCGCGCGCGATCGCCTCGCTCTGCTCCGTCGCCACCAGGAGATCAAGACACACATTCCTGAGCGCGCGCCGTCCGGCGCTTTCGGCATCCGGGCGATAGGGTCCGGGCGTGACCATCCGCTCATAGGTGTCCACCAGCGCCGCGCCGAGCCGTGCGCCGATCGCCGCGTGCAATTTGGTGCGTGCCGCAAAGATCGCGTCCGGATCGACGTCGTGGCCGATTTCGCGAGCGATGTCGGCCTCGCTCGGCGGCGTAAGCGCGAGCGCGACGAAAGTGGGCTCGAGTTGCCGGTCGCCGAGGATCGCCGCGAGCGCGGCGATGAGCCCCTCGTCCTGTTGCGCCCAGTCACCGCGACGCAGCGCCGCGACGTTGGCGGTCAGGAGCGAGATCGCCAGTGTCTGTACCGCCTGCCAACGATTGAACGGATCGCGATCATGCGCGGCGAGGAAGCGAAGCTCCTCGGGCTCGATCGGCAGCTTGAGCTTGATCGGCGCGGAAAATCCGCGGTTGAGCGAAGGGATCGGCCGCTCGGCAACGCCGGCAAAGACGAAGCTTTGGCTCGCCTGCGTCAATTCGAGGACGCCGCGCTCAAGCGGTTTTCCGTCGAGGGCGAGCGGCAAATCGCCGCCGTCTTTGCCGACAAGCCCGATCGCCAACGGAACCACTGCCGGATCCTTGTGCGGCTGGCCGGGGGTGGGTGGAATCGTCTGCGTGATGTCGAGGCGATAGGTTTTTTTGCGCGCATCGTATTGCGGGGAGACCGCGATTTCGGGCGTGCCCGCCTGCGAATACCAGCGCATGAATTGCGAAAAGTCGCGGCGGCTGACATCGGCGAAGCACTGCACGAACTGCTCGACCGTCGCCGCCTCGCCGTCGTGCCGCGTGAAGTAGAGGTCCATGCCCTGGCGAAACAACTCCGGCCCGAGCAAGGCTTTGATCATGCGCACCACCTCGGCGCCCTTGTCATAGACGGTGGTCGTGTAGAAGTTGTTGATCTCGTGATAGAGCTCGGGCCGCACCGGATGGGCGAGGGGACCCGCGTCCTCGACGAACTGGTGCGCACGCAGGGAGCGCACGTCGCCGATCCGCTCGACCGCGCGCGAGCGTTGATCGGCGGAAAATTCCTGGTCGCGAAAAACCGTGAGGCCCTCCTTCAGGCACAGCTGGAACCAGTCGCGGCAGGTGATGCGGTCGCCGGTCCAATTGTGGAAGTATTCGTGCGCGATCACCGCCTCGATCTGGGCGAAATCGGTGTCGGTCGCGGTCGCCGACGAAGCCAGCACGTATTTGTCGTTGAAGACGTTGAGGCCCTTGTTCTCCATCGCGCCCATGTTGAACGCGGAAACAGCCACGATCATGAAGATGTCGAGATCGTATTCGCGCCCGAACGCCTGTTCGTCCCAGCGCATGGCACGCTTGAGACTGTCCATCGCGTAGAGCGAGCGCTCCTCCTTGCCCGGCTCGACATAGATGTGCAGCGCGACCTTGCGGCCGGAGATCGTGGTGAAACTGTCGGTGACGCGCGCCAGCTTGCCGCCGACCAGCGCGAACAGATAGCAGGGCTTGGGGAACGGATCGTGCCAGACCGCGAAATGCCGCCCCGTGCCGGGCACCTCGCCCTGCGCAACCAGGTTGCCGTTGGCGAGCAGGACGGGCGCTTCGCCCTTTTCCGCTTCGATGCGTGTCGTGTAGACCGCCATCACGTCCGGCCGGTCGAGGAAATAGGTGATGCGGCGAAAGCCTTCGGCCTCGCACTGGGTGCAATAGGTTGTGCCCGCGCGATAGAGGCCCATAAGTTGCGTATTGGCGGCCGGATCGACAACGGTCTCGATCTCGAGCGCGAACGGCCGATTCGGCGGCTGCGCGATGGTCAGCTGCTCGGGCGTGACGACGAAGCTTTCGGATGCAAGCGGCTTGCCGTCGAGCAGGAGCGAGCGCAGCGTCAGCTCTTCGCCGTCGAGCACCAGCGGCGCGGGCGCGCCGGCGCTGTTGGGCCGCAGCTGGAGCTTGGCGCGGACCTTCGTCGCCGTCGCGTCAAGCGCGATGTCGAGTTCAACGGTATCGATGAGCCAGTCTGGAGGGCGGTAGTCCTTGAGGCGGACGGGGCGGTGTTCCTTGGTACGCATGATCGGCTCCATGTAGAAGCTTTGCGAGCCGATTGAAAGCGCTGGATCGAGGCGGCTGTGGCTGTGCCTGATGGACCGCTGGGCGCTGGACAGCGGGATGCCGGGCAGGCATATGCTCGCTTATGCTTTTATCGCCGCACGATCTGCTGCGGCAGCCTCGCCTTCGCGCGTCGTTCCGGCCTCGTTCCATCTGCTGCGGGTTTTTGCGGCGATGGAGTTGGCCGCCGGCGGCCTGATCGCCGGGCGTCGCGGATTCCGCCCGAACGGGAGAACGGCATGGCCCATTCGCACGGCCGCTTTGTCTGGTACGAGCTGATGACGACCGACATGGCCGCCGCCAAGGCTTTCTATACCAAGGTGGTTGGCTGGGGTACCGAGGACGCTTCGATGCCCGGCATGGCCTACACGCTGTTCACGGTCAAAGGGGTCTCGATCGGCGGCTTGTTGGACCTGCCCCAGGCCGCGATGCAAGTGGGGGAGAGGCCGGGGTGGATCGGCTACGTCGAAGTTGACGACGTAGATCGCGCTGCGGTCCGGGTCAAAGAACTCGGCGGAACCGTCTACGTGCCGCCGCGCGACATCCCTAACGTCAGTCGCTTCTCGGTCGTCGCTGATCCGCAAATGGCGGCGTTCGCTTTGGTAAAATGGCTGCGACCGCGCCGGGAAGCGCCCGCCCAGCCCGACGCGCCAGGTCGCGTCGGTTGGCACGAGCTGCTTGCTGACGATCGCGAGAAGGCCTTAGTATTCTACAGCGAACTTCTCGGCTGGAAAAAAGCGAGCACCGACGTTAGTCCGGCGGGCAAATACCAGCTCTTCTCTGCCGCGGGGCAGACAATCGGCGGCATTTTCACCAAGCTCGCGGGCGCGGCGGTCCCGTTCTGGCTCTATTACTTCAATGTCAGCGACATCGACGCGGCGGCCAATCGCGTGACGGCCGGCGGCGGTCGCATCCTCGAAGGCCCGGTTGAGGTGCCCGGCTTTACCTGGACCGTGGAGTGCGCGGACCCTCAGGGCGCCGTGTTCGGGTTGGAGGGAAGGCGGGGGGCAAGAGCTGTCGGATACTTCGGCGTCGGGTCGCAGAATCCTTCCGACCCGAGTCCGAAGAGGTGGAGTTGGTAGAGCCGGCAACCTTCGATCGCGGTGTCGCTCCACGCAAGTGCGATGGCCGATACGACTTGGCTTGCGCCTGTGCCTAACGCGCTCGAGCCGAGATTCGATCGCCAGCGCGGGATCCGCATGGATCGCCGATTGTTTCTCTAGAGTGGCGGATGAAATGGATTGAGCTGGGATTCCGCCAGCGGCCGCTTTCGCAATCCGAGCTTGATCGGGACATCGTAGAGTCGGCCAGGCGCGAAACGGCGATGCTCGTGGCGCAGCCCGGGGGCGACAACCCGGACCACTGGAACACCAATATCCGGCCGCGTCTGGTCAAGGACGAGAAAATCGAGTCCATGGCGCTTGGCGAGCGACACGCAGGCATGCACCTGCTCGCGCCGACCCAAGCGCGCGAAACTCGCGGACCGGGCGAGCCGGGGGACGGCTCGACCATGCCCGCGCAAATAGGGATGATCGCGCAGCGGCAATGAATCGAAGCCGACGCGCTGCGCCTTGTCGTGCCCGGGCGCAGCGATTGCGTCGACCGCCAAGGCTCGATTGAGCTCGGTGAGCGCCCGCAGTGCTGCAATTCGCGGGTCGAAATGCGCTCCCGCGGCAAGCGCGACACGCTCCTTCGATTGATCCCGCCAGTGGCACACGGCAAGCACCACAGGAACCGCAAGGTCAGTCGTGACGTCCAGCGTCCAAATCTGGCGCCCCGCCGCAGCGAGCTGTGTTCGCAGATCGTCAATGTAGCTATCGCCGAACCGGCCGAGATCGATCGCCGGACGCCGCAGACGATTGTGCCACCAGATCGCGCAGGCATCCCGCTCCACGAGATCCAAGAACCCCTGCACGATGGCTTCTTCGAGCGTATTGCCGGCCGCGCAGCCGCCGGCGTCGGCGCTCAACTGATCGGTGCCGGCTCCCCGGTAGAAATAGTACAGAGCGCCCGTCGGCAGCTGCTTGAAGCGTTGGTCGCGCAGCGACCAAACCGGCGACCATTCGAACTCGGCCGAGCGATCGAAACGATGCGGCGCATCCGACCCTTCATCCACGCCATTCAGCCGGATGCTGGCTTGCCGATATTGCGCTTCACTGAACAGCATGATTTCGGTTGGAAGGATCGCCTCTCCCGGCGTGAAATCCACAAACCGGCGCGTCGTTCGGATCTCCTCGCCTTGGAAGATGCCGCAGACGCGCTCGATTCCCTTCAGCAAAGCGCTCGCCTCGGCTTCCTCGGGAGTCGTTCCTGCTCCAAAGCTGTTCGTCGTCAGCCCGGCCTTGAGTGCGTCGACCGTTTCAGGACGGGGCGAGAAGTTGTGGGTGGCGAAATATGTCGCGTTGGCCGGGAGGTCGCCTCCAATCCGCTCGAGGCGCGACACGATGCCGGTCAAGGGGCTTATTTGCTTGCGCCACTGCGCGAGGCTTGCTGATGGCGTCAGTGTCCGATAGCCCTTGCTGGTGATGACGGGCGTCCCGCCGACATGAAGCCTGATCGGTGTGGACGCACGTCGCGGATCGCGCAGTTCGCTCTTCCCGCACGCGGCGCACTGCGGCCGAAGCGCGACGTAGTGTCGCGCGACGCTCGACCCCGTCAGGTCGAGGCTGATGAGGTGATCACGCAAATCGGTGCGCGCGCCGCTCGCGATCGCCTTCGCGATCTCGACGGCGGCGAGGCCGACAGGGCTTGGACTGAGAATATTCTCGCTGAGCGGCGAAGCAGCGATGCACCGGGCGTCGTTGCCGATGAGGAAGGCCTTGACTTTCCGGTTCCCCTTCATCCGCTCGGCGAGGCACGCCCAGCACGCACCCATGCCCCGACTGAACATCGGCCCGACAAGGGAATAAATGCCGGACAGCTGCACCGGCAGCCAAGTCTGTCCGTCCGCCAGCCGATCGCGGTTGAATTCGGCAAGCGGCTCGTCAAGATAGTCGCTCACCAGGGCGACGGTTAGTCTCGCGTCGCTATCAACGACGCGAACGCCGAGCTTGACAAGGGCGGCCTGTAGTTCTCGCGTTCCCGCGCCGCCGAGCGACTGAATCTGCACGGAGACCTCTTGGAGGTTTTCCGCGACATTGTCCGGCAAAAGCCCCAGGCTTTCCCAGTAAGCTGCCGCGGCATCGCTCGGCGCGGCCGCACGCACGATGAGCTGCTGATCGAACAAGCGTCGGACGGCCTCTTCGATCTCGCGCGCGGAAAAACCCGCGGCAAGCGCGCCGATAACCTCGCTAAGGCCGTTCCCATCCCCGATGGCGGACGCAAGCGCGCAATATAGGGCGCCGTGCAGAAAGAACTTTCTGCCTTCCGAATAGAGGCACACGGTGTCGGGAGGCAGGACAAAAACCGAGAAATTCGGCGCGAAGCGCACGCCGTCGCTGCCGCGCTCAGCGATCTGCTCGCGGTCACTCTGCGTCATTCGGCCAACGCATGCGGACACGCGTGCGGCCCTTCGGTACCGCCGATACGCGTCTGCCGAGTTTTGCCGGTTCGCGCGCGCTCACGCTTCCTCGAACCTTTACGTTATTGGAACGAGCCGCCCGGCATCTCCGCCGGCGTGCCTCACGGGTTGGGACGACGCTTCGCCATAGACCGCCGGTAGAATCCCCCGGCGCAAATCGTTTGTCGCCGCGGTCGCGCACCAATATAGTGAGACCTGCCGGTGCGAACATATCGCAAATCACAAGAGCTGCAAATCCGCGGCAGTCGTCAAGGGCCCGCTTGAACATTCTTGGAATCAACTCGGTATTTCACGAATCGTCCGCCGCGGTGATCGTCGATGGGAAAGTCATCGCGGCGTGCGAGGAGGAACGATTCAATCGCGTCAAGCACGGCAAGGAGGCGCGCCCCGACAATCCGCACGTCCTTCCCGAGCAGGCGGTCCGCTTCTGCCTGGACTATGCGGGGCTCAAGCCCTCCGACCTCGACCAGGTCGCGTACTCGTTCGCTCCGCAACTTCGTCGAGCGACATTTCGCGCCGACTGGTGGGCGGACCCGCAAAACGAAGAAACCTTCCTGGAGCGCCTGGGAAGGGTTGGCAGCGAGACCAACAAGCTTCTGGGCCGCCCGCTCCGGGGCAAGCTGAAGTTTGTGCACCACCACCTCGCCCACGCCGCTTCGGCCTACTTTCCGTCCGGGTTCGACCGCGCGGCGATCCTGGTGATCGACGGCATCGGCGAAGCGGTTTGCTCAACGCTTGCAAGCGGGGACGGAACGCGAATTCGCACGCTCGACACCAAGCTATATCCGCACTCGCTCGGCTTCCTGTGGGAGGACATTAGCGCGCATCTGGGCTTTTCCACCTACGACGCTGCGAAGGTCATGGGCTTAGCCGCCTATGGCGATCCCAAGGCATTCAGTCGCGAATTCGCGGAGGTCATTCAGGTCACCGAGGAGGAATACTCAGTCGATCAGGAGGCGATCGGATTCCAATCGGCAAAGTCCAGCCGGCATCATGCTCTGTTCGGCAATCCACGGGTGGCAGGGACGGAGCTTCTTCCGCGTCACGCCGATATCGCTGCCGGGCTGCAGGCGGCCACCGATGCGGCCGTGCTGGCCATGGTGCGGCGCCTCAAGCGCCTCACCCAAATGGATCGTCTGTGCATTGCCGGGGGTGTCGCGCTCAATTGCGTCACCAACACGCTGGTGAAGGAAGCGGGGCTTTTTTCGGAGGTCTTCATTCCCTCGGCGCCGCATGACGCGGGCACGGCGATCGGCGCCGCTCTCGCCGAGTATTATGCCGGCGGGGGAGCTCGCCCCAAGCGGAACGACGATACGGCGTATCTCGGTCCCGAGTTCGGCGAGCGGGAAGTCCTGGCTGCCGTGCGGGCGGCCGGCCTGACGCCGAAGCGAAGCAAAGCTCCCGCGCGCGAGGCCGCCGAGATGATCGCCGACGGCAATATCGTTGCCTGGTTTCAAGGTCGAATGGAGTTCGGGCCACGGGCGCTGGGCAATCGCTCGCTGCTGGGCGACCCGCGCCGGCCGGACACGCGCGAAATCTTCAATCGCCGCGTCAAGCACCGCGAGGATTTCCGCCCTTTTGCGCCCAGTGTCCTTGCTGAGCATGCGGAGGAATGGTTTGACGTTGGCCAGCATTCGCTGAGTAACGACTACATGCTGTTTGCCTGTGCGGCGAAGCCTGACCGGCGCGACCGCATTCCTGCCGTATTGCACACTGACGGCACGGCGCGTGTGCAAATCGTCCGCCGCGAAGCCAATCCGCGTTTCCACGAACTGTTGTCCTGCTTCTTCGCCCAAACCGGCGTACCGATGGTGCTCAACACGTCTTTCAATGACAACGAGCCGATCGTCTGCACGCCCGAGCATGCAATCGCGACTTTTTGCAACACGCGGATCGATGCGCTGTTTATGGGAAACGTCTATCTGACGTCGCAAACCTGAGGCAACGGGTGCCGCTCGCGACCGGCTTGGCGCTAAGCGCCACGACCTATTGCAAATTGACCGACGGGTCCTTCGACGTGGAATTCGATCCCGGTCATCTTGGCGAACAGCTCGATATTGGCGAGCCCGATTGCGCAGGCGCCGAGCTCCATCCCGGTTGCCATCAGATAAAGGGTCTGCAGCAGCACGCCGACGTCTTTGAGAATGAGCGCATAGGCGATCGAGCTGTACTTCCACGAAACCCTGCCGAAACGCGCGGCAATCGTGATCAGAATCTGCGGCGTCACGGACACGCCCATCGCCGCTGCCGCTCCGGTCAACAGCGCGCGAAGCTCCTGTGCTCCGGCGTCGATTTCGACCAGCGCGTGCTCGCCAGCGTCATAGTGATAGAACCCGCGGGCAAGCCCCTCGCATTTGTCCACGGCCAGGTAGAGCTCCAGCTCGTACGCCGCGCCTGCCGAGGGGTAGGGGCGGGCCGTGTAGGTGACGACGATATTGTCTTTACCGAGCTCGACGTCACTGTGCGACGTCGAGAGGACGCGCGCAGCCCCGTCCAGAAACCGCGAAAGCTCGGCGAGCGTGATCGGGTGCTGGTCGTCGAAGCTGCGGGTCGAGTGGCGATCCCGCAGCAACTTGGCGACCGCCGAGGAGGCTGGCGGTGGCGCGGCCGAAACCTTGGACAGATCGATTTTCTTTCCCGGCCGTTGTGGCCGCACTGCGGGCAGCGGCGCCATGGCGCTCGCATGCGCATAGAATCCGCCGAGCAGATTTGCGTGCCGGCCCTGGGTACTGCGCGTGTGGAACAGAAGGTCGTGGAAATCCCACAGGACGAGATCGCCGTCACCTTCCGTCGGTCTAAGCCCCTGGTCGGTCGCGGCGCCGACCTTGAAGAGAATGTGGCAATCGAGGAGCAAGGCGAGAAGCTCGATCCCGGGAAAGCCGTCCTGTCGGCGCATCGCCTTGATGGGCTGTGGGGTAGAGAGCCGGGCAATGGCGCTCGCAATCTTAGGATCGCAGATCTTGAGCAACGCCGCTGAGCGCGGCGATTCCAGCACAATGTCATTGCCGCGCCGCCGAATATAGGCGAACCGCGACAGGACAAGGGCGTCGGCGTCGCCGAGCGGCGGCGTCCGCGGCCAATAATCGGCCGCTTGCGGCTCGACGACGACGAGGTCGTTGCCGTTGCGCGAACGCCCGAGACGGTATTCAACGAGGCCGTGCCGGGCAAGTTGGCGGACCAATTGCCCGATCTCGCGGTCGACCTTGCGTCCCCCGGACGTGAGCGAGGAAAGGGGCAAGCCGGTGCGCAGCTCCTTGGCGTAGTCGGCCGCCGCGGCGCTTAACGTTCCGAGACCGAGCGAGTAGCCCTCGAAGCTGGCGGTGATTTCTCCGTTTGCACGCGAGCCGAGCGTCACATGGCGGCCCAGACGGACGGCGAGCGTTGCCGGCGCACTCCGTCGCATTCTCTTTTTTGCCGGAGCGCGCAAGCCGGGGATGCCCCTCAGCTGTGGGGGTGAACCGGATTGACTTCGTCTTCAAGGATCGGCCGCTCGCGCAATCCGAGCTTGACCGGAACATCGTAAAGCCGACCGGGCGCGAAGCGGCGATAGAAATGCCGCAGGCCCGGGACGATCACCCGCACGACCGGCACGTCGATGTCCGGGCGCGTCTGATTGAGGACCAGGAAGTCAAGGCCTGCTTTCTTGGCGAGATCCACGCAGTAGATGGCCTGCTCGCGCGTGTTGAGCCGGTTGAACTTTGCGCTGACGTCCGCCAGCGCCGGCTCGCTATTCTTTGGGATCAGATACGGATAGTCCTCGAGGTGCAAAGGAGTGGCACCGTCGAGGCTGTCTTTTTCTCCGGTGCGGCCGTCCATCAGCCCGATGGACAGGAACTGGTTGAGCTCGGTGAGCGCGCGCAACAAGGCAATGCGGGTGTCGAAATGGGCGCCGGAGCCAAACTCGATATTTTCCCGCCCGTTTTGCATCCAGTGCGTGATCGCCACAAAGGCCGGCACGCCGAGGTCGGTGGTGACGTCGAGCACCCACAGCCGCCGCCCGGTTTCGGCGAGCTGGTTCTGCAAGTCGCGGATGTAGGAATCATCGAACTGGCTGAGATCGATCTGGGGCCGCCGCAATCGATTGTACCACCAAATCGCGTACGCATCGCGTTCGACCAGCTCCAGGAATCCCTGGACGATCGCCTCCTCGATCGTATTTCCGGCGGCACAACCATTGGAGTCGGCGTTGTAACCGGCGCCGCCTCTGTAGAAGAAGTAGAGCAGGCTGGTTGGAAGAAATCTGAATCGTTCGTCGCGCAGAGACCAGACCGGCGACCACTCGACGATGGCGCTGCGATCGAACGGAGGCGGGACCTCCATATGGGTTTCTTCCGGGGCAGGGGGCGCCTGGTGCTGCGCGTCGCTGTACAGCAGGACGTCGTTCGGGAAAATCACCTGGTCTGAAGGAAAATCGGTGAACCGGCGCGTCGTTCTGATTTCGTCGCCCTGGAACATTCCCGAATAGCGCTCGATGGCCTCCATCAACGCGCTGGCTTCGCCTTGCTCGGCGGTGCTTCCCTTGCCGAAGCTGCCGCCATTGAGCCCCCTGCGCAGTTCGTTGATCGTTCGCGCCGGCCCCGAGAACTTGTGCGCCGCGTAGTAATTGGTGTTGAGCGGCAGATCAGCGTCAATCCGTTCGAGCCGCGAGACCACGCCGGTCAACGGACTGACATGCTTGCGAAACCGCGCGACGGTGGCTCGCGACGAGACCGTCCGGTAACCGCCGCTGGTCATGATCAGCTTGGCGCCGGGACCGAGAATAACCGGCTCCGGCGCGCGCTTCGGGTCGCGCAGTGCTTTGCGGCCGCAGGTCGGGCATTGCGGCCGGCGGGGCACATGGTGCTTCACAATGGTCGAGCCCAAGAGGTCGAGGCTGACGATGTGATCGCGCAGATCCGTGCGAAAGCCGGTGGCGATCGCCCTGGCGATCTCGACCGCAGCCAGCTGGATTGAGCCGTGCCCGAATGGGTTCTTGGTCAGCGGTGAAACGGCAACGCGGTAGTCCTGGGCGCGGTCAAGGAAGGATCTGACCTCGCGGTTGCGTCGCATGCGGTCGGCGAGACAGGTCCAGCAGGCGCTCTCGCCCGGGCTGAATATCGGGCCCACCAGGGGGAAGATGCCGGAGGGCTGCGCCAACAGCCAGGGGGAACGCGCCGACAGATGCTGTTGGTTGAGTTCGGCCAGCCGGCCCTCGAGGTAATCGTTCACCAGCGTGACCGTAAGGTCGGCGGAGCGCTTGACGACGCGAACCCCCAGGTCGGTCAGTGCCGCGCCAAGCTCCTTGGCGCCGTTCACGTCGATCGATTGGATCGCCACGCGGCATTTCTGGAGATTTTTCGTAGCGTCGGGCGGCGACAGGCCGAGGCTCGACCAATAGGCGGCAACGGCACCATCGGAGGAGGGCGAAGCCGGCAGGATGTAGCGGCGCTCGATCAGGCGCTTGAGCGCCTCCTGGATCTTGTCCGCCGGGTAGCG
>Ga0335081_10004019_pt1 | contig 23225 bp, 13 predicted proteins | sample Lox_Sample_35_FD_206713 | JGI IMG/M metagenome (GOLD analysis project Ga0335081, IMG submission 206713) | Soil microbial communities from Loxahatchee National Wildlife Refuge, Florida, United States - Lox_Sample_3.5 | ecosystem: Environmental > Terrestrial > Soil > Wetlands | place: USA...
CGCAAATTGGGCGTGCCGATTATCCGCTATCCCGGCGGGAATTTCGTTTCCGGATACGACTGGCTCGACGGCGTCGGCCCAAAAGCCAACCGGCCTCGCGTGTTGGACAAGGCGTGGAACACCATTGACACCAACGAAATCGGCACCGACGAATTTCTTGCCTGGTGCCGCTTGGTCAACACGGAGCCTCTTCTCGGCCTGAACTTTGGCACGGGCACCGCCGAACAAGCCGCGGCTCTGGTGGAGTATTGCAACCAAGGACAGGGGACGCGCTGGAGCGAGTTGCGCCGCAAAAATGGCATCGCCGATCCCTACAAAATCCAATACTGGTGCCTCGGCAACGAAATGGACGGTCCTTGGCAGATCGGCCACATGACGGCAACCGAATATGGATGGAAAGCCCAGGATGCGGCGCGGCAGATGCGTTACGTGGATCCGTCCTTAAAGCTCATCGCTTGCGGATCGAGCGGCCCCGGCATGCCCACCTATCTCGAGTGGGACCGTGAGGTGCTCGAACAGTGCTACGACTACGTGGATGCCATCTCCCTGCATCGCTATTTCAATAACGCTGGCGAAACCGGCGGCGATAGCGCCAAGTTTCTGACCTTGAATCTGAGCATGGAACGCCAGATCGAGGAGGTAGCAGCCGTTTGTGACGTGGTGCGCGGGCACAAGCGCTCGGCGAAAAAACTTTGGTTATCGTTTGACGAGTGGAACGTCTGGTACCGGCAAAGAGATGGCGACGGGAAGCGCCAGGTGGCCCCTCATCTTCTGGAAGAAATCTACAACCTGGAGGATGCGCTCCTGGTCGGAGGGGTCGTCAATACCTTGATCCGCAAGGCCGACCGCGTGAAGCTCGCCTGCCTGGCGCAGCTCGTCAACGTGATCGCGCCGATCATGACCAACGCGAATGGCCTCTTTCGACAAACGATCTACTATCCGTACAGCTGGGCGCTGGAATTTGCGCGCGGCACGTCTCTCGAACTCTTCGTCGACTCTCCGGCTCGGGAATTCACGGATCTCGGGACGGTTCCCTATGTGGATGTCGCCGCAACAATCCTGCCGGAAACTGGGAAAGCCGCGTCGTTCTTGCTGAATCGTGATTTGGAAAACGCGCACAGCGTGGAAATACAGTGGGAGGGGTCTTCTCCACGGGCCAGCGACGTGATGGTCCTCACCGGAGGCGACTTAAAAGCGTCTAACTCGTTCGAAGCCCCCACGCGCGTCGTCCCGCAAAAAGGCGACAAGCCGCTGACCACCGCACAACGGACCGTTTTGGAATTGCCCCCGCATTCCTACTCTGTCGTGCAGTGGGTCTCCTAGCGCGAGCTTGTCTCTTCGAACGGCCGCCCCGCTTGCCTCCTGCATCTTGATGAAAAACCGAATCAGCCGAACCCTCTGCGCTCCTACGAAGTCAACGGCTCTCGCTACGCGCTTCATCGCGCCCCAATCGCTGAGACTTCTTTTGCTTGGATCCGCTGAACGCCTTACGGCTTCGGCCGCTAGTTCGGCTTCTCGGCGGTCTCCTTGCCTTCCCTGACGGTGATGATGCGATCCACACCCGGCACCGCTACTTTTTGTTTTGCCCCGCTCGGCCACAAAATCTCTAATGAATCAACAGCCCTGGCCATGCCTAGCCCAAAGTGCACCCGCTGATCCGAGCTTGAGCCGTACGATGCACCACTGTAGATGTCTCCGCGCTGTCGCGCGCCACCGGCTGTCAAATAGACTTTCGCGCCATTCCCGTCGCGCGGGCTCTTGGCCCCTCCGATCAGCTTCACCTCCAGCCAGTGATTTTCGTTCTTCAGCACGTTTCGCAGCAGCGCTGGTTTCCAATCAATGTTGTTGAGCACCACGTCGATCTTCCCGTCGTTGAAAATGTCTCCGAACGCTGCTCCGCGCGCCGGAATCACATCTGCCAGCCCGCTGCCCGTCGCCGGCGGCACTTCCTCGAATTTCTTTCCGTCGACATTCCGGAATAGCTGCGGCCGTTCCGCCCACGTGGTGCCCCAGTCCTGCTTGTCCACTTCGGGATACACGTGCCCGTTGGCGATGAAAATGTCCAGCCAGCCGTCGTTGTCGTAATCCAGAAATCCCGTTCCCCACGACAAAAATGGAATCGTTGGTGCCGCCAAGCCCGCCGCGTAGGTCACATCCGTGAAGCTCCCGTTGCCGTCGTTGCGATAAAGTGTTTTGTAATCATCGGAAAAAGTGGTCGTAAACAGGCTGACTCGCCCCTTCCTCTGGTAATCACCAATACCGATTCCCATGGAAGCCTGCTCCCGTCCATCCTCGCTCAACGCGAATCCTGACGCGTAGCTGGTGTCCTCAAACGTCCCATCATGCTTGTTGCGATAGAGATAATTCGGTGTCGAGTCGTTGGCCACCACCAGATCCACCCAGCCGTCGTCGTCCACATCCACAAACGCGGAAGCCAGACCGTAGTAAGGGCTCGGATTCGATACTCCTGCTTTCACGCTCACATCCGTGAACGTCCCGTCCCCATTGTTGTGGAACAGATGGTCGCTCGCTCCCGGCAGACCTCGCGGCCCGCACATCACGTCGATTCCGCGAAATTGGCAAAAGTTCGCAGGAATGTGCCCCTGGCCCGCAATCGGTTGGTTGTCAATGTCGAACTTCACGTAACCGGGAACAAACAGATCCAGCAAACCGTCATGATCGTAGTCGCCCCACGTTGGTCCTGTGGACCAGCCGCCGAGAGCCACGCCCGCCTTTTCCGCAACGTCCGTAAACGTGCCGTCATGATTGTTGTGATATAGCCGGTTCTTCCCGAAATTGGCCACGTAGATGTCCGGCCAGCCATCGTTGTCATAATCGCCCACGGCCACGCCAAAGCCCCATCGTTCGTTGGCCACACCCGCTTTTTCCGTGACATCTGTGAAGGTGCCGTCATGATTGTTGTGCAGCAGCATCGCGCGTGGCGGCGCTTCTTTCCCTTGCAACGCCGCGATGGTCGAGCCGTTCAGCAAATAAATATCCAGCCAGCCGTCGTTGTCATAGTCGAGCAGTGCCACGCCCGAGCCCATGGTCTCCAGAATCGTCTTTTTTTCTGGTGTTCCCGAGCGATGCTGGAAGATGTCCACACCCGCTTGCTTGGTGATGTCGCTGAACACGACCGTGGCGCCGTCGACAAATCCTCCCGCTGTGATCGGCCGGTTCAGTGCGTCCTTAACGGCTGGATGCGCACCACCCGTCGCAACGCCCATGCCCGAGCCGCTCTGCGGCGTGCTCTTTTGTTCCTTCTGTTGCCCGCTCAAAACGTGCGCGAGAGGCCATCCACCCCAAAGAATCAGAAGCGGGATGACTGCCGAGCGAAAAACGAGAAATCGCCTGCTGCGAATGTTCATGCAAAAATCCTGGTGGATATTGTCTTCGGACTGTGGCAGCTCCGCTGCCGCTTTTCTTCTCCCCGAGTGCTCATGCTAAAAACCCAATGGGGTATTCTCTGTACGCCGCGCTCTTTCTTCTTTGCACCGTTTCTCATCTTAACTATAGATGCGCATCTTTGCTCTGCGCTCGCTGTTGCGCCGCCACCGCATTCGGTTGCCTCGCGCGCTCCCGGCCGGTTCTAGAACTACCAGCTGAGCATCAAGTCCTCTGCTAAGACAGATTAAAAAAAGTGCTTGACAAACCTGAGCCCGGGGAGAGAAGCTCCGTGCACGTTAACGGCGTCTTAACCGCCGTGGGGTGTGGAGGCATACTCATGCATAAATCTGTGCGGTTCATAAAGAATATCGTTTTTGCGGATCGTCTGCTCCGCTGGCGATTTTTCCTGATTCTTGCAGTCGCCGTGCTTGGTTTCTCCGCTTCGACTTTCGCCCAACAAGCTACCATCGTCGGAACCGTCACCGATCCTTCCGGTGCGGTCGTTCCGAACGTAAATGTCACCATCACTAACACTGACACTGGAGTGAGCCGTACCATTCCGACAAACGATGCCGGTCAGTACGTGGCCCCCGATCTTCCGATCGGCCACTACAACATCAAAGCCTCGGCTTCCGGCTTCAAGGTTGCCGAGCAGAAGGGCATCGCGCTCACCGTCGGCGACCGCATCCGCGTTGACTTCCAGATGCAAATGGGCGCGGCGCAGGAAACCGTCACCGTCGAAGCCACTGCGTTGCACGTGCAGACCGACTCGAGCGAGCAGAGCACGCTGGTCAGCGACAAGCAGATCACCGAACTAGCCACCAACGGCCGCACCATCTATAGCTACGTCGTCTTGACACCAGGCGCCTCCGCCCTCAATCCGGATTCACAGCTGCCCGTGCCGGTCGGCGGCGCCAGCGGCAATATCAGCTTTAACGGCAACCGCCCAGGCCACAACCTCTATCTGCTGGACGGCGGCGAGAACTCGGATCGTGGCGGCGCCGGCAGTTCCAGCGTCTTGCCTTCCATCGATGCGATTGCAGAGACGGAGACGCTGACTTCCAACTACAGCGCGGAATACGGGCTCTCTTCCGGCGGCACTCTCAGTTCGGTCATCAAGTCCGGGACGGACAAGTACCACGCCTCCGCCTGGGAATTCTTCCGCAACGACGCCCTGGACGCCAGGAATTTCTTCAATCCTGCTCCACAACGGGTTGGCGAGCTCCGGTATAACATTTTTGGCTTCAACGTCGGTGGTCCGGTTCCTATCGGCCACGTACACAAAACTTTCTTCTTCTACAACATGGAATGGCGGAAGTTCATTTCCGGCGGCTCGCCTATCAATCAAACGGTTCCTCTGCCCTCCACCTATGGTGGCAATTTCTCCGCCCAGGCTCTCTCGCTCGCGAAACTGCATGCTCCGTTTTCCTGCCAACTCTCTGCGGCGGAGCAGACTGCCTTTGCTAACGCCGGACAGGCGCTGAGCGGTTGCACGGCTGGCGCACCCGATACCACGAAGGAAGTAGCCTTTAATGGCGGCGCGATTCCCGCTGGCCTTCTCGATCCCAACGCGCAGGCATTGCTGCATGCAGGTGGCAAATATGGCGGCATCTTTCCGGCGCCCACGAACGGCGCGCAGTTCCAGCAGCCCGTCAGCTTGCCTACCAACGTGCGCGAAGAGATTGTGCGCATTGATGAGAACCTCACCAGCAAGTTCACTGTCTATGGCCACTTCGTTGACGAATCGATCGCCCAGAACTTCGCCACTAGTATGTGGAGCGGCGACAACGTGCCTTCCATCGGCAACACCTTCGGCAATCCTTCTTACGCTGCCGTCATCCATACCGCGTACACCATTAGCCCGACTCTCGTTAACGAGGTCTCGTACAATTACAACGGCAACCGCATCCACATTTTGCCGTCGGGGCTCGTTTCCGCGCCGACTGCCTTCGGCTTCAACCGGTTCTTCAGCGGGCCCAACGTCGATAGCCGCATCCCGTCGATCAACTTGAACGGCAGCACCGGCACAAACTATACGATCAACTGGATGCCCTGGAACAACCTCGCGGGCAGCCACCAGATTCGCGATGACGTCTCCTGGACCAAAGGGCGTCACCAATTCAGAATGGGCGGCGGCTGGCTCCTGTACCGGAAGACGCAGGACTGGTTTAAGAACACCCAGGGCGGCTTCAACTTCAACGGGTTCTACACCGGCAACGACTTCGCCGACTTCCTGCTCGGATTCGGACAGGGGTACACCGAAGATGCCATCAAGAGCACCGGCCAATGGAACAGCGTTTCCTGGGCCCTCTACTTCCAGGACAACTACCGCGTGAACAACCGCCTCACTCTCAATCTTGGACTGCGGTGGGACGGCATTCCGCACACCTACGAAGCCAACCAGCAGATGGCTAACTTCTTCCCCAACCTTTACAATCCGGCGGATGCCGCCGTCCTGGCGGCTGGCAACCAAACCATCAGCCCCACCAGCCCCGGACTTGGGCCCAGCACCAACTCCATTCTTGCCGGGCAAAGTTTCTACCTGAACGGCGTCAGCATTTGCGGACAGAATGGCACTCCCAAAGGCTGCGCCAACGACGCCTGGGTCAACATCCAGCCGCGCGTTGGCTTCGCCTACGACCTGAGCGGAAACGGCAAGACCGTCATTCGCGGCGGCTTCGGCCTGATGGACGAGCGCATCCAGGGCAACGACGTCTATAACAATGCTGGCACCGTCCCGCTTGCTGCCAGCATCAGCTTCAACAACGTCTCGCTCTCCAACCCCAAGACCAGCATTTCGCCGACCCCCATCGCCGTGTCCATCCCCATCAACAACATCACCGGCATGGACAATAGCAACTACGCCTCGCCGCGCAGCAGCCAGTTCAGCCTCGGCATCCAGCACTCGATTGGCAAGTCCGTGCTGTCGGTTGCCTATGTCGGCACGCAGAATCGCCATCAAAACTACTACGCCGAAACAGACCTCGTTCCTTTCGCTGACTTGCCGGCGCTGGTAACCTCCAGCACCCCCTACAACACCCTCGTCTCCTATCTCGGGTACCACAGCATCAGACAGGCGCAGAACGAGGCCAACGGAGACTACAACGCCATGCAAGCGTCCTTGCGCGGTTCGCTGACCAGCGATCTGACCTATCAGGTGGGCTATACCTACTCGCACACCAATGACGGAACCACCAGCGGCTCGAGCGCCGGAGATCTCGGCAATATTTCCAATCCCTACGAGGGCTGGAAGTATGACTTTGGCCCGTCCCAATATGACATCCACAACGTCTTCTTTACCAATTTCGTCTACGATATTCCGTTTATGCGGCACAGCGACAACAAGTTCATGAAGACGGCCGTTGGCGGGTGGGAGATCTCCGGCATCGTTACCGCGGAGTCGGGCGCTCCCCTCGACGTCACACTCAGCGGCAACAACGCGGCGAGCATTGTTCCCAATACGCAAAACCGTCCGGACCTCGTCGGCCCCGTCACCTACGGTCCGACCCCCTGCGTTGGCCCTTCACAGCCGTGCGTCCAGTGGATCAACTACTCGGCCTTCGGCGCTCCCGCTCCAGGCACTTGGGGCACCGTGGGTCGCGACGCCTTCCGCGGGCCCGGCCGCGACAACTGGAACATCTCCCTCTTCAAGAACTTTGTTCTAAACGAAGCTCGAGGGAGCAGCCTCCAGTTCCGCGCGGAGTTCTTCAACGTGTGGAATCACACCCAATTCATCGGAAACGGGGTGCAAGGCGGCATCAGCAACAGCTTCAATCCCACCAGCCAAAGCAACTTTGGGCAAGTGACCAGTGCTAACGATCCTCGGATTATTCAGCTAGCCTTGAAGCTGTACTTCTAAGTTTCGTACAAGGTAAACCCCAACCGAACGCGGCGTTGCGGCTCACCCCCCGCACGCCGCGTTCGCTTTTCTCCAGGCATCAAACCGTCTTCGAGCGCGCGCCTCTTAGGGTATCCCTGCTCACGTGCACTGGTCGCGCCGGACACGGTGGGAAGAGGAAAAACGCCCGTGCCGTCAGTCCAGAATGGCCGTCTCAGTTTCGTTCACAGAGGGTTGGAACGATTGGAGCGTCTATCGCCAGGTCATTGCCGGATCTTGCCATTGGCGGCCAGCCCGGCCAGCCAGCGCCGCGCCGTCCCAGCGTCCACGCTGTCTGCATTGTTCTTCAGGAATTCGCGCAAAACCTGCGCCGCATCCTCGTAGCGTCCCACCGCCGTCAGGCATTGCGCTAGAAGCAGTTCGACCTGCGGATTCGGTCCGTGAGCGGCGGTCTGCGCTTGCTCCGCCATCTTCACCGCCGGCTCATACTGCTCGTGGTAGTAGTAGGCCTTGGCCAGCGCCCACGGCGTTTCCCAACCGGACGCTGGCTCCAGCTGCAGGGACTTCTCCAGATGCGGGATGGCCTCTTCGTATTTTTTTTCGTTACAGAGCGTCATTCCCAGCGCTGCCAGCACGCGAGGCTGGTTCGGTTCGATTTGATCGGACTTCTCGAGGACCGCCTGCGCCTCCGTCCAATCGCGCTCCTCCATGTCCAACGTGCCTTGGACGTAGAGCACCTCCGGGTTCGCCGGGGCGAGTTTCAGGGCTTCACTTAAGTACTTCTTTGCCGCATCGAGCTTATTCTCTTTTAAGGCTTGCACCGCTTTTCTCAACGCCTCTTTCGCCTTCGGCGCGAGCAGCGGTGCTGCCGGCCCACCGACGCTTACCTCCGAACCGCTGTCCCGTTGGATGTAGACGTCCACCTCGGCTCTGATCGGAACGTCGACGGACACATCTTTTTGCGCTGATTTGTAGCCCGCAGCCTCCACCATCAGCGTGAAGTCTCCCAAGCCTCGGGGAACAAAGAAGGCCCGCCCGTGCGACGTCTGCGACTGATCGGCCAAGGCTCCGTTCTTGAAGAGCCTCACGGTTGCTGGTGCGGCTATTACCTGGCCAGAAGCGTCGCGAACGGTAACGGCGATCTCCGCGCGGCTGCCGCGGGTCAGCGTCCCTTCGTCCCCGCTATCCTGACCGTAGATTGGTGCGCTGCACAACCAGGCGCCAGCCATCAGCGGCAGCAAAACTCGCGCAACCCGCAAGTACCGCGTCATAAAGTGCATCTTGCCCTGTTGACTACGAGCAGCCTAGTCTCCACCAACCACGGCGTCAAGTACAACCTACAGGAAGCCCGCTCGTGTAAGGAAGTCCGCAACGCTCCGTGCACATGGCCGGCGAGCGGGGCGTCTCTCTGCTTCCCTTGGCGCCCACCATCCCGTCTCCCGTCCCCGCTCTTTCTGGGGTCAGGGTCCCCCGTCCTCTCTTCCTGTAACCGCGGCTTTCCGTCTGCCGGAGACGCCCTGTTCCCGGCGCCCCCTATCCCTTTCATTTTGCTCTTCTTACGATTTGTCTTGACAAAAAGGTAAACATGTGCTACAAAGCTTTGTGAAACCTCCGCTTCATCACCGTCCCCATCCCCCCCGCCGGCTCTCCCTGTCCTCCTTACACCCCGGCATCTCGGCCTGCCCGACCTCGCCCTCTTCGCTCCCCCTCAGTCGCTCTTTCTTGCACTTTCTTGCACTTTTTTGCACCGTCTATAACGCTATCCATCTTTGTTTCAATAGCTTACGAACTCTTTGTGCAAAACCACGGCGGTGGGTACCCTTCGCTTTCGCCGCCCTCTTATTCTCCCCAATCCTCGCCGCGGCGCAGTCGGCTGGCGCGTCTGACTCCGGGCCTGCCAGCCCTCAGCAGGCCCTCGCTTTCGAGCAGCAAGGCAGCCTTGACGACGCCATCCGGGTCTGGCAAGCGGTCATCGCTGCCAATCCCAGGGACGCTGCGGCCCTTGCCAGCCTCGGCGTCGACCTCGCCAAGGAGCAAAAATATCCGCAGGCTGCTGCCGCCTACAAAAAGGCTCTGGCACTGAATCCGAATCTTCCCGGCATATCACTCAATCTCGGCTTGGCCGAATTCAAGCAAGGCCACTTCAAAGATGCCATCGCGCCCTTCCGCGCTGCCCTCGTCACCGACCCCTCCAATACCCAAGCTCGCACCCTGCTCGGCCTCAGCTATTACGCTGCGGGTCAATTTACGGAAGCCGTCCAGCAGTTTCGCCTCGCATCGGACGCCGATCCCGCCAATATGGAACTGCACCGCGTCCTGGCACAGAGCTGCCTGTGGGCCAAAAACTTCTCCTGCGCGCTCGACGAGTTCCAGAAAATTTTGCAGCGCAATCCCGACTCTCCCGCGGCCCACGTGCTCTTCGGAGAAGCTCTGGACGGCCTCGGCAGAACCCCCGAAGCCATCGCCGAGTTTGAGGCTGCCAGCAAAGCCGCTCCACAGCAGCCCGAAGTCCACTTCGGCCTCGGCTATCTCCACTGGAAACTCAAGCAGTACGACCAAGCCGAGCCTGAATTCAAACGCGAACTCTCCATCGATCCCGCCAACGGTCAGGCCATGGCCTATCTGGGCGATATTGCCATGAAGCGCAATGACGACGACACCGCCGTCGCCCTCTTCAAAAAAGTCCTTCAGACGCACCACGACATCCGCATCGCCTATCTGGACCTGGGCGCGATTCTCGCTGAGCAGGGAAAAAACGGCGAGGCCATCGATTTGCTGAAGCGCGCCGTCGCCCTGGATCCCGAACAGCCCGACGCCCATTACCGTCTCGGCCGCGCCTACCGGTCCGCGGGCAATTTGGCAGCGGCGCAAAAAGAGTTCGTCAAGGTTCGTGAACTCCACGACAAGGCCGAAGAAGACGTCGCCCACCGCATGTCCGGCGGCGCTCCGCCCTCCCTCCAGCCTTAGACCGTTTGTCCGTGGTTTCTTCTCTGCTGCTCGCTCTGGGTTTCCTTTGGATACGAAACGGTTGCACGTAGCGTGCTTCGTTCCACGTGAAACGCCGTGGAATCGGTCCAAACCTGATTCACTATAGTCCTAGGATCAAATCCTGTGTTCATTTCTCGCGGCGCTCCGGTCTGCTTGGCCCACACGCTCTGCACCACAAATTTCTGTTGCCCAACGCCCAATTAATCGCCACAATGCGCCCGGCGTCAGCGAACACATCTCGGTTCAGGTGAAAAGACCATGGCACTTCCATCCGCATTAGCGCGCGCACTCTCCTTTTTCGGCGTATCCGTCATCGTGCTCTCTCCCACGCACGCGCAAATCAATCTCTCTTACCAGCTTCCCCCCAAAGCCATCGTGGACTTGATTGATGCTCCGCCCACTCCTGGCGTCTCTCTGTCTCCCCGCACGCCCGCGTCCGAAAAGCGCTGGCTTTTGATTCAGCACTTCGCCGGGCTTCCCACCATCGCTGATCTGGCTCAGCCTGAACTTCGCTTGGCCGGCTTGCGCTTCAATCCCAGGACCGACGGCCCCAGCCGCGGCCGCTACGCCACCTCGCTGGAACTGCAGGCCCTGCCCGGCGGAAAACCCGAGGCCGTGACCGGCCTCCCGGCCAACGCAAAAATCCGCTACGCCGCCTGGTCTCCTGACGGCACAAAAATTTCCTTCGTCAATATCAGCGACGCCAAAGAAGACGCTGGCCTTAGCTTGTGGGTCATCGACGTCTCTACCGCGCAAGCACATCGCTCCAGCAACATCGCTCTGAACGGAATTTTCGAGTCCCCCTGCGAATGGCTCAGTGACAGCAAAAGCCTCGTCTGCCGCACTGTCCCCGCGGATCGCGGCGCGGCTCCCACGCGCAGCGAAGTGCCCACCGGCCCGGTCATTCAGCAGAATCTCGGCCGCGTCACCCCTGGCGTTACCTTCGAAGACCTGCTCAAGAATCCCGAAGATGAGCAGTTCTTCGACTATTACGCCACCTCACAAATCCAAATCATTCATCTCGACGGCACGGCAAAATCGCTCGGCAAGCCGGGTGTCTTCGAAAGCGCTTCGCCTTCCCCCGACGCGCAATACGTCCTCCTCTCCGAGCGCCATCATCCCTACTCCTATCTGCTCCCCTTTCGCACCTTTCCGCAACGCGTCTCCGTCATCAATCTCAAGACGGGCGCCAGCACACAGCTCGCCGACAAACCTCTCGAAGACAATGTTCCCATTGTCCGTGATGCTGTCGCTCCCGGCCCCCGCGATTACGACTGGCGCGCGGATGCCCCGGCTACGCTCTTCTGGGTCGAAGCGGCCGACGGCGGCGATCCGCGCAAAGATTCTCCCGTTCGCGATTCTCTCTTTCTCCTGGATGCTCCCTTCGAATCCGCCCCGCGCAAACTCGCCGATCTGCCCATTCGTTTCCGCAGCATGGATTGGTCCAACGAGCATTTCGCGCTCGTGGAAGAACGCCGTTGGAAGGACCGCAAGCGCATCATCCTTGCGCTTTCTCTTGCTCCTTCCGCACCAGCGAAGTCCAACGTTCGCGAATATGCAGCATCGACCAAATTATTTGAAGGTTCTTTCGAAGACCGGTATAACGATCCCGGCCAGCCGCTGCTGCAGCTGAATGCTGCCGGAAAAGAGGTCCTAGAGACGCAGACCGTCCCGGACTCCGTGGAAATCTTCTTCCGGAGTCAGGGAGCTTCTCCCGAGGGCGACAAGCCCTTCCTGTCAATCATCGACGCCAAGGGTGGGGGAGCAAATCGCCTTTGGCAGTCCTCCGCCCCGTTTTTCGAGTTTCCCGCGGCCGTCCTCGATCCCTACGCCAATGGCGGTCCCACTTTCCTGGCTCTACGCGAATCGCAGGAGCAGAGTCCCAACTATTTCATCCAAAAAGCCGGCAGTACGTCCCCACAGCAGGTTACCCACTTCCCGAATCCCTACGGCTCCGCGCCGATCCCCAAGAAACAGGTTCTCCACTACAAACGCGCGGACGGCGTCGAACTCTCCGCCAATCTTTACGTTCCGCCCGGCTACCAGCCCTCCGACGGCCCGCTTCCCACGCTGCTCGAAGCCTATCCCACCGAATACAAAACCAAAGGCGCTGCCGGCCAGGTCACTGGTTCGCCCTACACTTTCCCGACCATCAGCTGGGGCTCTCCCGTTCCTTTCGTCACGCAGGGCTACGCGGTTCTCGAAAACGCCGCGATTCCCATTGTTGGCGAAGGCAACGCCGAGCCGAACGACACCTACGTGGAGCAACTCGTTGCCAGCGCCAAAGCGGCCATTGACGAAGGCGCCCGCCTCGGCGTCGTGGATCGCAATCGCGTCGCCGTCATGGGCCATTCTTACGGCGCCTTCATGACCGCCAATCTCCTCGCCCATAGCGATCTCTTCAAAGCCGGCATCGCGCGCAGCGGCGCCTACAACCGCACCCTTACGCCCTTCGGCTTCCAGAACGAAGACCGCACCTACTGGCAGGCTCCCGAGATCTACTACAAAATGTCGCCCTTCTCTTACGCCGACAAAATCAAAACACCCATCCTCCTGATCCACGGCGAAGCCGACAACAACAACGGCACCTTCCCCATTCAGAGCGAACGCTTTTTCAGCGCCCTCAAGGGGCACGGCGCCACCGTCCGTTTCGTTCTGCTTCCGCTCGAATCCCACGGCTACCAGGGACGCGAATCCGTCCTACACATGTTTTGGGAAATGAACAACTGGCTCAACACCTACGTCAAAAATCCGAGGCCATCGGCGGCCGCATCCGCGCCGCAAAAATAACTTCCTTGGCTTTGCAAAAAATTGCACCAAGCTTCGCCCGTCGCTATTCCAATTAACGGCGCTCCGTAATCCTCGAGAGTAACGCTCATGCTCGAAGACTCGGCCTCCGAATCCAAATCTCCTTTCAAAAGTCCGCTGCTCTATTCTTCCGCCGTGCTTCTCATCGCGGCTCTCGCCGTCGCCTATACCATGTTTTCCCGCTGGCAGGATGCTCGCACGCAGGACCGCACCGCCGAAGCGCAGCGCGCCGAGAAGCAACGGGAACAGGACCGCGCGGCCGTCGAACAACTCGGCGGCAAAGATTTCGCCATCCTCGACTTCTACGCCAGCCCCGGAGTCATCCGCCGCGGCGAGTCTGCCGAACTTTGCTACGGTGTCTCCAACGCCAAAACCGTGACTCTCCAGCCGCAACCGCATCCCGTCTGGCCCTCTCCCGCCAACTGCGTGGACGTATCTCCAACAGAAACAACAACTTACACCCTCGCCATTGTCGACGCCGCCGGCAACACCAAATCCCAAACTGTCGATCTCATCGTTCGCTAAGTCCTTTCCGGACCTCTTCTTAAGTCCCCCTTGTCCCTTCAATTCTCCACCCTTTATAATGTCCCTTCGCGCGGGGTCCGGTGAGCCATCCTGCACAACCGGACTCCGCGAACATTTTTTGGTAGCAGCGGTATCTCTCGGTGAACCATAACAACCATGTCTGACCCTATCTCGAAGATCAAAAAGCGCTTGCAGGTCGAGATTGACCATCTCGAGCACGAACTCAATATCGACCTTCCCAAGGAAATTGCCAAAGCTCGCGCGCACGGCGACCTCTCCGAAAACGCCGAGTACAAGTACGCCAAGGAGCGCCAGGGTTTCGTCAACGCGCGCATCGCGCATCTCAAAAAACGCATGGGCGATCTCGGCATGCTCAATCTCTCCAACATTCCGAAAGATCGCTCCGGCTACGGCTCGCGCATCGTGGTTCTGGATATTCATCGCGAAGTGCACCTCGAATACAAACTCGTCACTGCGGAAGAAGCCGACGTCGAAAAGGGTCTCATCTCCACCACTTCGCCCATCGGCAAAGCTCTTCTCAATCGCAAAGTCGGCGACGAAGTGCATGTCGCCACGCCCGCCGGCAAGAAAGAGTTTGAGGTCATTCGCCTCCTCACCATTCACGAGGACGAGTAACCTTTCTCCTTTCGCGGTCGTCCTAATTGGAGAAATATTTCACCGCCGGTGAGGTGTCATGTATTGGGGAGCTGGTCCAGCCTTGGGCCTTTTGACGTTGCTTGGCTACGTTGCTTTTACAGTGGGCGCTGCCCTTTTCTGGCGCAATCGCAGCTACCTCTCCATTTGGGCCCACGATGAGTTCGGTGCCTTCCGCCGCAGCCTTTCCCGTTACACCGTCGTCGGCCCTTTCTATGGCCGCCGCGAAGAATCCCGCCTCAAAGTTGTTCCCCTGCAGTGCTTTAGCTCTCTTAGCCGCTTTCCCCGCCGTCACATTAATCCTGCTTTCCTTCTGCTCTTTCTCGGCGCCGTGCTTTTCGTCCTTGATTTCTTCATCTAGCGAATGAACACCCGCGCCTCGCGCTCCTCTAGACAAACTTCCGACCCTTTGCCATGCTCCTCGCGATGAAACCCTCGCTCATAGTCCACGGTGGTGCCTGGGATATTCCCGACGAAGCCGTCGACGCCTGCAACTCCGGCTGTCGCCGCGCTCTCCAGGCCGGCTGGTCCATTCTTTCCAGCGGGGGTTCCGCACTCGACGCCGTCGAAGCGGCCGTCATGATCCTCGAAGACGAGCCCGTCTTCGACGCCGGCTTCGGCTCTCATCTCAATCTGGATGGCCGCGTCGAATGCGACGCCATCGTCATGAACGGCGCCAGTCTTCGCGCTGGCTCCGTCGCCGCCCTTCAGTGCATTCGCAATCCCATTCGCGCCGCCCGCGCCGTTCTCGATCACTGTTCGCACATGATGCTCGTCGGCGAAGGCGCCGAGCGGTTCGCCAGCGCCCACGGTATTCCTCTCTGCGATCCCGAAGACCTGATCAGCGAGGCCGAACGCGACGCTTGGCGCCTCTGCAGTCAGGACAAACACGCCGCCGCGCACCATCGCGGCCACGAACAGGGCACCGTCGGTGCCGTCGCCCTCGACTCGCTAGGCAGACTCTTCGCCGCCACTTCTACCGGCGGCACCTGCTGCAAACTCCCTGGCCGTGTGGGCGATTCCCCTCTCATCGGCTGTGGCTGCTATGCGGACTCCACGGCTGGCGGCGTTTCCTGCACCGGCTACGGCGAAGCCATCATGAAAATCGTCATGGCCAAGACCGCCGTAGACCTTCTCCGCTGCGCGCCCCCTGCGCGGCACGACTGCGCGGTTCCCAAGAAACCCGAGCGCCTCTCGATCCAGCTCGTCGCGGACAGCCCATCCGGCTATGCCGCTCCCGAACCCTGCGGCGAGATCTTTCCAGCCATGATGGCCGCCCGCGAAGCGGTCCACCTCCTCGCCCAGCGCACCCGCGCCACCGGCGGCCTCATTCTCCTGGATCGTGACGGGCATCCCGGCTTTGCCTTCAACACTCCCCGCATGGCCTATGGCTACGTCAACCCCGACGGCTCCTTCTTCACCTCCGTCTAATGTGATGCCCCGGTTTTTCGACCGACTACCAGCGTATCTAAATCCTGTAGATGCAACACTTACAAAAAACAGGGGGAGGGGTCTCGCGTCATAATCCAAGATGCGCCCCTCGCGGCACAGCCAACGTTTACACTTCCCCGGACGGGTGCTAGTGTGCCTAGCGCAGCCCGGATCTCCGGCATACCGCGAATGAATCGCACAGTTCACGTCCTGGCTTTCGCGCTTCTCAGCACGAGCATGTGCCTGTTGCTCTCCCTGTCGCCGCAGGCCCAGCAAACCTCTGCGCCGCCGGCACAAGTCCCCGCTGACCTAGCTCCGGCCGATTCTCCCTATCTCAACCCCAGGCTTCCGCCCGATCGGCGCGTCGACGACCTCATCTCTCGCATGACCCTCGAGGAAAAGATCGCGCAAACCGGCCACATCGCTCCCGCCATTCCCCGCCTGCGCGTTCCCGCCTACAACTGGTGGAACGAAGGGCTGCACGGCGTCGCTCGCGCCGGATACGCCACGGTTTTCCCGCAGGCCATCGCGATGGCTGCGACGTTCGACGAGCCGCTTCTCTACAATGTCGCCGACACCATCAGCACCGAATTTCGCGCCAAGTACGCGGCCAACGTCCATCCCGATGGCTCGACCGACTGGTATCGCGGCCTCACAGTCTGGTCGCCCAACATCAACATCTTCCGCGACCCGCGCTGGGGACGCGGCCAGGAAACCTACGGCGAAGACCCGTACCTCACGGCTCATCTCGGTGGCGTTTTTATCGAGGGCCTGCAAGGCAAGGATCCCAACTATTTCAAAACCATCGCTACGCCCAAGCACTTCGCGGTGCACAGTGGCCCGGAGTCCACGCGCCACTTCGTGGATGTGGACGCCTCGCGCCACGACATGGAGGACACCTATCTTCCCGCCTTTCGCGCCGCCATCGTAGACGCCAAAGCCGCGTCCATCATGTGCGCCTACAACCGCTTGAACGGCGAGCCTGCCTGCGCCAATGGCGTGCTCCTCAGCGAGCATCTGCGCAAGGATTGGGGCTTCCAGGGCTTCGTCGTTTCCGATTGCGGCGCCGTCGCGGACGTTTCCAAAGGCCATCGCTTCGCACCCACGGCGGCGGCGGCCACGGCTGCGGTCTTCAAAGCCGGCATGGATCTCGTTTGCGCCGATACGCGCAACAACATGGACATGGAGCAGGCGGGAATCCTGGACGCTGTGCATCAGGGTCTGCTCTCAGAGGCTGATCTCGACCGCGCGCTGCACCGTCTCTTCGTTGCACGGTTTCGTCTCGGCCTGTTTGATCCGCCCGCTTCCGTCCCCTACTCTCGTATCACGGCAGCCGACAACGACACCGAAGCGCACCGCCAGCTTGCTCTGCGCGCCGCTCGCGAGTCGCTCGTTCTTCTGAAGAACAACGACAATTTTCTTCCGCTGAAGCATCCGCCTTCGGTGATCGCCGTCATCGGCCCCAACGCCGACAGCCTCGACGCGCTTGAAGGCAATTACAACGGTATCCCCTCCAAACCGGTCACCGTGCTGGCCGGCATTCACAACCGCTTTCCCCAATCCAAAATCATCTACGTGCAGGGGACGGGCCTCGTGGGTCCGGTCACCAAATCCATTCCCTCGCAGGCGCTTTGCACCGACGCCAGTTGCCGCCAGCACGGTTTGCAGGCCGAGTATTTCTCGAACATGTCGCTCGAAGGCTCGCCGGTCCTGAGCCGCGTGGACAGCTCCGTGGATTTCGCCTGGGGTGACAGTGGCGTCTCGCCGCAACTGCTCAACAAATATTCTGTTCGCTGGACCGGCGTCCTTATCCCGCCCGAATCCGGGGATTATCTTCTCGGCTTCACCGGCGAGGACGGCTTTCGCGTTTGGCTCGATGGCGCGACGGTCGTTGACGACTGGACGCTGCATCGCCCGGCGAACACCGTGACGAAAAGTATTCGTCTTGAAAAAGGGCATCCCTACGCGCTCAAGATCGAATACTTTCAGAACATCCGCCTCTCCGAAGCGCGCCTCATTTGGGGCCTGCCCGGCGGCGAAGAGTCGCAAGCGCTCGACGCCACCCGCAACGCTGAGCTTGTGATCGCGGTGATGGGGCTCTCGCCCCGCATTGAAGGCGAAGAGATGAAGGTCAACGCTGAAGGTTTTTCGAGCGGTGACCGCACACGCATCGACCTTCCCACTCCGCAGGAACAGCTTCTGGAGCGAATCGCCGCCGCCGGCAAACCCACGATCCTCGTCCTCATGAACGGGAGCGCCTTGGCCATCAACTGGGCCGACGCCAACGCCAACGTACCCGCCATTCTTGAAGCATGGTATCCGGGCGAGGAAGGCGGCACGGCCGTGGCGCAAGCCCTCGCGGGCGATTTCAGCCCTTGCGGACGCCTGCCCATCACCTTCTACAAATCCCTCGACCAGCTTCCGCCGTTTGAAGACTACTCGATGGCCAAACGTACTTACCGCTATTTTCCTGGTGAACCGCTGTATCCCTTCGGCTACGGACTGAGCTATACGTCGTTCTCCTACGAAAATGCCCGCGTCGATCGTGCAAGCATTTCCGCCACAGATGACGTTAGAATCGCGATCGATGTCCGAAACGCCGGCCCGCTTGCGGGCGACGAAGTCGTTCAACTCTATCTTTCACGAACCGACGCGAAAAGCGCGCCAATCCGTGCCCTCAAAGGGTTTCAGCGTGTTTATCTTGATCGTGGAGAGAAGAAGACAGTGCGCTTCGTTCTCCGCAGCCGCGACCTAAGCGTCGTTGACGAAGCGGGCAAACACCGAGTTCTGCCCGGCGTGGTTAAGGTCTGGATCGGAGGCGGCCAGCCGATGGTGACGTCCAGCACTTTCAAGCCGCCTGGCGTGTCCACGCAATTCATCATCACCGACGGGTCGACGCTGCCCGACTGACACGCGGATTTCGTCAGCCTGCGATGAGGAATCCTGTGGGGCTTGAATTCTGGACACTGCGCTTCGCAATTTTTCCTTGAGGATTCCTGCAACCTGTGGTATCCTGCCTTTGCGTTTGTTGCTCTTGTATCGCCTTTGGATTTGTAAAGCGGTCGCAAGGTCAAACTTGCGGCCTTTTTTTACGTCCGGGGTCGGCCGTATCTCGAGAGGGGTTCGGAATTCGAGGCACCAAATAGCTCTTAGAAATGCTCAGCCGTAAATCGGTTGACAGAAACGAGTAAAAGCAGTGAGTAAAGAACAAGGAACAGTGAAGTGGTTCAACGCCAGCAAGGGCTTTGGATTCATCCAGCGCCAGAGCGGAGAGGACGTTTTCGTCCATTTCTCCGCGATCGTGGCTGATGGCTATAAGACTCTGAACGATGGCCAGGCGGTTGAATTCGAAGTTACCAAAGGTCCGAAAGGACTGCAGGCCTCGAACGTCCAACCCCTCTAACGCACTTCACAACTTTTTCAAAACGGGCGGCGCGCTTCGGCGTTCCGTCCGTTTTGTTTTGCAGGCACAATTTACCTCCGTCTCAGTGGCACGCCTTTTCCCCTGTACCTAGCCCCGCTCCAAAAAAAAGAAGGACAGTATCCAATCCGCTACACAGTACCCTCAGTCTATTGTCCCCTGCGACCTTTCCGCACAGTCTGGTCGTAACGGTCGGAGCATCTCTCCCGGCTGGATCAGGTCGTACCGAACAGGACGGTGAACGGAGCCAATGCCCACCCTGGACCGCAAGGAATTGGATCATCTCGAACGGCGAGAGTTGCATCTCACGCTTCTCGCTACGGTGTTTGTTCTCGTGCAGGCCGCCGGCCTCGCAGTGCTGATGTACCCGCTCGTTTTCCTCCGCCCGGACGCCGGGAACAAATGGACTTTGCGCGTCGCCTATTTCGGCTTTTGCGTCCTGACGCTTCTGTTTGCGGGCTACCTTCTGGACCGCCAGCGCCTGGTGCGCAAGCTAAAGCAGGGCTTGATCGAACAATTAGAGCGCAACGCTCAACTGCGCCAGCAGGCTAGCGTGGACATTCTGCAATCCATGCCTGGGCAAGACCATTTTGAGGATCGCTTGACTATGGAACACCGTAGAGCCATGACCATGCACACGGCACTCAGTCTCGTGCTGGTGCAATCCAACCGCGCCCCCGTTGACAAGAATTCCAAGTCGCGCGAAGCCGCCTGGGGCGAGGCCGCCAAGGCGATGTCCGCCAAGCTCCGGCCCACCGACTCCATCTACAATCTTTCGCCGGAGCTCTTCGCCGTCGTTTTGCCGGAGACCGATACGCTGAACGCCAAGCGCGTTGCCGTGCGGCTACAGGAAGTGCTGCAAGCGGTGCGGGCGCGCCACGGTATTTCCTTCGAGGTTAGCGTCCACAATTATCCAGAGCACGTGCAGAGCCTGCACGAGCTGGAAGATATCGTAAAGTCGCTGTTGCCGGAAAAGCAGAATTGGGAGCTGCCGGTCGCGCCACAACCGGTGTAAAGGCTTCCGTAGCTCTGCGGCTTCAGCCGATTAGGCGAGTGCCTGCTTCAGGTCGGCGATCAAGTCTTCTGCGTCTTCGAGACCAATCGAGACGCGCACGGTTCCAGGACTCACACCCGCGCTGCGCAATTCCTCTGCGCTCATGTTGTAGTGCGAGCTGTAAATCGGAAGGATGACCAGGGACTCCACGCCGCCGAGGCTTGCCGCGAGCAGAAAAAGTTGCACGCGATCGCAGAAGCGCCGCGCCGCGGGAAGGCCGCCTTTCATGTCAAAGGCCATCATGGAGCCGAATCCGCGCATCTGTCTTTTCGCCAGCGCGTGGTCCGGATGCGACTTCAATCCGGGGTAATGCACGCGCGCGACTTTCGGATGTTTCTCTAGAAATTCCGCAACGGCCATGGCGTTCTTGCATTGGCGCTCGACGCGCACGCCGAGGGTCTTGATGCCGCGAATGAGAAGATACGCCGCGCCAGGATCCATGGACCCGCCGAGATAAATCACCATGTGCCGGGCGTGGTCGATCCACTGCTTGCCGCCGGCCACGACTCCGGCGATCAAGTCCGAATGCCCGGCGAGCGCTTTGGTGGCGCTGTGCACCACCATGTCGTAGCCCAGGGCCAGCGGATTCTGCAGCACGGGCGTGGCGAAGGTGTTGTCCATGATGGAGACGAGCTGGTGTTTTTTTGCGAAGGCTACGGCCTTCGCGATGTCCACCAGCCGTAGCGTGGGATTCGTCGGCGTCTCGACGTAGAGAGCCTTCGTGCGCGGCGTGACCAGGCTCTCGATGCCGGCGAGATCCACTCCCACGCGATGCGTGGTGATGCCCATGTTGGGAAAGAGATCGCGCATCAGGCGGTAACTGCCGCCATAAAGCTGTGCGGTGGAGATGAGTTCGTCGCCTTGCTTGAGCACGCCCAGCAACGCGCTGGAAATGGCCGCCATGCCCGACGCGGTGACGACGGCAGCCTCGGCTCCTTCGAGCGCCGCAATTTTTCCTTCCGCTACCGCCAGCGTGGGATTGCCGTAGCGGGTGTAGATGTAGGCCTTGCTCTTGCCTTCGGCCCAGAGTTTCATCTCCGCCGTCGAGGAGAAGGTGAACGTCGAGGTGCGGATGATCTCCGTGACCACCGGCCCGCCGACGCCGTGGCGGTTCGGTTCGCCGGCGTGAATGGCGGTGGTTTGCGGCCCGCGTGGCGTGTTGCGTTTGTGTCTTCTAGAGGGCTGGTTCTTCATGAGGGCTCCATTTTGGCGGCGCTTTTCTTCCCGGCAAGCCCCAATTTGGCTTTACGGCACCCTAGAACATGCCACGAAACAGGGTGAACCTGTGAGCCCGGCTAGCGGAAGTTTGGAGTTATGGTAAGAGCAGGCGGTTTTGAGGGCTGCGCGCTGCCAGGAGGTCGAGGATGCTTCGAATGGAGTTGCGGTACGCGTTGCGGTTGATGCGGAAGAATCCGGCGTTTACGGCGACGGTGATCGTGATTCTTGCGCTGGGCATCGGAGCGAACGCGGCCATTTATAGCATTGTGGACGCGGTCCTGATGCAGGCGCTGCCGGGGCGCAATGCGCACGAGCTGGTGAACATCTATTCGACCGAACAGAAAGGCGGGGCCAGTAACGGAACTTTCTCTTATCCGGCTTTCCGCGAGTATTGCGAGAATCTCACTTCATTGTCCGGCATCGCGGCTTACCGGACTGTGGTACTGCAGATCGCGCAACCGGACGGGATGGCGCAACGGATTTCCGGCGAAGTCGTCAGCGGAAATTTCTTCGACCTTCTGGGCATTGAAGCGAAGTACGGAAGGTTGCTCGCTGCGTCCGATGAAGGTCCGCGCGGCTCGAATCCCGTTGCTGTGCTGAGCGAGCGTTACTGGAAGCAACAATTCGACGGGCGGCCGGACGCCATCGGCTCGGTGCTGCACATCAACGGGCACGCTTTCACGGTAGTCGGAGTGGCTCCCGCGGCGATGCAGCAGTTCGAACGCGGCCCGCAAATCTGGCTGCCACTTTCGATGGCCATAGAAACAGAGCCGATGATGGCGACACAAATCGACCGCTACGGAAACGACTTTTTTCACGTCGTCGCGCGGCTGAAGCCGAGCGTCAGCGTACAGACGGCTCAAGCGGAGCTGGATCAGGTTTCCGCCCGCCTTGGCGCAGGTCAGACGGTTCGTTTGTGGGGCGATATGGAGCACGAAGTTGTGTCGCCTTCGGAAAAGCCGCCCACTCCGAGCGGCCAGTGGGAGATGTGGGATTGGAAAAAGCCATGGGCGAGGGTCGCTCCGGCAACAACGGGATTCAGCAAGGAAGAAAGCCGCCTCTCGTGGCTCCTGCTGGGCGTCGCGGCGCTGGTGTTGCTGGTGGCGACAGCGGATGTGGCCGGTCTGCTGCTTGCCCGTTCCGATCATGAAGAGAAGGAGTTTGCCATCCGCGCTTCGCTTGGCGCGACCGGGTGGGTTTTGCTGCGCCAGCGGCTCGTGCAGGGATTTTTGCTCGCGGGCTTCGGCGCAGCAGCGGGGTTGTTCACGGCGGACCTGGCGGCGAAGCTGCTGTTCGCGTCTGCGCCCGAAGGATTGCCGCTGCCGGTGGGCATCGCATCGTCGGTGCTCAACGTTCGCGTCGTTTCGTTCGTGATTGCTGTCTCCGGCTTGACCGCCATCGGGTTCAGCCTGCTCACAGCCTTAAGAGTCCGGCGTCAAGACGTTGCGGAGAATCTGAAGCGCCAGACTGCGGGCTCATGGTCGGGCCGCAGCCGTGGTCCGCGGCTGCAGTCGCTTCTGGTCATCGGCCAGATCATCGCTTCGATCGTCCTACTAGTAGGCGTTGCTCTGCTGTTGCAAACCATGCGCAATGTCGCGCGCGTTGATTTGGGCTTTGATACGGAGCATGTCCTCAGCGCCTCGCTGGACCTGTCGCGCGATGGATACACCAAGGGACAAGGAGCAGCGATGCTCCAGCCGATCCTCGAAAAGGTGCGGTCTATTCCGGGCGCGTTGTCTGTGGCACTGGTCAATGGGAATCCCGTGAGGTGGCGTTCGAGGGCGCAGAAAGCGCAACAATCCGTCTGCAACAATTTGCCGATGGTCATGGTGAGCCCCAGCTACTTTGATACGTTGCGGATTCCGCTGCTGCGCGGGCGAGATTTTTCGGCGGCGGACGCC